>Ga0315281_10005189_pt1 | contig 18687 bp, 15 predicted proteins | sample YL17G07_0_MG_FD_204540 | JGI IMG/M metagenome (GOLD analysis project Ga0315281, IMG submission 204540) | Sediment microbial communities from Yellowstone Lake, YNP, Wyoming, USA - YL17G07_0 | ecosystem: Environmental > Aquatic > Freshwater > Lake > Sediment | place: USA: Wyoming | collected...
CCATTCTCGCAAGCCAACGCGATCCCTTTGACCCCATGGAAAAAGCCCTCAACGAAATGGGGTCGCGCTATCTCGCCGACACCGAACATCTCCATGGCGACTGGACCTTGATTCGCCAGTATCCGCTGTCCCAATCCCTAATGGCCCTGTCCCATGTCTGGAAATCGCCGGACGGCAAGGATTTTATAATCGCCGCCAAGGGTGCCCCCGAGGCCATTGCAGACCTCTGCCACCTGGACGATGCCGAGACCTCCGCCATCTTGGAGCGTGTCCGGACGATGGCCGCCGAGGGACTCCGTGTCCTCGGGGTTGCCAAGGCCTCGTTCCGCGAGCCGACCCTGCCCGGAGAACAGCATGATTTTGAATTTTGTTTCCTTGGGCTCGTCGGATTCGCCGATCCGGTGAGACCGGAGGTCCCGGCGGCGCTCAATGAATGTTATCAAGCGGGGATTCGGGTCGTGATGATTACTGGCGATCATCCGGCAACCGCCCTGACCATCGCCGACCGCATCGGCCTGACACCGGCGAACGAATGTATCACGGGACCCGAGCTCGACCGAATGAACGACAATGAGCTGCTGCGCCGGATCCGGACGGTCTCGATCTTTGCGCGCGTCGTCCCGGAACAAAAATTGAGACTCGTCCAGGCCCTCAAGGACGACGGCGAAGTCGTCGCGATGACGGGTGACGGCGTGAACGACGCCCCCGCGCTCAAATCGGCCCATATCGGCATTGCGATGGGAGGCAGAGGCACTGACGTGGCCCGCGAGGCCGCCGCCCTGGTCCTCTTGGACGACGATTTCTCCTCCATCGTCCATTCCGTCAGGCTGGGCCGCCGCATCTTCGACAACCTCAAAAAGGCGATGGCGTATATTCTGGCGGTCCATGTCCCCATCGCGGGGCTCTCGATTCTGCCCGTCCTGTTCGGCTGGCCGCTCATCTTACTGCCGGTCCACATCGCCTTCCTCCACCTGATCATCGACCCGGCCTGCTCGATCGTCTTCGAAATGGAGGAAGCCGAGGCAGATGCCATGAAGCGTCCACCGCGAAACCCAATGGATCCCTTGTTCGGCGCGAAGCTCCTCGTCCCCAGTCTCCTCCAGGGACTCTTTCTCCTCGCGATTGTGCTCGGCGTCTTCGTGACGGCCCTTTTCCGCGGGCAGGGCGCGGAGGATGCCCGGACTCTGACGTTCACGTCGTTGATCGCCGGCAATCTCGCGCTCATCCTGACCAACCGGGCGCAATCGATCGGCCTCCTCAAGACCTTGTCCCTCCCGAACCGTTCCCTCTGGTGGGTCATCGGCGGGGCCTTCGTCTTCCTGGCGCTCGTCCTCTATCAACCCGTCCTGCGTGGGCTCTTTCATTTTTCACATCTGCATATGATCGATCTCGCCATGTGCGCGGCGGCTGGGGCGGTCAGCCTCATGGGATTCGAGGGACTCAAGTGGTGGTGGCGGAATGCGTAGAGAACTTTTCCCTCAGTAGAGGCGCGACCGGATCGGCGTGACACGCCCCTTGCCGCCGAAATCCTGTTCCTTCTTCAGCAAGACTCCGAGAAGCGGAATGTCGTCTTGGAGGGACTTCGCATCGACGCCGAATGCGAGCAAGGCATGCAACCAGTCGATGAGTTCCGATGTCGAAGGCTTCTTTTGAAGGCTCGGCCGCGACCGGACTTCGTAGAATTTTTTCAACGCCGCATCGACCGTCTTTTTCTCGAGTTCCGGAAAGTGAACCTTCACGATCCGCCTCATCATCTCATCTTCCGGAAACTCGATGAAGTGGAAGACACAGCGGCGCAGAAACGCGTCGGGGAGTTCCTTTTCCGAGTTCGACGTGATCACCACCATCGGACGCCGTTTGGCCTGAATGTCCTCCTTCGTCTCGGGGATATGAAATCTCATTTCGTCCAACTCGGCCAAGAGGTCGTTCGGAAACTCGAGATCGGCCTTGTCGATCTCGTCGATCAAGAGAACGACGGGCTCGGACGCCGTAAAGGATTCTCCTAATTTTCCCAACTTGATGTAGCGCTTGATATCCGAGACGTCGCCGTCGCCGAAACGGCTGTCATTCAAACGTTGCACCGTATCGTAGACATACAATCCCTCGACGGCCTTCGTGGTCGACTTGATGTTCCAACGAAGCAGGGGCCGGTTCAGTGACCTCGCGATGGACTGAGCCAAGAGGGTCTTTCCGGTTCCCGGCTCGCCCTTCAAGAGAAGCGGGCGTCCGATGGCCAGTGAGACGTTCACGATCTCTTGAAGCTCCTCGGAGGCCACGTAATCTTCGGTGCCTTGATAGTTCCATTTGTCTTTCATGATTCCAACGTATCCGAAAAACGGCGTGTCACGCAACCCCCGACTGCCGCTTCCCGCGGCACAGCTCTCGCAGACGCTCGTAGAGGAAGCTAGACCTCGACCGCCATCTCCGAGCCGTTGGACTGCAGATGCGCCCGATGAAAGATAGAAACGCCGTCGCTCTCGTCATCATATTGGCGGCCGCCGATGGAATCGCGTCGGGCATTCGCAATCGCGACGTTCTGCGCCAGAAGGTATCCCGCATCGGGATTTTCCCACATCTTGAGCCTCGCCAAGGCCACGGCATGGCTGCCGATATTGAGTTGGTCGGTCGCAAGACGGATTCGGCAATGAGGGGTCGCTTCGATGAGTTTTCCTTCGTGTCCCGACGTCACAAGAATATATCCGCTCGCTGCGAAGCGCCGATCCATCTCACGAAGGACCGTCGCGGTCGCCTCCCGGGTCCAGAGGAGCGGCCCGGTGAAGTCCACGACACCGATCACCTCGGTGGAGTGGAGGTCGCGACTCGTCACGCCCAACGGAATGCGCGAAACGGCCGATTCGGGCATCTCCTGCAATTGATAGAGAAACGGGATTGGCGACGAACCAGCCGAAAAGGCCCCTTCTATCTGGACGGGTCCTGCCTCTCCGGACAGGAATTGCAGGATGCCGATAAGATTCATGAGAGGCGCGCCTTCCCGGAACGGATTGACGCCGACATCGACCTCCTCGGGACGGAATCCAGGAATGGAGTGAAGCTCTCTCTTTTTATCAAGACTCACTTCCCGCGCATTTCGCACCAAATGCCCATAAATGACGCGCGGGATGTCGACGCGATGCGTCCCCGTGACCGGGTCGAATCGGAACCACTCGAAAAACTCCGATTCCAGCGCCCTTTCTTCGAGTCGTTGATTCTCCAAGTCGAAATAATCGGCCTTTTTCTGGCGATAGGCCTTCCGATCGAAGCACGGCTTCGACCCGAAGTAAGGCCTCAGAAAGGCCTCCTGCGTCTTGTTGACGAAGCTGTTGATGAGACCGTTCATCCGATCCGCCGTGATAAAAACGGCTTCACGCCCCGCTGCGACCGCCTGCGTCCCCAGACCGGAAACGGCCGCGATGTGCATGTCGCGGGGCGCCATCGGGTGGTGCGTGTCGGCAACGAAGCTCACGTTGTTCCATCCGATCCCGCGCCTGCCGTCGCGAAAAACGCTCAGGCCGCCGACCATGAGGGTTGCGAGCACACCCATGTCCTGGTGGGCCGCCCTGACCTCACCGATCCGGGACTCAAAGACCTTGAAGCTGGCCCTGCGGTCCTGAGGATCGAAGAGGAAGAAAAGCGTCGGACTCTCTCCCGGACGTTCGGAAAGTGCGGACCCTCGCGCCATAAGGACGGTCTCCCGAGAGAGACCCTTCGTCAGATTTTCGAAAGCATCGCGGAGATCCGAGCGCGTCGCCCGTCCCTGGGAAGACGCCGGGACGGCCCACGCCGGAGGGACGTCGTACGCGATCGGAGACCGTCCTTGAAGAGAGAGAAGTTGGGCATGCCCCGCCGTCTTGAGCCCATAGGAGGCCACCAATTCGGATGATGCGCTCATCAGCGCCTGGACGGGAAGAACGTCAAGTCCGGTCATGCGCCCCCCAACTGGCGATCCAATGCCGCCATAATCGGCCTCGCCTGTTCGGCGACTTGCCCCTTCGCGTAAGACGCGACGGCCGTCCGCGCATTCGAGAGAAATTGCACATAGCGGCCCCGAGTCTCGCCCGATACAAAATTAAATTTCTGTTCTCGCCTGAGAGCCGAAAGCCTCTCGGCGAGCTGGTCTTCAAAATAAATCCGATTGAGCTCGACCAGACCGCCGAAGAACCGCCGCATTGTGGACAACCCCTTCATCGCGGCGACCGCGTCCGCATCATCCACGTCGGGAAAGACCTCAAGGCCCGCGCGAAGGACCAAATGACTCAAGTCCTGCAACGACCGCGACCGTCGCGATCGCAGGCCCAAATGAGAAAAATCGTGTGAGAGGACATAGATCGGATGTTGGAGACCTTCGTCGTCGACGTTCTGGCGCGTCGCCGGACACGCGGCTGGCCATCGGCGGTTTCCCAGAAGAAACTCATACTCTCGAAACGTCGCGAGACGGTTCATGGAGACGGCGTCCAGAGAACCTTCCCCTCCGTCTTTGCGGAGCTCCCTATTCAAGAGCGTCGGCGCTGCAAGGCGAAAGGCCATGCGGCGATCGGCCGTAGGATGCATCACACCCTCTCCATCGAGTCCTCCGAAGGCGACGAGCTTCTGACCGCTCCGAAATCCCTGCTCGATCTGCCAGAGGGCAATCTCAAGATTTCGCGATTGGGGAAGGATGTTGGAGGCTTCGTCAAAGGCCTTCGAACGGCACCTCACCTCGATGACCGTATCCTCGGAAGGAATCGCCTCGGCGGTGAAGGGATGACCACCCGTCATCTCATCCTTGCCAAAGGCTTCACAAATCCTGTCCTCCCCATAGACCCGAACGTCCACAGGTCCGGGGATCTGCCGAACAAGGTCGCACGCCATCAAGAACGCATAATCCCTGACAACGGTTTCATGGGAGGAATCCCGGTTCGATTTGAGCGCCGCTTCGGCCTGACGAATCAAGAATCCGCGCTCCTGACGAGACAAGAGGTCGCTCGAGGCCATATCCGAGATAAAATTCGTCAAAAACCCTTGAGGGGTCAGTGAAGCGGGCCAAGACGTGAGCAAGGGCGGCGACATGCGCCCCTCATCGGCTGGAAAATCAAGAGGTTGCTGGGTTTAGGGGAGGCTGTGCGTCGAGAAAAAGGTCCAGGCGGCATCGACGAATCCCGTCGGAATGCCGTGCCCGGAATCGTTGCTGATGTGTTCGGACACATCATAGCCAAGGGCCTGCATCCGCGATGAAAGGGCGCAATCGTAGAAAACCGAAACCCCATCATCGCGATTGTTATGTCCCAATATGCCCGGCACCTGTCGGCCGGTAGTCGGTATGGCCGTCGGTTTTTCATCTCCCGTGCAGGAACAGCCCGAGCTGATCGTGCCGCAGTCGGTGCTGGAAGATTGCAGCAGGCAGCTATCCGTACGGTCGCATTTCACCAGCCCACCAGCCGCTTCCGCAAAAGCAGCGATCTGATCGCGCAGGATCATGGCCGCGTGTAAGGAAAAAAAGGCGCCATTCGAGAAGCCGATCAGATAGACGCGATTGAGATCGACATTGAAGGTCGCGTGGGTGGACGCAATGATCTGTTTGACGAGAACAAGATCCGCATTGGCGTTAGGGTCGGAACCTCTCGATGGATTGGCGTCAAAACGCGTCTCCCAAAAGCGGTCGTTGCCCCCGTGGTTGTCCCAGTCGGAGGCCCCATCGCCCCAATCACGCGCGCGAGGCGCGGCAACCACGAAACCGTTCGCGGCGGCTGAAGCAGCCAAATCGCTGCTCGCCGAGGAATCAATCCAATCCGTCTGCTCTCCAGACGTGCCATGAAAAGCGATGACAAGTGCAGGAGAGCTGCCCCGGCTTGCTGGAGCATAGAGAGCTATGGGGCGACCGACGCCGTCCACGGTCAGGGTCTGTTGCGAAAACCCGTTTGATGCCGTGAAGCTTCCCGACGAACTAACCGGGGAGGAACCGGTCACATCCCCGCCCGCCGTAGTCCCTCCGGTAGAGCTTCCGCCGTCGGTCGTGCTGCCGCCGCTCCCACCGGCGCCTCCGGAACTCCCGCCACCCGACGTCGTCGTACTACTGCAACCGCCGATGCTCCCGCCGCAATAGAGAGAAAAGACAAAAAGCAAACCCAAGAGAATTGAGAAACTTCTGAAGGCTGGCGCCGGCATCCATCTCATTATCATTTTTCCGATTCTCCAAATCATCATTCCAACCTCCCGCTAATCATATTTCCGGCCTTAATAGTTTTGCAGGATATCACACTCACGGAAGACTGCGCTTCGAAAAAAAGGCCCAGGCCGCTTCCACGAAGCCCGTGGGGATGCCGTGCTCGGGTTCATTGGCGATCATGGCGGACGCATCGTAGCCGAGCGCCTGCATGCGCGCCGACAAGGCGCAGGTGTAAAAGACCGACACGCCGTCGTCGTGATTGCGATGCCCCAAGAGACCGGGGACTTTCCGGCCGGAGACCGGAACCGCAATCGGCTTTTCAGGTCCGTTGCACGATGTGCACGACGAAGGGGCCGACGCCAAGATGGCCGAACAATTTGTGCTGGAGGACTGGAATGTGCAGGAGTCCGTGCGAGGACATGTCACCAGGCCCGAATCGGCCTCCGCGAAGGCGGCGATCTGGTCTCGCAAGGCCATGGCGGCATGCGTGGAGAAAAAGCCTCCGTTCGAAAATCCGATCAGATAGACGCGCTTGAGATCGACGTTGAATGCCGCATGGGCGGCGCCGATGATTTGTTTGACCAGCGCGAGATCCGGATTGGCATTGGGGTCCGATCCGCGCGCGGGGCTCGCATCGAATCGCGTCTCCCAAAAACGGTCGTTGCCGCCATGATTGTCCCAGTCGGAAAAACCTTCGCCCCAATCGCGGGCACGAGGCGCGGCAACGACGAAACCGTTCGCGCTCGCCAAGGTCTCCAGATCGCTGTTGCCCGACGGGTCGATCCAGTCGGCCGGCTCTCCGGAGGTTCCATGAAAGGCGATCACCAAGGCTGGCGCGGCCCCCCGCTTCGCAGGCAAGAAAATAGCGACGGTCCGAGCGGTTCCTCCGACCGTAAGCGTCTGTTGGGAAAAACCGTTCTTGGCTGCTAGGCCTTCGGCGAAAGAAGCCTCCGAAAACAGGACGGCCGCTAGGGCGACGAGAGCGAACGCATTTGAGCGAGACACGCGTCTATTACTCGCCCTTCGGCTTCGGCATTTTGGGGGCCATCTGGGGTTCCATGGGTGCACCCATCGGCATATCGATCGCGGGATGCTGCCAATTAGACGGCATGGAAGGCGTCGAAGGCGTGAATCGGTCCTCGCGATGACAGCAACGCTTGAACGAGAGCGTGAGGATACAAATAATCGAGAGCAGGGCAGCGAGGGCGACGAATCCCCCGACGATCTTTCCCGTCTTCTTGCAGAAAAAATCCGCTCCGGACGCCTTGTTGATCAACAACACGCCCGACACCAAGGCGATCAGTTGTAAGGCCAGAGCGATGTGAGTTTGGAATCCTTCCGGCGGCATTCCCATGGTATGCATCATATTAAGACTCCTCCAGTAGCCGGCACGTATCACGCCGATTGGCTCAAGTCGAGCCGCATCCCGCATCCATCAATGACTCACAAGACCGGCGGCCTGAGCAACGGTCTTGGGCATGCTGACGCCTCCCAGATAATTTCCCGCCAGCTTCAAGGACGGAAGGCGCGAGAGATGCCCGCGGATGGAATGGAGGATCTTTCCATACCCCAGGACGTACTGGGGAATCGCCCGCAGGTGGCGCCGCAATTGAAGGACCGAAGGGGATTCGCGCAGCGAAAAGAGATCTTTTACCTCGTCGCTCACAAGGGACCGGATGGCGGACTCCTCGGCGTCGACGATTTTTCGATCGCGAACCCCGCCGGCGTAAACGGTCACATAATGATGGTCTCGGTCCGGAAACAAGGAAGGAAAGACGCTGGAATTCCACAAGACACCCAAGACCCGCCTCTTTTCCATCGATGGGATGAGAACACCGAAGCCGTCGAAAGGAAAGGACTCGGATCGAGGCACCCGAAGATGAACGGTCACCACCGGGGCATAGTCGATCCGTGAAAGGTCCTCGGCGAGATCTGAAAAGTTTTTCTTCAAGATTGGGGCTGCCGCATACGCGGGCACGGTGAGATAGGCCGTTCCGGCTTCGTAGGCGCCGCGATTCGTAAGAACCTTGACCCCGCTTCGCTCCGGAGCCATCTCCAGAATCTCTTCGCCGAAACGAAATCTCTCGGCGCCCAGCCTTTCTTGGGCCCTATGAAAAAGGGATTCCAGTCCCTGTTTGAGTTCGTAGGATTTCGGAACCGCCTTGGCGGTCTTCCGCTGCGACAGGAGGTATCGAATCAGAGAACGGCATTGGCGCTCGGCCGCCGCCATGGTGGGCATCGCCTCTTCCAGAGAAAGCTGAGAGGCGTCACCCGCGTAGATTCCCGAGACAAAGGGGTCGGCGAAACGGTCGGCGACTTCCCTTCCGAAGTGACGGGTGAAGAAGGCCCGGATCGACTCCTCCGCCTCTTTCTTCTTGGGAACATGAAACGCCTCCGCGATAAATCGAAGCCGTCCCGGCAGTGAAAGGGCCCGCGTCGTCAGCATCTCCTGGGGTTTACTCGGAAGGCGGACAAGCCTGCCCCCTTTGACAATGTAGCGATTGGAGGCCGCGGGCGCGGCCTCCAAGATCTCGTCCTTCATGCCGAGCAGTTCGAGGAGCCTCAGGATTTCATCCGACTGATTGGTAAAGGAATTCGGGCCGAACTCGAAGCAGGCCTCGTTCGTCAGACGCGTCTCGATCTTCCCCCCCAAACGGGGCGAGGCTTCGATCAAGAGAAACTCTTCTCCGCGTTCCCGCAGATACGCGGCAATCGTCGTCCCCGCCAATCCTCCTCCGACGATCAGATTGTCGACTCGCATGCGGTATCTCCTCTTGAATAGCAAGTGACATGACGAAGATCATTTTGACAAGCAAAGACGCTTTGGAGTCTTGTGTATATTGAAAATGAATATCAATATCACACGGAGTGGGCCTCAAATGGATAGGGAGAGCGAAGAGAGATCCTTCAAGGTCGTCCTCCTCGGCAATCCGAACGTCGGCAAGAGCGTTCTCTTCGGCTTTCTGACCGGACGCTACGTCAGCGTTTCGAACTATCCGGGCACGACCGTCGAAATCTCTCACGGACAGGCCTCCGTCGACGGTCGAAAGGTCGACCTCATGGACACCCCGGGAATCAATTCCCTTGTTCCGATGTCGGAAGACGAGAGGGTGACGCGCGACATCCTGCTTCAAGAGAAGATCGACGCCGTCGTGCAAGTCGCCGACGCCAAAAACCTCCGTCGAGCCCTTCTCCTTACCCTCCAACTCGCCGAAATGGGCGTCCCGCTCCTCCTCGACCTTAATATGGAGGACGAGATGGAGATGCGCGGGGTCACGATCGACAAGGAGAGGCTCTCATCCTTCCTCGGTATTCCCGTCGTTGGGACGGTGGCGATACGGAAAAAGGGGCTCCGGGAACTGAAGAGGCGGATGCTGTCTCCGGCTCCGTCGCCTCTCGCTCCCTCCTACTCCGCCCCGATCGAATCCGCGGCTCGGGAGATCGAGACGCTTCTCTCGACCTCTCCTGTTTCCAAAAGATCGATCGCCTTGATGGTCCTCTCTGGAGACCAGACTCTAGGGGGTTGGCTTCACAAAAATCATTCTTCGGACACGGTCGAAAAGATCGAAACGAGCCGCCGAAAACTCGCCGAGCGCTTCTTGGAACCGTTGGCCTATCTCATCAACAAACAGAGGCTCGCCAAGGTCGAGGAGATTCTTCGCGACGTCATGGCAAGAAATTCCAACGGCAAGCAGGGAGTGGCCGAGCGCCTCGGACGACTCTCCATGCACCCGTTCTGGGGAATCTTCGTCCTGGCGGGCGTCCTGATCGCCTTGTATGAGTTCGTCGGGAATTTCGGCGCCCAGACCCTGGTGGGATGGCTGGAGAAGGACCTCTTCGGCTCCCTCATCAATCCGTTCGCGGAAAGGGTCGTCTCCAAGCTGCTTTTCTTCTCCCCCTTTCTCCAGGACCTCTTCGTGGGCCCGTACGGCATGATTACGATGGCGCTGACCTACGCGCTGGCCATCATCCTCCCGATCGTCACCACGTTCTTTCTTTTTTTCAGCCTCATGGAAGATTCGGGATATCTGCCGCGCCTCGCGGTGATGCTTAACCGGGTCTTCCGCTTCATGGGCTTGAACGGAAAGGCGGTCGTCCCGATGGTCCTGGGACTTGGCTGCGATACCATGGCGACGATGTCGGCGAGGATCATGGAGACGAAAAAGGAACGGATCATCCTCACCCTCTTGCTGGCGCTCGGGGTCCCCTGCTCCGCCCAGTTGGGGATCATCCTGGGGATGTTGGGTTCTCTACCCGCCTGGGCGACCTGGATTTGGCTGGCGGTCGTCGGGGGAAGCACCTTCCTCGTCGGTTTCCTTTCGTCCCTCATCCTGCCGGGGGAGCGATCGGATTTCCTGGTCGAGATCCCCCCGATCCGGATGCCGACCTTCCTCAATATCGTCTCAAAGACAATGGCCCGCCTCGAATGGTACCTGAAGGAGGTCGTCCCGCTCTTCATCCTAGGGACCCTCTGTCTCTTTGTCCTGGACAAAATCGGGGCTCTCCCGAAGATCCGGGATTTTGCGAACCCGTTGGTCGTCAAAATCCTGGGCCTCCCGCCGGAGGCGACCGAGGCCTTTCTCATCGGATTCTTAAGGCGGGATTACGGGGCCACCCATTTTTTCCAGATGTATTCCCAGGGACGGCTGACCCCGACCCAGACGCTCGTCTCGTTGATCGTCATCACGCTCTTTGTCCCATGCCTCGCAAATATGTTGATGATCATCAAGGAGAGGGGGGCGAAGACGGCCGTCGCGATCATCGGATTTATCTATCCCTTCGCCTTCTTGGCGGGAGGAGTCGTGAATTGGGTGTTAAGGAGGTAGTATGAAATGTCCCCTGTGTCAGAACGCGTTTGAGCCGTCCGATCGGACCGCCTGCGGAGGCTGCGGAATCGTCAAGGCCTGCGGCCTACTGAGATGCCCGCGGTGCGGCTACGAATTCATCGAACGATCGCGGGTGATGGACGTCCTTACGAGGCTCGTCCAAGGCATCAAGGCGGGAAGCCGCCGAAGGAGTCGGTTATGAAACATCAAGAAATGGACGCACTCTTGGAAAGGGGCCCCTGCTGCTCAAAATTTTCTATGGGCATAAAGGCCTACGTTATCCCGTTGACCGAGGCCCTCATCGCCACGCGATATCGCATCGTTTTCATCACACCTAAGGGAGGCATCCGTCTCGATCGGCTGGCAGTCCTGGGAATCCTCCCCGGCGGCGAAATCCAAATTCATCAGAAGAAGCCGGCCTACGTCATCCGGATTGGTGAGACGGATGTGGCTCTGGACGACGACATCGTGAGGGACATCTACGTCAAGGAGTCCCCTTGATTGTCGGTCCCCCATGAGTTATTTCTCGGAGAACACCGCACCGGTGAGGTGTTCTCCATGATCATCAGACCCTTCCAGGGCAAATCGCCCACGATCGATCCGACGGCCTTCATCGCGGAGAACGCCGTCCTCATCGGCGACGTGACCATCGGACCTAAGGCGAGCATCTGGTACCACTGCGTGATTCGGGGCGACGTGAACCGGGTCGTCATCGGCGCGGAGACGAACGTCCAGGACGGAACGATCGTCCATGCCGAGACCGTCGACGGTCCGACTCTCATCGGGACGCGCGTCACCATCGGCCACAACGCGATCGTTCACGGCTGCCTCATCGAAGACGAATGCCTGATCGGAATGGGAGCGATTATTTTAAGCTATTCAAAGATCGGCAAAGGGTCATTGATCGCCGCGGGGGCTTTGATCAAAGAACACGAGGTCGTCCCACCCGGCACCATCATGGCCGGCATCCCGGCAAAGTCACGCGGCCCAGTCACCGAACCCATGACCCAACGCGCCTCTATCGGCTGCGATCATTATCTGGAGTTGGCGGAAATTTATAGAAAATCGAAGTCTTAGGAAACCTCGGCTCACCTACATCCCAAAATTGAATTTTAGATTATTCGAATCATTGATCATGCTGTTGTAGGAATTGACGAACGACTCGGCCTCGCCGCGCGGTTCTTTGCCGTCCTCAAGGTCTCTCCGGAGGAATTTCGCCGCGCCGTTGAAACTCTTCGCCGAACCGAGAAACGCGCTCCCCCAAAACGTCTTGTCGACTTCCTCTTTGTGGGCCGTCGCGTAGTCGTCCAGCTTTTGGTAGCTCTTCTCGAACTCCAAACACTTCGGAACGTAGACTTCCTTCGCGACAAGCTGGTCTTTTCCGCCGGCGTTAATCGTTTTCAAGAGATCCTTTGCGCCGATCATCACGCGCATGACCTCCGCCTGCAAACTCGCGCCGGACTGATCGAGCTTCGCCAACCGCCGCCGGTCCAAGTCGTCCTTCAATTTATCCACTCCGTCGCTGAGCTTCTTGGCCGTCTCCAAGCACTTCTCAAAAGTCGCGACAAGCTGGGGATGCATTTCCTTTCCCTTGGCGCACGCGTCGTCCCGATAATCCTGCTGGTCGTAGTAAGTGTCGGCCTTCTTGACGAGGGGAACCAGAGTCGCGTTGCACGTCGCCAAGTCATCGGCGGCCGCTTCCAGGTCCGGCAACGACGGTCCGCCGGCCCTCCCCTTGTCGGCAGCTTCCCGGCATTTCGAAACGCTGTCGTCGTAGAGAGAATACAGACCGTAGGTGATGTACGCCTCCTTGCACGTCGGGCCGCTCGTCTTATTCGCCCACGAGAGATAACGCTTGTAGCTGTCTTCAGCCCGTGGAACGGCGCGGTTCAAGCAGCCGATATATCCGTTCAACTCCTGAAGGAGGGATTCATCGGCGTCTTGCTGAATGGGAGGCCTAGAAGGAAGCGCCGGAGCCGCGAGATTCGCCGGCGGCCTGTCCCTAATCTTTTCTTCCACCTTTCCTTGAATGACTCCGGCCACCTTGCGGTCCAGGTCGGTCAACTTGCCGCAGGCGGTAAAGAAAACCGGAATCGAGACCAACAGAACAAGAAATTTTCTCATGATGTCCCCCAGCGATCTAGTCGTCCGTCGTACAACCCTCGGACGCGGTCGAAACGTTCTTGATGAATTTTCTCAAAGTTCCCCTCGTCGCCTTGAACGGCGGCGCCTTCCATTTCTTGAGGCGCTCCTCGATCTCCTTTTCCGGCACGTTCAAATGGATGACGTGCTTTTCCGCGTCGATCGTGATCCCGTCTCCGTCTTCGATCACCGCGATCACGCCCCCGAGTTGGGCCTCCGGCGTGATATGGCCCACCACGAACCCGTGCGTGCCGCCGGAGAATCTTCCGTCCGTGATCAATGCGACATCCTTGCCCAGACCGATCCCCATCACGACCGCCGTCACCTTCAGCATCTCGCTCATGCCCGGCCCTCCTTGGGGGCCCTCATAACGAATGACGATCACATCGCCCTTCTGAATCGTCCGGGACTCGAGCGCCTTGATCGCGTCTTCCTCGCAATCGAAGACCCGAGCCTTGCCCGTGAACGAGAGGCCTTCTTTGCCCGTGATCTTCGCGACCGCGCCTTCCTTGGCGATGTTGCCGTAAAGGATCTGCAGATGCCCCGTCTTCTTAATGGGCTGACTCAAAGGCCAAATGACCTTCTGGCCGTCCTTCAATCCCGGCAACGCTTCGAGATTCTCGGCCAGCGTCCGGCCCGTCACCGTCAGACAATCCCCGTATAAAAGACCTGCCTGCAAGAGAAGTTTCTGAACCGCCGGCACACCCCCCACGTTGCAGAGGTCTTCCATCACGTATTGGCCGGACGGTTTGAGATCGGCGATGAACGGAGTCTTGTCGCTGATCATTTGAAAATCGTCGATAGAGAGCGGCACGCCGACGGACTTCGCCATCGCGATCAAATGGAGCACGGCGTTGGTCGACCCTCCGAGCGCCATGACCATCGTCATCGCGTTCTCGAAGGCCTTGCGCGTCATGATGTCTCTGGGCTTGATGTCTTTTTCCAAAAGATTCCGGATCGCCTTGCCGACGTTCTTGCATTCGTCGATTTTACCGGCATGGACCGCCGGATGGGACGAACTATAAGGGAGGCTCATCCCCAAGGTCTCGATCGCGGACGCCATTGTGTTCGCGGTATACATGCCGCCGCATGCCCCTGCCCCGGGACACGCGTTTTGCAGGACGCACTGGAACTCGCCCTCGTCGATCTTGCCCCCGACAAATTGGCCCAGGGCCTCGAAGGCGGAAACGATATCGAGGGTCTTATCTTTATAATGCCCCGGCTGGATCGTTCCGCCGTAAATCATAATGCTGGGCCGGTTGAGACGCCCCATTGCAATCACCGAGCCAGGCATGTTTTTATCGCAGCCCACCACGGAAATATTCGCGTCGTACCAATGCGCGTTCATGACCGTCTCGATCGAGTCGGCGATGATCTCGCGCGACTGGAGCGAGTAGTTCATGCCTTCGGTCCCCATCGAAATGCCGTCGGAGACGCCGATCGTGTGAAAAACCAATCCGACAAGGCCGGCGGCGTTACAGCTCTGTTTCGCGATCTTCGCCAGATCGTTCAAATGCATGTTGCAGGGATTGCCGTCGTAGCCCGTACTCGCGACGCCGACGAAGGCCTTATGAAGGTCTTCTTCTTTGAGGCCAAGGGCGTAGAGCATGGCCTGCGACGCCGGTTGGTCTCGATCTTCGGTGATGCGGGAACTGAAAGAATTAATTTTTTTGATCATGGTTTCCGACTCCGTCTCCAACCATTTCCGCGTCCACCCGTCGAAGACGGGTACCCGGACTTGGTCATAGTCGAGCAATGTTGAATAATTGCGGACGAAAATCAAGGAGGGTTCACGCCGCACGGGTCAGACGATCGACCAACACGCGATAATGCCCCCGCAGCGAAACGGCACGTTCCCCGGGAAGACTCCCGATCCAATGGGAGAAAACGGCATCGAGGTACCGCCGATAGCAGGCGATCTGGTCACCTTCATGCCTCGTCTCGCCGATCCGGTACTGCATGAGGCGCGCTTCGTTTTCCAAGGGTTGAAAGGCCGCCTGAAGAAAACCGTCGAGGGTCATGTGACGCACATGCAGCAATTCCGCCAAGTCGTGCCGCTGGACTTCGACGAAAGGAAGCGACTGCAGTTCGAGAGGCAACGCGCGAACGCTGTCATAGAGAGCGACCGCCACCTTGAGAAGCTCCGGATGGATCCCCGCCTTGTCGACGGCATGATACAGATCGTGAAAGGCGAACACGAACGGATGAACCTTACGTTTTGCCTGTTCCAAATAGTGCGCTACTAAGGCGAGCCCGATCGGCTGCCGCCGGCGCGCGTGAGCGCGATTCATGTCATCGGCCGGGATTTCCCCCGGGGCGTACTGCCAGCGAGCGGCCTCTCTTCCATAGACCTCGCGCGTCGCCTCTTCCAGGACCGTCAGCGGCGGAAATCGCAACACGATGTCTTCTCCGACATGTTCCACGAGATGAAGCCTCCCGTTCAGATTCTCCTGCATCCTCTTCAAGAACACGATCATGTCGATGTCGTCTTTGCTATTGAAGAGCGTCTCGCCGCACCTGATTTCAACGTCGCGGCCGACACAGGAGACATGGCTGCCGGAAATCGAGCGGCCGAAATCGACAGCCATCATCCGCCAAACATAATCCGCCGCGACGCCGGCCGAAATCTGTCCCACGAGGGCCGCATGGACGAGAGTCCTAACCTTCTGTCGATGGCCGTTTAAATATTCGGCCTGATCGATGCCGTCCCGCAGCGACAGGAGGAAGGCGCGCGACGGCCCGTTCTCTTCGATATGACTAAATTGGTTTCGAAACTGAGCCGGACGAGGAGCAACGGTCAGGGCCTCGGAGAGCGTCGCAAGCGTTTCCCCCTCAAGATCCTCACCGCGCCGGAAACGATCGAAAATATCGACGGCCGGCCGTCGGACATCCTCAAATGCGATGGCATCGTTGACGGAAATCGATGCCCGAAGCTCGGCGACGGAGAGCCCCATCTGAAGACCCGCCTGGAGGGCGCTTCCCGAATTTCCTAGTGATGTCGGCGGAACAAAGCTCATAGCGTCGTACTTTTGGCCTTCTTAACAGACCTTGTCGGCAGTGAACCCCGAAAAGTTGTCTCCCTTCGGAATAGTTACAAGATGAGTAAGAGAACGACTCATCCTGTATAATTCAGCCCATATTAAGACATCAACATAAACAATCCCGGGCAGTTAGGCGTGGCATCGAGATTGCTTGGTTTGATCTTTGGGGGGATCCATGTTCGTCGGCCTCGCAAAATCAACCCATTCCATCGCCGGGGAGGTGATCTCATGACGAGTCAAACATCTATTCGGAGACACGCTAAGGAGTTCCTCGAGGCGACAGTGCAAAAATGGGGAACCGACACGGATGAGGTCCGCGACATCTTGGAATGGGCGAATCGAAAGGGCGTCAAGGCCGCCTTTGCCCAAGAGGTTCTTGATCAAATCGATCTCAATGAGGCCGCTAACTATTTCGACGACAATTTTACCCTGAATCGCTCCAACATTATCCCCTCCATCCTAAAACAGGAATATTCGTCGTATTTTTCAAGATCGACACTCCATGAAATGGGGGGGCTTTGGACGGCAAAGTCCGCAAAACATTCTGTTGCCGAAGAGAATTCGCCGGAGGTTTCAAGAATTTTTTTTGAAAAACAACTCCCTGAGATACTTCGAAAAAAGTCGGATTGCTTGGCCGGCATGGCTACGGTTTATAAGTTTCGGATTCGGGATTCACTGACCGGCGACTGGCAAGAGTGGACCGTCGACCTAAAAACCCCTGGAGGACAGATTTATCCGAGCGCTTCCGGTGAATCGGCTGACATCACAATCTCCATGGACACCGACACCTTCGAAAGGATCCTGCAGACACACAAGGTCACCGCTATGGATATCGCCCTTTATATCGACATCGACGGGGACAAAACCGCCGCGAAAAGACTCGCTGTTCTTTTTTCCTAAGAAGCAGCCTTTTGATTTCCGTCTCTCATCCGCGCAGCCGCCCCCCTAAGCCCTCTTCACCGCATCCTTCCAACGGGCGAGGTGGGCGGATACTTCCTTCTTCGGCATGGCGGGCAGGAAGGTCTTGTCTTCTTTCCAGTGGGCGGCAATATCTTTTTGATCCTTCCAAAGGCCAACGGCCAGGCCCGCCAGGAAGGCCGCGCCGAGAGCGGTCGTCTCGATCATCTTGGGCCGGACGAGTTTCACGCCTAAAATATCGGACTGAAATTGCATGAGGAGATTATTGACCGTCGCGCCGCCGTCGACCTTCAGGACTTTCAGTCTTGTCCCCAAGTCCTTCTGCATCGCCGTCAGGATGTCGTACTGAAGAAAGGCGATGCCCTCGAGACACGCGCGCGCGACGTGAGCCTGTGTCGTTCCCCGCGTCATGCCGGAAATCATGCCCCGAGCCTCGGGCCTCCAATCCGGCGCCCCCAACCCAACGAAGGCGGGAACGAACGTCACACCGCCTGAATCCGACACCGTCGCGGCGATCGCCTCGACGTCCGAAGCCTTGTGAATCATCTTGAGCCCGTCCCGAAGCCATTGCACCGCCGCTCCGGCAATAAAGGCGCTTCCTTCGAGGGCATAGGAGACATGAGAACCGATCTTCCAAGCGACCGTCGTTAATAGGCCCGTCTTCGAATGAACGATCTTCTTGCCCGTATTCATGAGCAGAAAGGATCCCGTTCCGTAGGTGCACTTGGCCTCGCCGGCCGAAAAACACGCCTGTCCGAAAAGGGCCGCTTGCTGATCGCCGGCCATCCCGGAGACAGGGATGCCGTCGGGAAGCCCATCCACGCCCGCGGTGTTCCCGTAGACCTCCGACGACGAACGGATGAGAGGAAGAACAGCGGCCGGCACCTGAAAGATCTTCAAAAGCTCCTTATCCCATTCGAGGGTCTGTAAATTCATCAGCAAAGTCCGTGAGGCGTTCGAGACGTCCGTCACGTGAACTTTGCCTCCGGTCAGCCGCCACACCAAAAACGTATCGATCGTTCCGAACGCAAGCTCTCCCTTGACGGCCCTTTGCCGCGCGCCCGGGACGTTATCCAAAATCCATCCGATCTTTGTGCCCGAAAAATACGGATCCAAGACGAGGCCGGTCTTCTTTTTGACCCGGGGCTCCACGCCTTTCTTCTTCAGCTTCTGACAGAGGGACGCCGTGCGCCGGTCCTGCCACACGATCGCCTTATGGATCGGCTGGCCGGTCTTCCGATCCCAGACAATCGTCGTCTCGCGCTGATTCGTGATCCCGATCCCTGCAATGCGTCCAGGGTCGGCATCCGCCGCGCGGATCGCCTCTTCGATCGTCTTGACCGTGCACTGCCAAATTTCCTCGGGATCGTGCTCGACCCATCCGGGTTCGGGATAATGCTGGGGGAACTCGTTGTTCACCTTCGCCAGAATGTTGAGATCGACGCTCAAGAGGATGACGGTCGTTCCCGTCGTTCCCTGATCGATGGACATAATGATGTCTTTCACGTGAGGCTCCTTGATATAAAAATTTAATGATCCGATCGCCCCAACTTGTTGGGGTAAGTATCCTCCTTAAAGAAGGTTACGACTTCCCGCGCCACGAGATCCTTTTCGTAGT
>Ga0315281_10005190_pt1 | contig 18686 bp, 19 predicted proteins | sample YL17G07_0_MG_FD_204540 | JGI IMG/M metagenome (GOLD analysis project Ga0315281, IMG submission 204540) | Sediment microbial communities from Yellowstone Lake, YNP, Wyoming, USA - YL17G07_0 | ecosystem: Environmental > Aquatic > Freshwater > Lake > Sediment | place: USA: Wyoming | collected...
TGGCTTCCGTGAGCTCGAGCATGAGCCGCAATGGAGGCGTATGTTGCTTTACGCTCTGAATCGCCGCCAACGATGACTGCTCCGTCGCGGCATTGGAGTCTGCCCTGAGGCTCGCCCAGCATCTGAGACCCATGGGAGAGTAGGAGCTCGCGCATCATCTGGGCGGCTCTGACGATAGCGTTCCCGCCCACGTAGAGAGATCTTGAAGCGGACGAGCCTCCAGTATCCGGTGCGAGTCCGGTGTCAGCCGAATCGATGTGCACGTCTTCGAATCGGCAGCGCAGTTCCTCGGCGGTGATCTGGGCGTAGGCTGTTACGTTGCCCTGTCCCATGTCTGGGCAGCTGACTCCAACAGCGAATGTGCCATCCTCATTCAGTGTGATCGAGGCGGCGCCGAAATCCGGGAGCGCCCCAAATGTGAAGCCCTTCAGAGCACATGCGATTCCGACGCCTCGCTTGCACCACGGTTCAGACTTCTTGGCTTTATGTTCGTCTTTGTGAAGCCAGAGATCAGACTTCGCCGCGGCCGCCAGGGTTCCGTGGATTCCTATGCTTCCTGGAATCTTGACGCCGAAGGTGCTGATGTCTCCTTCTCGAATTGCGTTCCGTTTCCTGATCTCCAGCTTGTCGATGTGAAGTTTCTCGGCGATTATGTCGAGTTGGGACTCCATGGCGAAGATTGCTTGGGGTGCGCCGAATCCTCGGAACGCGCCGGAGAAACCGTTGTTCGTGTAGACGCAGTAAGCGTCGATGTCAACATTCGGAATATTATACGGCCCACAACAGGTTTCCATGCTGACATCTAGAATCGTTCCACCAAGAGACGCGTACGCGCCCGTATCGGATATGATTCTGACCTGGTTTGCGAGCAACTTTCCATCCGAACCGGCTCCGGTTCGAGCGGTGATGATCACCGGATGACGCTTCAGCCCAGCGATCCCTGACTCTTCACGAGACAGCACCATCTTGACGGGACGCTTAGTCTTCAAAACCAACAACGCGAGTTGGATCTGAATGGTGATCTCGTCTTTGCCGCCGAAGGCTCCTCCGACGATAGACGACACTACACGAATCTTCTCGCGTGGGATTCCGAGCGCCCTGACGATCTGGAGTTGGTCGCGGTACGGTGCCTGACCGCCAACATAGAGGACTATGTTTTCGTTCTCGTCGAGGAATCCAACACCGGCTTCGGTTTCGAGGAACATGTGCATCTGGCGGCCGGTCCGGTATGTGTTCTCGACCACGACTGCGCACTGCTTGAATGCTGATTCCACATCGCCATTTCTGATATGCGCGTGCCGGTAAATGTTGCCGGCCTCGTGAACTCGCGGAGACTCGGCCTTCATCGCTTCAATGGGATCCGAGACCACCGGCAGGGTTTCATAGTCGACCTTGATGAGATCGAGCGCACGCTCAGCTATCTCAGGATCTTCTGCCGCAACGAGCGCGACTGCGTCGCCTTCGTAGCGGACCTTGTCTTCGCAGAGAACTGGCTGATCAGGCGTGACGATCCCGTACCGGTTTGTTCCTTGAACGTCTCTGTGCGTGAGAACCGCAACAACACCTGGCAATGTTTCTGCTTGTGAGGTGTCGATGCGCTTGATCAGCGCGTGTGGACGGTTGGCTCTGAGAACTCTGCCGTACAGCATGTTCTTGAGATGTAGATCCGAGTAGAACTTTGCTCGTCCTGCGGCTCTATCGAGCGCATCAGATCTTGTGACCGTCTTCCCTACCCAGCGTAAGTCATCCTGTCCTCCGGCAACTGGTGGAAAGACGACTAGTTCGTCGCCGTCTCTGAGCCGAGCACCTTCATCTAATCGCATCCCATTCCTGACAACATAGAGGTATAGTCGGTCGCGGACAGGCAAACGATTGATAGCGTCTTGAACGGTCGCATCTTCCCGTAGATCGAGCACGAATTCGCTCTTTTCGAGGCCGCCGCCGGAGGATCCGTAGAGCTTGACCCTCACTTTCATGGCTTCTCCCACCCCTGTCGAGAGGCGATCACCGCGTGAACGGCTTTGTAGAGGAGTGACGGTATGACGGCTCGTCTGTACTCGGCCGATGCCCGCAAGTCGCTGATGGGAGATGATTCGGCTGATGCGATCTTGCCTGCGTTCCAAATCACGTCGTCTGCGAGTGTTCGATTCTTGAGATGTTCCTCACATTTTCTCGCTCTGAATACGACTGGGGCGACCGCACCTAGGGCAACTCTAACGCTAGAGAATTTGTCGCCGTCGGGTGCCCATCTAACACAGATAGCGAGGCTGACGAGGGAGATGCAGTGTCCCTCTCTTGGGCCTAACTTCAGGAACATTCCATCGCAGGGTTTCTCGACCGCTTCAAATGAGATCTCGGTGATGAGCTCATCGGGCCTGAGATCGATCTTACGATATCCGAGGAAGAACTTCTCAATCGGGACCAGACGCGAGTGCTCGTGGCGCTGAATCTTGACATTCGCATTCAAAACATAGAGTGGAGGAATACTGTCACCGGCTGGGGAAGCATTTCCCAGATTACCGCCAATAGTCGCCCGATTCTGAATCTGCACTGACCCAATCGTCCTGCAAGCGTCGACAAGCATTCGACAAGAACTGTCCAACAGAGGGGATTCGATTATGTCCGAGTAGGTGCTGAGAGCACCGATGTGAATCACGGATTCCTCTTTGCGAATGTATCGAAGCTCGCGTAGGCTCGAGATATCTAGTAGTTCATTCGTTTGGAGTGAGCCTTCTTTCAGCTGGATGATCGCGTCCGTGCTTCCAGCAATCGCTTTGATCCTACCTGATCGGTCGTGAAGAACGCTCAACGCATTCTCAACGGTTCTTGGTGACACGACTTCGATCTCGCTCAGCCTCATTGCCTAACCGATCCTAGTCTTTGTGTGCTGCCTGCTGGACCGCTCGGATTATGCTCGCGTAGCCCGTGCATCTGCACAGGTTACCGGCTAGGGCGGTTTTGATTTCCTCGACGCTGGGGTTGGGGTTTCGGCTTAGAAGCGCCTCAGCGGAGACGATGAGGCCTGGAGTGCAGTGACCGCATTGTACGGCTCCGTTGTCGATGAACGCTTTCTGCACGCGATCTGGCGAGTCATCTCGCATGAATCCTTCAGAGGTGACGATTTCCGCCCCGTCCGCCTGTGAGATGAGCACGAGGCACGAAAGCGCAGGCTTACCGTTCATCAGGACGGTGCAGGCACCACATTCTCCTTTCCCACAATCCTCTTTGGGGCCAGTGACATCCAGCCTTTCCCGCAAAACCTCAAGGAGCGTGTGAGCAGGAGGAGCAGACACGGAGACCTGTCGTCCGTTTAGTCTGAACGAGAACTGTCTCTCCATACGAGCTGTCTCCCCTGATTCCTTATCTTACGCTTTGGTATCGCAGCATTTCTGTTGCTATGATTGGTTTCGGAATTCTAGTCCTTTGCGTGTTCGGACTTTGGTACAGGTGCAACGAGTGTGGTTTCTCCTGATCCATGTCGTCCTCCTCTATTTTGTGCTCGTTTCCTTTCAGAAATATGAGGCCAGAAATGAGGATGTGCGTATCAATAAGAGCGGTGGGCTTGGGCCTTGCTTTGCTTCTCCCGAGCCCTCTCAACCTCCCTCATGAGGAGGTTGCGAGTCGTACCTCTCTTCTTTGCTAGACTCTGGAGAGTTGCTGAGATATCGTTCAAAGACAACTCGTCCACTTTCTTCATCACGATGAGGCGACCGAGTCTAGTTACGTAGAGATAGCTGTCTTTCCCGAGAGATAGGTCTCTACGTATTTCAACGGGCAACGTGCACTGCCCCTTCGAAGTTATCTTAACCACTTCATTGACAGCCATCGAAGCTCGGACTAGGCTAGGGTAAGGATTCCTTACATATATCTTTAGGTTACGGGCTTCCCGTTCATCAGGACCGTGCATGCACCGCGCTCTCCCTTCCCACAATCCCCTTTCGGGCCTGTGATGTCGAGCTTCTCACGCAATACTTCGAGAAGCGTCCAGGCTGGAGGAGCAGACACACGGATCTCATTTTCGTTCAGCCTAACGAGAACTTTTTTTCCACGGCAGCCCGCTTCTCCAAACCGTCATCTCCTTCTCCTATCCCATGACGCATTATGCGAAAGGGATCTTTCACGTATTTGCTAGGAATTCCCGGTACTGTCCGAGGGCTATTAACGATTAACATGTGCTTGGTCCACCAAAACTGGAAGGTTTGGAGCTTTGGCCTCTCGGACTACTCTGGCCAAACGCGATGCAGCTCATTGCGATCAGGCGTTTGGATCTACGCGGCGGCATCATTCTGGTCTCGTTGCTCTACACTATCCAAAGGTGGTGTGTCCTAGCGAAAAACGGGAATCTCACTGAACGTATTCCCGTGTTTTGAGGCTCTGTTGCGGGCACCGGGGCTGTTCCTGGGCATTTCGTCGAATGATTCCTCAGCAGACCTCGTAGCCCCGAGGCGAGTTCTGAGAACTACTTTGGCCTGGTATTACGGTAACGTGATCGTCATCCTGTGAGGGTGCATTCATGTGTAATCATATGTACCCCCTGACGGGGCCACATTTGAGCGGTCAAGGGTACTCCTAGTAGAGGGGCAGATACATTCTGGTTCAGGCCTTTTGCGGCATCATGGGCATGACACCTAATAGTGGATACTGTTGACTGCGCTGATGGAGGATGACGTGACGGATCTGGTAGTTCGAGTCAAGGAGATCAAAGGTCATTGCCCCGTCTACAAGGTTGGCGACACCTTTGCGCTGGAATCCGGCTATAGACTCGTTACAGAGATCCCCGCTCTGTATGCATTCTCTCGCGTCTTTGCTGCCGCACTATAACGCGCTGCGAATCTCGAAACCAGAAGACTGGGGCTTAGCAGGTAAGGAGGATAGAACGAAAGCCTACGTCCAATGTCTAGACCCGATGACATACACAGACGGCGGCACCGTCATATTCGAAATAGCCCCAGTCGAAGGCTCAAACTCAACGATCCGCACCAAGTAAGCCATGCACAAGAAATCAGGGTTCAAATTCGGGTGCCCGCACCAGCCTACCGGGGATATAACGTAAGGCTCGAAAATCGACGTCCACGTGGAAGGCTCGTAGGGGACGTGGTAGTCCACGTGTAAGCCCAACAAGCTGCTTCCCATATTGTGCAAACATTGGGAGAATGCACAAAATACACAGAAACACGAACCCCAACACTGTAAGAGAGAAAAGTCCAAGACAGAAAGTTGGACAGTGAGCTACTGGCTGATCACTTTTTTTTCCTAGCGAGACCAAACCAAGTGGCACAGGGGACAGCAGACAGCCCCACGCCCGCCAAGACAAATTGCCAGCCTTTCACGAGTTCCAGGAACTCACTGGGTGGGAGCATTGATCCGGATACAAATGAAAACCAAACGAATACTGCCGCAGCAGCAAGGGTGAATCCTACGACGACGAACGCAGCGGACATCAACAACATATACCAGAAGCCGGGCAGCGCAGAAAGAAGCACGGTCTTCACTCTGATCATAGGCCTGCGGTCTTGCAGCGCAAACTGATTTCGAGTGGCTTTGTTCCAAGAACCGATGAGCAATGTGTCTGGTTCAAGAAGGAAAGGAAGCAACGATTTCAGTTTCGGAAGGACGAGCTCAGCAATGCGTGTCGGATTCTTCCGTGTCTCTTGAGCAGCAGGCGCAATTCCTTGAGAGATACATTTCAGAAGCTCCCTCGTCTCTGCGGCCGGCCTGCCCACAACAGCCCATCCCCCTGTGTGGACAGTCCCCCTGAGATCCGATACCTCCAGAAGCCTAACCCCTTCGTCCAGAAACTGAGATCCTTTACCATTGGCAAAGCGCTCAAGGGTTTCTATCGCCTCTCTCAGACGGAGAAAAAGTTGGTCCTCCGTCTTCAAAGTTCCTAGCCACGGGGCGAACCTCCGTGCAAATTTGTCTCGCACGAAGAACATTACAACAAAGAAAGCAACTCCGACAAGTACAACCCCAGTCTGCGAATACGTCACACCCAACAGCAAAAGGAAGAGAAACGCAGCCATCACTGCATAGCCAAAGACTAGGAGAACTCGCTCCGAGGACTTCTGCCTCTTCAGGTCCTCCTTGAGTTTGCGCTCAATCTCGTCCATCTTGTTCTGTTTACGGAATCTTTCAATCTCGTGCCCGATTTCTTCGGGATAGTCCCGAAGATCCAGACTCCAGCGACGTTCTTCTATAACGTAGGCCTTGGTGACAGCATCCCATTTAGCATCAAGCAGGTATCGCTTGGGTATGCTTCTTAGAGTGTCCGCACCGCAACCTATGTGCCGGATTTCCATGACGTCTCCACAGTCTACTGCAATCCATTTTGCAGGCATAGGAGATAGTTCGCCAGTGAACGATGCGCAAGGATGAGATCTTAAGCTTTGAGACGAGAGGAACTATTGGAGCTTGACCTTGCACGAGCCTGAGAGAAGTAATACATCATGTCCTCAGACCCGTCGTCTGATTATCTGCCTCAGGGTAGCCGAAGATTCATGAACCCATTTCCTGATGGATTCTCCTCTCTTCTGTGCAAGCCTTCCCGAGAGTAAGTTGGAAAGCCGCGGTCTAGGTTATTGTGTTCGCGGTATACAAGAAGGCGGCGAGACACATTTCAAAGACTCTCTCGTAGTTGTCGAAAATACAACTTCGATCATTGAAGACATGCGCAGTGAAATTCCTGAGTAGACAGAGCAGTTTGAACATTTTGGCCTCATAAAGATCGGTCTTGTCGGATAGTATGTCGCTGATTTTACCATCTTCGTTGGGCCCATAGTAGTGGGTTGTAACCGTGTCTTTCCAGTCCTGCCAAGAGCGTCTCCAAGGGAAGACTTTCATGTCGAACGCATTTTGAATCAGATTGACCAAGTTCCCGTCAGATTTCGGTCTCGTTCGCCTGAGGTAGTGCTCGGTGAGTCTTGCTAGATTGCTCAAATTCCTTTCCAGAGTATCCTTCTCAAGATATCCACGATAGTCCTTGATCTGCGTGTTGAATCTGAGGATTATCTGAAGTAGCCTGTAGCGTTCGGTGTTGATAAGAGACTTGACAACGGTCTCTGTTGGTCCGAGTTTTGTGGCGGCCTTAGATACTACCCCATCACAGGCCGACCACGCGTCACGCTCTATCTGTTGCAGGACAGGCCCTGCCGCTCCCGTAGTGTGCCCGATTTGAGCGTCCTCGACGGATGCGAGCTCTATCCAGCTGACTCCAGCTTCGAAGTCACCGAGTCTTATCAGAGCGATTCCTAGATTGTGATATGCTAGACCTAGATCAAATGCGTATTCAGTGATCTCTCGGCAAGAAGACAATGTTCCTGCAAGATGAGAATAGCTTCTTGCCGCAATCTCGGCTAATGGTGATGGACTACCTCTTCTAATGAAGGGAAAGGCGAGCTGATTATACCATGCATGGATCCTCTCCTTGAAATGCTCGTAATGTTCTTTGGTACCGTTCCTTCCAAGGATCTTCGCTTCTTCTTGGAAGATCACGCGAGCTTTGCCGAGAGTTTTCGTTAGGCGCTCATGTGCCGTAAGGATGCTACAACGATGCACCTCAGCGATCAGAGTCTGCAACTCTTCGTCAAACGTTTCAAACGCAGATGGGCGCGAATTCTGGTAGGGCCTAACTACAACGAATCTATCGCTGCCACTTGCGAAAACTGAAGAACTCATAGGGTCATCGTACGCTCAAATGCTTGGGTTAGGTTTGCAGTACAAAAGGAGTGCGGCTCGGCACTAACTTGCCGTACCTTCGCTTCAATTATCGCCGGAGTTGAGTCATGGGTGCATATGATAGGTAGGAATCTTCGGAGACCCCTAGCACTTCCGTCTCCTCAATCTCGTTCGCTTCTTTTGAGATGTTAGCGAAGTCTCAGGACTTACTCTCTCAACTTGTCGAGGAGTCGCCTGGTTGACTGCACGTTTTCAATAATGTGATCATAAGTGAGTATAGCTGCGTCCGTCGTATCTCTGTTGAACCTTTCCAGACACGCCTTCTCATCCTCTGTCATGTCCTCAAGCAGTCCTATCAGAACCCAAAAAATCACGCGTTTGCCAAAGAACTCTACCTTCTTCTCGCTTGCTTCCTTCCACATCCTTACTTGTCCCAGCGCACCCTGCAGTCTTGCAGAAGGAGAACAACCTATGAATGGCTTGGAGTGTGAAGGCTCAATTTCAACGAGAGTGATCTCATCAATTCCAGATCTAATGCAGAAGTCAGCTCTGTAGTTGCCGATTGGCACCTCTGACTCTATGGACATTGCCTGAGGGCAGATGAAGAATCGATACCTCTCTAGCAACTGATGAAAGGTGCGTTCGTCAGCTTCTGTCAGTCTAAACGAAGCCGCAAGATCCTTTTCTATTCGCGAGAGAAATCCTGAGTAGACTTCGATGACTTTTCTCTTTGTGTCCGGCCCGAGTTTCTCGTGTCCCCGAGTGACTAGGTAGTGAACCGAACCGAACAATGATAGGTAGAAATCGCTATCCGCAGTCACGCTAGGGTCATCATCATCCAGCAGATCCGCTTTGCCTAACAGCCAAGCAAACGGGATGTGTTTCACAAACGGTCTGCCATGGAGAATCAAACAGACATCGACATCGACCAATTTGACATCAGCTTCTTCTGCGACCTCGATTGGGCCTTCGTCATCGGACGGGCCGAATGGGAAAACATCTCGATCAGGTATCTTATGCGGAAACCTTGCAGCGAAGTCTGCATTGGTGAATACTAACCCGCGCAGTACTGTGTGTCGGCCCTTGATCAATAGCGAGTTTCTCCCGCCGAGCTTTCGAAGCACCAATGATTCTACTCTTTCCGTGGTCTCGCGAGATTTGATTGATATCCGACTTGACCTCTTCCTCGTAATCTCTAGGGCTAGTCTGCCCGTCATGTCAAGATAGATGATGGCCTTGAAACGCCCAAATAGCATGTGTCCCGGAAGTAAGATCGATCTTAGCTCATGTGGTATTTGTGTAACGAGAACTGATGTTCTCCGGTAGTACTGCTTGAAGAATTCCTTCGCGCGTTCTAAGCGATCCATGCCTGTTCCATCCTCATTCTGTTCTAAGCCCTGTCGAGCTCTTCGCGTCGTTCGTCAAGACAGCGCCCCGTGAAAGACTCCGTGAAGGGAGTGCTTTGCAAATCCGTGAGATCACCCTCCTTGATTCTCCTTGGAGTATTGCCAAAGCGCACGATCGAGATCGCGCATCCTTGCGCCACACTGCTTCGCGAGTTGGCGGCAGTATTCTGTGTACGATTGCCAGAAACGAAAGTCGTACTTCGCAGGAACCCCGACTCCCAGCGACCACAACGCTCGCCAATCGAGAATGGGGTACGGATCTCTGTGCCCAACGTGAAGGATGGCAGAGGCAACAGGCCACCCGATCCCATGGAGCAGTGTGAGTATCTCCATACGTAATCGATCATTCGTTGTCGAAAAGGCGATACGAGTCACGTCTTCTATGAATGCCCTAGAATTGTCCTTGTAGTACTTCATCGGACGAGGACTCTTCCAGAGACATATGTCTAAGAAATCCGATTTCGTAAGGTAGCCAAGCGCATGAATGCGTGGTGTCACTTCATTCAAGACTTTGCTTTCGCGCTTCCAATCCTCGTTCCTTGCATTCTCGATGTACCGCTTTGCCCAAAACGGAATGTCGTTTCTTGGGAACCTCAGCGAGAATTTCACCATGTGTTCTGCTCCGCTCGCTGAGATAGGGTGCTAGATCTGGTGCCGTAGTGACTCGCTTCGAGCTACAAGAGCTGATTTGCCCTTCTCGAAAGCTTCGTTGAGAAACTGCAAGATATCAGGGGCGCCAAGAGTATACCATTGCACTTTCCGATCGCCAATAATCGCTATTGTGCCGGGTACTGAGACATAGTATGCCCCTGAACGCCTTCCTCGCAGCTCCCTGATTCCTCGCCTGCTTCCAGTCCTTCTCTTCAGCACCCGAGCGACAGGTTTGAAGTCGTGCTCATATGCTTCTCGTTCGAGAGTATCGTCTCCTCGTAGGTCTCGTATCTCGAATGGTATCCCATTCTTCTTCTTAATCTTCTGCAGCAGATCAGTAATGTCGACTCTTCGGTCGCTGTTTGGACCGCAATAGTATCTGAGGAAAACCTCAGGCTCCATAACCTAGGCCTCTGACTATCCCTACAATCTCGTCCGTCGTCATTGAAATACTATTGGCATTTCACGAGATCCAAACTCGTTAAGGCTCAGCTGCAGAGCTTCGTTCTCACCTTGCCATAGGTAACGAAGTTATTCGCAGTCAGTGCTCGCTGTTTGAGATACCACATGGTATTCTTTCTTATGCCGCGCTTCCTCGCGTCTACTGTTGTCATGGATAGTATTCGATTTCTGACAGCTTCAGAATCCGTCCTGTCCAGAATCTGTTTGGGTTCGCCGAAGTCAAGGTTAGTTCTCTTGCCGACGACATAGTTTGCCAGCTCTTGTGCTTTCAATCTGATCAGCGTATCCCAACTGTAGAACCTACCCGTGTAACGAACGGGTGAATTGAATCTGATTCGCAGAGCATCAATCAGTTTCCTCACCGCTTCTGATTTGAGTCGTAGAACGTAGTTGTCCATTCTGTAGAAATCCTTCTTGCCAAAGCGGCCGTTCTCCAAGCACGAGATTATTGTTGAATCAACGATCCATCGGAATGGTTCCTGTAAATCGTAGACTAGTGGATACTTGGTCTGCCTAGGCTCATGTAGGAAACCGACTGTCGGCTCTAGACCAACACTATTCAGCGCTTTCCTACATTGCGACTCCAAGATGGCGTACCCGTAGTTGAGAAGAGCATTCACAGGATCGGAGGCATTCATCTGATGCGTCTCATGCGTGCGTGAGGTGAATCCAAACTTCACGGGTAGGACTTGTTTGAGAAATCGCCAGTAGATGTCTGCAATTCGTCCTTCAACGGACAGCAAGCGCGGCAGGCTCTGACACTGTTCCAAACGCTCCAATTCATTCGTCAAGTCAGCCTGAACTAGAGACGACAGTTCACCGTATCTCGCCGCTAACCATTTCATTACGTCCAGCGTGCGTTGCGCTTTGGCTTCGACTAGTTTCTTCGCTACGTGGAATCGTTTCTCATGATCGTTGTAGGCTTTGATTTGAGCGATCTTGAGAGGACCATTCACAGGGTCACGCGGCAACGTTGAGGACAGCAGGGTTCCATCATAGTCGAGAATGAACAGCGGAATATTGTGTCGCATGAGCCACTTGATCGCGGTGAGCGATATCGTGCCAGTCTGGCCATCTGACTATTGAATCGTGAGGCATTCTGCGAGGCTGAAACTCGTGGGTTGCTTGTGCCGAGTCCGGTTCTAGGAATCCATCCTTGACAATGAGCCTTGCACCGTCCACAGTGAGTGAGACGCCGAACCCTGAAAGACAGAGCGGATTCAAGTTGCATTCTCCTTCTGAGAAGTGGCCGACTTCCTTGGTCTTCCTCGTGGGTTCAGAGAAGGTCCTCTCGCTATCTTTCGCTTAGCGGGTCTGACGTACACCTGATCGATGGCCTCTAACTGCTTAGGGAAACGTTGCTTCAAGACTGAAAGAAGTGAGTCTATGTCATTTCCGAAGGAGCTTGGATTTCGCTCGATTTCGCTGAACTTGCCAAGCAAGGCTCTGACATCAGACTCGTTGAAAGGTTGCTTGTAGACGAGGAACTTCTTGATCGTGAAACGCAGTTTTTCGAGGGTATCAGTGAGAGGACGGCTGGAACCCGACTCCATGCTTTTCAGAATAGCATAGATTAGGAGAGGTGATACTTTGCCTGCAAGCTTCCGAATGAATTCCTCATGGCTCTCTTCGAAAGTCAGTTCCTTCTCCACAGTTCGATCGTACGCTTTCTGCTCGGTAAGGATTTCATTGACTCTCGGGTCGCTTTGAATCAAGCGGTAGTAGACAGGGGGCGGATACTTCCCCGAAGACGCGTCAACTCTACGCTTGACCAATCCTCGTTTTTCCATGCTCTTGAGTCGAAGAGCGAAAGCACGTCTGCTGAGACCGGATTGGTCTAGGAGTTCTGACCACGACAGCTCTTGTCTACCGCATTCCAGCCTGGCACGGTCTAGGGCCCTTATGATGGCATCCTCGCTCTCGGTTCTTCTATTTTCCGAAGACAAGATCGCACAGTATACCTAAGTATAAACGTATACCTATAACCCTTTCCACGTGATAATGTCTCGGCTGATGATGAATGTCACGGAACACCAACGTGCATGGCACGAGGATTCGATGCGAGAGATGCGGAAGAGAGTGGATCTACAAGGGGAGCTTCCGCAGCCCGATCAGGTGTCCTGGCCGGTTGCCGGATGGTAGGCCTTGCCGTAGTTCAAGGAACAAAGTGAATCGTGAGAGGTTCGGCAGGTTCAACCCTGAAAGGAGATCACGGGGAGATTAGGTGTTGGCTCGTAAACGCAGGAAGAGACCTACGGTTCACAGGAGAAGGCACAAGAGGCCTGCATGGTCCAAGCGTGACGCCGAGCTTACTCCTAGGCAACGGGTGCAGAAAGCCAAGTTTCTCCGCGCTCTGTCCTTTGCCAGAAGGGGCAAGGAAGACCTAGCAAACGCACTGCGCGGCCTAGGGATCGACGCCAAGCAAGCTCTCACAAGGACAAGTGCTGTGAGAAAAGTCAGACAAAGACTTGTGCCCAAGCGCCGTGACAGGATCCCACGTTCCCTGAGGTTCTATGAAAAAGGCAAAATGGTTCACGCGGAGATTGCCAACTCCGAAGCGGCATCAGACATAGGTCGTTACTGGAACGCAATAGCCAAACTCACTGAGACAGGCAGTTCTAGATCCCTTCGCAGGCTGCGAAGACAACGATTGAAAGACATGGACGGCCGCTTCCACACACTCGAAAAGAATCCGAAGATCATTCTCGAACTTGAAGCACGGAAACCCAAGCTCGAAACCTTCGAAATCTACAGAAGACGATGACCATTGCAGTGTCCTGTCTGCCTCACTGAATTCAAGAACTACAACAGTTACCACGTACATCGCTGGCGCTTCCACAATCCAAAAACCAAGTATCGATCTGAGACAAGCGTATCTAGATCCCTGCAAGAAGATCGTCCTTATCGCTCGCTAGCAGCACCAGTAGCAGTAGGAATAGCAGCGGTATCCCGCGGTGACTGGAAGAAAACGCTGCTCGTGCTGCTGATGATTGCAGGTACCGTTCTCCTAGTTTGGTATCTGTTAGACCGAGCAGACAAGGAAGAGGATCAGGTTGCAGGTTGACAGGGTGCAACTTGCAGCAGCAAAAGTGGTCGAGTTAGAAGAACGGATACCGTTCCCGGCTAGTCTCTCGATACCTCACCCGTTACGCCTGATGAAAGAGGCTGAACAGCAGATTGTCGCCAGATATTGTGTTGTATGTGGTCGGAGCGGTGTTCCTCTAGAGCAACACCACATTGCAGGCAAGGCAAACCTTCCAGATACTATCACGTTATGCAAGTCGTGTCATGGCGAACTCACAAATATCTACCAGGCGAAGTGGATACCTTGGGAGTCGGATGCTGAGAGAGATCCACTAGAATGCTACTTCCTAGGATGGAGCGACATATTCCATCTCTTATGGCAGAAGACTCGACATCAGTACTTCTACGAGTTGTCGAAAAACTTCGCTCTAAACGCGAGGTATCAACACGAATCCTGAACCAATCGAGATAGCACTCCGTGCCTACATCCCACCAAAGAAACTGAAGAAACAATCCCAAGACGCGGCAAATGAGGAGCGTGCTGTGCTTGTTATCGATGCGGAGACTACTGAAGATGAATATCAGAATCTCATATTCGGTTCTTGTGGAATATGGATATCAGGATACCTACACAAATTCATACTATTCTACGATCCGAACCTGGGGGAGAAGGGTGTCGATACCCTGCAGAAGTTTTCCCAAACGCACAACACAGAAACCATTCCCATCGAAGTCATTTCAGTAAAGAAATTTGTTGACACCATATTCTTTCCATGGCTGATTGATGATCAGGCGTTATGTGTAGGATTCAACCTACCCTTCGACCTCTCAAGACTAGCCATAAGATATGGATACGGTCGTGGCAAGTGGAAGAACGGATTCACCTTCTGGATATCTAAAGATACGAAACATCCAGGAATTCATATTCGAAGCTTGGATTCTGTCAGATCATTCTTTGCCCTAGCACCAACCAAGTACTCAGGCAAAGTGAAAGCACAATATCTGGATCTTCGTGCTCTAGGTTTCGCTTTGACGAATCAGAAGCTAAGCCTCAAGCGAGCATGCGAGATATTCAACACTCAGCACAGAAAAACCGAAGCGGAGCGGCATGGCAAGATTACGATACCCTACATTGACTATAATGTCAACGATACCCTAACCACTCACGAACTCTATACGAAGATGATGGAGAGACTGCAAGAATTCGAACTAGATATTCCACCTGAGAAGGCGTTTTCTCCCGCCTCTCTTGGCAAGGCGTACCTAAGAAAAATCGGTATCTGCCCATTCAGGGAGGAGAATCCTGACTTTCCAGCTGAGATACTCGGATACTTGATGACCACATACTTTGGTGGAAGAGCTGAGGTAAGAGTACGGAAGACGGCTGTCAAAGTGCGGTTGATGGATTTCAAGAGCATGTATCCAACACTATTCGTGTTGATGGACCTGTGGAAGTATCTCGTGGGTGACAGAATCGAACAGTATGACTCCACAGAAGAGACCAAGAATCTCCTCTCGAAAATAGACTTGAATTCGCTTACAGATCCGTCTCCGTATCCAAGGCTTGTGACTATTGTTCAGATACTACCTGAATACGATATCTTGCCAGTCCGGTCACGTTACGGTGAGGACAAGAGCGTCTACAACATAGGCGTAAACTACCTGACCAGCAAGGTACCCCTCTGGTATACTCTCGCCGACGTGATAGCTTCCAGACTGTTGACCGGCAAGACACCTAGGATACTTCGAGCAATCAGCTTCAGGCCAGTAGGTATCCAGAACAATCTCCAAGCTATCCAGATACCCGGCAGATTGAACCTCACCGCAGGAGACGACCTCATCAAAGCGCTAATTGAGTATCGCACGGAGATACGGCGTAAACTGGATACCATAGCGAGGAACACGCAGGAATATGACCAGCTTGATGTTGTCCAAGAGCAGCTGAAGATACTCGCTAACGCCACATCATACGGCATATTCATTGAGGTCAACACGGAAGACCACCCTACCAAAGTTCTGGCATACGGATTGAAGCCATTCTATGCGAAGGTCATCAAGACGGAAGAGTTCGGGAGATTCTTCAACCCTATTCTCGCCACTATGCTCACGTCCGGAGCGCGACTAATGCTAGCTATGGCTGAAGCATGGCTTCAGCAACATGGCGGATACTATGCATTCTGCGATACCGATAGCATGGCCGTATCCCCGTTTCATTGGAAACCACTCCAAGCTTTCTTTCAATCACTCAGTCCCTACAAGTCATCTGAACCGCTGTTGAAGCTGGAGTACGATGATCGGGACGAGGCTGGTCACCGCCTCGACTTGTGGTTCTATGGAATATCAGCGAAAAGATACGTGTTGTATCGAATTGTGAACGGTGTACCTAGCATAGTGAAAGATGGATGGTCGTCTCATGGCCTAGGTCACTTGCGTCATGGAAACGGCGAAGATGAGGAGATTCATGACAGATGGGAGAAGGAACTCTGGATTAGACTCATCAAATGTGCTAGCGGGGAATTGTCTGAGGATGCGCTTTTCGAAGAGTACTCAGGTGAGTATGCAGTCAGCCAGTATGCAGTATCAAAACCGAGCCTGCACAGGCGCTTGCGAGGAATCAATCAGCACACGGAGATCCGTAAGCAGATCAAACCGTTCAACTTTGTTCTTGTGGGTCAGGCCGCTGAATCTGGCCGAGACGGTCAACCGATCCATCCGATAACAAGATTCACTAAGAGAACTGAGGAAGCGCCCTTCCAACCTTTCATAGATTACAACACGGGCAAGCGATACTCTGGTGGCAGCCAACTATACTGGAAACCACTCTCAGCGACAATTCGCGAGTATCTGAGTCATCCCGAAGCCAAATTCCGGAACGGACACGAGAGAGGAAAGATGAAGAGAAGACATCTTCACATCGAGGAGAAAGGCCACATCAACTACATTGGCAAGGAAGCGGACCAGATCGAGCAGACGGAGATTTTAGGCATAAATGATGAAGCTTACGTGGAGTATCGGAAAGCTCGAACGTAGATTCCCACTCACGCATTCGGCTAGACTTTTTCTCCGTTGGAAATGGCATCTATCATCTCCATAATTCTCTCGCTTAGGCAAGATCGATTAGTGCTATCTTTGGCGGCTTGCCCATCAGGCATGCGACAAATATGCCAACTGCAACGATAAATATGATGAGCATTTGAAACCATTCCGGCAAGTTGAACAAAGTCTTCCTTGACACGAGTGCGAGTACACCAATAGTGATGGTTACGTATGCAGTGGAATTGATCAGGGCTTTGATGAATCTTAGGCCTGGTCTATCCGTGCAGAGACTCATGACATCCCTGAGAATATGAGCCCAGCCGTCGAAAGTTTCCTTGAGTCCCGACACGGTTAGTCTCAAAATACCGACATATTTGATCCTTTCACCCACAGATCTGAGCGTCCTTGCCTTGGTGACATTATCTCGGAGTTTGTTGCCAAGTGGCAACAGATCGTTAGAAGACCAATTGAGTTGCGCCAGTAGATCTGCCGTTCTCCCATCGTCCATCAGCCTTGTTACACGATCCGGCCGTAAATAGAAAGTGAACAATACTCGAGTCTCTGCAACTAGTTGGATGAACCTCGGCACCATCGAATTCTGCAGCAATCCGAGACGAAAGTCGTATTCGTCGCTCTTTCTAGGATCTGAATCAAGATCCTCCAAGGATTTTATTGTCCGCTCGATCAAGAACAATTGTTTCTTAGTGTTCCCTAGGCTCTTTTCCAGATCGTTCTTGCGGAAGAAGATCTTCAAGTTGCTGGGTGCCTTCTTTTCTATTCTATCTGATTAGAAGATACAAGACTATCGTTTGGCCTCTGGAAAGGAAGCGGACCAGATTGAGCAGACCGAGATTCTAGGTGTATCCGAAGATACCTACGTCAGACACGGTCTATGCTACAGAAACACGAACCTTTCGTTTTGCGACTGGAAAGAGCGGTAGTAGTTGAATAGGCTAGTCCTCGTCGTCACTTTCGCCTCTTGCTTTAGTTTTCGTCTGAGTTGAAATGGCATAAGCGCTTCTTGCAAGTGGTTCGTTCTCATTCACTAGCATGCTTGCGCACAAACTTTCGTCATAGAATGAAGGAGGAGATGGTTCGTTCTCTTGAGCGTCAGTGACGTAATGCAACAAGAACGGTCTCATGGCTTTCAATCGTTGCACGCCCCCGTCTCTATGTAGGGCCATCAAAATGTGTCTTCCCGTTTCCATCTCCAGAACTCACCAGAGTATACCACAAAAGATTCTTGCCCCCGCTCCTATCCCTGCAAGCAGGAGTAATAGAAAGATAGCTGCAGCTAGGTAGACACGAGCACCATACACCTGGTCGACCCTTCTGTTTACCTCGGCCGTCGTAACATAGTAGGTACTTATGAGATCGGCAAGCCATCTCCTTTTGACTTCCAAGATCGGAAGACTTTGAAATCCAAAAACACCATCAATATGCGGAACTGCGACGATCTCTCGTTTGCGACCCCCAAGAGCTAACCAGACTGTGGCAAAAATCGCAGCTAACGCCCCCAAGTAGATTACTCCCAGAATGACCCAGAGAATGGTGCTCAGAAAACGTACTGACGTAATCAAGTCCAGCGCGCTGACGCTGAGGGCCCCAATCACACCGGCGAAACCAAGTAGATTAGATGCCTTGTCGGCAATAGTCTGACTTCGTTCTTGTTCGTTTGATAGCAGGTCTTTCACAAGAGAGAGACAAGCTTCAATCACTTGTTGGTCCTGTGAGGTGAGGCCTTGGAGGATACTACTACTGGGCTTACTCGCTTTCAATTCGGCCACTCAGCAATCGTATCAATTCTTCCGATATTGGCTGCTTGGTCAGCGCTTCGATCCACGCCCATTGTCCATTTGGATTCAGTTCAAGAAATACATAATCACTATTTGATGTTCTGACCAAATCGATTGCTCCAAACACCAAGCCATACGATTTGACGAACTCCAAACATCGTTCCTCCACATCTCTTGGCATGATGTGGTTTGAATGCTTGAGACTAAGCGTGTCGCGACGCCAATCTATCTCCGTCTGCTTCAATTCTTGAGAGCCAATCTCAGTTGCGAAAACCCTAGATCCTACGACATTGACTCTAACGTCAGACAATTTGGCCAGCCTTTCTTGGAAGATAACAGGAGCACACCTGACAGTATCAAGAAAGGAAAGATCATCTCTTCGTACAAGATTAGTGTATATGACAAATTCCTGACCGCCGAGCTTTCCGTGACTCTGACGTAGTGTTTTTGCAATCACGTTGCCGCCACTATCATCGTAAAAACTTCTCGCCACTTCCGGATCATTAGTAATCATCGTTTTTGGAATTCCCCAGCCCATCTTGGCAGCACGATTTAGTTGTTCAGTTTTGCTCTCAGCCATTCTTATCTTGTCCGGATGATTTATCCAAAATGCTGGAAGGGAACGCCAGATACCTTG
>Ga0315281_10005191_pt1 | contig 18679 bp, 17 predicted proteins | sample YL17G07_0_MG_FD_204540 | JGI IMG/M metagenome (GOLD analysis project Ga0315281, IMG submission 204540) | Sediment microbial communities from Yellowstone Lake, YNP, Wyoming, USA - YL17G07_0 | ecosystem: Environmental > Aquatic > Freshwater > Lake > Sediment | place: USA: Wyoming | collected...
CTGACTTAACTACCATGCTGCCTACACCGGTGATCATCAATGCGCCAACAAAAGCAAGACCCAAGCCAATTTTCTTCAACATTTTTTCTTCTCCTTACAACTCTATGGAACCGAAGCCAAGCCACCAGGAACATTCCAGGTATAACATCTTGACTTCATAAAAGTACAAGCGAATTACTTCTCTTCGTCCTTCTTGTGATCGCCCCTCTTCTTCTCATCCTTCTTCTTTTCGTCCTTCTTCTTTTCATCCTTCTTCTTTTCGTCCTTCTTCTTTTCGTCCTTCTTCTTTTCGTCCTTCTTCTTTTCGTCCTTCTTCTTTTCGTCCTTCTTTTCCTCTGATGCAACTGCTGACTTAACTACCATGCTGCCTACACCGGTGATCATCAATGCGCCAACAAAAGCAAGACCCAAACCAATTTTCTTCAACATTTCTTTCTTCTCCTTACAACTCTATGGAATCGAAGCCAAGCCACCAAAAACACACTCCGTTACACACGTGTCCCTTTGATAAACATGTTATTATTTACACAAGAATATTGCAAGAAAATTCCCACACCTGCCACAAAACATTGTATGCAAATGCATACACCCTGAGTTTCAGAGTAAACACAAAAAACAGTATCTATTCGTCTTTGTATTGGTCGGGGCTTATGTTGTATTTTTTAACCAACTTGTAAATATCTGCTCTATAACGCTTTGCCATCTTTGATACGCTGGTGATGTTCCCTTTGCACATCTTCAGAAGGTTTTCCAGATACTCGCGCTCAAATCTTTCCTTCGCGTCTTTGTAAGAATTAAAGGCGTTTTTAAGCATGTTTGCGTCGGTAAAGATGTCTTCCGTTGCAATAATGTCCTTATTGGTCATGATAACCGCATGTTCTATCTTATTTTGCAGTTCACGTATATTGCCGGGCCAATCGTAGAGGTTCATCCTTTGGATGGCAGCTGGGGTGAACCCGATGACGTTCTTTTTGAGTACCTTACAGAAATCCGTCAAAAAGTAGGTGGCCAGTAGCGGAATATCGTCTTTTCTCTCCCGTATTGGTGGGAGGTAGATAGGCGCTACGTGAATTTTATAAAATAAATCCTTCCGAAACGTCCCGTTATTTACGGCCTCTTGCAAATCCGTAATGGAGGAAACGATGACCCGCATGTTGACCTTAATACTCTTTGTCCCCCCAATGGGTTTGAATTCGTTTTCCTGCAATACGTCTAACAGTTTAATCTGTAAGGACAAGGACATACTGTCGATCCCGTCAAAAAAAAGCGTGCCGCCCTCAGCCTGTTTGAAAAGGCCATCCTTCGGTTTGCCGGTATTTTTAGAGGCGCTCTTTGCCTGTCCAAACAATTCATTTTCCAGTAATTCTTCCGGCATATCGTCACCATTTACCGCAATAAACGGGGCATTGGAGCGAGGGCTGTTATGATGAATAGTCCTTGCCACAAGGTCCTTTCCCGTGCCACTTTCTCCGTATATGGCAACAATACTGTCCGTTTGGGCTATTCTGGAGATTTTCCCGAGTATTTCCCGGATTTGTGGTGTCTTGCCAATAATGGGTTTACATTTTTGCTGCTTGTTAAGCCTTTTCCGGAGCAGTTCCACTTCCTCGGTAAGCCTCTGTTTTTCAAGGGCATTTTTGATATGAAGCGATAAATCTTCGTTGTTGAATGGTTTGGTCAGATAGCTGTATGCCCCCCTCTTCATGGCTTCAACGGCGCTCTCAATGCTTCCGTGCGCAGTTAGTATGATGATGGGGAGGTTCGGGAAATGGCGAATAAGCTCTTCCATCAGAACTATGCCGTTCTCTTCTTCAAGGCGCAAATCAATAACAGCAAGGTTGAAGGCGTCGGCTGATAGCGCTGCCAACGCCTCCTTTCCGTTCCGTGCGATAGTCACAGAATACCCCCAGGCCTTTAACCGCATCTGGATGACTTCCAGGATATGGGCGTCGTCGTCAATCACTAATATTTTTTCATTACGCATGGGTCATGGTATCAAGAGTGTATTTATTTTTATTGTTCTTCAATATTTGCCGAAGCCGTTCCTGAAGGCGTCGCCAGTATATTATCCGGTATGGTTTCTTCTATTTGGTTGTCAACTTCTTTCTTCTTCTCCTCCATCTGCACGTCCACTTCACGGAGCTGTTCAATATCATTTTTAAGATTTTCAATGGACATGGCGGCGGTATTAAGCTTGTCGTTAAGCCTGCCAATCTCCTGGTCTTTTGCTGAGAGGCGGTCCAGGAGTTCATTAATCATTTTTTTATTAAATTGAATATCGGCATTGATGGTTTTGATTTCCTCGTTATTAGCGCAACCGGCGCCCAGGAAAAATGCCGGGAATATGAACGCTAAGAAAAAGGCGCCCCTTATTATGTTTACCCTATTCACCATGTTTACTCCTTTGTAGATTTTCCAATATAAAGCAAAGACGGGCTAAAGATTTTGGCCGTAATCAACCCTGCAGGGAAGGGTAAAGTAGAATGTACTGCCCTTTCCTTTATTATTTTCTACCCAAATATTGCCTCCGTGGTCAAGTACGATGTGCTTGGCAATAGAAAGCCCCAGCCCGGTGCCCTTCATGCCTCCAATTCCTTTATTGTCAACCTGCTGGAATTTATCAAATATTTTTTGATGATATTCGACCGGTATTCCGATGCCCGTATCCGCTATACCGATCTGCACAAAAGAATTGACGTTATTAATACGTTTTTGCTCCAGTGAAACATGTGCGACACTGGAAGGTTCTATTTCGTTGTGTGTTATCGTTATAATGCCACCCGACGGCGTAAATTTAATGGCATTGCTTAAGATGTTATCCATGACCTGTGCAATTTTATTGCGGTCCAAGAGTACCTCCGGCACTCGAACGCTATTTGCATACAGAATCTTGATGTTCTTACTTTCTGCCAGCAATCGAATTTCGTGAATGCTTTTTAGAATTATATCTTGAACCTTCGCGCTCTGGAAGTTATATCTCATTAAACCGGCTTCGATTCGTGAAATGTCCAGGAGATCGTTGATCATCATAATAAGCCGAAGGGTGCTTTCTTTTACAATGGTGAGAAGCCTGATTTGTTTCTCAGATACCTGCCCGGCAATCTTGTCGAGCATAAGTTCATTGGCTTCCCTGATAGCGGTTAGAGGGGTTTTCAGGTTGTGAGAGACGTTGGAGATAAACTCCGCCTTCATCCGGTCAAGTTCCTTAAGCCTCTCGCACATGTGGTTAAAGGCCACTCCCAACATGCCGATTTCATCCCTTGACGTAACCGCAATATGACAATCCCAATTCCCTTGCGCAATACCGTCCGTTGCGTTTTTTATCACCTTTATCGGATAACATATACTGCGGGTAAAGAAGTACGCGAAAATGGCCCCAAACAGTACCGCAAAGGCCGTGATGGCAGTGGATATTTGGGTGGATTTACGAACGGTGCTTTGAAACAGCTCTATTTTTTTAATTAATGCGGCTTGTTGGGTAACAATCAGCCTGTTGATAGACTCGGTTAACAAGTCGAACTTCTTCTTTTTCTCTATTTCATAACGGGGGTCTGGAACAGCGTTTTCATCCTCACCCACCAGAAGAAATTCCTTGGAAACTATAGCGACATATTCATGGTAAAGATTTTTCATCTGGCCGATAAAAAGCTGACCCTCTGAGTCCGTTGCCGTTTCATCCAAAGATTTAAGCCGCTTATCAAAGTCCTTTTTTTTGTCCTGAAAGAGGTCGAGAAAGGCATGATCCCTTGTTATTAGGTACTTTTTTTCATTCTTTACCTGTTCAAGGAGGATATCAAACAGCTTTTCACTGTTCTCCATAAAAGGAATATCACTCCTCATAATCGACGCCGAATGCCTGTTGAGGTGGTTAAGGCGAAATATCAGGTAGAAATTCATTACCAGCATGAAGGAGGCAATGACCGCATAACCAAAAACCATGCGTTTCCAGAGACTGCTTTTTATCATAATAAAAACTTCCCGCCTCAAATCAACGTGACAGTGCAGCTTTAATGCCATCTGATAGGTTTGTATTTTACCAGTATTTTCAAGGCATTTAAAGGGAATTTAATTCTTGTTTGCTTTTCTGGAAAGTGATTTATTGCATGGAAAGAAAATCTTTTCCGAACGAGACCGAAAGTTGCCTGTGCGCGGGAGCGGCAGACGGTGAAAAGAAAAATCGCTTGACAGGAAGGAGGCGAAGGAATAGAATCTTGCCGTTCGGTAAAACAGAGGTTGACTTTGCTGGGGAGCATCCGCTGAGGGATAGCAGAACGATGGGCGACAGACGTTTTACCGAAAGAGAAGAGTGTCTTGGTATTTTCTGGTCTTAATTATTGCAATTACTTATAAGTGGTACGTTCTGGTTCGGTTCCTGCCATTCCGCTATTTTTATGATAATAGGAATTCTTGCAGATACTCATGACAATGTACAAACTATTCAAAAGGCAATCAGCTTTTTTAATGGTCAGGAAGTGCAGTACGTCATTCATGCGGGTGACTACGTTGCGCCTTTTTCCCTAAAAGAACTTACGAAGATAAAGGCCAAGTTTATTGGGGTATTCGGAAACAACGATGGCGATCGGGCGAGATTGCTTTCTATGTGCAAAAACATCCATGTCCCCCCTTACGACATCCTTTTGAACGGCAAGCACCTGGTAGTAACCCACACGCTTGATTCTCTCTCAAAAAGGACAATGGAAAACATGGACGTTGTTATCAGCGCCCATACCCATGTCCCTGAGATAAAACAAGGACGCCCCATGTACCTCAATCCGGGGGAGTGTTGTGGCTGGGTCAATGGCAGGAGTACGGTTGCACTATTAAACCTTGAAACACTTCATGCAGAGATTATAGATCTCTTTAAAATTTAATAACAGTTCGCGTGGTATCGGTAATGAGAGAATTCTCTTGCCTTCCGTATTTGAAGGAAAACTTCAAAAATTTCCCGTGCAAGTATTAAGAGGACGAGATGGCATATTCCAGGCATCTTTTGACAACGGACTATCGTGGTTAAACAAAAATTTGGATTTATCTTTGTCTTCCTTCTCGGCTGCACGGCCTTTTCAGGCTGTGTTCTTCGGACGCTTACCATTGATTCTGAACCTCCCGGTGCCACCGTTTATTTGGACAATACCCCTGTTGGAGAAACACCGGTAACAATCCCTTTTACCTACTACGGGAATAGAAAGATTACCTTAGAAAAAACTGATGCCGATGGGAAACTCCTCTGCGAAAGAAAGATTGTCTATGAAAAGCTAAGTCCACCCGTTTATCAAATCTTTCCGCTAGATTTTTTTTCTGAAATTGTCTTACCGATAGATATTAAGGATGAACATTATTTTACTTATCAATTAGATGCTTTAAACCGGCCGCCGACCGCAGAGATTCAGAAAAACGTTTTGAAAAATGCAGAAGAGCTGCGCGAGAAATACGAAACAGAGTTAGCCTATTAAATCAATAGGACATGGAAGGTTTTTCAGCCACAGAGGCTATAGCAAGGGCTGTCGGGAAAACCTTGCACATAGCCATCCCTCTTCCCTGTGCAACCGGTAGTAAATCTGTAGTCCCTTAACGCGGGAATAACCAGGTAGGGATCATCAGCGCTAGCGCATGCACTATCCCCGTTTATCACATTCACACGGCAAGGTGCTTAAAGGAATGTTACCATTTCCTCTTGTGGCTTGCGGTATGTTGGTTCCGGTATTTCCAGGGGATATCCAACGGGCGTCATTGCTATTGGCTCTATACCCGGCGGCAAGTTGAGAATTGTTTTTACGAATGACGTTTTAAAAGCGGCAACCCAACAGGTGGCCAAGCCTTCAGCCGTAGCCGCCAGGATAAGATGGTCCATGGCAATTGCCGCGTCAATGTCTGCGTAGTTTTTCCCATCGCTTCGCTTCCATGCCTTTTCCGGAATATAACAGGCACAGATAATGAGAGGAGCTGTATAAAACCACTTTTCGTCGTAGGCCTTTTTTAATTGCAGCCTTATTTTTTCGTTTTTAACCGCCACAAAGCACACGGGCTGTCTATTGGCGGCACTGGGGGCAGATCTCGCGATATCCAATAATCGCTGGATTTTTTCTTCCTCAACGGGATCAGGTTTGTAGGAACGCACACTCCGTCTTTTCTTGATAATTTCATAAATATCCATGTTCTTTCCCTTTAAAAACTTTATACACGGTTTGCCTTTACAAATGAGTCACGCTTGAAAAAGAACTACGCGTGTTTAGTATCGGCCGAACTGTCAAATAAATTTAAAATCTGTGCAATTTGTGATTCCAAATATTTTTAATCAGTCTGAGTCACCGCCTCGCTAAAATTCCACGGTTCTCCACCGATTATGTGTTGCATAAAAACGAAGCATGCGAGTTGCATTTACTGCTACCGGGCATCCAACCATGCGCATAAATTTTACGTCTAGATATTGATTTGCATAAGCGCTGGAGGCAGGTAAGTCAATATCATATTCTGCAGCAAGGCGTTCCACGACCTTTACTTTTCCACTGCTGTAAGCATGTATACCATCGATTTCTCCGGTAATTATGCCTTCCTTGTCGATATCGAGATTGGTGCCGATGCCAATGTCAGCATTGCAGTAATTTCTGAAGCACTCAACCAGAGGGTTTAGCGTTCCCGATAACAATATAATCATGTGGCCGGTTTTTTTCAGGCGGCTCATCTCTTCCAAAGCGATGGGTGAAATATAGGGGGAAATCTGGTACTGAAAACATTCGTTTATATAAGCAACAATTTTCCTGTATTCCTTGTCCTTTAAATAATATTTGTTTTTTCTTAAGTATATCCCTTTTAACAGTGACAAATTAGTAACAAACACAGTCGCGAATCGTAATACATCTTTCGCTGTAACAATCTTCTTGTCCATAAGATAGCGGAACAATACCCGCTCTGAGGACATATCCTTGAGTATTGTTCCATCAATGTCGAAAATAGCCGCCTTTTTCATGTAATGGATTCTACAAGCCAAATAAACCTCTTGCAATGAAAAAGTTGCTAATAACTAATAATTAGGCTATCTGCTGCGTTTTTTAAATACCGGCTAAACGATTGCAAATAAATTTTGTTGATTTGGAAAAAAATACATTGCAAATGCATTGTGTTTCACCTTAAAATCCACCGTAATGTTATTTGTCCGGTAAACCCAAAAAGGAGTGCAAAGAAAATGAAAAAACTGGCGCTTATTGCAATTTTTTCCCTCATGCTGTCATCCGTGTTCCTCGCCACAGGTGTCTATGCTGATCCCCTGAAGCTGGACGTGAAGGAACACGTCTTCAAAAACGGTTTGAAGCTACTCATGCTGGAAAAGCATGATGTCCCCATCGTTTGTGTTCGCATTGATTACAAGGTCGGATCTGTGGACGAACGACCTGGCATCACCGGGGTTTCCCACCTGTTTGAACACATGATGTTTAAAGGGACAAAGATGTTTGGAACGAAAGACTACGCGGCTGAAAAGCCCTTGCTTGACAAGGAAGACGAGTTGGTCATAAAGATTACCGCGGAAAAGGCAAACGGAGATGCTTCTGATAAACAAAAAATCGCACAACTTGAAAAGGAACTGGAAGAGACGCGAAAAAAACTCCATGAATTGATCGTGAAGGACGAAGTGTTTGCCCTCTACTTGAGGCACGGCGCTTCCGGGCTGAATGCCTCCACGTCCACGGACGGCACGTACTACTTCTGCGATTTGCCTGCAAACAAGCTGGAACTGTGGGCGTTTATAGAATCAGACCGCATGAAAAACCTCGTCCTCCGGGAGTTTTATTCCGAGCGTGACGTCGTTATGGAGGAACGGCGGCTTAGGAACGAAAATAGCCCTTTCGGCTTGTTAATTGAGCAGTTGAACGCTGTGTCCTTTATTGCCCATCCCTATCGCTGGCCCACCGTAGGTTGGCGTTCAGACATACAGAACGTTACCAAAGCGGAAACAGAGGGGTATTTTAAGCAATACTACTCCCCTAATAATGCCGTCATTGTGATGGTGGGTGATTTTAATCCTTCCGCGGCGATATCGATGGTAGATAATTTTTTCGGTAACATCCCAAGCCAGCCGGCGCCTCCAAAAGTAAGGACCGTTGAGCCGGAACAGAAGGGTGAACGCCGCGTGGAGGTTGAGTATGACTCAAACCCGTACCTGGCGATTTCATACCATATCCCGGCGATTGGACACCCTGATATCTATGCCTTGGACGTGGTGAGTTCGCTCCTTTCCGAAGGGCGCACCGCCCGGCTGTATAAATCCCTTATCGAGGGCAAGCACATTGCCGTTATGGCGCATGCCTACAATGGGGTAGGGAAATATCCCGACACCTTTACGTTTTTTGCAGCGCCGCGCGCGCCACACACCCTGGAAGAGTTGGAATCGGCTTTTTATGAGGAAATCGAAAAGCTGAAAAACACCCCGCCTTCAGATTGGGAAATACAGAAAATAAAAAACCAACTGGAAGCCGAGTTTATTCGCGACCTTAACTCTGCATCAGGACTTGCCAGTGAGATAGGCAACTTTGAAACACTTTCCGACTGGCGGTACATCAATACCTTTATGGACAAGCTGGCGCAGGTGACCCCGGATGACGTAATGCGGGTTGCAAAAAAATATCTTATCAAGAGTAATCGTACTGTTGCCACGCTGGTAAAAAAAGAAAATGGAAAAGAGCCGAATGGTGGGAATGAGAAGAATAAACCGTCAGAGAGACCGGTGGATACCTATTAGAAACAGTATGAAAGCAACAGGAGTTGTGGCAGGTTGGTGGGGTTGATGTAGGGACACGGCGCCCGTGTCCCTCTGCGTGAATGCATTTTTAATCGGTCTGAGGCACTGCCTCTCCAGGTATTTGTTTCCAGAAAGTTGGGAGATTTTAACGTGAGCAAACACAATTATCAGAAACACATTGCATTTTCTTTTGTATTTTTGACGTGGATTTTTTCCCTGGCCGTTTCCCCGAACGTTAGCGCGCAGCCGGAGGGACACAAGCATTCGGTTGCGCCTGCGGTTGGGAAGCCGGAATCTGAAGGCGCCAGGCAGGTTGCCGGTTTTAAGTTTGCCCCCCTCAATTTTACTCCCCCCAAGGCTGACCGCGTTGTGTTGGAAAATGGCATGATTTTGTACCTCCTGGAAGACCACGACTTGCCCATATTTAACGTTATAGCCCGCTTCAAGACCGGCGCTGTCTACGACCCGCAAGATAAAGCCGGATTGGCAAGCCTTACCGGGCATGTAATGAGAGATGGCGGCTCTGTCTCCATGCCGGCGGATAAGATGAATGAGGAACTCGAATTTATGGCGGCTTCTGTGGAGACCTCCATTGACCGTGAATCAGGGAACGCAAGCCTTTCCACACTCAAGAAGGATATGGATAAAGGCCTCAAAATATTTGCGGACGTGCTGATGCACCCTGCATTTCCGGAAGATAAAATAAGCCTGAGAAAGGACGAGGTCATTGAAGCCATCAGGCGCGAGAACGACAACCCGATGCACATTTCACACAGGGAATTCAGAAAGATACTCTATGATAACTCCCATCCTTACAGCAGAAAGGTTGATGGAACATTGGAATCCATTGCAGCGATAACGAGGGACGACATGGTTGTCTTTCACAAGAAATATTTTCATCCGAACAACGTGATAATGGGCATTGCCGGTGATTTCAACAAGGACGAAATTATCAAGAAATTGAACGTCGTGTTTGCGGACTGGAAAAAGGAGGCAATTGCCTTTCCTGAGGTTCCCAAGGTAGAAAGAAAATATGAAAAATCGGTGAATTACATCTACAAAGATGTCAACCAGTCGAACGTTATCATGGGACACCTGGGTATTAACCGGAAAAGCCCGGACTACTTTCCCGTCATGATCATGAACTTCGTCCTCGGCGGTGGCGCTTTTACCTCGCGCATTCCCGGCAGAATCCGCTCTGACGAGGGACTTGCTTACTCCGCCAACAGCGCCTTTCAGATGTCAAAAGACATCGGAATATTCTTTGTTTCATGCCAGACTAAGCTGGAATCGACCAACCGCGCTATCTCCATTGCCCTAGAAGAACTGGAAAAGATACGTAAAGCCCCGATTAATATGGATGAGTTGGTACAAGCGAAAGAAACCTTTACCAACCAGTTTGTCTTCCGGTTTACGACCAGCGCAAGTATCGTCGGGCAGATGGTTGACATTGAGTACGATGAGCTGCCTCTCAATTATTTTGAAACATACGTAGAAAAGGTACAGGCGGTTACCCAAGAGGACATTCAACGTGTCGCCAAGCAATACCTGCATCCTGATAAAATCAAGATACTCGTCGTTGGCAACAAAGAAAAGTTTGATAAACCCCTGGACAGCTTTGGAACGGTTAATGTAATTGAGTTAAAACAAGCAGCAGATGCGCCCCAGGAAAAAGAGGAGAAGACAAAATAGTCCGAATGCCGGATGGTGCTGCCTTGCTAAGAACGGATAGCAGGTTCATTTTTTCTACGTTCTTTGTCCAAGTTATGCCATTTATGGTAAACTAATCGCGGCATTTTTTTGCTTGACACACCGAGTTGATTGTGTTAGCTTGTTATAACCATATATCTTACGTATAGTTAAGTCTTGATAATAAACGGGAGAAAAGAAAATGAATGCGTACAAGAAGTATATAGCCGAGCTGGTTGGTACGTTTGCGCTGGTTTTTATAGCGGCTGGTTCTTTATGCGCTGATTTTTACTTGAGACAAGTAGGCGGGCAAGGGCTTGGTCTCCTGGGAACTTCTGTTGCATACGGTATAGTTGTTATTGCAGTCATTTATGCCATAAGCTACATATCCGGGGCGCACGTTAATCCTGCCGTAACTATATCCTTTTGGCTTACAAGAAGGATGGACCCGAACACGGCAATTATGTACATTGTTTCTCAGATTGCAGGTGCCACCTTGGCAGGTCTTGCGCTAAAGGTGCTCTTCCCGGATGCGCTTAATACGCTATATTTAGGGACGTCCATGCTTGCGCCAGGGGTAACGGCTACGCGTGGAATATTAATGGAATTTATCATTACCTTTCTCTTGGTTTTTACTGTCTATGGAACCCTTGTAGACCGGAGAGCTTCTGCCGGGTTTGCGGGGATTGCCATTGGTTTGGTTGTTCTCTTCGGATCACTGATTGGTGGTACTATTAGCGGTGGGGCTGCTAATCCCGCTCGCGTATTTGGCACCGCCATTGCATCAGGCCAGTTTACGCATCACTATGTTTGGTGGATAGGTCCGATCCTGGGGGGTGTTGTAGCGGGTTTTGTTTACGACAAGGTTTTTGCAGACAGCAAAAAATAAGGTAGTGTTTTACTACAGAGGGTGCAAAGGACGTATTGAAGGAAGCGGCAACAGATGATCGTAATTATCTGTTGCCGTTTTTTATTGAGGCATTACTATTGTTTAATATTGAAAATGCACTGAAGATTATTGAACGAGAGAACAACAGGTTTGTCGAACCAATTGTTACTACTATTTCCAGGAAGCAAACGCCATTTCATGTATTGATTTCCTGCCTCTTGAGCCTTAGAACGAAAGACCAAACAACTCGCGAGGCTTCCCTGAGGCTCTTTGCTATTGCAAATAACCCACAAGAGATACTCAAGATTTCAACGCCAGAGTTGGAAAAGCTTATTTACCCCGTTGGATTCTACCGGACAAAGGCAGTAAGGCTCAAAGAGATTTGTGGGGAATTGATTAAAACGTACAAGGGTCTGGTTCCCGATGAAATTGATGAATTGTTGAAGTTGAATGGCGTCGGCCGTAAAACGGCAAACCTTGTTGTTACCCTCGGCTATAAGAAACCAGGGATATGTGTTGATACCCATGTCCATCGCATTACCAACCGATGGGGATATGTCAAAACAAGAACCCCCTACGAAACCGAATTTGCACTACGTGATAAACTTCCTTCAGAACATTGGCTTGCGATCAACGATCTGCTTGTTACCTATGGACAGAATGTCTGCGTGCCTGTTTCTCCTAAATGCACCGTGTGTCCAATTCAAAAGTACTGCGAAAAGGTCGGTGTAACAAGGCATAGATAACAGTTCACCGCAAAGAATACTTGTCCGGGATTCTGGTTCGAAAATTTAAAATTAAGTGTTGATTATATAAATGCTTATGAATTTTAATCGTTTCTGGGTGTTACCGAAGCGACATGACGACTGCGGTCGTCGGGCATGGTAACGTCACCGCCTAAGAAACCGAGGTGACATATCGGCGAAGTGGTTGAAATGAACCGAACAGGTGTCGTCTATATAAGTTTCTCATATAAATCATAACTTATGCACTGACAGCGCGTTATAAAGAAGCTGCTTTGAATGCTGCAAAAGTGGAAAATAATATTGCTCTATTGTGAAATGTTGTATCTTACTGAAATGTAATGACTTAGTAGAATGTTGTCGAAAGTGGTACACTGTTTGCTCTCTAAGACCGGATTAGCAATATTGATATTATCCCAGCTTGTCCTGAAATGTGAGAGGAGGTGGTATTGTATAGAGTGCATTTTTCAACATGTACCGAGTATTGTATTTAATTTGCATAAGAGGTAATATTTAGCAAGGAGAGGGATAGTTATTATGAAATGTTTTTTTAATAAAATAATAATTCTTATCGGCGTAATGATTGCGGTTGCCGGGTTGTTTGTTTTGGCAGCAGGGGCAGTTCATGCAGGGGATCCGAATGGGTCTCAGACTTATTCGGATAGCATTGCGGGACTTAAGCTTTCTGTTAACTTCACGTGGACGTTGCTGGGCGCTTTTTTAGTGTTTAGCATGCAAGCGGGATTTGCATTTTTGGGTGGTTTTTTGCGGCAGAAGAACATGCTCAGTTATATGGCTCACTGCTTTATAGATTCCACCTTTGGCGCAATGGTGTTTTACTTCTTTGGGTTTGCGCTGATGTTTGGCGGTTCAAAGTTGGCGCCAGGACTTGACGAGGGTAATGCTTGGTTTGGTTCGGACGGTTATATGCTCTTGGGAGGATCGTATGACGTTCAAACAATCATGTTCTGGCTCTTCCAGATGGTATTTGCTACGAAGACGGTTTCAATCATTGCAGGCGCTGTGGCGGAGCGGTTGAAATTCGGGGCATATCTTATTTACAGCTTCCTGATGTGCGGTTTGATTTATCCGATCTACGGGCATTGGGTATGGGGCGGCGGCTGGTTAAGCACGCTTCCTTTTGGCGCCGGGGTAAAAGATTTTGCCGGTTGCGCTTGCGTGCATACGGTGGGTGGTGTTATGGCCTTTGTTGGGGCATGGGTACTTGGTCCGAGGAAGGGAAAATATAACCCTGACGGTACTCCGAACCCGATTCCCGGCCATAACCTGGCCTACGTCGTAATAGGCACCCTTATTCTAGCCTTCGGATGGTTCGGGTTTAACGCAGGCAGCACCCTTGCTGCGACTGATTTGCGTATGTCCGTAGTTGCAGCTAATACCTTTATTGCAGCGGCAGCAGGCGCTACGATAATGCTGTTCTTAACCTGGGGCATGACGGGCTACATAGATGTGCCGTATATATGCAATGGCGCGCTTGCCGGTTTGGTGGCCATCACGGCGCCTTGCGCTTATGTTGCTCCGTGGGCTTCAGTAGTAATTGGTATCCTTGCCGCTTTGATTATGAGGGGCGCGGTATGGCTCGTTGAAGTTAAGATGAAGGTTGATGATCCCCTTGGCGCTGTTGCCGTACACGCTGCAAATGGTATGTGGGGAATGCTCGCGGTAGGTCTCTTTGCGGACGGGACGTATGGCGGTGTTAGCGGATTGATCACCGGTTCGGGATGGCAATTGTTGGCACAGTTCATCGGCACCATCGTTGCGCTAGCTTGGGCATTCGCATGGGGTTGTGGTGTATTCTTTGTAATCAAATACCATATCGGTCTTAGGGTTTCAGACCTTGTGGAATTTGAAGGTGTAGATAAGCACATTCACGGTACTCCTTGTTACCCGGTAGAAGGATCCCTTGTGTCTCTTTCCGGAGGACTTGTTGCTGAAGAAAGAGAGCAGGAAAGGGAACAAATGTCTTTGCTTGAGAAGTCGATCAGCAGTGACGCAACACGTGAAAAGATATACTCGGAGAAGCTTGGCCGTTGGGTATATGCATTGGTAAAGCCGGAAAAGAAAAAGAGATAATTGTGATGATGAATTAACCGTTTTTACAGTGTTTGTATGATGGAGAATTGTTATGAAAAAAATTGAAGCAATCGTAAGGCCGGAGAAGTTTAACATTGTCAGGGACGCCTTAACAGAGCTGGGATATCCGGGCATGACCGTCACGGAAGTAAAAGGACATGGCAGCCAGAAGGGTATCAGTGAGGTATGGCGTGGAAGAAGGTACCGTGTTGATCTGTTGTCAAAGATCAAGCTTGAAATCGTTGTGAAGGACGAGGACGTGGAAAAAATTGTCAACACAATCATCAATGAATCCCAAACGGGCAGCATTGGCGATGGAAAGATATTTATTTTCAACGTCGAAAACGTATATCGTATCCGCACAAAGGAATCAGGCGATGTGGCTGTTTAGGGTAAGCGTTTTGTAGGTTTATTTTTTTCTGCTGATGTTGTCTCGCGAAAGCGGGGCAACTTCAGCAATTTTATACGGGATATCCCATTGAAAATACGCGCTTTTACTATCACCACCCTATTTGTAAGCTTTATATCTTTCTCCCTGGCTTCGGGCGCGTTTGCCGGAGATCCGAGTGGCACCCATACCTATTCAGATAGCATACAGGGGCTAAAATTCTCGGTAAACTTTGCATGGACGTTAATTAGTGCCTTTTTGGTTTTTAACATGCAGGCGGGTTTTACCTTCCTCGGCGCGGGTTTTGTCCAAAAGAAAAATACGCTGAATTACCTAGCTATGAGCTTTGTAGGTTTCTGTGTCGGCGCGTTGGTTTTTTGGCTTGTTGGCTTTGCCCTGATGTTTGGAGGTTCCAAGCTATCTCCGGGACTCTCCTACGGAAATCAATTTATCGGGTATAGCGGTTTTTTGCTGCTTGGTGATTCTTATGACGTATCGACGGCGGTGCTTTGGCTGTTTCAAATAATGTTTGCCGCCACAGCCTGCACCATTCTTACCGGCGCGGTGGCGGAACGGTTTAAATTCCACGCGCACGTGTTTTATAGCGTTTTTCTGTGCAGCATCCTGTATCCCATTTACGGACACTGGATGTGGGGCAAAGGCTGGCTTGAGATGTTGCCGTTCGGGGTTGGCGCAAGAGACTTTGCCGGCTCAGGGGTAGTACACGGAATGGGTGGTTTGCTTGCCTTTATTGCTGCATGGGTTGCTGGGCCGCGATTTGGGAAATATAATCCCGACGGCAGCCCAAACGTAATCCATGGGCATAATCTCCTTTATATCGTAATAGGGACGTTAACCCTGATTTTTGGGTGGTTTGGCTTTAATGCAGGGAGCACCCTGGCCGTTACGGAACTGCGGGTTTCCATCATTGCTGTAAACACCTTTTTGTCAGCCGCATCGGGGGCCGTTACCCTCCTCTACCTTTCCTACTATAAACCCAAAAAATCGGACGTGATAATGGCTTGCAATGGCGCATTAGCCGGTTGTGTCGCCATTACGGCATCAGGGGCTTATGTGCCGCACTGGGCTGCAATCGTAATCGGTATCATCGCAAGCCTAATCACAAGGGTTTCCCTCCATTTTATAGAAAACAAGTTGAAAATAGACGATCCGGTAGGAGCCATTTCGGTTCACGGCGCAAACGGACTCTGGGGACTCCTTTCCGTCGGCATCTTTTCCGACGGGACGTACGGAGGGGTACATGGCCTGATTACCGGCTCGGGGTGGCAATTACTGGCACAATTTATCGCCTGTATTACCTTGATCACCTGGTGTTTTACCGTCGGTTTTGCGTTTTTCTATACCTTCAAACGTCTGTTCGGATTAAGGGTTCCCGTCAATATCGAACGATCTGGAATTGACATCTACGAACATGGCACAAGCTGCTATCCAGGCAACTAGAAAAAGTGACCAGCTTTATACCTCCCTGTATTTTCCCCGTAGCTTTCTATAACCTATCTTACCAAATTGACTCTTAACTAATGGTCTGAAAACGCCCGCGCATTATACTGCAGGAATTCGCACAGCGGCTGCTGAAAAATGTGCGTAAAGAAGATACGATTGCCCGTCTGGCGGCGATGAGTTTACGGTACTGTTGACAAATCTCAACCAGGCGGAAGACGTAGCCGGTGTGGTGAAAAAATCCTCAGAGACACTGGGGCGCCATTGATGATCGCCAACAACGAGCGATACATCCCGTTACAACCTTATCGAATCTATTGTCGAAATCTAATGTCGATTATTCAAATAATAATGGCGCTTGAATAAACCAAATTCCCATGTTGGCATGCGGTTCCTGCCTATTCTCCCAAAGAACCGTCACTGTTGATTTTTTGTGCAAAAATGTCCCAATAGCTTTTATCCCGGTCACGGCAATCTTGCCAAGTTATGATGGCGGCGCCTTTGTCGTCAAGGATAAATGATGGGTAGCCTTGATTGTCAGGTGCTACGCAACAAGCAATGCCGTTGTTCTTCCACTTTGAGACGCCTTTTGCGTCAACAAACTGGGCATAGACGTCGAATGACTGATCCCGATTGTCATCCCATACCAATACCATATTTCCATGTCCATCGGAGGCGATGGTCACGTAGTTTTGTATGCCTGCTTCCATGCAGATTGCTTGTCCGTTGTCTTTCCACAGGGGCTTGCCGGTAAGGTCTACGTGTTGCGCATAGATGTCAAATTCCTTGCTGCGCATGTCCCACCATGCAAGCAAGGCTCCGCCGGCGTTATCGCTCGCAATCACCGGGAGGTTTTGGTTTCCTTTTGATGTGCATACGGGAATGCCGTTTTCTCTCCACTGTGCGACCCCGTTGCCATCCATCTGTTGGGCATACACGTCATTGTTGCCGTTTCGGGTGTCAACCCAGGCGATGATAGCCCCTTCAGCGCCGTTGCCGGTGATTACGGGAAAGTTTTCGTGGCCGACCGCCGTAGAGACGGGTACACCGTATTTATCCCACAATATTTTACTACTTCCATCGATTCGTTGCGCATAAATATCGGCATAGTTTCTTCTAAAATCTTGCCATGCGAAGATAGCTCCCCCCACGCCGTCATTAATAACCACGGGGTTGCCTTGCGCGCCGGAAACTCCACAGACCAGCACGCCGTTGTTTGCCCATAGTATGTCTCCCTTGTTATTAATGCGTTGGGCATAAAGGTCTGCATAATTAGTACGATAGTCTTGCCAGATGATGATAGCGCCCCCCGCGCCATCCGTCGTAATGATCGGGCTGTTTTGTGCGTTCGCCTCGTTGCATAAGGTTACGCCATTGAGGGTCCATTGTGGTTTGCCTTGTGCATCGATGCGCTGTGCGTAGACGTCTGCGTTGTCAGTGCCATTTCGTATGTCGTGCCAGGTAATAATAGCGCCGCCGGCCCCATCGGCTATAAGCCTGGGTTTGATTTGGTTTTCCGGGGCGGCGCACACCGGTATGCCCCCCTTTTCCCACAGGATGTTTCCCTGTGCGTCTATGCGTTGGGTGAAAATATCATAGTGGATGTTTCGCCTGTCTTCCCAGGCGATGATTGCACCACCTGCTCCGTCACTGGTTATCTGGGGAGAGCTTTGTTGCTCCGGCACGGTACAGATGGGCGTGTTTTCTTGGGGATAAGACGACCATGCAGCTATAGCGGCATGGAGATGGTTCGCGAGGACTAAAAAGCCTACTATGCTATAAAGTAATACAACATACGTCTTTTTTTTAATTATGTTCACTTAAGAATACTCCAGATTTGCGAAGGTCGGTTTTGAGTGGTAACAGTGTTTGTATGACGATGGTTAGTGAGGCAAAACCTCAAACGGAATAAAAAAATTTCTAATTGTTTTTTAATACGGCATAAATCTGTGGGTCTATTTCCACGGCCTTGTTATAATTTTTCATAGCCTCGTTGTATTTTCCCATGTTGTATAGGGTGTTGGCTTTGTTGTGCCACGCCTTTGCATTGGTCGGTTTGATCTCTATGGCTTTGTTAAATGCCTTAATTGCATTGTCATAGAGACCAAGTTTGTCCATAGTGATACCTATGTTATTCCATACCCAATCCTTGTTTGGATTTACCTGCGCAGCCTTGCTGAAGAATTGCAACGCGCTATCGTACTGTTCTGATAGGAGTAAGAGATAGCCCTTGCCGATCCACGACAAGTCTTCCGAAGGATTGATATCGATGGCCTTTTCGAATGCCTCAAGGGCTTCTTTGTGTCTGGCTAATGCAGTTAATGATATGCCTTTATTGTACCAAGCCGTTGAAAATGTTGGGTCTTGTTTTAATGCCATATCGTAAAGCGGCAAAGCCTCTTCGTATTTCTTCTTCTTATAGAGGGCAATTCCCTTGTTAACCAAAGTGGCCGGTTGGTTGGGAGAGAGGAGTAGCGCCTTGTCATACGCCTGAATGGCCTCATCATATTCTCCCATGCAGTATAAAGAGTTTCCCAGGCCATTCCATGCCTCGAAAGCATTGGGGAATGATCCGATGGACTTGCGGAACGCCTTGACGGCATGTTCGTACTGTCCCCGCTTGTATTTTGCTTGTCCATTCGTAATCCACTGTTTGGCGCTATATTTTTTCTTGGAAGTTT
>Ga0315281_10005192_pt1 | contig 18679 bp, 24 predicted proteins | sample YL17G07_0_MG_FD_204540 | JGI IMG/M metagenome (GOLD analysis project Ga0315281, IMG submission 204540) | Sediment microbial communities from Yellowstone Lake, YNP, Wyoming, USA - YL17G07_0 | ecosystem: Environmental > Aquatic > Freshwater > Lake > Sediment | place: USA: Wyoming | collected...
TAATTTCAAGCTGTGAATTTATGCTGTGCTGTTATTCAGACTTGTAATAATAAATGTGTAGGAGCCCGGTTTGCCGGGCGATTCTTTTAACTGGCTATCGCCCGGTAAACCGTGCTCCTACAATGCTATTTGAATTAAAGGAAACTTATGTCGTTCGGAAATTCATCACAACAGCAAGACAGCATGATGAGCGAAATCAATGTCACGCCGCTAGTAGACGTGATGCTGGTATTACTGGTAGTGTTTATTGTAACAGCACCGTTACTGGCACCGCAGTCACTCAAAATTAATTTGCCAAAAACAACCGCGGTATCGCAGGATATCAAACAAAAGGCGGTGCGCATGACAATCGATGCACAGGGCCATGTTGAACTGGATAACCAGGCTGCGTCAGATGATTTAATAACTGAAAGGCTAAAGCAGCGCGCCGTTGATCCACAATTTCAGTTGCAGATAGAAGCCGATAAAAGCGTGAATTATGGCCGCGTGGCCGAGTTGATGGCGATTGCACAGCGCAGTGGTGTGAGCAAGCTGTCTTTTGTCACTGTTGCAGGCGGGGTTGCCAGCAAGCATTAGAGCGATCCTTAATCCAGACTTGCAAATTTCTGTCTGGCAGCAAGCACCAAACGCCACATTTTCCATCCTTTTCCCAGCACAAAAAACCAGCGTTTTGGCCTTGTCATCACAACAACCGTAGCGATGCCCGCTACAAGTACTGGATGTGTTGAGAGGTAGCGTACGACATGCAAGCCCTTGTCAGCCAGGCTCAATGGGCTGTGCAAAGGCGAGATAGTTTCTGCCAAAGCCATGCGCTGATTTTCGATTTTTTCTATTAACGCGGCACGGCGCTTAACCAGCTGGATAATGGTGTTATTCATGTGGTGGAGCAGCCAACTGCTCGCGGTCTTTGGATAATTCCGCGATACTGGCTGAAAATAAGCGCGGCTTGTTCTTGCTCTTATTGCAAATAATCCGCCAGGAAATTCCGGCTGCTGCAACAAACAGGCAGATCATCACGATGATCGCCTGTAGCCGATAACTGTCCCAGAATACAACCACAACAAGAAGCGTTGCAAGAACAACGGCGAGCGCCGCGAAAAACAATGCGATCAAAACCCATGCCAGCATGGAGGTCAGCCATGCCCGTTCCTCTTCGATATCATTGGAGAGAAGTTCAAGCCGCGTCTGACCCATTGCAATCAGCGTGGCTGCCAGGTTTTTTACAGAGCCAAACAGACCGCCATGGCCGGTTCCCCTATCTGTCGCTTCGGCAGACATAAGACAATCAACGTCGGGAAACCAGAGCGCCGATCAACACGCCAAGCAGTCCACCAACGGCTGCGGCAATACCGGCAGTCTTCCATGGATTTTCATGTACGTATTCATCTGTCTGTCTGGCAGCTACCTTGGCTTTTTCTACCAATGCTTCCTGTGCATCGGCGAGTCTTACCTTGGCAACTTTTAGCGTTTCCTCTGCTCTGGACCTTGCAGCGGTAATGCGCTCACCAGTCTGGCTGGCTGTGGCTTTCAGCAACTCCTCGGCATCGCTTACTACCGCACTTAAATCTTCCATCAATTTTTGCTTGCTTACATTTTCTCCCAAGATAGTCATAATAATTCTCCTTTGCTGTGTTATATATTTGTCTGCAATACGATTGCAGCAACCCGGGTTGGATTTTTCCTTTTGTGTAAATCGGATGATCCCCAAATGTTCAACTTCAAGGCAATTTGAATCCTACCCCCAACAAAAATGAATTGCGATATCTGGAGGTGATTTTAAGGAAAATCCTTAGTCGATTGGTGCGGAAAAGGGAAATATGCAGGGTAAATGTGCTGGCGGGTGTTGTAACAATCAGTTTGAGTTCGGACAAAACCAAGTAGCAATGTAAAAAGCAGCCTGGAAGTGAATTTAAGTAGATGAGTTAATGTAGGAGCGCAGATTTCTGCGCGATTGCTTTTCTATTATCGTGCAGAAATCTGCGCTCCTACATCTGGTTTGAGGTTGAATGGGCCACCTGGAATAATTCATGTGCAGGAGCAGTAAACCAATCAGGTAATCACCGTCGGCGCTTCGCGCCCGGTTCTTTCCCTCAATTCAGAAATCTGTAACGCAATCTGGATTAACTCGGCCAGCGCTACCTGCGCATACAGGTGATGATTCTTCACATCGGCATCGTAGGCTTCCAGATAGATGCGCAACGTGGCCCCCTCGGTGCCGGTGCCGGATAGCCTGAAAACAATCCTTGAACCATCGGTAAAGATGATGCGCACGCCCTGATTCTTGCTGACGCTGCCATCTATCGGGTCGGTATAGCTGAAGTCGTCGCAGAAATTTACTGTGTATTTGCCGAACGCAGCACCGGCCAGTTTTTTGAAATTGCCCTGCAAGTGGTTCATCACGCTTTGTGCGTCAGCAACGGGCAGGCCTTCGTAGTCGTGGCGTGAATACACATTGCGGCCATAGCGCGCCCAGTGTTCGCGCACAATCGTCTCCGCAGACTGGCGACGTGCTGCCAGAATATTCAGCCAGAACAGCACCGCCCACAGGCCGTCCTTTTCGCGCACATGGTCTGACCCCGTGCCGAAACTTTCCTCGCCGCACAGGGTCACTTTTCCCGCATCCATCAGGTTGCCGAAAAACTTCCAGCCGGTGGGCGTTTCAAAGCACGGGATATTCAACGCCTGCGCCACGCGATCCACCGCCGCACTGGTCGGCATCGAGCGAGCTACACCGGCCAAGCCTTTTTTGTAGGCGGGCACCAGGGTCGCATTGGCGGCGAGCAGCGCGAGGCTGTCGGAAGGTGTCACGAAGAACTTGTTGCCCAGTATCATGTTGCGGTCGCCATCGCCGTCCGAGGCCGCGCCAAAATCAGGCGCGTCTTCAGCGTACATAATATCGACCAGCTCATGCGCATAGGTCAGGTTGGGGTCGGGATGCCCGCCGCCGAAGTCTTCCAGCGGCACTGCATTCATTAGGCTATCGGCAGGCGCGCCGAGACGGCGATGCAAAATATCAACCGCATAGGGCCCGTTCACTGCATGCATCGCGTCAAACTTGATGCGGAAGCCACCTTTAAGCAGACTGCGTATCGCCGCGAAATCAAACAGCGATTCCATCAACTCGGCATAATCGTTCACCGGGTCGATCACTTCTACCGTCATCGCGCCGAGCTTGCTGCTGCCTATTTTGTCTAGCGAGACATCAGCTGCATCGAGAATCTGGTACTGAGAAATGGTTTTGCTCTTGGCAAAAATCGCTTCTGTCACCGCCTCGGTTGCAGGGCCGCCGTTGCTGCTGTTGAACTTGATGCCAAAATCACCCTCTGGCCCCCCGGGGTTGTGGCTGGCCGAGAGAATAATGCCGCCAAAGGTTTTGTATTTGCGGATGACGCAGGAAGCAGCCGGCGTAGAGAGAATGCCGCCGCGCCCGACCATCACGCGGCCTATGCCATTTGCCGCCGCCATTTTTAAAATGATCTGTATCGCCTGGCGGTTGTAGTAGCGCCCGTCGCCGCCCAGCACGAGGGTCGCACCTTGCGGCGCGGCTATGCTGTCGAAAATAGCCTGTACAAAATTTTCCAGATAATGCGGCTTTTTGAATACCGGGACTTTCTTGCGCAAGCCCGAGGTGCCGGGCTTCTGATCCTGAAATGGCTGGGTGGAGACGGTGCGTATGCTCATTGTGATCCTTGATGGTTGCAGTATTAAATAGTTCGTAAATATTTTGGTAGCGTGCTGGAGCGCCGACGTCCCCGTCGGCAAGAGTGCTTGGAAGAGCCGACGAGGACGTCGGCGCTCCCACCAGAAATAGCATTCCTGAGCTTTGTGACAATTGCAGATTGAATTGAGTAAAACCCCTATTCTTACCGATCAGTAGCCCGAATCATACCATTTCAGAGATGATAAATTGAAACTGATCCTGGGCAGGCGCTGATTAATCTCTTTACATGCAACCGTCTTATGGTGTTAAATTTTCATCCTGAAATCAGTCGAACGCGTATCTGACCTTAAGTTGCTGGGTATTTAATAAGAGGGATAATCAATGAAATTTAAAATAAAATGCCTTACCCGGGTGTTGTGGCTGATTGCATTGACCATCGTTTTACAGGGCTGCGTTACTACTGTTGCAAGTAAGTTAGTTCCAGGTGAGAGAGAGTTTCACAACAATCCTGTTTTGTCAGATGATATTTTGGCGATAGGCCGGCCGGATGAAGCTATCCTCAAGCAGATGGAACTCAGCAACACCATCGCTTTCATCGGCGAGAAAAACACCTATATGCTGTATCTGGGTGGGGAAGAGTTGGAGCAAATCTCAAATCTCAAACTGGATGGTAAGCGCATGACAATTGCCTCTGCACAAAGTCTTTTCCTTAAGGATAAACAGATTTGGGGTGAGATAGAGCTCCATTATTATGTTGGCAATAAAGAAGTCTCAGCAGTGGAAATGGCTGAGCTAAACATGGGAGGTTTCGCGCCAGATCAGCGCCCTGGTAAAAAGGGATACTTCAGGACAACCGTAAGAATAGAAGGTGTGGTCTATCCTGCAATCAAAATTCCGGATGAACAAATTTCAAAATTGAATATTCGGCGCAATTTTAATCTCTATAACCCTCGCGAAGCATCGCCTCCCATTCTGGGGAAAATCCTTAAAGTTCCCATCGTTGCTACGGGTATCGTAGCCGATATGATGTTGGTACCGGTTTACATGGGCATGGGTGTCGCTGTCATGCTTGGAGCATCGGCTAGTAGGTCGGCGAGATAAATGTTGTTCTATCTCCTTTGCTACGTGAAAGGCGGCCTGTGTTATTCGGCTTTTTATCTTGTGAAACGCCTCAATGGTGATGTAATACGTAAAAATAAATAAAGAAGCAGTGCGGCAACGATACCCACGAGGTGGCTAAGTGGTACTGGCACAAAATTTTCTTCGCTTATCTGCAACATAAAAGATGATCCCGTTATCATTTCAATTACGGTCTTTGCGATCAAACCAGCCAATGTGGCGGCGCATAGCCAGCGCCAAACGCCTTTCTCACTCATTCCTTGCAAACACAAATAGGTAACGGCAGCGGACACCACACCGGAAAGACCGGCATACAAATACAATTCAGGTTCGAGTATGAAGAGAGCAATGCCGATGAGTAATGAAGACGAAAAACATAATACCGGGAAAAATCGATAACCATGAATCTCAATGATCGTTCCAGCAATTAACCATGCGATTAAATTGTAAAGCAAATGGGCAATCGAAAAATGCACAAGGTTACCAGACAGCAGCCGCCAAATCTCACCGTGAGAAATTGCTGCGCGGTCATAAATTAACAGTGTGCCCAGTTGCGGAAAATAGAAAATGATTAACGCACAAGCAGCAATCACCAATGTCCAAACTGGCAACCTTGTTGCAGTCAACTGCGTCCTTTGATCCATAAGAAACAAACACCCAGTCCGACAAATAGCATCAGCATGACATTGTCCACACTGCCGCCACCACCGCGGCCACTACTACTAGTGCGAGCAATATAGGTAGGTGTTTGCACAACCTTATACTCTTCTGGACGTTCTTTCAGTTTTTCCTTAAAAAGGGCGAGTTGCTCATTAAGGTTAATGATCATCGACTGCGCTGCCTCACTGAAACCTTTGTCACCATCAGCGCGCAACTCCTGGCTTTGATCGACCAGCATAGACGAACCATTAATAAGGCTTGTGCCGGGTGCACGGAACAGCATCTTGCGGCTCTGGATGTCGTATACAACGGCATCCAGCATGGTGTGGGTGTCATTCTTTTGCGCGGGTACAACCAGCGGGCCGGCCATCGTCCAATAGGTAAAACTGAGCGTTTGGTCAGTAAACTGCACCTGGTCGTAGGATAGCAAAACAATGACATCCAATTCGAGCATGGTACGAATTTGATCAAGATTGGCAAAGCTGCCACCCGGAGTAAGGTAAGCCGAAGGAATAATTTCGATATTTTTAACAAAGGGATATTTTTTAAAATTTCTTGCGACCTCTTGCATGAGATCGGTCTTCCTCTTTTCTGTTAAGGAAAGATCACCGCCACCTTGAAACGGCGTAAATCCGCTGCTGGTTCGGCTTTCGCGTCCATCTTTTCCGGTGGCGGCCGGTACAAATGCAATACCTACGCGCAAAGGCAAAGTTAAAACTGGTATACCGGGTGTAACAACAGGATCTTTTGTCTTTGGAAATAAATAATCGACCACGCTGGTGGCATGTTTGGTCGTACCACTGGCGCAACCGCTCATCAAGGCTGCGTAAAATAACAATATAACCAATGCAATAAAAATACTAATGCTTGAACGTTTCATTGCGTCCCCTATGGTTCAATAAACACGAAGTACAGTTCATCAGTTGATGATAACCCGAAATCGACCAGGCGATATAAATCAACCATCAAGGCGCTACCGCAGGCTTCTCTACTACCTTGAACTCAGCAGGATTTTCTTTTACCTTCTCCCTGAAAAGAGCAAGTTGCGCATCCAGATTGATGACCATATCTTTTGCCGCACTCTCAAAACCCTTGTCACTATCCGCGCGAAGGTTGTCCTTAAGATACGCCGGTGTGGCGCTACCCTTTATGTTGCTGAGACCGGGTGCCCTGAAAAGCAACTTGCGGCTCTTGATGTCGTAAACGACAGTATCAACCATGGTGTGCGTATCGTTCTTCTCCCCTGGAATGACTAAAACTCCAATCAGCGTCCAGTAAGCGAGACTTGCAAAACCTTCATCGGTAAACTGTGTCTGGTCAAAGGACATCAGGGCAATAACATCCACTCCATATACAGAACGAACCCTGTCAAGGTTTGCAAAACTACCCCCAGGTTTGAGATATGAAGATGAAATAATCTTGATTTCCTTGATGAACGAATACTGCTTGAAGTGATCGGCCACCTCTTGCATAAGTTCTTTCTTCTTCTTTTCGGTAAACCTGAAATTCTCGGAGTCTTGTAGTCCGGCGGTATTCAGCAGCCCGCTGCCATAGTTTCCGCCACCATCACCCGGCACAAATGCGATACCAACACTCAGTGGGAGCGTTAATACAGGGATGCCCTGTGTAACAACAGGGACTTTTTTGTCCGGGTATAAAAAATTGACAGCGCTGGTGGTATGTTTAGTCGACCCTGTAGCGCATCCCCCGATCAAGATCACACAAGCAAGTGATCTCAGGAAGGATAAGGTAAAACCAAAGCCTGATCGTTTCATTATGATCCTCCTTTATTTAACGGGAAAATTGGCTAGTACAAGCGTTTTTGGTTAATCCGGTTTCACCGTACCAAACATCTTATCTAAAGCGGCGACACATTTTCCACTGCATCTTTTTGTTATGCAAACTATTTTTTACGAGGGTAGAAGCTAAGCGATTTTTCGTGGAGTTTAATTCTGAGTTTACCCTGTCCCTATTGGTCTACTGAGGATAGTTAGACAATGATATTATTTTTCGATGTGAATAATACCATCTCAAGTAATTGTTGCTACCGTAGAGAGTAAGGAATTTCCCTATTTTCCAATATTTACCTTTACAGACAGTCATCATCGGGTGTTAAATTTGCATACTGAAATCAGGTGCATAGGCCGGATTCGTTTTAGTTGAACAAGCCGGATTAGTTCTAGTGGTAAAACAAGGCACTCGTAACGCTTAGTCGCAAGTTCGATTCTTGCATCCGGCACCATCATTGCACTACAGGGCTTGTTTCTTGACAGGTGATATATGAAATACAGACATTTTAAAGGTGGAATCTACGAACTGGTTTGCGAGGCCAAGCTTGAATCCAATCCACAGATCATTATGATTATTTACCGTGCAGATGATGGTTCTTCATGGGTTCGGCCCCGCGATGTGTTTTTTGAATTGATCGAACATGAAGGAAAAATCATGCGCCGTTTTGAGCCTATCAATTAGCGTGAAATTCACGCAGTGATTCGTTTTCTCCCTCTCCCCCCGGGGGAGGGTTGGGGAGGGGGAAATGGTTGTAGGGTACCTTTTCATGGGCGACTAGGAGATGTTTTTAACGCTATACTGAATACAATATTTTTACCTGATGCCGGTTGATTAATTTCACGAAACAATGGATTCCAAAAAAATCAATTTCAAGAATATTCCTGTGCAAGCAGGCATTATTTCCAGCATCATCAAACTGGAAGTCGATTCGAACAATTGTTTTCAGGAACTGGATGATTTAATCAGCGCAGATCAGGGTGTGGCCTCGCTGGTGTTAAGGGTCGTCAATTCCCCCTTCTATAGTCGCGGCAACAAAGTCACCACCATTCCGTTTGCGATCAGTTTGTTGGGCTACAATGTGGTGCGTTCGCTGGCCTTGCTGGCTTTCAGCCGCTCGCTGTTTTCGCAAACCCGCAACGAAATGTTCCGCCTGCATATCTGGCAGCACTCGTTGCTCACTGCCATTGCGAGCCAAAGCATTTGCGAAGAATTTGGCAATGCCAAGTTGAACGATGAGGCTTTTATCGCAGGCCTGATGCACGATACCGGCAAGGTATTAATGTTCAACCATAACCCGGCCCTGTATCAGGATGTCTTCAAATTTGCCTTTGAAAATAATTGCACCTGCCTCAAGGCAGAACATCATTACTTTGGCTTCGATCATTGCGAAGTTGGCGCAGAGGCGGTTAAAGAGTGGAAGTTGCCCGAGCGTTTCAAGGATTACATGGGGCTTGATTTGACTACCCCGCTTGCAGATACCAAAACTGATTCGGTGCTGACCTGGTTGAGGGCTGCAAACTATCTGGTCAAGGCTGCAGGCATAGGCGGCCTTGAGATCGACGATTATGACATCAAAAAATCAGCGTTAATCGGCTTCGGACTGCATGATGTTCTGCATGAAAATCTGTTGCACGAAAATTTCATTCCAGGACTGATGGAACACGATACCTACAAGCTTTGCGCGAGTATATAAATGCCAACTTCTGTCGATCCCAAGCAACCCCAACCCTTATTGGTGACATCACTTGAACACAGCATCTGGCTGGGCTTGCGCGCCGATCTTGAAGCCTCGCTCAAGCGCTTTAACCTGATGCACTTGTCCTCGCCCAGCATGCTCATCCTGCACGACATGATAGACAATGCGGTGAGGGCTATGCACCACACGGTGTTTATGCGTATGGCCGCTGATGATTTTGGCATGGGGCTGCAGGCAAGCGAGGAAAGCCTGGAAGGTCTGTTTGCCGCTGAAGTGGCCGAGCACGGCTCGCAGAATATTGTGCAGCATTGCATACAAAATGGCTGGCATGTCAGCGTCAATTTTCCGCGCGATGCCGATACCATCGTAGCCGTGCAAGTCCCGGTGCCTTGGGAAGTTAGCAGTTGCGATAGCAGCAAGCTGGTTGATGCACTCGGTTATCAGTGGCATAAAAGTGCAGTTGAGGGCAGCTCTGGCGGCAATCTGTTTACGCTGAAGAAGCATAGCAGCAAAACACCTGTTTATCCGGGCGGTTTGCTCGACGCCGCGGGCAGCGAAAGCAGCATGCAACACATTTACGAAAAACTCGGCTATGGCATCATCCAGTTTTCCAGCGCGGGTGAGGTGATCGCCGTGTCGCCTTCTATGCTGAGCAGTGTCAAGTTGCCGGTGAATGACACCTCGCTCACTGCCCTGTGTGCGGCGATACCCTTCGGTTTTTATAACGACATTGTGTGGGGCATGGCGTTAGCAGGGGCGAGCGGCGTGTTTGAAAACTACCGCACCCGCATGCGTATCCCGGGCGAAGAAAATGTCTCAGTGCTGTTTAATGTCAGCGGTTATCGCGACGAGCATGCGATCATCCACTCGCTGTGGCAGGTTGTATCGTTGGCAGGTGGCGGCAGCAGCCTGGGCGAAGGTTCTATACTCAGCGAAGCCCGCATTCACAACATCACCCGCAACTACGTGCCGCAACTGGTCGAAGCCAAAGCCCGCGAAGCCGTCAGGCTCGGCAAGGACAAGCTGAGCAACGAAGAATGTTTTGTCGCCGTGCTGTTTTGCGACATTGTCGGCTTTACCTCCTATGTGGAAAGCAATGCCAGCAGCGAATCTGTCATCAATACCCTCAACACCATCCTGCGCCGCGTTTCCAGCTCGGTAAAGCGCTTTAACGGCTCCATCGACAAATTTATGGGCGACAGCGTAATGGCCATCTTCCGCGACCCGGCAGATGCAGTCAAAGCCGCGCTGGATATGCAAAGCCACTCCGCGGACATCAACGGCCTGCGTTCACGGGCCGGGCAAACCACCCTGCGCCTGCGCATCGGCATACACTGGGGCGAAGTCGTCATCGGCAACGTGGGCACTGCAGAAAGACTGGACTGGACCGCGATAGGCGACGTCGTCAACACCGCTTCTCGCATCGAGAAAAACTGCAAGCCCGGCTCCATTCTGGTGAGTCAGGCCACACGCGATGCTATCGCCACTGCCAAACACCCCGAGATCATGTATAGCGAACTCTTTGAGATTCATGTCAAAGGTAAACGCGAGGCACTTTCCGTTTGCCATATTCGGCACCCGGATGACAATCTGTTAACATGAATTCTCTAATATAAGATTCGATGGAAAGTTCTTCAAACCAACTTCAGGGATAAAGGCTTGTTTATGTCCACCACACATATCAATTACTGGGAATGGTTTCCGTTTGCTTTTATCATCGTCGGCGTAATTCTTATGCTGATCGCGCCGATCCTGCCGCATAACAAACAACGCCGCGAGAAATCCATGAAGTTGCTTTCAACCTTCAGAACATCGCTGCACGAGCATGATATGAATCACTGGAAAGTGATTTACTTCGGCACGCGGGAATCTGCTTCTGCTCCGGCAGGGCATTTTATGAGCGTGGAACGTAAACCCGTGCCGCTGGATACTATGTGGACGACCGGAAATGATGACCACACAGCTGTCCAGCGCATGGCAGAGTATCTTGAAATACTCTGTACCGAAATGCTGACTCACACCGTAGATATCAAAATGATGTGGTATGAAATCGGTCAGTTGTTGGATTCCATGCATGCCTGGCTGGAAGAAATTCCGGGTGTGCAAAAAGATTTGACCTTCCTCGAAGAACAGTATCCGTCCATCAAGCAGGTATTTGAAAAATACGGTCATCGATTCAAGAGATGGCCGTATCGCATTTACGCAGAACGTTGATCGATGGTCAGCAATTATTTATTTAAAGCGCGCAATGTTCCAGCATTGCTTACTGAATTTTTTTTATTCAAACCAGCATCGGAAAAATCTTTTTATTTATGCACAAAATCTGTGGATAACTTTGTGGATGAAATCATTTGAAGATACTTAAACCCCTATCTGGTAACTGTTTTTTTGGATTGCTTATTTTTTGAGCATCCATATAAATCATAATTAATTCAATATATTACGTAATAAATCATAATTAATTCAATATATTACGTAATATGTGTTGATATTTACCGCAAAATTCCTGTGCAAGCCGCGTTTTTATTGGATTTGTGGATTATTAGGTTTTGTCAATATGCCATTCGGCCTAGTTTGAATCATTTTGATGATTATTTTAATACTCAAAATAATTGTTGAATGAAATCAAAGTGCGGTTATTTTTGAGTTGAATTGTTACATTGCCGATGCTTATTTTAAAGCTTACGTTGAAAAAAACATGTTTGGTTATTTATAAAAATTTCGTAACGCAATTCGCTTTAAATCCCCCCTCCGCCCCCCTTTACAAAGTGGGGAATCAGCCATACTGAAACTGAAAAAATTCAGATCCTTAGTGTGAGTTTGGCGGTATTACTGCACCTGCTATTATCTATTCTAAATTGTAAAGTCAAATGCACTATGACCAAAGAACATTCCCCACTTTTGCAAAGGGGGGCGAGGGGGGATTTGTTTTTAGCTCGAAATCACCTGCCCAACATCTGAATTCCCCTCCCAAAATCCCCCGCGCTAGGTTAAGCTTCGTTCTTTATCTTTTGCACAGACTAAAACCATGGCCCAATATGTAATGTCCATGCTCCGCGTGAGCAAAACCGTCCCTCCCAAGCGTCAAATCATCAAAGACATCTCCCTCAGCTTCTTCCCCGGCGCCAAGATCGGCCTGCTCGGCCTCAACGGCTCGGGTAAATCCACCGTGCTGCGCATTATGGCCGGCGTGGACAAGGAATTTGACGGTGAAGTGCAGCGCCTGCCCAATATCAAAATCGGCTACCTGCCGCAGGAGCCGGAACTTAGCCCCGACAATACCGTGCGCCAGGAAGTGGAAGCCGCCTTGGGCGAAGTGATGCAGGCGCAGAAAAAGCTGGACGAAGTGTATGCCGCCTATGCCGAAGAGAACGCCGACTTCGATGCGCTCGCTGCCGAACAGGCGCGCCTCGAAGCCATCCTCGCCACCTCGGGGTCAGATTCCGATCACCAGATGGAAATCGCCGCCGATGCATTAAGGTTGCCGGAATGGGATGCCGTGGTGAAGAACCTCTCCGGTGGTGAAAAGCGCCGCGTCGCGCTGTGCAAGCTGCTGCTGGAAAAGCCCGACATGCTGCTGCTGGACGAACCCACCAACCACCTCGATGCCGAGTCGGTAGAGTGGCTAGAGCAATTCCTGGTGCGCTTCCCCGGCACCGTGGTCGCCGTTACCCACGACCGTTACTTCCTCGACAACGCCGCCGAGTGGATACTCGAACTCGACCGCGGCCATGGCATCCCTTGGAAGGGCAACTACTCAAGCTGGCTGGAGCAGAAGGGCGAACGTCTGGCAACTGAAAACAAGCAGCTCGATGCCCACGCCAAGGCGATGAAGCAGGAACTGGAATGGGTACGCCAGAATCCGAAAGCGCGTCAGGCCAAATCCAAGGCGCGTATCGCAAGATTTGAAGAACTGAATTCGCAAGAACACCAAGCGCGCAATGAAACCCAGGAAATTTTCATCCCGGTGGGCGAGCGTCTGGGTAACGAAGTCATCGAGTTCGACGGCGTCAGCAAAGCCTATGGCGACCGCCTGCTCATCGACAACCTCAGCTTCAAGATTCCACCCGGCGCCATCGTCGGTATCATCGGCCCCAACGGTGCGGGTAAATCGACCCTGTTCAAGCTGATCACCGGCAAGGAACAGCCCGACAGCGGCACCGTGAAAATCGGCCAGACCGTCAAGATCGCCCACATCGACCAGGCGCGCGACTCGCTGGATAACAACAAAACCGTGTTCGACGCCATCTCCGGCGGTAACGACATTTTGACAGTCGGCAAATACGAAACCCCGGCGCGCGCCTACATCGGTCGCTTCAACTTCAAGGGCGGCGACCAGACCAAAATGGTCGGGCAATTATCGGGTGGTGAGCGTGGCCGTCTACACCTGGCGCAGACGCTGATCGCAGGCGGAAATGTCTTATTGCTAGACGAACCCTCCAACGATCTCGACGTGGAAACATTGCGCGCGCTGGAAGATGCACTGCTGGAATTCGCCGGTTGCGTAATGGTCATCTCGCACGATCGCTGGTTCCTCGACCGTATCGCCACCCACATCCTCGCGGCGGAAGGCGATTCCAAGTGGACCTTCTTCGATGGTAATTATCAGGAATACGAAGCGGACAAGAGGAAGCGTCTGGGTGAAGAGGGTGCCAAGCCCAAGCGGATTCGGTATAAGCCGATTAGCCGTTAATGCTTTGCTCCCCTCTCCCGCATGCGGGAAGAGCGAAGCGAGGGGGGCGGAGTCGGCTGGGGGAGAGGGTATGTCGAAGGGTCGCCTTTTTGCTGCTGGCAGAGGAAATAAATTTGGCAGACAATACCTTCAGCAAATGGAATAATGACTCATGGAATTTGAAGCCGACCCATTAAAAGCCACGCAAAACTTCAAGAAGCATAAAGTAAGCTTCGAAGAAGCTGCATCGGTTTTCGGTGATTCAATGGCATACACTTTTGCTGACCCCGATCATTCTGTTGGAGAAGCACGTTGGTTGACGTTCGGGATGTCTGGCAGGGGAAGAGTTCTTGCCGTGATTTATACAGAGCGTCGCGGCAAAGTTCGTTTGATTAGTGTGCGAGTAGCCACGAAAAATGAAAGGAAAATTTATGAAGAAGACTGAAGATATACGCCCTGAATATAAGCGTGAAGACCTCGGTAAAGGCGTTCGAGGCAAACACTATGCTGCTTTTCAGAAAGGCAGCAACCTGGTGTTGCTAACCCCAGAATTGGCAAAAATATTCCCGACCAACGAGGCAGTGAATGCAGCCCTAGAATCGTTGGTAGGCGTAGCGCGTTCTGCGGTAATAAAAACTCGACGCACAAGCAGTGGTGTGGCGACTAAGCGTAGTAGTGCCAGCACACGATAATAGTCATTGACATGAAAATACCCGTTTCACATTTGTCGTTCCCGCGAAAGCGGGAACCCAGTTAAATCAAACAGCTGGATCCCCGCCTGCGCGGGGATGACGACTTAATCAGCGCATCCTTAAATTGTTTTTTGTCGAGATTAAGCTAGTCTTCCCGCTTACCTCCAGCATCACTTGACAATACTATCGTTATCCGACAGTATTGCTCCCCATGATTATCGACTTCCACGATGAAGATACGCTAAAGGTATGGCAGGGCGAGTTCTCTCGTCGCTTGCCTAACCAGATTCAGGAAGTGTCGCGGCGCAAGCTGCGGATGCTGCATAACGCGCAGCGAATCGAGGATTTACGCATTCCACCCAACAATCGTCTGGAAACATTAAAAGGCAAGCGCGCCGGTCAGTGGAGCATTCGTATCAATGACCAATGGCGCGTGTGTTTTGAGTGGAATGACGGGCAAGCCAGTCGTGTGGAAATTTGCGACTATCACTGAGGAGTAAAACAATGAGCAAACCAGCTAAACAGAAATTACGCAACATTCATCCCGGTGAAGTGCTGCGCGAGGAATTCCTGCTTCCACTCGGTATCACGCAATACCGCCTGGCAAAGGAGATTGGTGTAACCGAAGCGCGCATTTCGGCGATCTGCTCCGGCAAGCGGGCTATCACGGCTGATACAGCATTGCGCTTTGCTGCCTTCTTTGGCACGACGAGTGGCTTCTGGATGGGCTTGCAGGCAGATTACGATACTGAAGAGGCAGCACAAGAATTGTCCGGTGTGTTGGCCCAGATACATCGCTATGAGCCGCTGGCAGCTTGACCAGCCCTGGATGCACTGAGGATTAACAAGATGAGTAAACCAACAAAATTGCACAACAAGCCTCACGGAACAAAGACTGACACTTCGCATTGTCTTGGTTTCATGCAAGGGGAGATTCCTATTCCTGATGATTTTAACCTGATGGGGAAAGATCAGATTGCCGATTTGTTCGAGGCCGTGTCAATTGCCACTTGCGGCCATCATCTTAATCGTAAAGACGCAAATAAGCGGTAGCACATCATGGCGGCCTACTGGAGAATTGCTGAGGCACGTGTGCTGGATGACCATGCTATTCTGGTGCGCTTCACCGATGGACTCGAAGGCGTTGTGCGCTTTTCGCCAGATTTTTTTCAAGGTGTATTTTCGCATCTGTGCGACCCGGTAAAATTTCGAGAGGTTGCAGTGGTTGACGGTGCGGTCACATGGCCTGGCGGCCTTGACCTTGCGCCGGATGCCATGTATCAGGATATCAAACTTCACGGTGAGCAGATGGCGGGGCTAGACAAGGAAACGAAAGATGCTGTGCGCAAGCCGGGTACATGGTCTGCGCTACCCAAAGCAAAGGCCGATTGGGATTCGTCAAATACGAATGAGGACATTGCACTGACATTAAGCGGAGATGGAGAATGAGTTCTTCCGCATACATCAAGCGTATCGTCATCATCGCCGGGCCGAATGGCGCGGGTAAAACTACCTTCGCCCGCGAGTTCTTGCCTCACGAAGCGAACTGTCCAAATTTTGTAAATGCAGATTTGATTGCGGCAGGTTTGTCTCCCTTTGCTCCAGAGCTGGCCGCCTTCAAGGCTGGCAGAATAATGTTGGAGACAATTGCCGAACATGTTGCACGCGGTGAAAGCTTTGCGTTTGAAACAACGCTTTCCGGTTTGACTTATACGCAGATGATTCCTGCATGGCGAGCTTCTGGTTATGTTGTGAAATTGATCTTTCTGTCGCTGGTTGAAGTTGAGATAGCAATTGAACGTGTGGCTGCCAGAGTAACCCAGGGTGGTCACAATATTCCTGAGGATGTGATTCGTCGCCGCTTTGCGCAAGGCATCAAGAATTTTGACAGATACAAATCGTTGGTACACAGTTGGCAGTTGTATGATAATTCAGACATACCAGCCGCTTTACTTAAAGAAAGTAATTAATATGAAAACACCTGTCTCACATTCCAGTGATCCCGACTTGCAAAAAGTCCCCCAAGCATTGCTGCGTGCTGGAGAAAAGGCACGTGAACTCGCTAAGCAAACTGGTACACGCTTAATTGTTCGTCGTGCATCCTCATCTGCGTTGAACAAACAAAAATAATGTCAAATGTAAGGGCTAGTGGTTTCGTTATCTCGCACGATCGCTGGTTCCTCGATCGCATCGCCACCCACATCCTCGCGGCGGAAGGCTATTCCAAGTGGATCTTCTTCGACGGCAATTATCAGGAATACGAAGCTGACAAGAGGAAGCGTCTGGGTGAAGAGGGCGCCAAGCCCAAGTGCATTTGGCATAAGCCGATTAGTAGGTAATAATATGAACCAATTGAGTTATTCTGAAACCTCTCCATTATTGCTATTGACAGTTAACCTATAGGTTAATACTATGCAAATATTGGTAATCCACTCTAATCAATACAAGATCGGTGCAGTGGGTAATTCGACCTCTTGTGAGTCGTTAGATTTTTTGATTGATTCTGAGGCAACTTACCAGGCAAGTGCGGATGGATTACTTTATTTGCTGGAGCATATCAGCCATGAGGGATTAGCCAATGTCTCGGCAAAGCTATCCCATCGCGTAGATGAAAACGAGAATATTTACGAGTTAATCAAAGGCAGATTGCGGTTGTTTTATTTTAAGACAGAAGATGACTTCTTGATCATCTGCACCTCTGCTCTGATCAAAAAGTCACAAGCCGTTGACCCAAAGCATGTCAAAAAAGCGATTCGTCTCAAGCATGAATATTTGGAAGCCGTTAAACAGAACACACTCACGGTGATCGAGGAGAATGAAAATGGCGATTAATAAAAAACTGGCAAGCTACCTTGCTGCAAGAAAGAAGACCGATGCCTATTGGGTGGAGTCAGCAAAACTGGATTTTGCGATGAAACTTGAAAAGCAGATTCGGCTGGCAGGTTTGAGCTACGCCACACTTGCCCAAAAACTAGGAACCAGTGCGGCATATATCTCAAAGGTATTTCGTGGCGACACCAACATGACCATAGAGTCGATGGTTAAATTATCTCGCGCAACGGGTGCTCGTTTGAATATTGAAATATTGAATGAAACCACTGTTGCGCAACGCTGGGATAATAAAATAGTTCCTTTTCCAAGGAATAATAGATTGCCACAAGTGACGGCAGTGTGTGCCACTTTCACTGAATATGCCGAACTTTCAGCAAGTAACTCTAAAGTCGAATCAAGAGTAGCGTGATATGAGCGATAACGTGCATCCAATTCAGCTTGAGCAAGTGTTGTTTACTCGAAGCATTGTTATTGCAGTTCATGATCACAAACCTAGTGGCACAGCACAGATTAATCCAGGCCCGGATAACGCCATAAACCTGACGCCAATTGATGGGCAGGCCAATAGATATCAAGTCAGCATGAATTCAAAATTCAATAACAATGGCGATCCCTCCTATCCGTATATTATTGATATGGAATGCATCGGTTTTTTTTCAGCAGATAGCAAACTCTCAAAAGAGGAGGCGATGCGTGGAGTAATGATTACTGCTCATGGTGTGTTATACGGTGCCATTCGTGAAGCTGTTGCCTGGATCACAGGAAGGCAACCATTCGGGCCGCTTATGCTGGGGTTATCTGTATTACGTTCTCCTCAACAAGATCAACCTAAAGAGTAACAAAGTTTTTTTACTTACGAAGGTGATTCCAAGTGGACTTTCTTCGGCGGCAACTATCAGGAATACGAAGCGGACAAGCGCAAGCGTCTGGATGAAGAGGGTGTAAAGCTAAAGCGGATTCGGTATAAGCCGATTAGTCGGTAAAATGGTGTATCTTGCAATATTGTTAAATGGAATAGACTTCGTGTCGAATTAGGTAATCCTATGCAAAGCACTTTACAGTTAAGCGTGAGAACTTTGGAATGGGCTGCGAGCAAAACGGGAAGCAGCTTGTCGGAATTCGCCCATACACTGTATATGAAGGACGAGACAGTAAGTCATATAGCAAATGGGCAGTTGACGATTGCTCAGATTAAGAAATTCGCAGATCATGCCAAGATTCCATTTGGTTTTTTATTCTTAGATAGTCCACCAAAAAAATATAGCCCGGATCACAAACTGATTGATTTCAGAACAGTAAAAAATAATCAGCCATTAAGTGAAAATTTTGTTGATATTTACAAGGATATTGAACATAAGCAATCTTGGTATCGGGATTATTTGCTTAGTGTGGATGCACCGATACTTGGATTTGTGGGGAAATATCGCGATAAAGAATCTGCTTCCAGCACTGCTATTGCAGAGGACATAAGAGCAACTATTGGTCTTGCGAATATTGCAAAAAACAGAGCTAATCCTGATGATTATCTTTCGATACTTTCTACTCTTTGTGAGGAT
>Ga0315281_10005193_pt1 | contig 18672 bp, 16 predicted proteins | sample YL17G07_0_MG_FD_204540 | JGI IMG/M metagenome (GOLD analysis project Ga0315281, IMG submission 204540) | Sediment microbial communities from Yellowstone Lake, YNP, Wyoming, USA - YL17G07_0 | ecosystem: Environmental > Aquatic > Freshwater > Lake > Sediment | place: USA: Wyoming | collected...
CGCGTCCTGAAACGCCGCCGGCATCGCTATCCCCTGATGCAACGGACACGTGCGCAGCTACGAGCGGAACTCGGAAAAACGTAACCCCATGCCAACAAAGTGCTTGCTGACGGCAGTGCCATTCGTGACTGTCCCCATTTTCCTGCTGCCATCCTTGACGTACCGCCACTTGAGCGTGTGAGTGCTCGCGCCGGTGATATTGTACGACTTCTGCTGCCAACCCACGGAGCCGCTGATGCGGTCCTGCCGGACGCCGTCGAGCCAGAACTCCAGCCAATCCTTGTTGCTCTGCGACGAGACCTTCCACCAGAACGTCGCCGTCCCGGCGCCCGTGACGGTCGTTTGCAGCCAGGTCTCCTGGCTATGGCCGATACGGCCGCTCTGGGCGGCATCGCCGCCGTAATAGGACTGCGTGGTCTCGGCGAACCAGTTGGCGGCCCCGCCCGTGGTGAAGGTCAGACGCCCATTGTCGCAAGCAGGTGCAGTAGTTCGCATAGTTCCCGCCATGCTGCGAACGGCATGTCGGTCTGCTCTGTTCATCAAGCGAAACGTGTTGGTCCTGGTCGCAGGTCGCAGCACGCGTACCCGTCTCTAAGGGCTACTGTCTTTATCCCCATCGCGCAACTTCCTGAGCCTTTCGCCAATGTGCCATCTTAGGTTATCCATGTAAATGAAGAGACCCATGAGAAGCACGCTTATGATGGTGGAGATAAGTAGCAACCATTCACTCCTGACAGATCTCAAAGACGGTAGCAGCGCGCGAAGCACTGCGAAAGGACATGCAGTCAGAAGTGCAACTCCAAAGAAAATGCCTGCTACCACAGCGAAAGCTAAACCGCCCGATAAAACGTACCAGAATGCCCTGCGCAACCATCGCATCATGAAATCGTGTTTCGAACTTCCTAGGCTCATAGTGAATCCTTCATGTGAGTCTATTCAAGCAGCAGGTTCACTTGGCAGACCAGTTGAATTCATCAACTCGCAGTTGTCTGATGAAGTCGTCAAACTTCGACGGTATTACCTCAACGACTTTGAGGGCTGACTCCGTCATGATCGAGGAAGCACCAGTGAAAAAACCCACTCCTATGCTGGTGGCCCAGTCACCCCCCGGAAACCAATTAGCCCAGACGGCACCACCACCAGCACCCAATCCGATTTCAACCACTGCCTCGAAAGGAGTGACATCGCCATAGACAAGTTCATTTATGGCCGCATTCAGACCGGCTCCAACGGCTCCGCCAGCAGCGCCCTCCGTAGGGGCCGGGACCCCAGCACCTATCATGGCACCTGTGACAGCGCCGCCAACAGCACCAGACACGAAGCCCGTCCAGCCACCCCTCCAAGCACCACTGATACCACCCACTGCGCCACCAATCGCGCCTCCTATTACGGAGCCCCAGAACTCCCCAGAGGGATCCAGGTGATTCACTGGGTTATTCCCGCAGTAGGTGTACAGGTTCACTCCAGCAGTGTAGCCGACCGGGTCGGTTTGGAGGAAGCGGCCGATTTCGGGGTTGTAGTAGCGGGCACGGTAGTAGTACAGGCCAGTCTCTTTGTCGAACTCGCGGCCGGTGAACAGGAAGCGATTCGGATGGTTCGGGTCGCTGGCGGCAACCTGGCCGTAGACCGAATACTCGTAGAGTACGGGAGCATTGCCGTCTTCGTCGCTCAAGGCAATGATGCTCCCAAGACCATCAAGGTGATAGTAGTAGGTTGCATCACCGGCGGCCTCAATCATGCAAACTGGCTCATCCACACGCGGGCCGTAGATGTACTTGCGAAGGAGTTGGTTACTCCCGCTGTATTCGGCGATGCAGTGGTCGCCATCGTAGACGTACTTGGTCGTGGTCTGGCCATCGACCGCCTTGGTGACCCGCCGGCCCGCGGCATCGTAGGTGTAGCTGATCGTGTCCCAAATGCCAGCCGGATACGAGCCGGACCATTGCACGTAATCCACCCAGCCACAGTCGCTGCCGCCGTAAGCTCTGCTATACCTCCCGCATTCTAAATCCATGCCCATGGCGCGTATCGTACTAACGCGCGACTCATTCTGCCACGGAAATCGAGCGGCACTCTTCTGTACCTGCTGCGTCACACTCTCCGCGAAAGGCGACCGCCCCATTTTCCCTCTGCGTCCCTGCCTGTCTGGATTCCTGCCCCCGATCGGGTCGAGGGCAGGCTCTGCGCAGGAATGACAGCGTCGTTGCCTACGCTCATCCAGGTTCTCCGGGTGAATCTCTGTGGCCTCGATGTTCCCCGGGTCCAGGAAAAAGGACCGGTGGGCACAGCCCACCCTACACGAGAGACGATCTGGATCGCATCTCCCGCCATATCCTGCTGTTTAGTAGGAATAGCAACAAACCCGCGCACGGCTCGACGAAAAATCGCGCTTCGGGAAAACTTTTTTTATTCCTTGTGACGGAGAGACTTACAGCGGTGCCACGCGGCCGCACGACTCGCTTTTTGACATCAAACCTGCGCACTTGCGCCTATAGAGGGAGGCGCATTGTGGTTGGTTTGAGTCCGGTTTTATGCAAAGGAACAACGATGACAAGAATGAATGAGCGATGCTGCGGCCGATGTGCGTATGCCGGAAGGGTCCGGGATGGCGAGCCGGAGGAGCTGATCTGCGTCAATTGCCCCATGGCGCCGGGCGAGATGGTCCATGTCCGGCCCGACGGCACCTGTCCCAACTTCCGCGTGAAACGCAAGCCGCCCCTGTGGCTGCCCCCGACCCCACCATCGGCCCTGCCGCCGCCGCCAAACGACAGGGTCTGCTATATTCCCTTGACCAGGAACCTGTTCGCGATGGTGGACGCGGCCGATTACCCCGAACTCAGCAAGTACAAATGGACGACCGGCGGCAGGCCCGGCCACTACTATGCGGTGCGCCACGAAAAGGGCAAGACCATCTACCTGCATCGCCAGCTCATGCAGCCGCCACCCGGCATGGTCACCGACCACATCGATGGCAACAGCCTGAACGACTGCCGCGATAACCTGCGCAACTGCACGCCACGTGAGAACCAATGGAACAGCCGTGCCAGAGGTGGCGCCTCCGGGTTCAAGGGCGTCTCGTACTATACAGATCGCGGGCAATACCGGGCGGAAATCTGGGTCAACAGCGAGAGGATTCCTCTCGGCTGGTTCGACGACCCTGTCGAAGCCGCCCATGTCCGCGACCGCAAGGCCCTCGAGGTCCACGGCCCCTATGCCTTCATCAACCTGCCGCGGGACCTGGAGCCGAGGCCCGTCCCGCCGGACCCGAGCCGGCCCGAGCGGCCGCTGAGGATCACCGGGCCCTGCGGCTACCTGCGCTGTCCCCCCTACTTGCCGCTCTCGCCCGATGGAAGCAGGCCGACCGGCCTCGGAATCGGGGGCGTGACTCGAATCATAAGAATCGCAGCCCGGGCCCCAACCCATGAGTCTGGAATCCTGAAGGTTGGCTTGCGGGTTGGGGGCGGGTATCATGACGGCGTGTGAAGTCTTTCGGTAAGGAAGTACTGTGATGTCCGACCTCGCTGTGAAACGAACGTGTAACCATCCATTTGTACCTGTGGTCTGGATTGTGATGGTCTGTCTGTGTTGGGGGATTCTGGCGTGGGGCCGGCCGGCTTGGGCCGAGAAGCATGCCGTGGCACGCGAGCATCCGAGGCTGCTGGGCTCGAGAGAAAAGCTCAAGAAGCTGGCGCAGGAACGGGGGCAGGCATATCAGCGCGTGGTTGCGGTGGCGCGGGAGGCTGGGGGCGATGACTATTCCAGGATGATCTCGATGGCTCTGGTTTATGCCATCGACGAGGATAAGGCGCTGGGGGCGGCGGCGGTCGAGCGGGCCATGAAGTATGTCGACGGCCCGATTCGCGTCGGGCATGTGACGTTCGGTACGGACCTGGCCCTGTGTGCCCTCGTGTATGACCTGTGCTGGGACTGCTGGACCGCTGAGCAACGCGAGAAGTACCACCAATACATGAATAAGACCATCGAGGCCAACGTGCAATCGGAGACACACGTCTTCCACAACGCGTGGTACGGGTACAAGAATTGGGGGATCGGGCTGGCGTGCTACGCGACCTACTATGAGAACCCGCGGGCCCAGGAGTTCCTGCGCGTGCTGGAGGAGGACTGGCACAGCCGGGCAGCGCCGGCGCTGGAGATGGCCGGGGCCGGCGGCGGCTGGGCCGAGGGGTATTATGTCAATTACTGGCTGTATGAATGGCTGTTCTTCTGCGAGGTGGCGCGGCACTGTGAAGGAGTCGATTACTACGCCGACGCCCCACAGTTCTTCCGGCACCGGGCCGTGGCCAGTATGTTCGAGGCGTACCCGGGCATCGGGACATATGGGTCCCGGCGACCGATCCCCATGGGCGACGGCGGCGGGCGGCTCTTCGGCGGGGATCGCGACAAGGTGCTCGCGGCCCGGCGGATTCTCGTCAATTACTTCCGCGACGACCCGGAGCACCAGGTGGTACACGCATTCAATGAGACCACGCCGCGGTCGAGCGTCGGCAACTACGCATATAAGGACTTCCTGTGGCGGGACACGTCGGTGCCGAAGGGCGACTTGAGCAGCTTTCGGCTGTCGCATATCAGCACCGGGCCGGGGTATGTGTACGCCCGCAGCTCGTGGGACGAGGACGCGACGTACTTCTTCTTCAAGTGCGGCGACCGGTTCACGGCCCATCAGCACCTCGACGTCGGGCACTTTCTCATCTACCGGCACGAGGAGCTGGCGGGCGACGGCGGGCACTATGACGAGTTCGGCACGCCGCACGACGTGAACTATCATCTGCGGACCATCGCCCACAGCACCATGCTGGTCTATGACCCGTGCGAGACCTGGCCGGGAATCCGGGCCGGGACGGTGACCGGCAACGACGGCGGGCAGGCCCATAACTGGCCGCATCATAACGGCGCGGTCGCCGATCCCGCCCAATGGCTCCGGGAGCGCGAGCTGTACGATATCGCCGACATGCTGGCGTTCGAGGATACGGGGGCCTACGTCTACGTCGCGGGCGACTGCACGCGGGCATACGCGCCGCACAAGCTCGCGTACTTCACCCGGCAGATTGTCTTCATTCGGCCCGGGACGTTCGTCGTGTTCGACCGCGTTTGCTCGAAGAAGCCCGAGTTCAAGAAGACCTGGCTGCTGCAGGCGATGAAACCCCCCACCGCCGAAGCCGGCCGGCTAATCGTGACCAACGGCAAAGGCCGACTGTTCCTCCAGACGCTGCTGCCGGCCCATCCCCGGGTGCAGCTTGTCGCGGTGGCGGACCTTTACACCTACGGCGGCCACAGCTATCCGCCGAGACGGGATACCGGCCCGGCCCCGGAATGCCGGATCGAGATATCGCCAGCCCAGCCGCAGACAACAGACTTCTTCCTCAACGTGCTGACCGCCACGGATACCGAAGTCGCTGACGTCGAGAATGCCGTCGCTACAGTTGGCAATGGACAGGTGCAGGTCCGGCTCGGTACGATGACGATCACGTTCGATACGGACAAGGTGGGCGGGAGCATCGAATCGGCCGGGCGGGAGACCAGTCTGGCCGGGACCGTCGTCTTGCCGTACGCGCAATAGCTCGGCCTGACGGGTTTTGTTATCATGCTGAACGGAGCGAAGTGAGGCATCCGGCCTGGGTGTTGTGTCCACGCTGGCGTGGAGATGCCTGACGGAACGCATGCTCACGCAAGCGTAAGCATGGCACCCGCTACCCAAGAGAGGGAAGGCCTCAGGCCGAGCACGCATAAGGAGGTGTGCACATGGACGTGAAGATCGCAGGTCGGACGCTGGAGCTGGTCGAGGGGGATATTACCGAGCTGGATACGGACGCCATTGTCAATGCGGCTAACGCCCAGCTTATCCTCGGGGGAGGCGTGGCCGGGGCGATTCGGAGAAAAGGCGGGCCGCGGATTCAGGAGGAATGCGACAAAATCGGCGGCACGTTCGTCGGCGGGGCCGTCATTACGACCGGCGGCAATCTCAAGGCTAAGCACGTCATCCACGCCGTAGGGCCGCAGATGGGCGAGGGAGATGAAGACGAGAAGCTGCGGAACGCCACCCTCAATTCGCTCAAGCTCGCCGACAAGCACGGCCTGAAGAGCATCGCCTTTCCCGCGATCAGCACCGGCATCTTCGGATTCCCCATCAGCCGATGCGCCGAGATCATGCTCCGAACGACCATCGAATACCTGCACGGCCGGACGAGCCTCGAGCGGGTCGTCTTCTGCCTGTTCGGCCAGGACAACTATGATGTCTTCGCCCGGCAGCTTAAGAAGGAGATGGCAGCATAAAGCCGGCCCCACTGTCAAACTGGATCCGATCGGTAATTCGTAAAGGGATTGTCCGGCAACCAGTATACAACTGCTTTCGTTTGACTTATTATCCTCAGCGGCTATAATAGTTTATGGTGTTACTGCACCCCGATGCCGAACGCTGCCGTCTGGGACGGCACAACTTGCTGTGTCGTGTTCCGGAAGCAGGATGAGTGTGGGCTTCGTCGAGAAAGCAGGCATGGAGACCAGGTTCAACGTCTTCGAAGTACTTCAGATCGCCGAGCAGGTCGAGCACAAAGGGGCCAGGTTCTATCTGAAGGCGGCCGAGCTGTTCGACGATCCGGAGCTGCGCGACATCTACTACCGGCTCGCGACCTGGAAGGCCAAGCACGAGAAGGTCTGGGCCCGCATGAGGAAGCGGTTCTCCGATAAGACCGGCGAGTTCGGCACGTTCGACCCCGACGACTATGTGCTGTCGAACCCTCAGGTGATGTCCGGCCTGACGTGGTTCGGCACGAAACAGGAGGCGACCAACCGGCTGACCGGCAAGGAGAGCAAGCGGCAAATCCTCAAGGACGCCATCCGCCGGGCGAGCGAGGTGATCATCTTCTACGAGGGTCTGAAGGACTTTGCCCGCGATCCGCCCAGCAAGGACATCATCGACAAGATCATCCAGGAGGAGAATCGCCAGATCGAGCTGCTCATGGAGGAGATGAAGAAAGCCCAGCCTCCCGCTTAAGAGCGGACCCGCAGCCGCGCACTCTCTTATCGTTTCGACCGCAGGTCCGCCCCCTTGTCATTTCGACCAAGGGCGAAGTCCGCGTGGAGAAATCTGGCCGGGAGTAGACGACACGCCAGATTCGTGGCCAAACGTCTCGATCCTGGCGTACAGCGCCACCGCGGGAATGTTTGCGCTCCGCTCCCAAGAGACTGATGGGGCCAGGTGCCATGTCCACGCTGGCGTGGACATGCCGGATTCGCCGGACAAAACATGCTTGCACCAGCGTAAGGGTTCGCAAACGCGTCTTTTCGCGTTTGGAGTCCCAAGCATGGCACCCAACCATGGCAAAGCATCTTCAAAGGCCATTTTGGGCCCCCTTAACGGAGGTTGGGTTTGCCAACTGCCGCAGGACATGCAACATCCGTGACCAGATTTCTCGGCTCCGCTTCGCTTCGCTCGAAATGACAAAAGAAGGGAACAGCGGAAATGGCAGAGGAAAAGAACCGCTATCTCACCGGCAGCGGATCAGACGGTGGGCGTCGATCTTCAGATCGGGCAGGCGTTTGCGCAGCTCCTCGACGAAGCGCGTGCCGTCCTTCCAGTACCCCGCCGTCGGCTTCAGAGCGCCATCCATGGCGACAAAGTAGTCGTTCATGCACTGCATCAGCAGCTCGCGCACGTACTTGCTGACCATGGACGCCAGCGCCACCGGCAGATACAGGTTGTCCGCGTTGACCTCGAAGCTCAGCCGCACCACCCGAGTGCCGAACCGCAGCTCATAAACACTGGCCTTGTCCCCCTCCTGCACGATGCGCAAGTCCGCGCCCGCGAAGCTCCGCAGCAGGTTCGCGCGATAATGGGCCCGCCCCCCCTGCCGGTCCACCAGAATCTGGATGTTGTCGTCCGGGAATTGGTCGAGGATGCCCTGAATCAACTGGGTGACCGCGATGAACAGGACCTGCGCCTTGTTCTTCACGCGTTCCACCATCGTATTGTAATAGGCGACGTCGAGACAACTGCTGCGCAGGCACACCAGCTTCATCCCGTGGGCCTGAAGGTCGTCCGCAAACACCTTCGACGCGATCTTGAGATCGGCCGCTTCCGCCGCGAGGCGACAATCCTGCATGTTCTGGAACCAGGGATACTCCGACAATCGGGGAAGGCAGTCCGGACTCAGCACCTGCAGCAGGGACGCAAGATTCTGCATCTGGACCCCCATGGTCTGCAGGGCCGCCAGCACGGTGCGTTCCAGATGTCCGACCCCCTCCGCCCGGTTGTACGCCTTCTTACTGTCGGCGACGAGCAGCCGGCCGGCGAGATGCTTGCGTGTCTTGCTAACGCTGCGGCTGAAGACTTGCCACAAGTCCGCCTCCAGCAGGGACGCAGGACCTTGTGTCTCCCCCGCCTCGATAGAGAACGCACTGCACGACACGACCAGCGGCCCGAGCAGCGGCCCAAACCCCGCCTCATCTATCCCTGCCAGAATCGCCACGCGTGCCGCCTCTGCCTTTCCAATACTCGTTACGACCTTATCCGGATGCATCGTCACCACCGTAGAGACGCAAAATCTTGCGTCTCCGCAGGAGCCATCATCCGTGCCCAGTTCATACCAGAACCCTCCCACCCGGTCAACGAAGACTTCGCCGCACGCGCCAAGAGGACACCTCCCGCCAACCCCGCCAAGAGCACACATAGTAGCATGGGCACCCTGCCCATGTGTCCCTCGGGCGTCCCGCCAGTGGAAAGACAACGATCTGTAGGGCCAGGATGGCCCTGCAACTCATGGGCAAGATGCCCATGCTACACAAATCAGACTTTCACAGTCAAGGCCCGGAGAGGCATCATGCCAATCACACTGCCGGTTTTTCCTTGCAGTCCCTGGCCTCGTCGTGTAGATTCCTCGCAGCGGACAGGGCCTAATGTACAGTCTCTCAAATAGGCGCGAGCGGGTGGTCCTCTTCTCAATGCGCCACACGCGGAAACAGAGTTTGCATTGATGACTGCGATGATTTACACGCATGTGTTAAAATGCGGGGCTGCCAAAGACACGCCCAATACGCCAGCTTTTTCGCATCCGTGGATAGCACAGCACGACCATTCCATGGTAGCGCAGATCAGGAGGCCATTATGGCAAAGGCGCACAATGTGAGAAGAGCAATGAAGCCGGATTCTAAGACGAAGAGAAGTCGCGATCATCTCCCTACAAAAGAGGAACTGGAAGAGAAGCTCAAGATGACAAAGTGGGGAAAGACATTCCTAACACAGTTTCTCGACCGCGCAGATAGGAATACACTCATCTCGTACTGCAATCTAAGAGGTTACTTCGAAGTGTTTGAGAATCTTGCGAAGCTGTTCGTGGATTTGCTGGATCAAGTGAGTTGGTCTGATGAAAACGATCTTCCTCTATCCCTTCTTCTCGGACGAACATGTGGGAGTTTCCTGGCTGCAATACGCCTGTTGAGCGGCACGCAACCGAGTGAATCGTATGCACAGTTGCGCGTATGTCTGGAAAGTGCGCTATATGCATTCAACATTCATCATGAACCTGCGTTGGCTAAGGTCTGGGTGGACAGGCATAATAGTGATGAAAAGCGAAAGGAATGTAAACGCAAGTTCAGCCCCCAAGCGATCCTCAAGCTATTGACGACCGAAAACCGGAGGTTGGCTATGGCGATCGCCAGAGATTATGAGGGTTGCATCGACTTTGGCGCACACCCAAATGAGAGATCTGTCTTCCCGAATCTCCGCATCACTGGCCATCAAGGTCGCCAAGAAATGCAATTGGCCCTGTTGAACCCTTCGAGGGCGTTCTTGGAGGGGTCTATGCTTGTGTGTGCCCGCGCTGCGCTCAGCGCCATCAAGATATACGAATTGGTTTGTCCCGATGAATGGAGGTCTGCAAATGCGACAGAGAAGGTACATACAATCAAGGCCACGCTCGATACCATAAGCCCCGGTGTTGTCCACAGGCTGCGATCTCTCTGAGGGGAGGCCCGAAAACGGGACCTATCCATAGCAGCCCAGATCACAGCGTTGTTAGAGGGATATCGACGATGGCATACCTCGTTCGGATCATCAGAGGGTCAGCCCTTAAAAGATAAAATAGGGGCTTGACAGTCCCTTGCGGCGGCGGTAGAGTCCCACCATGGCTCGGCCGCAGCGGCTACTACTGGAAGACGGGATTTATCACGTGACGTTACGGGGCAATGAACGCCGGGAGATTTTCCGCGACGACGCGGACCGACACCGGTTCCTTCAGGTCCTCGGTCAGAGCGTGGAGACGTTCCGGGCGCGGCTGTACTTGTATTGTCTGATGGCCAACCACGTGCACATGGTGGTCCAGACCCCCGGCGCCAACCTCAGCGCATTCATGCACCGCTTCCAGACAGCGTACACGGTCTACTTCAACCGCCGTCACCAGCGCAGCGGGCACCTGGTTCAAGGCCGATTCGGGGCCACCCTCGTACAGGAGGAGGGCTACCTGCTCAAGCTCAGTCGATACGTGCACCTGAATCCCGTGTTTGTTAAGGCGGCCCGCCGCCGGCCCGTGAAGGACCGGCTCCAGCTTCTGACGACCTATCCCTGGAGCAGCTATCGCGCCTACATCGGGAAGACGGACCGGCTGGACTTCGTGGACTGTCAGCCGATTTGGGAGTCGGTCTGTGAAGACCCGGTGCACCGGCTTCGGGAGTATCGCCGGTTTGTGGAGGCGGGCATTGAAAACGTGGATGCCGCCTTTCTGGAGGACCAGCGTGCATCCGTACTCTGTGTCGGATCGGAGGCCTTCCGCGACACGGTGCGAGAGATATATGAGCAAGCGTTGGCCGGACGGGCCCACAAAGAGGATATCTCGCATCGTCGAGGCGGCAGCCGGCTATCCACCGAGCAGATCCTGCATGCCGTGGCGGAGGCGATGGGCGTCTCATGCCCGCAGTGCACCCGGCAGCGACGATCGGACTGGGTGCGGCCGGTTATCTCCAGGATGCTGACTCGGTACGGACGTCTGACTCAGCGCCAGGTAGCGGGCGTGCTGGGGCTGCGCAGCGGAGCGGCGGTGAGTATCCAACTGCGACGTATTCAGGAGGCCATCGCGAAGGACCCGGCAACCAGACGCCAAGTCGAAACCCTGGAACGCAAACTCGATAAGATAGTCGCTGATTTATCTTTTAAGGGCTGACCCTGTTCACCCTGTAGTCGCTGATTTATCTTTTAAGGGCTGACCCTGTTCACCGTGGCTTACGGCGTTATCCCGCCCGTGGGACAAGGATCAACTACTATCGAGCCAAACTACCTTATCGGTCACCGCCGGGCCTGGCGTGACGAGTGCTTACTCACTCAAGGAGGTTCCCATGAAACAGAGCAGCATCCTGATCGTGGACGATACGCCGGCCACTTTACGCCTGCTGCACGACATGCTCACCAAGGCGGGCTACAAGTCAACGCCCCTTTCCAGCGGGGAGCTGGCGCTCCGAGCGGCGGAGATCGAGCAGCCGGACCTGATTCTTCTCGGCATTGACCTGCCCGACATGGATGGCTGTGAAGTATGCCGAAGGCTAAAAGCGAATGAGAAGCTGCGGAGCATCCCCGTCATCTTTATCAGTGCTCTCGCCGAGACGATCGATAAGCTGAAGGCTTTTCAGGTCGGCGCTGTGGACTATCTGACGACGCCGTTTTATTTCCAAGAGGTTGTGGCTCGCATCGAAACCCATCTCAATCTCCGGCGACTCCAGAGTGAACTGGAACTGCGAAATCGCCTCTTGGAGGAATACGGTGAAAAGCTTCACGAACTCGAGACGCTGAGGGATAGCCTTACACACATGATTGTGCATGACATGCGCTCCCCTTTATGCGGGATCAGCGGGAGCCTGGAGCTGCTGGGCACCTGTGAGAACGGAGAATTGAGCGATGAAGGGCAGGAAAACCTAATGTCCGCAGCGAATGCAACCGGAATTCTTCTAGAGATGGTTTCTTCGCTGCTCGACGTGCATAAGCTGGAGGCGGGTAAGATGCAGCTTCAGCTTGCCCAGCATGACTTGCGGGACATAGTCCATTCGGCGATCGGCCTCCTTGGGAAGCGATCGGAATTCAGGGTGAAGATCCATGTCCCTCCCGTCCCCGTAACGGTTCGCTGCGATGGTGGATTGATTCGGCGTGTTGTACTCAATCTGGTGGGTAACGCGCTCCGGTTCACCCCGACCACGGGACGGGTCGACGTGCATGTCGCATCTCGAGATAGGTCGGCAAGTGTGGAGGTAGCAGACACAGGATACGGTATTCCGCCTCAGTATCACAAACAGATTTTCGAGAAATTTGGGCAGGTTGAGATCCGCGAGGAAGGACACATCTATTCTACCGGGTTAGGTTTGACATTCTGCAAGCTGGTGGTGGAAGCGCACGGGGGGAGCATCGGCGTCGAAAGCGAGGTGGGCAAAGGAAGCACTTTCAGGTTCGACCTGCCGGACTTCCCCACCATGGCACAACGGGACGCTGGACCGTCAGCGTAAGGTATGCTAGGGACAGGCACCTATCCATGGCTACGTGGAGTCCGGAAGACGGCGGCCGTGCTTGGTAACGCCATGTGTAGAAGTTACTTGCGTGCGTTGCGGTTTTGGGGTATGATCTCAAAAGCGGGACCAGTGGCCGGTCTTATCTGGAAACCCGAGCACGAAGACTATTTGCTGAAGGAACGATGCCATGGCATATCAGGCCGAGACGAGGAATATGGCCCTTTTCTGTGATTTCGAGAACATCGCCTTGGGCGTGCGCGACGCCAACTACGCCCAATTCGACATTGGCAAGGTGACCGAGCGGCTCCTGCTCAAAGGCAATATCGTCGTCAAGAAAGCCTATTGCGACTGGGACCGCTACAAGGAATTCAAGCCTGCCATGCACGAAGCGTCCTTCGAGCTGATCGAGATCCCGCACCTACGGCAGTCGGGCAAGAACTCCGCCGACATTCGCATGGTGGTCGACGCGCTCGACCTCTGTTACACGAAAGAACACTTGGACACCTTCGTGATCCTCAGCGGCGACTCGGATTTCTCCCCGCTCGTCAGCAAGCTGCGGGAGAACAACAAAATCGTCATCGGGGTCGGCGTCAAGAATTCGACGTCGGACCTGTTGATCGCCAACTGCGACGAGTTCATCTACTACGACGACCTGGTGCGCCGTCAGCCGCCGCGCAAGAAGGAGGTCGCCAGAGAGGTGGATCACAGACCGGCACGGGGTCTGACCGCCAAAGCCGCCAAGCCCACCAAAGACAAAAAGCAAGAGGCATGGGACCTGATCGTCGAGACCTACGAGGCTCTGGTCGAAGAACGCGGGGAGGGGGAGAAGATCTGGGGTTCCATGATCAAGCAGACCCTGAAACGCCGCAAACCCGGCTTCAGCGAATCCTACTACGGCTTCCGGTCGTTCAGCCAGATGCTGGAAGAGGCCCAGGCACGCGGGATTCTCGAGCTGGAACCTGAAGAGAAGTCCGGCGGCTTCATCATCAAGAGCTGTCATGCTCCCTAACGGTCATGTATCGGGGCCCATACCAGGAACAACCACCTGGTAACGGCCAAGTGGACTCCGAAAAGTGATGGCCCTATCTGGTAATACCGTGAGCGAAGGCTGCTTGCACGAGTTCCCGTTTTGTGTGGTATGTGCAAACCATATCATCAGACGTTCGAGAATGGGAGAGAATAAATGATGGAGACCCCCGACGACCGAGGCCGATATCTGGATGACGATGGCAATGAGCTGAATCCCGATTTGATTCCCAAGCCGGCCCTTTGCATCTCGTGCGCGAAGGACGACGATCCGGACGAAGAGGAGCAGATCCTCTGCAATCTGAATCGCCTGGACCAGCAGGACGAACCGGAATTCGAGTGCTTCTCATACGAGCCGAAGAAAGGCAATTGATTGCGGAATCCAGTGCGCCGCCGTATTCGACGCCGGCGTGCCTTTGCCGAGCCGGTCAGGACCGCACCCCGTAACCCAGGTCTCCTTCGCCATCCAACAAGGACTGTTCTCCAGCAGCCCTATTTCACCCCGCCACTGCGTCTGCAGCGCATTTCCCATCCCTTCCCCTTCTCCCTTGATTCGGCCCGACGCGTCAAAGGTGTGCGGCGCACACCCTACCCGCCTTCTTTGCGTCCTTGGCGGCTCGGCGAGAAACATGGACTCCCCACGACGGGGGAGACTCCTTGCGTGGTCGTGCCGCCTGTGCTACACTGCCGCAAAATCTGCAGTCGGTAAGGAGAGAGCCATGTTGATTGTTCATGTGCACGTGCATGTCAAGGCGGACCAAGTGGAGGCGTTTCGGGCGGCGAGCATCGAAAATGCCAAACGGAGCGTGAGAGAGCCGGGGGTCGCCCGGTTCGACGTCATTCAGCAGCAGGATGATCCGACGCGCTTCGTCCTCGTGGAGGTCTACCACACCGCCAACGACCCGGCCAGGCACAAGGAAACCGCCCACTATAGAAAATGGCGTGACACCGTCGAGAGCATGATGGCCGAGCCGCGCACCAGCGTGAAATACGCCAACGTGTTCCCGGATGAGAATGGTTGGCAGTACGTCGGCGGTTCGTGAGTCTGACTCCCATCTCAGGACGAGATTGCTTCGTCGCTTCGCTCCTCGCAATGACGTGAGTGGCCGTTATGCAGTTCGAGTTCTCTACCGCTCATAGAATCGTATTTGGGCCGGGCGTGGCCGGGCAGATTCCCGACCTCGTCGCGGGACACGGGACACGTGCGTTCCTCGTTCTGGGGGGCACGCCGGACCGCTTCGGCCACATCATCGAGCAGATTGCCTCGCGCGGCATCGCGTGGGAGAGCTTCAGCGTGGCCGGCGAGCCCACGACCGACATGGTACAGGCGGCGGTCGCCTCGGCTCGTAAGACGGCCACGCAAGTGGTTGTCGCTATCGGCGGCGGCAGCGTTATCGATACGGGCAAAGCCGTGGCGGCCCTGCTGACGAATGAAGGTGAGCTGTCGGATTATCTCGAAGTCGTCGGCAAAGGTCAGCCCCTGCGGAATCCATCGGCGCCGTACGTCGCCGTCCCCACAACCGCCGGAACCGGCGCGGAGGTCACGTATAACGCCGTTCTGTCCGTGCCCAAGCAGCACGTGAAAGTCAGTATGCGAAGCCCACTCATGCTGCCCCGCTGGGCGGTCGTCGATCCAGTCCTGACGTACTCCCTGCCGCCGGAGCTCACGGCCAGCACCGGCCTCGACGCCCTGACCCAACTGATCGAGGCTTTCGTTTCCAACAGGGCCAATCCGCTGACGGACGGCGTCTGCCGCGAAGGCTTGTCGCGTGCCGGCCGATCCCTTCGACGCGCGTTCGAGGACGGCTCCAACGCCGGAGCCCGCGAGGACATGTCCCTGGCGAGCCTCTGCAGCGGTATGGCGCTGGCCAACGCTCGGCTGGGTGCGGTCCACGGTTTCGCCGGGCCATTGGGAGGCGTGACGACCGCCCCGCACGGCGTGATCTGCGGCAAGCTCCTGCCCTATGTCATGCACGCCAACGTGCGCGCGCTGCAGAATCGCGCCGCCGGTAGTAGTAGGGCGAGCGTCCCCGCTCGCCAGGAGTTGTCGTGCGAGGACGCACGACCTACCTTGGCCCGCTTTGACGAAGTCGGTCGAATCCTGACCGGAAAGAGCACGGCCCGAGCATCCGACGCCGTCGCCTGGATTCAGGACCTTTGCCGCACCTTCGGTTTGCCCGGCCTGCGCCAGTACGGCCTGTCAGAAGATGGTTTTTCTCTTATCATGGAGAAAGCGAAAAAAGCCAGCAGCATGAAAGGCAATCCCGTCGAGCTGCACGACGATGAGCTTCTCCAGATTCTCCGCCAGGCCATAGACTGAACGAGCCCAAATGGTGAATAAACACAATCCTCCGTCATTATCTCTTCGGCGGTAGAGAGTCGCATCTTCCATCTGCAAATTATTCGGTTGGGCCTCGATCCGGACGTTGGACAGAGAAAAACGGGCGATTATCGGGACGCTGCGGGCCTGTGAGAATGCGCGCATGCCACAGAGAAATTCCGTTTTTTCATCAACATCGGACCTTCGAGAACGGCCTTCTTCCGGGGTGCTGTTGGGAACGGCCCTCGTGGCAGCGAGTGCGCGCCAGTACCCAGATCAGCACCCCTCTTATGCCTTCCAGGCGCGTAACGCGATGCAAAGGGGCGGCGATGCTCTCGATCACCGTCAAAAAAAGCGTCAGAGTCTGACGTGACGAGCCGGGGCGTCGAGGGACAACCCGGGCGTCATGCCCATGCAGTTCTGATCAACGTGCGCCGTCGGGTTTGGCCACGTCCCGCAGCGGCAGTTCCACCTGCTTGCTGTCCACGAAAACCTCAATGGTCCCCCGCTTCTTGCGGACCCGCTCCACGATGCCTTCCCGCTTGAAGGGGACGACGTAGACGGTGTCGCCGCGGCGCAGGGTCGCAATGAAGTCCGCGTGCCGCTGGGCCAACGGGGTGCCGGCCGCCAGCTCAGCCGCTTTCTCGGCGAACGCGCGCGCCTTCTGACTCCAGGCGGCCGGGGCGTTCTGCATCTCGCCGGCGAAATCCTCGATGAGACGGTGCACCGCCTGCATGGAATCGTCGATCTCCCGGTCCGCCTGCTCCTGGAGCCGTCGGCCTTCTTCCTGGACGTGCTGCAGTTTCTCGATGGCTTCCGCGCGTACGGTCCCGGCCTCATCGAGCAGCGACTGGGCCTCCGAGCGTTTACGCTCGGCATCCTCGCGCGTGGCCTGAATCTGGTTGATGAACTCGGATGTGCCGTCCGATTCACTGGCGAGCAAGCCGCTCGCCTGGCCGATAACGTCCGTCGGCATTCCCAGGCGTTTGGCGATGACGAGTGCATTACTGCTGCCCGGCGTCCCGATCATCAATCGGTACGTCGGCTGAAGGGTCTCCGTGTCGAACTGGACCGAGCCGTTCTGGGCCCGAGGCGCCCCGTAGGCATAGGACTTGAGCTGTCCCAGATGCGTGGTGGCGACCACCCTGCCGCCTTTGTGCAACAGCTTGTCGAGAATCGCGGTTGCCAGGACGGCCCCCTCGATGGGATCGGTCCCCGCGCCCAGCTCGTCGAGAAGCGCCAGCGTGCCGTTGCCCGTTCTTTCGAGGATTTTGATGACCTGGCACATGTGGGCCGAGAAGGTGCTGAGGCTCTGCTGAATGCTCTGCTCGTCGCCGATGTCGGCAAAGACCTGTTTGAAGACGGATACCCGCGAGCCGGCCCGAGCTGGGATGTGCAGGCCGCTCTGGGCCATCGCCGTCAGCAGCCCGATCGTTTTGAGCACAACGGTTTTGCCGCCGGTGTTCGGTCCCGTGATCAGCAGCAGGTCGAAATCGTCGCCCAAGCGTACGTCAATCGGCACCACTTCGTTGGTGAGTTGGGCCACCTCGCAGCCTTTCTGGCGGGCGGCCAGGTGCAGCAGCAGAGGATGGCGGGCCTGGCGAAAGTGCAGCGATGCGTTCGAGTCGAGGTCGGGCGGGCTCATGTTGTAGGCAATGCCGAACCTCGCTTTGGCGTACGTCAGGTCAACCAGGGCGAGCATTTTCACGCTGTCGAGGATTGCCTCCTGCTCATCGAGCACCATCTTCGTGAGAGCCCACAGGATGCGGCCGATCTCCTTCTTCTCCTCGAACAGCGCATCCTCCAAGTCGTTGCTCAGCTCGACCAGCTCATCCGGCTCCACGTACAGCGTCGCGCCGGTGTTGGAACGGTCCAGGACGGTGCCCCGGATGGCGTTGCGATAGTTGGCCTTGACGGCGACCACGGGCCGGCCATGGCGCATCAGGAACTTGTCGTTCTCAATCGCCCGGCGCACCGAGGGCGACGAGATGACCGTCATGAATCGATGGTGAATCGTCTCGCTCAACTGGCCGATTTGCCGGCGGATCTCTTTGAGCTTCTCCGAGGCGTTGTCGCGCACGCGCTTGTCGCCGCCGATGCAGCGGCCGATCTCATCGACGATGGACTGAAAATCGCCGAGCTGTTCGCCCATGGCAATCAGGTGGCTGCTCTCCGCGGGCTCCAGGTTCGTGAGAAATACCCGCAGCCTTCCGCTGGCGGCCAGCGTGTCGCCGATCTCCAGCAACTGGGCAGGCTCGAGCACGGTTTCCTTCTTGCCGAATTCCTTGAGCACTGCCCGGATATCCCTCATGCCCGCCATCGGAACCCGCTCGCCGCGATCGAGCACCTTTGCCAGCTCCGTCGTCTCCGCGATCCGGGCCTCGGCCCAACGCGCATCCACCGAAGGGTACAGTGCCTGCGCCGCATCCCGACCCAAATCGCTGGCGGCATAGGAGGCGAGGATATCCTTGACGTCCCCGAATTCGAGCACCTTCAGCGTATGTTCGTCGATTCTCTTACCGGCCATTCACCTCGGCTCCGCAGCCCGCAGGCCGCGTCTTGTCCAACTCTGTAAACATCGTGCTGGCTACATTATAGCACATTCCCCCTCTGGATGGCGAGTGATCCTGTCCGGCTTAATACTTCCGCGGTAGCTGCTCAAGATCGCAGGTCCTGCTAATGGCTCCCGGGAAAATGTGCTACCAAGAGTTGGGTGGCAGCGGCAAGCGCCACAGGCTGTGTCACATCACAGTTGTCTGGGCTATTATCTTGTTCTGGGCCAGAGGCGTCGGAGAGCCGGCCCCCAACTCCCCCTCGGTTGGACG
>Ga0315281_10005194_pt1 | contig 18671 bp, 20 predicted proteins | sample YL17G07_0_MG_FD_204540 | JGI IMG/M metagenome (GOLD analysis project Ga0315281, IMG submission 204540) | Sediment microbial communities from Yellowstone Lake, YNP, Wyoming, USA - YL17G07_0 | ecosystem: Environmental > Aquatic > Freshwater > Lake > Sediment | place: USA: Wyoming | collected...
TCCGGAGACGCCGGTTATTACCTGAATCCCGGCGGCCTCAAACACCTGATACGCGTTCGGGCCGCAGTTGCCGGTCAGCACTGCCTTGACGCCTTTATCCACTATTCCCTGAGCCGCTGATATACCCACGCCACCTCCCGCCATCATGCTGGCGTTCTCGATAAACTCGAACTCCATGGTGGCCGGGTCGCCTACTGCGAAGTATTGACACCTGCCAAAGCGAGGGTCGACAGAGGCGCTAAAATCCTTTCCTTCCGAACTGATACAAATCTTCACGTTCATTCCTTCTTAATGACAACTGCCGCCGTCGCCATGCTCCTTACAAGCATCCAACCCACCCAAGGTATTGTTCATAAAATCATCTAAAGCGGTCTGCACTTTGCCTGAATAACCAAATATCTGCACCCCTGCGCTGGTAAATTTCTGCTGGGCGCCCATTCCCATTCCACCGGCAATGACATGCGTTACCTTGTGTTTGAGAAGCTCGTCAACCGCAATACACCCGCCGCCTCCATGAACTGCGGTATTAGGAACGATCCTGGTTCCGGTGATCTTTTTCTTGTCCTTGTCAATGTCCACAAGGAAGAAAAACTCGCACTGGCCAAAATGTGCGCAAACATTACCCTGGATACCTTTTTCATCTTCTAGTACTACTCCAACTCTCATCGGGACTAACCTCACTTTCTTTTTATAAATCATGCGTTGCTATTTCTGGTCTGATTCATGAGTACCTTCCATGTCATGAATACGCGCTTCGATATGCTCAAGCTGCTGTTTCAGAAAATCGGCCTGATCCTTGAGCATAATTGCTTCATCCTCTTTAGATCTTCCCCAGATGGGAAAGCTTGTGGAGGGCCAACAGTTTCTAAAGCCGCGTCCTCCACCTCTACCGTAAAAAACACGCCTCCCAAACGACCGATTTCCTGCGCCATTGAAAGCTACAGCGCAATGTCCCATCCCTCCTCCTGTCATGGGGCCCATGCCCCTCGGTCCTGTTCCATCAAATCCTGGCATTTTAGGCCTCCTTTAAATAATTTGTATCAGTCGATTGTTAGCCCCAGCAGCGCTGCGGCAAATCAATAACATCAGCTTATGTATCTCCTAATATTTGTTTTATCATGCTTTTTATTCTCCCACCCTTGCCGCTGGCGACGGATATTATCATCCTATTCTCTCACCATTTTCGTGCCGCATTGAGGGCAGCTTACGTTATAACATGGAACACCCCTTTGATGAGGCGCCTTGGTTCCACAGCTAGGGCAAACACAGTTGCCGCCGGGCCCTGCACCCGGACGGTTGCCGCCCATCCTCCCAGCACCTTTGACTCCTTTGCCTATACCTCTTCCCGTTCCCGAACCGCTGCCCCAAGGGGGCCCTGTTCCGTCTCCTCTAGGCATGAAACCACCTCCTCATTGAAATTCACATGTGTACTATTCTAGGGTTATTTGTGTCCCTGCGTTATTTAGGAAAAAGACCTCGCTGAACTCTTTTGCCAGAGCTGCGGAGGCATTAAAGCCGGTGCAGTGAGACACACCCAGCCTTTGTAGCCCAAGCTCTTTTAGCCCGTTTGCTGTCTTTTCAATGCGTTCCGGGGAAGCCACCATAAGGTGCGTACCGCCGATGATTGTATGTATGTATTGCTCTCCTGTGAGCTTCTGGACTTGTCTGACGGTGTTGATAATGCCGCGGTGTGCGCATCCGGTAATCAGAACCAAGCCCTCAGTTGTCTTCACCACCATAGCCAAGTCATCTGCTAGCGGGTCGGGTATCATCCTGTCGCCTTTTTTCACGCAGAGCCTGTCATCAATCGTCTCGTAATCGGTGGTCATCTCAATCTCACCGGTGGTCATTATGTCATCGCTTATCTTGAAGGGCTTTTTCGTGAGATTGAATGATGCTCCAAGACTTTCAAGGTCTTCCTTCATATAAGGTATCCCCGCATAGCGGCTCATTTCACCGTAGACAACGTATTTAGGTATCCATATATCCGGATGTGCTATAACCTGCACCTGCTTTCTCACCCGCCTCAGCACGTCTCGCAAACCGCCTGTATGGTCTCCGTGAGCGTGGCTGAGCACAATGGCATCGATTGTGGAGAAGTCAATTCCCATGAGGTCAGCATTGTACACTGCCGACGTGCTTAAACCCGTGTCGAGCAGCACTTTGGCGCTCTGCGTTTCCACCAGGATACTTAGTCCCCACTCGCCAATGAAGCCGAGCTGAGCAGTATTTTCGCTGAGCGTAGTGATGCGCACAGTCATCCGTTACCTCCAGTAGCCGTTTTCTTTATTATTTAGTCCTATGCTCAAGCTGGTTAAGACGAAACATCACCTCGCTCAATTGCTGCCTGAGCATCTGAGATTGTGATTTAAGTTCTCCTATCTCCTGCTCAGCATTAGAAACCAGTTCCTCTTTACTGCTTCCTGCGACTGTACTCTTCCCACGTCCCATGCCGAAATGGGCGCTGACATTAGGCCCGGACGTTGTCTTGTATCTGCCTGATTTATATCCTTCGACAACATCTTTTATTTTGCCGGACACCCCTGTAATGACCTGAACCCCTGCCCCTGAAAGAGTCTGAGAAGCATTAGGACCACAGTTGCCCGTGAGAACTACCTGAGCTCCTTTGCCAGCTACAGCCTGAGCGCTGGCTATACCGGCCCCGCCCGAAGCCACCTTACTTGTATTATCTATGGCTTCGAACTCCATCGTGTCGGGGTTGACAATCAGGAAGTATTGACACCTGCCGAAACGGGGATCCACCTCAGCGTCCAAGCTTGGACCTGTTGCAGAAATCGCTATTTTCAAATTACACCTCCTCTAATAGGGGCAGGCAAGCGGTATTTGAATAGCTGCCCCATACGTTAGGGCATCTTTGCTATTTCGTTATTATTTTTCTTCCTTCTCCAGTTCCTTTAGGCTGACCTCGATTTCATCGAGTCTTGCCTTTACAGAGTTTGCCTCCTCCTTAAGAAACCCCAGCTCGTCTTCTCGACTCATCCCAGTGTAGGGTGCACCCCAGGAGCCCCCATAGTAGGGAGGGGGTGGGGGAACATAGGCAGGAGCTGCTGCATAGGCACCTGGATACCAGCATCTGGGCAGTCCTCCCCTTCCTCTACCTACGTAGGGCCAGGGTGGAGAAGCACCTCTGAAACCATAGCCCATTCCATACCCGCATCTGTACGGCATTGTGCTCACCTCCTTCCCTTGGGCACTGGCCTGTGCCTGTCTCTTAATTCGAATGAATTGTCGTTCTCTTACTTTCTCGTAAATGGCACCGGCTATACAAACTTCGAGACAGTTGCCACATTCTCCGCATAATCTGTGATTAATTACGGCCTTCTCTCCTATGAGACTAATTGCCTCTTGCGGGCAGACTGTAATACAGGCTCCACAACCGTTACACTTTTCAGCATCAATACGAAACATGGTTCACCTCTTCATAATGAGAAGCCGGACTCCCTTCATCTGACGAAAAGTGGCTCCCTGGCTGACATAGCGTAAGACTGTTTCGGGGTCAATGACTTTTGTGCCAGAGATAACATCTATCCCATACTCAAAGAGTAGCGGTGAAAGCGGGGTGCTTGGTCCTAAAACAATGACGAAAGCCTTTGGTTCGCAGAGCTTGAGCAGGTCTTCGATAGTATGATTGACAAAGGCGCTGCCTGTGATAGCTACTACATCAGCTTTAGGAATGATATTCTCCGCTTCACTTTCCGCCAGGTCAGTTTCTCTGGGGTGCTTCTCGATTACCCAGAGTTCTTTTGTCGTTTCGCGAAGCCTTTTAACAAAGGGGAAATGTCCCACGATTGCTACCCTTTTATCACGTCCCTTTTCCTGTATAAGGTCAGCGGCATTGAGGTCAATGCACCGACTTTCCTCTATCTCAATGAGGGAGTTTATAGTTGCCATACCTATTGCTGCTTCCAGCTCGCTCTTTGAACGGGCCATCCGGGCCAGCCCGAGTGCAGATTTTTCCATCAGGTGCCCCGCATCTTTCACTGGAGCAGGAAGACCAGTACTGTGATGGTCGGGCGCGTGCGGCGTTGATGCAAGTCCGCAGTTACGGGTTAGCACGGCTGTCCAGAAGGGTCCCAATCTTATGTCTTTCACCGTGGCTTGATAATCAAGCACCGTGAGTAAATCGTTTATGATTTTCAGACTCACAATCGTCAGTCCCTCCTACCCCGGCGGCATCTACCCCGTCCCCTCATGCCAAAGCCAAATCCTGCCACTGGTTGTATTTCAGGACTCTGACACTCTGGACATGAAGAGGGAGCACCCGCTATCATTTCCTCAAAAGGGACATCCCATTCGTGGCCCTGTGTGACACATCGGAAGCGACGCATCGCCATCTCAAAGTTGCCACCCTCGATCCGAATCGCCTTGCCATTGAGCAGAGCATCGGCTAACTTCCTTCGAGCTGATTCCAGCACTCTATGGAAGGTGGGCCGCGAAATTCTCATTCTTTGAGCGCACTCTTCTTGCTCCAGGCCTTCTAAATCCTTCAGGCGGATTGCTTCCACTTCCTCGACTGTGAGATTAACCTCCTCCAGAGAATAAAGGGGGATTCCTGCTGGCTTGAAATGTGTTACCGAAGGAATGGAATCAACTCGGCGCCATTTTATCGGTCTTGGCATGTTCTCAACCAACCTTTAGATTCTAATAATGAACATATGTCCATAACTAAATATACCATTGTAATGCTTATCTGTCAAGGTTAGAATGTTCGAAGTGCTTCCTGTTTTACCCCGTGAAACTCGGCTCCACTGGTGATGATGAGATGACGAATGCAGAGAAGTTCGAGGCTGGGAAAGACCGTATAAGAGCGCGCCTCTGCAAATTTACCAGAAAGGCATTTCGGTTGCTTCCAAGCCTGGATAAACCTTGTATTCTGGATGTGGGGTGTGGCTCGGGCGTTGTTACTATGGAGCTGGCGAAATTATGTAATGGTCGGATAATAGCTCTGGATATCGATGAACATGCTCTTGATAGACTTGATGCGAAGATAAGAAAGGCGGGGCTTTCGCACAGTGTGACGACTATGAAGTGCTCAATGTCGGACATGGATTTTCCAAATGAAAGCTTCGATATTATCTGGGCTGAGGGCTCGATAGCAGTAATAGGCTTCGGAAGAGGGCTTCAAGATTGGGCGCGGTTCCTGAGATCAAATGGCTACCTTGTCGTGCATGATGAAACGGAAAACATGGAGGAAAAACTAAAACTGATAGCATCGTGTGGATATGATTTGATCGACTACTTCGCATTAGATCAAGATGTCTGGTGGGCCGAATACTACGCTCCACCATATATTTCTTAATTGTCCTAAAAGGATGAGACCTTCTCAGAAAGCGCCATAAGTGTGCTCCCATTTTCGTTGACCATTTGCACTTTCAGACGGCGTGAAGCACTTCTTGGCTGTTCTTGATAATGGGAGGCCAGGCAGCGGAGCCTTGAAATCGATATGAAGCGAGAAGGCAAGCCATTTAGGGCTTTATTTTGAGATGAGATTCCACAGCGGTGACACCCGGTGTGCCATGTACCAAAGCCTTAAGCCTATCGGCATCTTGCAGACTGTCGACAGTCCCCAAGATATGAACGATGCCTGCGTCTGCCTTGATTTCGATTTCATGATCGGAGATGGTGCCATTGAGCGCTATCTTAGCCCGGATGTCCGCGGCAAAAACCAGGTCGTTCATCTTTTTCTGCGACTCAGGGGTTGTTCGAAATTCATCAAGGCCAGCCATAGTGCTGACCACCCTACAGGCAGCAGTCAGGCTGATCTGTTGCAAGTTGATCACAATGTCGTAACCTTGCGGGTCATTTCTATCGGCATGATACACTGCTTTAACCCAATCATCTCTGCTTTTATCCACCTGCTTGATGTATGCATAAGCCTGCTCCCGCGTGAACTTGTTGCGCTCCATAGCAGCCTTTATGCGGTATTCCATATCGGCGATTACCTTGACCTTGATCAAATTAGGAGCGTCTTGAAGTAACAAGTGCCCTGCCAATCCAGAGTAGATCACCCGCTCTTGCGCTGCCATCTTGGACAGCACAGCGCGTACAAAAGCGACGTAATGGACCTTCCTGAGGCGAAGACCCATGCGCTCCAAGAAATCAGGTTTTGTCAGAAGGGCATTATCCAGCGTTTCTTGAGGTATGCTGAATTGCCTGGCAGCCTCTGCCAGCAGCTCTTCCCTGGTAATACAGTGGTATCCGATTTCTTTGGCGACGCAATCAGCTATGGCCTGACCGCCGCTGAATGTTCCTCTGGATATGGTAATGATTGCCATTGTGTTCTCCCCCTATCCTACTCCACCTGCTCCGAACATCAGTGACCAAATGATGATAACAGCGAATTCGATTGTCAAAATCGCGAATACAACCTTGTATCTCCTTAGCGCTTTCGGTAGAGTTAGTGCTATACTGAAAAACGGCACCAGCCCTAGAAATCCCACGCACAGCATACATAAAGCATCTGAACAGGACCAGTGATTTGCGAACCAACCAACCCCTCCGATATTTGCCCCCGTGGTGGCACTCCAGAACTCAGCAGAAGGTTTATTCCAGTTTTGAGTTACTGTACTGAGACTATCGAGGTCATGGATTCCGGAGAAGTACAATATCCCTATTACTACAAAGGTTGCCAGCCCTATAAGCGTCAAGACTTCCATCGTTTTAGCGAACCTGAGGTTGGCCGGATCCACGTATGCTTTTGTTTCCTTTTCTGCGTTCATTCTATCCCCCTTTAAAAGATTTTCAGCCCAGAGATACCTTTTTGGATATCGACCACTGCGGCGACCAGCATAATCGCCATCACCAGATACTTCACGTGCTGTGGTTTGGTTCTGGTGGCGATCTTGGTCCCGATCCTCGCCCCAATGGCAGTCCCCAGAATGCAGGGAATGACGATCAGCGGCAGCAGGGCACCTTTCACAAGGTACACCCATGAGGCAGCGGCATCGTTCACGGAAATAATGAGCATGCTGGTAGAAGTAGCCACTTTGATGGGAACACCCAGAACCAGGTTCAGTAGAGGAACGTTGGCCCATCCGGCACCCATTCCGAACATTCCGGCAAGTAGCCCGATCAGAACGAAGGCAGGTAAAGCCACCGGCATTCTGCTCGTCCGGTACTCGATTGTCTCATCCAGAGATCGGTCATAGAACTGGCCATTGATATTGAGCGCCTGGGATATGAAATCGGGCTTTCTTTCCGGGGGGTGTTCAAGCCTTTTGGAGAACAGGTAAATGGCAAAAATCATAAACAAGACGACTCCCAGGGCTATTTCCACGTACTCTTTACCTGACGGTACGTTATTTGTGATCCAGAGTCCTAATATGCCCCCCACCACTGAGGCGATCATGGAAACAATGACGATGGGTGCCATGACCTTGATATTGGCCAAACCTTCTTTGAGAAATTGGGGAGTGGATGAAAGGGCACTGAGCAGGGCCATAATCAGCCCTGTGCCTCGAATAAAATCAATATTGATGGGGAAGAGGGCAGTAGCTAGAGGCACGAACAAAACACCTCCTCCCACCCCGGAAATCGGGGCGAGTATGCCGATGATGAATGTAAACCAGAAGAGGCAGATGGGCCAGACATACCATGCGAAATGCAACTACCCTCTTCCTTCCAAATCGGCTAACCTATAAACATGGGCGCTTTGCGTCGTTTTCAGGTGATTCGGCATGTTTGGGACAGGCTCTGATCAATGAGACAACTTGGAGACAACTTGCGTCACGCCAGGCGCTCGGCTGGCAACAGCAATGATTTTATCTGCATCAAGCGAGGAAGATACCTCACCGTTCAAGCTGACGATAGGGCCATCAGCCGTGATGTTGACCCTGTCATTTTTGATGCCCTCTTCAGTCATGATCCGGGCTTTGATATCGGCGGCGATCCACAGGTCATGGCGCGCTTTGATCGCCTCTGGTGTATCCTTGAATTGCTGCGAATCTGCACTCATGCAGATGATAGAGCATGCCGCAGGCATACTCAGACGATGGAGATTGATGACGAGATCGTATAACTGCAGACCAAACCAATCCACATTGTAAAGAATCTTGGTCCATTTTACTCTGCTGGCATCAACTGTCTTGATGAGTCGCAGCGCTTGATCTCTATCAAATCGGTGGAGTTCCATGGCGTTTCTTATTCTGAATTCCATATCCGCGATCACTCTAACCCGCATCACGCCCGCAACTCCTTTGAGCAACAGATGTCCGGCCAGCCCGTGATAAACCAGATTGCCATCTTTGGCAAACCTGAGCAGCTCCGCGGTGATACACGTCAAATAGCGAGCCCTTTCACGATTCACGTTTTCAAGAAATCCTGGCTTTTCCGCAAGTGCATGGGATAGCTGGTCGAGCGATACGCCATATTCCCGTGCCGCTTCTTGAAGTATTTCCTGAGAGATGCATTGATAACCCAGCTTTTCAGCAACACATTCTGCCAGTTGTTTTCCTCCACTGAATGTCCCTCTGGAGATCGTGATGACAGCCATATCGTCCTCCCTGCAATAAATATCCTCATCTTCGATGATTGTTAACCAGTATATAACTTCGTACTTCTCAGCCACATCCGCTATTGAATGTAATCTGATAAGCATGCACTGACATTAGCGGTACGCATCTATTCTATGTATCAGATAGCGTATAGAATACGCATAAACAGCAAATATCCTACTGTAGAATACAGTAGACAGAGACGTTCTCAGGTGGTATCATTTATCCTGTAAGAGAGATAATATGGATAAACTCAAGGTTCTTATTGCCGATGATCATCCCGCCTTCTGTCTTGGTTTGCAGAAGCTCATGCGGGAGGATAGTGAAATGGAACCAGTAGGGATCGCTGCCGATGGTGAGGAAGCGGTACGCCTAGCCAAGGAACTCTTACCAGATGTTGTAGTAATGGACATTTCCATGCCCAAATTGAATGGCATCGAAGCCACACGACGCATTAAGCAGGATTTCCCCATGATATCCGTTCTTGTGCTGAGTGCATACGGCTACAGCCCCTACGTATTTTCTGCTTTGGATGCCGGAGCAGCCGGTTACCTGCTCAAGAATGTCCCCTTGAGGGAGCTTCTCAATGCCATAAGAGCGGTACGTATCGGTGAAGCTGTTCTGGATCGTGAGATTGCAGACAAGGTCCTTCGCAATCTGGCCAAAGGCCGTCAGGTGGGGGGAGGGAAGCGTACCCAACTGAACCCAAGAGAGATGGAGGTTCTTGGCCTGGGAGCCAAGGGGCTCACCAATGACGAGATCGCTGAGAAGCTTACTCTCAGCCCCCGCACAGTGCAGACCCACTTTACGCATATCTTCAATAAGCTGGGAGTGGCATCCAGGCTCGAGGCAATCCTGTATGCCCTCAGGGAAGGATGGTTTGTTCTGGACAAACAACCATCTTAGCTGGGCAAACCTGGGAGCGCCGCATTGCAGCCAGATTACGATTCGCTGAAGGGAATCACAAAATTCCTCCGTCCCCGACACGGTCGTCAAAAGCATCTGCTTATCATAGCAGTGCTTGTCGTCTTGCTGGGCGGGCTCTATTTCATCGGTGAGGGGCCTCTGTACAACCTCTGGTCTCCCCCACATTTTTTCTATGGAGTAGGTTATCATGAGCTTCTGCTGGCGGTTTTTTCCGGCCTGGTCATCTATTCCACCATAACGCTTGGGATGCGGGGTGGTATTGGATTGACTGTGATTGCGCTGGCCATCGTTTTACCCTACGACATCAAATATAACCTTCAGCAAGATGTCTATTACCGGATTGCAGCATGGGTAGCCAAGAACTTGCTTCTAGCGCTTTTTATTGGGGCTGCGCTTGATGCCAAGGAGCAACAGCGCCTCTATCTCAGAGAGCTTTTTAATATCGAGGAGCAGCAACGACGTCACCTGGCCAGGGAACTTCACGATGATGCGGCTCAGGGGCTGATCGATGCTGGCCATGGGATCGATGAGATTCTCACCCGAACGTCAGACATGCCGCCCGATGTTACCGATAGTCTACGGGCTTTGCGCCGACAGATGGATCAAGTGCTGGAAGCTACTCGGCGTGCCATCCAGGGATTAAGGCCGCCGCTTCTGGATGAGATGGGCATCGTGCCGGCGTTGATATGGTTGTGCGATGGATTGTCCGATGATACCAATATCAAGGTTGAACGTAATATCGATATCCAGCAAGCAAAGTTGACACCTGAAATCGAACTGGCCTTGTTTCGCATCTCCCAGGAGGCTCTGACCAACGTTAAAAAACATTCCGCAGCTACCGAATTGCGCTATACCTTGAAAGCACGCGATGGCAAGATCAAGCTTACCATCAGCGACAATGGCCGCGGATTCGTTCCGGTGAAGGAAAGCAATGTTCGATCCGCCGGCAAGATGGGACTCATCGGAATCAGAGAGAGGGCACGCCTACTTGATGGTACATTTGCTATCACATCTGCCATCGGGGAGGGTACCACGCTGAAAATTGAAATTCCCTTGCATGACCGCAGAGACAAGCCATCACAAGGGCAAAGTGGGCCCATCCTATGACAGCATCGTTACAGCCGAGGAAGCGGGAGGGCTGCTGATGTATATCCCTAGGCTGTGGGTTGGAGGGACCTTGCAGAGTGAAGAAAGCCCCTGCTCACCATTTAGGACTCGAACTAGGTTACCACAGTAAGGTAAACGTGATAGAAAAAGTTCTATTAATTGTAACCCAAGCTCCACTTCAGAATCTGATCCATGAGATACGACCCCAATGCGCCAGTTATCCCAAGGCGCTCGCCTCTTCCTGATTGCTAAAAACCCAGCTATTAGAAAATAGCCCTATCATGGAGCGCTCGAAACGACTGCTTTTTCATAACGCTTTTTAACTATTATGATAATCACAAAACTCTCATATACGACCGATTCTCCTGTAGGGCAAGTCCGCTTTGCCTAAATAGCTCATACGGGCGCTTCAACTATCACCGTAGTACCCTGTCCCGGAGCCGACTTTATGGTCACATTACCCCCCATTAGCTTGGCTCTCTCTTGCATTCCTGCCAAGCCAAGCTTACCGGATTCGGCTAGACTGCCCATTATATCCGGGACGAGGAACCCCTGGCCGTTGTCGCTGACAGTTATCCTGATTCCGTCTTCCTCGAACTCGACTGCTATTTGAGCCGATGTTGCCTGAGCGTGACGCCAAGTGTTGTTGATTGCCTCCTGAACGATCCGAAACAGCAGAAGCTCAGAATCGGGTGCCGCTCTGCGTTGGTCCCCACGGCTACTCACAGACACATCGATACCTGTGTATTCCTTAGTTCTGCGGGCAACCCATTTCAACGCCGATAGTAGACCCAGGCGGTCGATGGTGGGAGGCCTCAGATCCCGGCTCAGCCGTCTTATACCCTCTGTAATTGCGTTGGTTAAGTTCCATAGCTTTTTCACACGCAGGATTTCCTCCTCGCCTAACCCCGAAGCCGTTGCCGTAAGTTCATCCAGTTCGCGAGCAAGATACATCAGCTCCTGGATAGTTTCGTCGTGTAGTTCCCTGGCAATTCGCTTCCTCTCGTTCTCCTGAGACCATGTGACCTCGTTGATGTAGAATTGCATGTTGTCACGCATGCGTTTTTCTTCGGTGACATCCCTGGCTATGAAATGAAACCCCATGCTCTTGCCGGCAACTGCGATGGCCCGAACGGCGGTCTGGACAATGGCTTCAGTCCCATCCTTCCTGATCGCCCGGCATTCATATAGATCGCTCATGCTATTATCTTTATCCCACAAGTTCAGCCGCGCCCTGGCAGAATCCAGACTGTACGAGCCCAGTAACTTCGTCACATTCATTCCGACCAGTTCCTGAGGCGAATAGCCGAAAAGAGCGATAGCTGCCCGGTTTGCCTCAATGACATCCCCCTCAGGATCGATGATAAGAATAGCTTCGCCGGCGCTCTCGAATAGGTCGCGATATCGTTTTTCCGACTCTGTCAGTTGCTTCTGTCCCAGCTTGTGCCGTTCTTCCAGCTCTATGTTATGAAGAGCAAACGCGATGTTGCCAGCGACCTCCTCGAACAGGGAGCGTTCTTCCGGCCCCGAAGTGAAACGGCCGGGGACAGATGCAGATAGTATCCCGTACACCTTTCCCTGGTATTCCAGTCGCGCACTTATCGCCCCCCTGCCGGCGTACTGCTCCGCCAGAGGACAGTTAGTACAGGTGGAGGGGGGGTCCGTTGTCACGAATGTACCCGACTCCGTGAGTTTGGTTTTTACACAAGTAACTAGCTCGCCACGCTTGAGTTGATCAATCAGGTGTGAGAATACTTCGCCCAGGCCTGACTCAGCAGCCATAGACAGCTTCCAGGACGTGTCCAATAGCGCTACCCAGGCATTGTAGTAGCCTCGGTTTTCCACAAGGCTATCGCAGATACCATTAAGCAATTTCTTGCGATCCTTTTCCTTGATGATAAGCTTGTTTACGCTCTGCATGGCGCGAAGGACAAGATTGAGGCGTTTCATCTCCGCCTCTGCATACTTGCGTTCCGTGATATCGTGGGCAATGGTCGAAGCACCAACCATGCGACCGGCAACGTCGATGATAGGCGATATACTGAGTAAAACTGCAAATTCGCGGCCGTCCTTGGTCACATGCCTGGTCTCGTAGTGCCTTATGCTTTCTCCACGCCTGACCCTCTCGAGAATTGCCTGAACGTACTTATGATATCTCCGCGGTATCAGTAAGGATATCGGATGGCCGACGGCCTCTTCCTCAGAGTAGCCGTAGAGCCTCTCGGCTCCTGGATTCCAGCTTGTGATAACGCCATCTAGTGTCTCGCTAATTACCGCATCGTCCATCGACTCGACGGTCGCGGCCAACTGGAAGCGCGTCTCATCATCTTGGTTGATGTAGGTTTGCGACGCCTGTAATTCATGCAGTCGCCGACGTGTCTCGGCCAATTCTCTCAAGAGCTGGTCTTTGGACTTTTGAATATCATCCATCGGCTTCCCCGGGAACAGGTGTGAACGAGAGCTTGGCAGCAACCCGTGGCCTACATGAGCCCGATGGCCAAGTTGAGCCCACTAATACTTCGTAAATTACAGGCTGATAATATCATAGCCTTCACGCGTGGTAATTGAAACATAAACCGGTCCCGGCAGTGGCATCGATCACGGCATGCTATCGAGTGTCACCCAGCCTTCTTTCAGCGCTCGGTAAACAGCTTCCGTCCGCGAACTTACACCCAGTTTCCCGAATATGATTCCCAGGTGGCCTTCTACCGTGCGTACACTTAGGGTAAGTTTGTCCCCGATCTCCTTGTTACTCAGGCCTTTTGTAACCAGCTTCAGCACTTCGAGTTCCCGGTCGGTGAGAATCTCCAGTGGAGGCTGCTCCTCTCGCTTGGCTAATGAAGGCACGAAATGGTCCAGGACCTTGCGGGCGATAGAGGGGTGGAGCACCGATTCTCCTGCGCGCAATGCATGGATTGCGTGGATGAGTTCTTGGCTCTGTACGCTCTTGAGCAGATAGCCTGCGGCTCCTGCTTCTATCAGACTGAAGACAAACTCATCATCGTCGTAGGCAGTGAGTATCAACACAGCGGTTTTAGGACACAGTGCTTTCACTCGCTGGGTGACTTCGATCCCGTCCATTTTGGGCATGGCGATGTCGATTATGGCGATATCCGGTGCCAGTTTTTTAATCAGTGCAATGGCTTCCTCGCCATCTCCAGCCTCCGCTACAACATCAAAGCCGGGTTCTCTCTCCAGAATACGCCGAATGCCATCGCGCATTAGGGTATGATCGTCAGCAATCAGAATCTTGACGCGTTCCAACCCAGCCTCCCTGGTCCACACCAGTAATCCATCAATTATTATATCACAGCTCATCGTCGGCGGGGAATTCCGCGTTCGAAGGAAGGATTCAGCGTCGTATCTTTAGCAAGGTACTTTCACCCTCTCAATGCCTGCCATAGACAGGTGAAACCACGCTACGACGACTGATGAACAGCGTGGTTTCCTGCTCTGGCAAGGAGAGATTGCACTCTTGTTGGTCTTTGTGTACGTGTAATAACATGATAAAGGAAGTAGTGAAGCGAAGGGCTAGAGAGCCAAGGCCGGCACTACAAGGCGCATAACAAAGAAAGGAGGAACAACAATGAGTTCAGTAGAAAAGCGAACGACATCACTGCCACCGACAGATGAAGAAGGGTTCCTAACCAGAGGTGACGTCTGGAGCGAAGAGGTCGCAGAGCTTCTGGCGAAGATCTTAATGCCCAAAGACCTGACCGAGGATCACTGGAAAGTGATCAACTACATGAGAAAGTACTACCTGGAGTTCGAATCTGTCCCGCCGGTGAGAAAGCTAGCTCGCGACACCGGTATCAGTCTGCGCGAGCTGAAGGCGCTCTTCCCCGAAGGACTTACCAGGGGGCCCTGCAGGATCGCCGGTATCCCCCGGCATATCATCCGCCCCAGCTTCCTATACCCGTGATTGCCCTGCCAGGATATGAGAGCGTGGCGCGCCCAGACGACTGGCATAGCCAAAGGCTTTCCGATAGGTGTGAAGGCCTCTGGGGAACCGAAATTGGGTTTGTGTTCAAAGAGAACTCATTGGAGGGCATGAATGGTAGCTTTGCTTATAGTGACGTATGTGTTGTTCTCGATATTTGCTGTAGCCTTTCTGTGGAAGGGCTATCAGCAATCTAAAATGCCCATCCATCTCAGATGGGAGCTCTACCCCCTGGCAGGCGAGAAGAGCCGGCCATGGGGAGGATCGTATTTAGAGGTGCCGGACTGGTACAAGAAACCGCGTGAGCACCATAGCTTTGCCGGAGAGATGGCGTTTTTGGGCAAGGAGGTATTCTTCTTCAGGGAGTACTTCCGCAGGAACCGGAGTCTATGGTACATAGTGTACCCATTCCACATAGGCATCATCCTTCTCGTCACCTTCTTCTTCCTGGTCGTGATCGGCGCGTTGACAACGATCGGCGGTGTGGAAGTCTCGGCTGGATCAAGTAACGCATGGGGCCTGTTACTTTACTATGTGACGCTGATAGCCGGCATTCCGGCACTGATTCTGGGTACCATCAGCTGTTTGGCTCTGCTCATCAGAAAATTCGTAGACCCCACAATGAGTCCCTATACCAGGCGGGTGGAGTACTTCAACATCGTCTTCGTGCTAGCCATGTTCCTCACAGGACTGCTCGCCTGGGCGGTCGCAGATAGAGGGTTTGAGATTGCCCGTGAGTACATGAAGAGCCTGCTTACCTTCGGCAGCATCGAGGGCTTACCTTCACTATCGGCTGCGCATGCGGTGTTACTCGTGTTGCTGTTGGCATACCTACCGTTCACCAATATGATGCACTTCTTTGCAAAGTTCTTCACATACCACAAGGTGAGATGGGACGATTGTCCCAACCTGCGCGGCAGTGCCCTGGAGAGAGAGCTGAAGCCGCTTCTCGAGCAGCAGATCAACTGGGCGGCTCCCCATATGCAGAACCTCAGGCGCTGGGTTGACGTGGCCACTGAGGAGACGGGGGCCAGCCCTACCCCACGGGTAACTCGAAAAGGAGGCGAGTAAATGGAGGCGAAGGATAAGTTGAAAATCAGCGATATTAGCAGGAACGCTGATACCTCGCTGGTCACAATAACAGGCGACAGTCTCATGCCATTGCCCTACCCCTGCAATGATATGGTGCACCCTGGCACCGGCAAGCTTACTGAGGACCAAAAGAAACGCTTCGAACACAGTCTGGACGGGGTCGTGGCTGTTGCCATACCTAAGCCCAAGAGCAAAGCAGAGGAGGAGATGCTGGTCGGGCGATTCCTGATGGGCTTGAGGAAGCTCTTCTCTAAGGAGCACAACTGGACCTTCCTACAGCCCCTGTTGCTCTCGATGGAATACTGCGTCAAGTGCCAGACCTGCAGCGATGCGTGCCCGGTCTACGAAGCCTCCGGCAGGAAAGAGGTCTACAGGCCTACGTTTCGCTCGGAGGTACTGCGACGGCTCTACAAAAGATACGTCAATGGGGAGAATAAGCTCCTCTCATGGCTGTCCGGAGATGACATTGAGTTGAACTGGACGACCATAGCCAGGCTCGCTGAATCAGCATACAGATGCACACTCTGCCGCAGATGTGCCCAGACGTGCCCTATTGGAATTGACAATGGCCTGATAGCCCATGAGATCCGTAAACTCATGAGCCAGGAGTTGGGTATCGCGCCCAAGGAACTCCACGATAAGGGCACGGTGCAGCAGTTGGAGGTGGGGTCGAGCACTGGCCTGAAACCCGACGGCCTGATGAACATCATTGACTTCATGGAGGAGGAAATCGAGGAGAAGACTGGCCGCAAGATCAAGATACCGGTGGACAAGAAAGGGGCAGACATACTCCTCATTCACAACGCTGGCGAGTTTCTTTCCTGGCCGGAGAATCCCGCTGCCTTTGCAGTCTTGTTCGAGGAGGCTGGCCTGAAGTGGACGCTTTCCAGCGAGCTCTGCGGATATGACGCGGTCAATTATGGTGTTTGGTACGATGACGCCCAGCTTGCCCGAATCGCATACCGGCACGCTAAAGTCGCCAAGGAGCTGAACGTGAGCAAGATCGTGGTCGGTGAATGCGGGCACGCCCACAAAGCACTCATCGTTGTAGCAGACCGCATATTCCAGGGGGATCTGAATATCCCCAGGGTCAGCTGTATGCCTATCCTGGAGGAGATCGTATTCAGTGGTAGGCTCAAGCTCAATCCCCAGAGAAACAACTTCCCCATCACTCTGCATGACCCGTGCAATATGGTCAGGCTCCTGGGAATCGTCGAGCCACAGAGAAGGATACTGCGTGCGATAGCTCCGCAATTCCGGGAGATGGCCCCGCGTGGTACCGAGAACTACTGCTGCGGTGGTGGCAGTGGATTCGCCATCATGTCGCCCATGAACCTCACCGACTGGAAACTCGGTGTGAGCGGGCGGATGAAGGTCAAGCAGGTGCTGGATGCCTTTCAGTCCAACATAAGGCAGGGAAACGCAAAGTTTGTGTGTGCCCCCTGCTCCAACTGCAAGGGACAGTTCAGAGACCTAATACAGTATTATGAACTCGAGAAAAGGGCTAATATTCACTACACAGGATTGGTTGAGCTTATAGTAAACGCCATGGTGGACACGCCAATGAGCTACATTCCTGAGGCAGCTATCGAGGAAGCGGCTGCCGTGCAGACCCCTGTGGAGGCGCCTGTACCCCGCAAAGTAGTCTAGAGGAAGTGCTCTACCTGAGAGAGTAGTGGCTGCCGGGCAGGTTCCTGCCCGGCAGCCACTACATAATGCGGACATGCCGCTGGTGCCGAGGTCGAGCTGCCTAACCCCATCGCAAAGTGCGCTTGATTAATTAATCGTGCTATGATAAAGTGCATTAACTGACTTCCCTCCGTAGCACTAGTGCGGGTAATGGAGTAATCATGAGACTCGGGACAACGGCTAGATGGTCAGTGCGGCGCGTCCTCTGGACATGCTTCCTGCCCTTAGTCGCTGTCCTGATTGCACTGGCGGCTATTTCTATCTGGCAGATCCAGCGGACCAGTGATTCAGTTGCACATGTTTCCGATGTCCGACAGCCATTAGAGACAACTGTCCTCAACATGAGTATCGCTGCAAGTGTGCTTGAGAATGGGGTGCCCTCATATAATGTAAACCCAGGTGTGGCTCAGGCGGATAGGGTTCGGGAAGCTGAGGACGAGTTCGGCCAGCTTGCAGCACAGTTCAACAGGCTTTCCGAAACTGCCCAGGATAAGCAAGTCGGTCAGAACCTCACGAGTCTGTACAATAGCTTCAAGGGAGTCCCGGATGTCATCGTCACGGAAGTCGATCAGCAACGTGTAGCGCTAAGCCTCTTTCGCAAAGATGTAACATCGTTAGATACCCTGATCGACGGGACTGTTCGCGCGACTGATGTGTCCTCTCCCGATGCGGGGACGAAGATTGCAGCAGCAGTTGACATGAGAGCGGACCTTGACAGGATGTCCTCGGCGGTCGAGTCGTACCTCAACGGACCAAATGCCAGCCTGCGTCAGGGGGTATTGGACGCTCAGTCAAGCTTCCAGCTATCACTGGCGGCTTATCGAGGGACTCAGATGTCGACGTACGAGGAACAATGGCTGGGTCTCGTGGATGAGAGCTTCACCACTGTTGTGGCTGATGCCTCCAACGTGATGGACTTAACAGATAGCCTTGCAGGGACGTTGAGCGGGTTTGAGGAATCCATAGGGAATACTGTGACCTACCTGGAGGACAACGCGAGTCCCCTGCTTGCTGCATCTACTGCGTCAGCTATGTCTGATGTGCAGACCAATGCCGCGTCGAGCACAAGGTTGCTCATAATTCTGGTTTCCCTGAGTGTCATGGTTGCGATCATTTGCATAGTGGCCCTGTCGAGAATGATCGTGAGACCGATTCGCAACCTCCTTAAAGGCGCCGAAGCGGTTGATAGCGGCAAGCTCGATTACAGATTCGATGTTGATGCCAGAGGCGAGTTGGGTGAACTGGCGCTGGGTCTCAATCGTATGCTGGATGGCATACAGCGATCCAAAGCAGTGTTGGGAGAGAGCGAGGAGACAGCTTGGCAAATCCTCGACTCCACTACCGACTCAGTAATACTGACTGACCTGAGAGGTTCAATTCTAGCATGTAACGAGATTGCAGCA
>Ga0315281_10005195_pt1 | contig 18670 bp, 14 predicted proteins | sample YL17G07_0_MG_FD_204540 | JGI IMG/M metagenome (GOLD analysis project Ga0315281, IMG submission 204540) | Sediment microbial communities from Yellowstone Lake, YNP, Wyoming, USA - YL17G07_0 | ecosystem: Environmental > Aquatic > Freshwater > Lake > Sediment | place: USA: Wyoming | collected...
ATCGCTGGTAACCACCCTCTCCAGAGCGAGCAGTTCCTCCGCACGCTGCTCGAGCAGCTCCAGCAGCCGCAGATCGCGTATCATAGCATGTTTTACCACCTCAGCCCAGCCTGAAACCAACTCACGCTTGGGTAAGGTAGTCAAGGCCTGCGTATCAGCTATGACCAGACGTGGCTGATAAAAAGCTCCAATCAGATTCTTACCTTGGGGATGATTCACTGCAACCTTGCCCCCAATGGAAGAATCGACCATACCGATCAGGCTGGTAGGTACTTGAACCAGAGGCAGACCGCGTAGAAAAGTAGCGGCTACAAACCCAGCGAGGTCTCCCACCATACCTCCACCCAGAGCAACGATGTTATCACCACGCTCAGCACGACAATCAACCAGCCAGTTATAGATACTGACTGCTGTCTCAAATGACTTGCTCTTCTCCCCCTGTGGCACAACCAGGGAGTCCACAGCAAAGCCAGCATCTTCCAGAATCTTAGTAACACTAGCCCCATAAAGCGGGAATACTCCCTCATCGCTCACTATGTGAGCAGAGCCCCAGAGCCCGGCGTTTCGCATCCGTCTCCCTAACTCTTGAAGGGACCCCCAGCCCACGAAGACATGATAACTCTCTGTAGCAGTGGTTACCACGCAGGCAGCGCCTTGCTGTTCACAATAAGGTGCTTCGGATTCCCGGGCATCGGGCAGAGGTGGCGGGGCAACCCTTCCCCTCCCCCCATATCTCCACCCATTGACTACCTCCTCTACTACCTCCCCCACAGTCAAATTGTCGGTATGCACCGTCCAGTCTGAAAGAGCATAATAAGGTTGGCGAAACTCCTTAAGCCATTCAATGCGCTTCAACGGTTCAGGACCCGCGAGAAGGGGCCTTACCTCCTGGTTTTTGGGGTCTTCAGCATCCTTAAGCAACCTTTGCAATATAGTGGCTGGCTTCGCTTCGAGACAGATGCCCACCCCGCTTTTCTCCATCAATCTACGGTTAGCGGCACTCATAACAGCCCCGCCACCGGTGGCAATGACTAGATTACTTCCCTGACATACATGCTCCAACACCTTGCTTTCCAGTTCCCTAAATCGCTCCTCGCCATCCTGAGCAAATATCTCGGCTACTGCCTTGCCATAAGAACGCACAATTTCCTCATCAATGTCGATAAACTTCCAACCCAATTTCCGGGCTACCGCCTGGCCCACCACCGTTTTGCCAGTATAGGAGAAGCCAGTCAAGATAATGTTTCTAGCAGTTTTTTCACCCATTGAACCCCCTCACCATAGCTATAGTCTCCCAATGCTTTAGGATATAGGCGATCGCTTTCGAAGATAATAGGGAGCGAATTCCTGGCCGAGCCCATTATCTGTAAAACCCGCGCAATGTCTACCCAGCCATCCTCGGCACTCTGGATGGGGTGTACCGGGATGTGTCGGAATGCCACATAGTCATCCTTGCTACGGGTATTCCAGAGATGAACCGAGCCCAGATATGGCAGAAGCTCGGCTTCAAAAGCATACAAGTCAAAACCGTTATGTATCGCAGCCAGATGCGTATGTGCAGTATCGAAACAATACCCCAGCGGAGGGGAATATTCCTTCAGCACCGATTTAAGGAACTCGGCATTAATCAAAGAAGTCGCTCCCACACCCTCTACATGAATAGGAATGCTCCTCTTCACGCTGAGCTCCGCAAGTCGATCGCAGCTCTTCCAGGCGATCTCTTTGAGCTTCGGCTCGCCTTCGTCCGATTCTTCCGAGGTTGGCGAGGGGAAGTGAACTACCACATATTCAGCCCCGAACTCATCAGCCTGCTCCATGGTCAGAGTTATCATCTTCATGGTCAATTCCCTTTTATCCGCGTCCATATCGCAAAGGAAAGACCAGGTTGGAGGCTTCGGATACCAGTCAAGCTGAATCAACGGAGCGTGGATACTCCACTCCAGCTTATGGCGCCTGACCAGCCGCTTAAGCCTGGGGAGCTCACCAGCGGTGAGATTATAGAACTCGCCACGGCGAAGGCCCTTGCCAACTATCATCTCATCGAAAAGGTCGAGATTATGGCAGTGAAAGCCAAGATTGCCCATATCATTTTCTGGGGTATATCGACTTGAGGTAGCCCCGATAGTTGCGCAAGGTCTCATCAATGTGATCGCCGCCGAATTTCTCCAGCACCGCCTCAGCCAAGACGATAGCCAGCATTGCTTCACCTATGACGCCCGCTGCGAGGACAACACATATATCGCTCCGTTCGAAATGAGCCTCAACCTTTTCGCCTGTACGCAAATCTACGGAGGGCAAGGGCTTGCTCATAGTAGGGATTGGCTTCACTGCTACGCGTACTATTATCGGCTCACCGTTGCTCATGCCACCCTCGATACCGCCGGCGCGGTTCGAGGCATGCTGCCAGCAACGCTTTGCATCGAGTTCAATTATATCGTGAACCTGGGAGCCTGAAAGGTTCGCCACACTAAAACCAGCTCCGATCTCCACGCCCTTTACCGCATTGATGCTCATCATCGCCTGGGCTATCCTGCCATCAATCCTGCGGTCCCAATGGACATGGCTTCCCAGACCGATGGGAACGCTGCTCGCTACCACCTCGAAGACACCGCCCAGGCTATCCTCTGCCCTTTTGGCTTCATCGATGGCTGAAAGCATAGCCTTCCCCACTTTGCTATCAGCGCAGCGGACCGGCGACTTTTCCACCCTTGACCAGTCAACTTTCTTGACCTGCTTTGCCCAGTGCCCACCGATGCAGACAGTGTGGCTGTGTATCTCAATGCCGAACTCGTCGAGCAGCTTTCGAGCAACGGCGCCCACAGCGACGCGGCTTGCCGTCTCTCGGGCACTGGCACGTTCCATGATAGGTCGAACATCATTGAGGTTGTATTTCATGGCACCTGCCAGGTCAGCGTGTCCGGGACGAAGGCGAGTGACAGGTTCGCTCTCCTGCTCTACAGGTGAAACGCTCATTACCTGCTTCCAGTTTTCCCAGTCTCGATTGAGTATGAGGAGTGCGATAGGGCTGCCCATAGTCACTCCATGCCACACCCCGGAGGCGATTTCGGCGCGATCCTCCTCGATAGCCATGCGAGCACCACGCCCATATCCTTGCTGGCGACGCGTTAGGTCTTTAGCTATGTAGTCCTCATCAAGGGCCAGCCCTGCAGGTACCCCCTCGATGATTGCCACCAGCCCCTGTCCATGCGACTCACCGGCAGTTAAAAACCTCATTCTTCACACCCTTTTTAAGCTTTATCCGCCTGTTTCTCCTTCTCGGGTTTCTCTACATGTTTCATTCCGATGCCCTTTTCTAAAGAAATCAGTGTATTCTGAATACATTTGCGAAACTCTCCGTGCTCATTCCGCCATGAGGTAAGTTTATCATCATCCAACCTATGAGTGGAATCGTCTTGTATGGTGTAGTCTATAACTAGATCTTCAGCATACACAATAGCTTCAATTATTCTCCTCCGAGATTCTTCATCAAGATAGAAGCAATTAGACGCCCACCACTCCTCCAACTGGCGACTGGCCTCGTCCGCAGTTACAGTTCTACTCCTTTTCATAAGTTTTAGTGAGTCAGGCATTGCTGCCGCGATTTTCCGAACTAGATAAAAAGCCTGCTGATGAGCTTCAAGCCGTCTCGGATATAACGTTTGTTTGTAATGCTCATCTCTATCTTTCTGCCTCTCCTGCCTTTCCCATCGATCGCGCCAGACACTGTATCCTAAGGTGATCCCGGATCCTATTAGCACACCTATCACTGCCCCCACAACTCCAACCCAAGCTGCATCCATTTTATTCTCCCTACAAAGCCCTCTTTGCCACCCTCATCATCATGTCAATCGGTGCTGATTTGCCCGTCCACAGCTCGAAAGATGCTGCGCCCTGATACACCAGCATGGGCAAACCGCCCAGTGTACGCGCCCCTGCTTTTTTCGCCGCTGCCAGCAGCGGCGTCTCTATGGGATTATACACCACGTCGTAAACCAGCGCTCGCTTGGGAATCAGCCCTATACCTATCGGCGATTTCCCCTCACTGGCGCTATCTTTCATGCCCGCCGACGTGCAGTTAACCAGCAGATCACACTCGCCAAGCGCCGTCAAAGTCTTGCCATCCTTCCATGATAAGGCAACCACCTCAGCATCGGATACCTTGAGGTCCCATGCCAGCGCCTCCCCACGGCTCTGAGTGCGGTTTAGTATGACCAGCTTTTTTACACCAGCATCCACCAAGGCAAAGCCCGCTGCCCGCGCTACCCCACCGGCACCTAAAAGGACAACTCGCTTGTTCCTCGGTGAGAAACTGCCATCCTCGCGGAGCGCTCTCATAAAACCGCTAGCATCTGTATTATAGCCGATGAGCTTGCCTTCGCGATTAACAATAGTGTTCACCGCGCCGATACGGCGAGCGTCATTATCGACATCATCCAAAAGCGGCAGCACTGCTTCTTTATAGGGTATGGTAACATTAGCGCCGAGTTTCGACGGCTCCCTTATCCCCTCAACCATCTTAGGCAGATCATCCTTAGCCGTTTCCCAGACCTCATAGCGAATATCAAGGCGCAGATAGTCGAAAGCTGCCTGCTGAAACTGCGGCGAGATGGAATGCTTCAGCCTATGGCCGATGAGGCCCACAAACTTCGTCATTAGACAAATACTTCTAGTTGGGTGGCTTAGAGCATCTGCTCCAAGCCAGTCAACCCCTGTGTCCCCCAAGATTGAGGGACTTTAAAGGGCACAGTGCACTGTGCCCCTACAGGGACACCCCCAGACCCCCAGCATCCGCTTAAGGCGGATTGCCCCTCTGCACTCTCCCTTCTTAATGGTTTCGGGCTAGAGCTTAGAATCTGCTCTCGGGGAAACTAAGAAAGATCTTGGTTCTGACCAGACGTGCTGCTTCTCTCCCGGTCGAGGTAGCCCTGCAAAATAAATGCCGCTGCCAGGGAGTCGCGGCGTTTCTTTCTCTTATCTCGCTTCATCCCTACCTCCAACAGCGTTCGCTCGGCGGCAACCGTAGACAGCCGCTCATCCCAGGCAACTACCGGAAGTTGAGTGTATTCCTTAAGTAAATCCACAAATGCCTGAACAGCTTGCGCCTGCTTGCCCAGGCTGCCATCAAGAGAGCGGGGCATCCCCACGACAATGCGTTCCACCTCGTTCTCGCGGCCAAGGTCAATTATCTGCTTTATAGTAGCCTCGTCTATTGTCCTCTCGATCACCGTGAGAGCGCCCGCCATGATACCCAGGGGATCGCTCAGCGCCACCCCAATGCGCTTCTCGCCGATGTCGAGACCCAAGATGCGCATTCCCTAGACCTTCTCCTCCACCAGTGTGACAACCAGCTTCAGCGCCTGCTCGAGCTTGTCTTTATCCTTGCCCCCTCCCTGACCCAGTTGAGGCCGTCCTCCACCACTGCCACCTGTCGCCTGAGCCACCTTCTTTACAATATCACCCGCGTTCAGACCACGAGATACAAGGTCAGGGGTTACCATAGCCAGAAAGCTAGGTTTGTCATCCCAAACCGCAGCCAGCACAATCACGCCGCTGCCCAGCTTTTCCCTCAACACATCGCCCATGTGGCGCAGGGCATCCATATTGGAAACTGATGTCTTAGCCACCAGCACTGAGACCCCTTTGACAGTCTCAGCCTGGGTTAACAGCGACTCCGCTGTCTCTTTAGACAACTGACGCTCCAGAACAACAGCGCGCTTGCGCTCTAAATCGAGCTCTTCGAGGACGCTTGACAGCTTGCCTTCAACATCAGCGGCCGGCACCTGAAGTCGGCGAGCTATCTTGTCCAGCATGGAAGCGCGCTCCTCGATAAGCTTCTCTGCTTCCCTGCCGGTCACCGCCTCGATACGGCGCATGCCCGAGCCGATGCTGCCCTCGCTGACTATCTGGAAGATGCCGATGTCGCCTGTGCGGTCGACATGAGTACCCCCGCAGACCTCGAAGCTAATCTGCGCCTTAGCGCTTCCCACCTTCACAGTCCTGACTACATCCCCGTACTTCTCGCCGAAGAGAGCGATAGCCCCTTCAGCCACCGCCTGGCTGTGTGGCATCTCCCTCTTAGTCACCGACAGGTTCTGGCGTATATTTTCATTCACTATCCGCTGTATCTGGCCCAACTCTTCCTTGAGCACAGGTGCTTCATAGGTGAAATCGAACCTGAAACGGTCGGGAGTCACCAGGGAGCCTGCCTGATGCACCTGGCTGCCCAGCACCTGGCGCAAGGCAGCATGGAGAAGGTGCGTAGCGGTATGATTGCGCGCTATATCAAGGCGGCGAGCGTTCTCGACCTCAGCCGTCACCCTTTCACCGAGGAATACAGCCCCATCCGCCACCTTGCCTCTATGCACGATTATTTCGCCGTTAGCCCAGACCGTATCGCTGACAGCTATCTTCCCCTGCTTCCCCACTATCTCGCCGGTATCAGCTACCTGACCGCCCATCTCAGCATAGAAAGGCGTCGTGTCCAGAACCACCTCTACCTGTTCCCCTTCGCTGGCAGCCTCCTGGGGCTTGCCATCAACCACCAGACTCAAGACCTTCGCCTTGCAGCTAGTACGCTTGTAGCCCACGAACTCCGTCGAAGGCAACGAAAGAGAAGCATAATCAAACGCTGTCGCTTTCTCGCCCAGCACGAACTTATGCGCCGCCCGCGCCCGCTCACGCTGCTGCTCCATCTCTGCCTCGAACCCCTCCAGGTCAACCGACAAGCCATTATCAGCGGCCATCTCTGCGGTCAGCTCTGCAGGGAAGCCATAGGTATCGTAAAGCTTAAAGATTTCCTCCCCGGATATCTTTCTGTCCGCTTTTGCCTGAACCTGCTCCATGATTTGATTGAGCAGATTCAATCCTGTGCTCAGGGTCTCGCCAAACCTCGCCTCCTCTGTGTCAACCACTTTAAGGACAGCTTCGTGTCTCTTCATCAACTCGGGATAAATATGCCCCATTCCGGCGTTGACCTCCTTGGCTACCTCGGCGAGAAAGGGCTTATCCAGGCCCAGAGTCCTGCCAAAAAGAGCAGCGCGCCTCAGTATGCGCCGCAGCACGTAGCCCCGTCCCTCATTGGAAGGAATGACGCCATCTGCTATCAAGAAGGTTACAGCCCGTCCATGCTCCGCTATTATCCTTATGGCACGGTCTGCCTTCTCGTTCTCGCCATATTTTCGCCCTGTAAGCTGTGACACCTTCTGAACAATCGGCACAAAGAGGTCAGTATCGTAAAAGAAGCGTTTGCCCTGGATAACCGTCGCTGTCCGCTCTAGACCCATGCCGGTGTCGATGTTCTTCCGTGGCAGCGGCGTGCGCTTCTTTTGAGCGTCCTGATAATACTCGGTAAATACCAGGTTCCATATCTCCAGAAAGCGGCCACAGCCACAGCTTGGCGAGCAATCAGGCCCACAAGAATATTGCTCTCCGAAATCGTAATGAATCTCGCTGCAAGGCCCGCAGGGGCCGGTCTCACCGGCAGGCCCCCAGAAGTTGTCTTTCTCATCACATCGAATGATGCGCTCCGCGCTCACACCCACATCCTGCCAGTAGCGGAACGACTCATCGTCATCAAGGAAGATAGTTATCCACAGCTTTTCCTGGGGTATCTTAAGCCAGTCCGAGACGAACTCCCAGGCCCAGGCGATGGCCTCCTTCTTAAAATAATCCCCGATGCTGAAATTGCCCAGCATCTCGAAGAAGGTCAGGTGCTTGAAATTGCCCACCGAGCCTATGTCCGTTGTCCTGAAGCACTTCTGGCAGGATGCCAGCCGCGGCGAGGGGGGGACTGCCTCTCCGGTAAAATAAGGCTTGAATTGAACCATGCCTGCGCTGGTCAATAGAAGCGTAGGGTCACCATGTGGAATAAGGGAGGAACTGGGGATAACCAGGTGCCCCTTTTGCTCAAAAAAAACAAGGTACTTCTTCCTGAGTTCATCACCAGTCATATCTTCTCCAAAAGCGGTATATCTTCACTCTTGGGGATTTTAGAATAAGTTCAGGTACATGTCAATTTGAGAATGCGATGTTAAATGTCTGCAAACGCTTCTTCAGCCCCCTTTATCCCCCAATCTTGGGGGGATTTTAGGTTTGGGGGACACCCCCAGCCCTGGCAGAGGGGTGAACCCCCTCTGCACTCCCCCGCTAATAAGCACCTCGCCGTCGCGCGGTTGACAAGCTGAGCGTGATGTGCTAATTTCAGGACATGCAAATGCCACATAAGCTGGGGCATACAAGTGACCAGCTAGTAGATTTATGTCAAGAATTGATCTCTGAAAGGCGGCTTATCTTAGTAAGCAACCGGGGCCCTGTTGAATACCGGGTTGCACCGAACGGTGAATTACAGCTAAACCGGGGCACCGGCGGCGTAGTGTCTGTCCTCAGGTCAATCAGCAAGTACGTAGAACTCACCTGGATTGCCAGCACTATGGGAGAAGGCGATCGCATCGCTGCCTCCGGTCAAAGCGGACGCTTACAGGTAGCGCTGCCAGGGCAGAGGCTTTATCTCCATTTTGTGACCTCTCCCCGAAATGTCTACCACAAGTACTATAATCTCTTCTGCAACCCACTGCTCTGGTTTCTCCAGCATTACATGTGGAACTCCCCCTATACCCCGAATGTCGATGCCAAGGTCTACGATGCCTGGGATAACGGCTATGTCACAGTTAACCGCGCTTTCGCCGACGCTGTTATAGCTGAAGCAGCGCATGACCGAACGCCTCCATTCATAATGATACACGACTACCAGCTATACCTAGTCGGTGGCTATATTCGCCAACAAATGCCCAATGCTATCCTGCAGCACTTTATCCATATCCCCTGGCCTGCCTCAAGCTACTGGCAGCTTTTCCCTGACCCCATACGCAGGGCAATCCTGGAGAGCCTCTGCGCCGTTGACATCGTGGGCCTGCAAACCAATCGAGATGTGCACTACTTCTTGCATAGCTGTGAAATGTTCCTGGATGGAGCTGAGGTTGATTACGAGAGTCACACTGTAGTCTATGGAGGCCATAAAACCAGGATAGCTGCGTATCCCGTATCGGTGGACATCGCTGCACTGCACAGAGTAGCCCGCTCACCCCGGGTTCAGGAGTATCAAGAGAAGCTACGCCCCTACCTCGGGCAACAAACCATAGTGAGGGTAGACCGCGCCGAACCAAGTAAGAATATCTCCCGCGGCTTAAAAGCCTTCGACATGCTGCTGGAGCGTTATCCCCACCTCGTGAACAAGGTCAAGCTCATCTGCTTCGTGGTTCCCTCGCGTTCCGGGATAAAACAGTACGAAAGGTACACCCAGGAGATATTCGACTCTGTGGAGGCAATAAATGCCAAGTATGGGACTGAAGGATGGCAGCCAGTAAAACTCTTCTTTGAAAATAACTATGCCCAGTCGATAGCAGGCATGTGCCTCTACGATGTGCTTTTGGTGAACCCGGTGATAGATGGTATGAACCTGGTGGCTAAGGAAGGGCCCATCGTCAATACCAGAAATGGCGTCCTCGTTTTGTCAGAGTCAGCAGGTGCCTGGGAACAACTGAAGGAAAACGTTATCTCTGTGGCGCCTGCAGATCTGGAAGGAACAACACAAGCACTTTATGAGGCATTGACTATGGATCCCGCCGAGAAAAAAAGAAGGATAGAGGCGCTCAAGAAGAGCATTGAAGAGGAAGACATCACTGCCTGGCTTTACCATCAATTCAGAGACCTCAGGAACCTCGCCTGTCAACTCCCCCTGCTTCTGCCCGTTTAGGAAAATAGCCTTTTTAGAGCTTCGCGAACCTGCAAAGAGGTTGCATCATTCTGCTGAGAGTGTTAATCTGTTAGGGCTCAAATTATTAGGGCAGGTAAAGAAAAAGTGAAGTTCGCTAAGCACCAGCTAGGGTTCTTTCTATATGGTTTTATTTTCTGGCTCCCTATAGCGATAGTGGTCCTGGTTTGTGTCTACATTTTTGGACACCTGGAAGATTTCGGGCACACATTCCTCACTTTCTTTATTCCGGACCGGTTCGTTTATACAGGTCTGGGTATCGTGTTTTGGCTGGTAATCTTCTTCTTGAGCGGCGTACTATTGAAAGCGACGGCTGTGGGCGACTTTTTCTCAGGGGTCCCAATAGTGGGAACCTTCTTCCGAAGGGGAGGCGAGATAATCACCATCGACACTTTAGCAAATATGACGCCGTGCCTTTTCTTGTATTCGCCGACCTGTCCTTCTTACGGCTGGATACTCTCGGAGGAAAAAGTCAAACTAAAAAACGAAAAGGCTAACTTCGGCCTGGTAAATGTCTATTACCCCAACGTGCCTACTATACTAACCGGACAGGTTTACTCGGTACGGAAAGAAACAGTGATTAAACTGGGCAACCCTTCCAGAGAAGTGATCGACGTACTGCTTTATGGGTTGAGAAGGCCAGAGGATATTCTATATCTCCCCTGGGAAGACGAGACCGAAGAGGAGTTCAAGGAAAGAGCCAAACGTTTCGGGTTGAATCAAGCACTGACCAGAATCCAATAGTAGCACCACTTTTAGCTTATCGCTGCAGAGGTCATCATCCGCAGTCTGACAAAAACCACTGATAGCTACATCTGGGCCCTGGGCCGATACTGAATCGCTTCGGCTAAGTGGCTAGCGGAGATGTTCTCAACGCCTGCGAGGTCAGCAATAGTACGTGCCAGCTTCAGGATTCGGTGGAATGCGCGCGCCGAAAGAAATAATTGCTTCATCGCTGCCTGGAGCAAGCTCTGCGCGGAAGACTCCACCTGGCAGAACTCGCGTACCTCCAGAGGCGTCATATCAGCGTTTGAGGCAAGCTTTGTCCCGTTAAACCGCTGCCTCTGAATCGAACGCGCTTGCTCAACACGTTGACGCACAATCTCTGAGCTTTCGCCCATCCTGTCGTCTGCCAGCTTCTCATAATCGATGCGGGGAACCTCAACAAAGATATCGATGCGGTCAAGCAAAGGCCCGCTGATTCGCTTCTGGTAGCGGGAAACCAGCATCGGGGAACAGGTACATGGCTTAACCGGGTCTCCATAGTAGCCGCAGGGACATGGGTTCATCGCTCCCACCAACATGAAGTTCGCCGGGAAGGTGACACTGCCCAGGGCTCGGCTGATAGTCACTACCTTGTCCTCCATGGGCTGACGTAAGACATCCAGGTCGGTTTGCCCGAATTCGGGAAGCTCATCGAGAAAGAGAACGCCCCGATGGCTCAGGCTTATCTCCCCCGGCCTGGGCCAGCGGCCACCTCCGACCAGGCCAGCATGGGATATCGTATAGTGTGGCGATCGAAAGGGCCGCTGCATGATGAGCGGGGTATCCTGGGGAAGCAGTCCGCTCACGCTGTAAATCTTGGTGACCTCCAAAGCCTCCTGAATATCCATCTTGGGCAGGATAGAGGGCAGCGAACGGGCCAGCAGCGTCTTCCCGCTCCCCGGCGGGCCGCTCATGACTAAGTTGTGTCCGCCTGCAGCGGCCACCTCTAATGCCCGCTTCACATGCTCCTGGCCCTTGATAAGAGCAAGATTGGTCAACGATGACAATTCCTCAGACGCTTCAATTGTGACCGCATCTGCAACATAGCCTAGTATAGGCGCTACCCCACGGAGATGCTCGACCAGTTGAGATAAGGAGGAAACTGGAATAATAGTCACTCCCTTGATCAAAGATGCCTCTTTGGCGTCAGCGGCGGGGACAAAAACCGTGGATATACCCTTATCTTCAGCCAGGCCAACCATAGAGATGATGCCATGAGTATGGCGCAGGCTGCCATCGAGGGAGAGTTCTCCCAGAAAAAGCATCTGCGAGGCATCCACTGATACCTGCTCGGAACTAAGCAAGACGCCCACCGCAATCGGAAGGTCATAGGCAGGACCGGCTTTCTTGAGGTCAGCGGGGGCAAGGTTTACCGTTATCCGTCTCATGGGGAAGTGGCAGCCCGAGTTCCTGACCGCCGAGCGTACCCTCTCCCTGGCCTCCTGGACGGCAGTATCAGGCAGTCCCACGATATTCATGGCGGGCAGGCCGCTGGAAATATCAACCTCTACCTCAACTTCCTGAGCATCAAGACCGACTACTGCGGCAGTTTTCACTTTTGCCAACATGCTATCGAGCCACCTCTCACTCATATACACCTCATTATAGCAGGCATAAGCTTACGACACAAATACACGATAAGCGACGGCGACAAAGTTTAAAAGGGAAAGTCACACCGTTTCCACACAATCCTTGACGTCACACCCCACCAAAGATAGAATGCTGAGAGAGCGTCTGATTGTAGTGAGGCAAAGAGGGCGGAATGGCGAACGATGAGTCATTGATACAGGGTGCTTCGCCTGACATAAAATACAGTTCCTTTTCTTCAGGAAAATGGGCCAATGCCTCAACCGCCGTGCCTACTGAGATGGCGCTAACCATCTACATAGATGGCACGGAATTGGTGACCATTCTATGCACCCCGACCAAGCTGAATTGCCTCGTCCTGGGGTTCCTTTACTCGGAGGGCATAATCTCGGGCATGAGCGATGTGGCGAGCATGCGGGTATGTGAGGAAGACTCATTGGCCGATGTCAAGCTGAGCAAGCCCGGATATACGCCACCGGCGCGGCGCACCCTGGCTTCCGGCTGCGGGGGAGGGGTCAGCTTCGCAACTGAGATGCAGAAGGTAGAGTCTCAACTGACAGTCAAGCCCGAGGAAGTGTTCTCCCTGATGAAGCAATTGAATGAGAAAGCGGAGCTCTATCGATTTTCCGGTGGTGTACACACCTCTGCGCTTTGCAATAACAGCGAGGTGCTGGTAGTTGCTGAAGATATAGGGAGGCACAATACCCTGGATAAGATTGTGGGCGAATGCCTGTTGACCAAGTTGCCAACGGATGACAAGCTGCTGCTTACCACAGGCCGCATTTCTTCGGAGATGCTATCGAAGGCAGCGAGGATGAGAACGCCTATCATTGTTTCCCGCAGTTCGCCCACAGACCGCTCGATTTCAATAGCCCAGAAGCTGGGCATCACGCTGATCGGCTACGTGCGCGGCAACCGCTTATCCGTTTACTCCCACGAAGAGAGATTGCTGCCGTCATAGAAGCAGACAGGAATTCAAAATGCAGATAACCGTGGATGCGAGAGGCATATCCTGCCCTAGACCGCGCCAGATGACTATCGAAGCCATCCGCCTGGCAAAGCAGGGCGAGACAATTGTTGTTCTGGTCGATAGGGCTGCTGCTCGAGACAGCGTTATCAGAGTGATCAAGGCGTTCCAACTTCCCTACAAATCGGTGAAAAAGACCAACTGCTACGAAGTTCACATCTCCCGAGAGAAACTGTGGATGGAAAAGTGAGCAATACCAATAACCGGAAGGGCCACATCGCTCCGAAGCCAAAAGAGGATTGCCAAACCGTATCCTATCCTTTATCCTATAGCCGCAAGAGGGAAGCTACCATCATTTCGGAGCCAGTAGTATTCGATTTTGGAGATTGATAGTTGCAACATCTCTTCTCCGTCTGGCAGGAGTTTTCCAAGCGCCTCAAAGCAGCAAGCCGCGTGCTTCTACTCTGTGACTACGATGGCACTCTCACGCCCATCGTGGACAGGCCAGAGCTGGCAGATTTACCAGAAAAGACAAGGCAAATGCTCCAGACTCTGTCGCGTCGAAGCCACTTCACTGTAGGCATCATCAGCGGCAGAGCGCTGGCTGACCTCAGGCAGAAAGTGGGCATAAGCAACATAATCTACGCCGGCAATCACGGGCTGGAAATAGAGGGACCCGGCGTCAGCTTGGTCAACCCACTGGCAGCGGAGATGAGGCCGGTGTTCCGCCTGATAAACCAGGTATTGAACAAAGCCCTGTCGCCGATAAGAGGAGTACAAGTCGAAGATAAAGGGCTCACTATCAGCGTACACTACCGTATGGTGGAAGAGGGCAAGTCTGAGGAAGTGACAAATGCCTTTGAAAAAGTCATTGCCACAGCTCTTTCTCTGGGGAAGCTCAGGATAACCTCGGGGAAAAAGGTCTACGAGGTAAGGCCGGCGGTTGAGTGGGACAAGGGTGAAGCCATAGCCCTGCTCGTCGAGAGGTTCGGCAAAACAAAGACGAAGAAAGAACTGCTGCCTATATACCTCGGCGATGACCAGACGGACGAAGACGGGTTCAAGGTAATAGAAAAGCACGACGGTATCTCAGTCTTTGTCGGAGAGAAGGCAGGAAACTCCGCAGCGCGCTACTACCTGAAATCGCCTGCGGAGGTAGAACAGCTTCTGGAACGGCTGGTTCATCCTGTCCCAAGCGGCTAATTATGTGCTAAGATATGTCGGGAGGTACGATGGAAAACAAATACCGCTCACTTCCCAGTGTAGATAAGTTGCTCTCCGACAGCAAGATCAAGAAACTCGGTGAAATATACCCTCACAACTTGCTCGTAGACCTCATCCGCCAACGCCTGGAACAAGAACGGGCTTCAATTGCCCGGGGCGCTCCATCTTCTTCCCTCGACGAAATCGTAGAGTCGATTCACGCCCGCGCGAACGCGCTGGCATCCCCCCACCCGCGCTACCTCATAAACGCATCCGGAGTCATACTTCACACCAACCTGGGCCGCGCGCCGCTGAGCAAAGAGGCAATCGCAGCTATGGAGGTAGCCTCAAAGGGCTACTGCGACCTGGAGTTCGACCTCGATAGCGGAACCAGGGGCTCGCGCAACACCCACGTCGAACAGCTACTGTGCCAGCTAACCGGAGCTGAGGCAGCTCTGGTGGTAAACAACAATGCCTCCGCAGTGCTACTGGGCCTTACCGCTCTGGCTAAAAAGAAGGAGGTCATCGTCTCCCGAGGTCAGTCGGTGGAGATCGGCGGCGGCTTTCGCATCCCCGAAGTTATGAAACAAAGCGGAGCGAAGCTGGTCGAGGTGGGAACCACCAACTGTACTTATGCTCACGACTTTGAGCAAGCCATCGGCCCCAGCACAGCAGCTTTGCTGCGTGTTCATTCCAGCAACTTCAAGATAGTAGGCTTCACCGATGTAGTCACCCTGGAAGAACTGGTAGCGCTGGGAAGCAAATACAAAATTCCTGTGTTCGATGACCTGGGCAGCGGCTGTCTGCTGGATACCACTCAGTTTGGACTCGACCCTGAGCCCATGGTGCAAAAGAGCATAGCCATCGGTGTCAGCCTGGCATTTTTCTCGGGTGACAAGCTTCTCGGAGGCCCTCAGGCAGGCATTATAGTAGGCAAAAAGCAACTCGTGGACAAACTCAAGAAGCACCCACTGGCCCGGGCAGTGCGGATCGACAAGATAAGGCTGGCCGGGCTGGTAGCTACTTTGATCCCCTACCTCAAAGGCGAGGCACTGAAGGCCCTCCCTGTATGGCGCATGATTTCCATGCCGCTGAAAGATATCGAGAGGCGAGCTGGACTCTGGGCCCAGGAATTCGGTGATTTAGCCAGAGTGATTGAGGGGGAGAGCATGATAGGAGGCGGCAGCCTGCCCGGAGGTACCCTGCCTACCAAGCTCGTCGCCATCGGCAAACAGAGCAAAGCAAAAGAGCAAAGCCTGGCTCAAAAACTAGCTCAAAGGCTGCGGGCGCAGGAGCCACCGGTGGTGGGGCGCATCAGTGAGAATGTCCTGCTCCTCGACCCACGTTCCGTCCTGCCCGAAGAGGATAAGGCCATGCGACAGGCACTTCGCAGTGCATTCGCCGATTTAAGGGCAAAAGGGGCGATTTAATGTTTGTGCTCGGCACCGCGGGCCATGTAGACCACGGCAAGTCGGCCCTGGTACAAGCCCTCACCGGTATCGACCCCGACCGTCTGCGAGAGGAAAAGGAACGGGGCATGACCATCGACCTCGGCTTCGCCTGGCTGCAACTGCCCAGCGGGCGGGAGGTAGGCATCGTCGATGTACCGGGGCATGAGCACTTCATCAAAAATATGCTGGCTGGCGTGGGAGGAATAGACCTCGCCCTGCTCATCATCGCCGCCAACGAAGGGGTGATGCCTCAAACCAGAGAACATCTGGCCATTCTCGATTTGCTGGGAATAAAGAAAGGCATCGTAGTCATCACCAAAAAAGACCTGGTAGATGAGGAGTGGTTGAGCCTGGTCAAGATGGATGTTGAGGAGCTAATAGCGCCGACTACACTCGCGGGCTCACCTATCGTCACAGTCTCCGCCGTAACCAGAGAGGGCTTGCCAGAACTGCTGGCCGCCATCGACCAGCTCCTGAACTCAATGCAGCCCAAAAAGGACACCGGCAGACCCAGACTCCCCATTGACCGCATTTTCACCATAGCCGGAGCAGGCACGATAGTCACCGGCACATTGCTGGACGGCTCGCTCCACGCGGGGCAAGAGGTGGAGATTGTCCCCGCCGGCTTGAAATCGCGCCTCAGAGGATTACAGACACATAAGCTGCACCTAGATACCGCAACTCCCGGCAGCCGGGTTGCAGCCAACCTGGTGGGTATCGCCACCACACAACTGAAGCGCGGAGATGTGCTGACGAATCCAGGCTGGCTTGCTTCAACCAGGATGTTGAACGTCAAACTCAGCCTGCTCCCATCGACCCGTCACCCCTTACGGCACAATGCCACCGTAAGCGTTCACAGCGGCACCAGCGAGGTCATGGCTAAAATCCGCTTGCTGGAGAAAGACGAACTGAAGCCCGGCGATACATCCTGGGCTCAACTGCTCCTGGCAGAGCCGGTGGCTGTGGTCAAAGGAGACCGCTTTGTAATCCGCTCTCCCCAGGATACTCTGGGAGGCGGGGAGATAGTCGAGGCCCACACCAAGCGATATCGCCGCTATCGCTCCGCCCTCATCCAGAGCCTGGAGAGCAAGGAGAAAGGGACTGCTCGAGAGATTTTGATAGCAACGCTGGAGACAAACCAGCCGCAAGATACAGGGACGCTCATACATAACAGCGGACTGCCGCCCAACGAAGCTATGCCAACGATTGAAGCCCTCATCAAAGAAAAGATCCTGGTGGCAATCGGCACAGGAGAGCACCGCATCCTTTTCACCGCTTCCGGCTGGGATAATCTGCAGGAAAAAGTGAAAATCGTGGTGCAGGACTACCATAAGAGATTACCCACTAGGCCCGGTATGCCCCGAGGAGAGTTGGGCAGCAAGCTACAACTATCCGCCACAGCCTACACCCTCACCCTGCATAGACTTCTCGAAGAAGGAACTCTTGTAGAGGAAGGGGCAGCCGTCCGCCTCCCCACTCACCAGATTCAGCTCAGCAGAGAGCAGCAAGCGAAGGTAGATGGCTACCTGCAATCACTGGCTCGAAACCCCTATGCCCCACCCGGCGACATCATGCCCGAGCCGGAACTGCTTAACTTTCTTATCAAACAGCGCCGCGTGGTCAAGGTGAGCGACAGCGTTGTATTTTCTGCCTCAGCTTACGATGAAATGGTTAAGAAAATCATCGCTCACATCAAAGCTAAGGGCAAGATTACCCTAGCCGAGACGCGGGACATGTTCAACACCAGCCGCAAGTATGCCCAGGCACTGCTGGAACACCTCGACCAGGAGAAAGTCACCCGCCGCGTGGGAGATGAGAGGATTCTGGGATCAGGGGGCACATAATTGGCGGGAGCGGATGGGGGTCGAACCCACCAAAGACATTGTTAATGCCCCTCAACGGGTTTGAAGTACTACGAGTATTATGCTGAATAGTGCTTTTACGTTCTGCCCAGTGCTTTTTCTTCCCTAACTCCAGCCGCTTTTTGAAGCTATTGGGCTGTTCTGTGCTACCCCGTGTTGCTTGGTGCGTTAGCAAAATGTTGGCAAAAATCCAGTGTCAGCATGAAGCACTACAGGGCGGTGTCACCTTGACACCCCCGACACAAGGTGGTATAAATGAGTCCGACACGAACTTCCTGAGTTGCCTTCGTCTCATTCTGCTCTGCTCACGCTGATAATTTAGAGTAGGGAGACCTGACCAACAGGATAATATCAGTCAGGGAGGTTTTGACGTGACCAAACTTAGACTGTTGGCTCTACTGGCAGTGGTAGCGCTTGTCCTCTTCCCGGCCGTGGCATTCGCTGGGTCCGCAGGACCATATCCATGTGCCTTCCATGGCACAGTGCTGGTGAACGGACAAAATGTGCCGGATGGGACTGTCATAACAATCACCGTAGGAAGTGATACGTATTACACTACCACAACAACCGTAGCAGGCGTTTCAATGTACTCGTATACCATAACTCCAGCGACGAGCTACACCAGCGGGACTCCTGTGACCTTCAAAATCGGCGGCACTATCGTAGGCCAGTCAACCTGGACAGACGGTAACAACAAGGAGGTGAATCTCACTGCGTCAACTTCATCGCGGCCATGTTCCTTCTATGGCTCGGTACTACTCAACGGGGTTAATGTCCCTGATGGCACTGTGGTAACGGCGATTGTAGCAGGATATAGCTATCCTACCACTACGACAACGGTGAGTGGTGCTTCTCACTATTATATCTCGGTTTCTAAGGCAGCAGGCATCACCTTTGAAGGACAGACTGTAACCTTTATGATAGGTAACGTGATGGCAACTCAGACGAGCACATGGACTGAGGCTAACAACAAGGTGGTGAATCTCACTGCAGCAACTCCACCACTTCCTTGCGCCTTCAATGGCTCGGTACTACTCAACGGGGTTAATGTCCCTGATGGCACTGT
>Ga0315281_10005196_pt1 | contig 18665 bp, 16 predicted proteins | sample YL17G07_0_MG_FD_204540 | JGI IMG/M metagenome (GOLD analysis project Ga0315281, IMG submission 204540) | Sediment microbial communities from Yellowstone Lake, YNP, Wyoming, USA - YL17G07_0 | ecosystem: Environmental > Aquatic > Freshwater > Lake > Sediment | place: USA: Wyoming | collected...
TGAGCGACATGACGGCTAACGTATCGAGGAGATTGCTCCTGTTGTTTGTATGTCCATTCATGTTCTTCATCGATAATGATGATTCCCAGATCTGGCTGCGGAGCAAAAAGTGCACTCCGCGGACCAATAACTACATCTGCTTCTCCGTTTTTTATACGCCACCACTCATCAAATTGCTCTCCTAGCGACAAATGGCTGTGGAGTATAGCGACTTTCCCGGGGAATCGTGAAGCAAAACGTTCGATCGTTTGTGGTGTAAGAGCAATTTCAGGTACGAGGGCAATACCGCGTTTGTGCTGTTTTATTGTTTCAGCTAAAGCCTGCAGATAAATTTCTGTCTTACCACTGCCGGTTACCCCGTGTAGGAGAAATATCTTTTCTCCGGTTCCCTCTGGTTGAAGACTTGACTGAATAAGTTTGAAAACTGACTCCTGTGTGGATGTCAATGGCAATGGTTGGGATAATTGTACCTGCCGGAGTTCGACAGGTTCGCGGCGGGTAGTGATATTCTCGATCTTGGCAAGACCTTTTTTCACCAGGGCGTTAATGGTTAGTCGATCGTTTCCCGTATTCTTTTTTATTTGAGCTATTTCTACAGGGTTTGGAGTCTCGATAAGGTATTTGAGAACGGCGGCTTGTTTGGTAAATCTTCTCTCGATCAATGTATCCAGTATTTCTCTGGTTTCCTTCGCCGTTCTCGTAAGCCGCACATACGAGATCTCTTTAGCCTTAACACGAGCATGCTCCAATTCGTATTGACGCTCTAATATACCAATTTTAACTAGTTTCGCGGTGTTTGATAGCGCCTTTTTTTTCCCGAGCGATTTCTCTAATTCTTTAAGACTTAACTTAGTCTCTTGTCGTGCGCGTATCATTATTTTAAACTGTGTTTCATTAAGCGTCGACTCGTCGTAGGCATGTACTCTTGGAACAAAATAGGTTAGAACGCTGCGTTCGAATCCTGGTGGTAACATCAGAGAGATTGCGCTCCAGAGCGGGCAAAGATAATAATCGGCTATCCAGCGTGCCAATGATATTTGTGCAGCCGTTAATATCGGCTGCGAGTCAATAATCGCTGCGATATCGCGTGTTTTTTCGACTGCAGGTGAATCCGTAAGCTCAACGATTAATCCCTGCAAGAGCCGTTGTCCAAAAGGGACCCTTACCGCCTGCCCAATTTTTACGGGCAAACCAGGAGGTATGGAATAGCTAAACGTATACGAACGAGCTGATTGTGTATTGACACAGACTTCAGCATAACCCATCTATAAGACTCACCTTGTCTTATTCTTTTTTGGGTTCGGCGGCAGGCGATGGTTCAGGAACGGGCTCCGGTTCAGCGGCAGGCGCTAACTCTTCTACCATGCTCCGTGGATACCGGCGTTCCTTGATGCGTGCCTTCTTGGCGCTCAACCCACGCAAATAGTAAAGTTTAGCACGTCGGACTTTGCCGTGTCGGATTATCTGTAATTTTTCGATTAAGGGTGATGCCATTGGAAAAGTACGCTCGATACCAACACCATAGGCAACCCTTCTAACTGTAAAAGTACCACCGGCATTACCGCTGCGGACACGAATTACAACACCCTGATAGGGTTGAATACGCTCTTTATCTCCCTCGACTACTTTCAAATTAACACGGACAGTATCTCCTGGGGCAAGGGTCGGTAGTTTGGATTTGGGTTTGATTTCACTTAATTGTACGGCACTCATCGCTTTTTACTCCTGTATCTACTGAGGTTCCTAACCTCTTCATAAGCTCTTTTTCTTCTGTCGAAAGGTCTATTTTCGCAAATAATTCTGGTCGCCTTTTTGCAGTGCGGAAAAGCGATTGCTCGCGCCGCCACCTGGCTATCTGTGCATGATTTCCCGATAGCAAAACATCAGGCACCGCCCAGTCGCGGAACACAGGAGGACGGGTATACTGTGGATACTCCAACAGTCCTCCCGTATGGGATTCTGAAAGCAGTGATTCTGGCGATCCGAGAAAACCAGGGATAAGCCTGACTATAGTATTTATTACCACCATTGCCGCAATTTCGCCACCCGAAAGTACATAATCGCCGATACTTATTTCATCTGTGGCAAGGTGTTCGCAAACGCGTTCATCTATACCCTCATACTGCCCGCAAATAAAAATTAAATGGCTTTCCTTTGAAAGCTCAACCGCAGCCTGTTGTGTAAAAAGTCGTCCCTGTGGAGACAACAAGATAACCGGGACATTTTCGATACCCTGTTGTGCTAGTTCAGTTTTAATATTTTCCACAGCCTCAAAAAGCGGCTCTGGTTTCATGACCATTCCCGCACCGCCTCCAAAAGGATAATCATCGGTAGTGTGGTGCCGGTCGTGCGTGTAGTCGCGGATATTGCGGATATTAACTTTCACAACGCCGGTTTCTACCGCTTTTTGAAAAAGACCGGCACTAAAAGGTCCTTCGAACATCTCTGGGAATAATGTCAAAACATACAGATTTATCATATTCGGAATCAAACACCATCAGTTCTAGGTATCGATTATGGGTGTCTCGATTGAGATAGATATGGTGTATATGGTTTTATTTCCTTGTAATTCCAACAAAATATAATTCTAACATAATTAAGCGTGGGAAGGAAATATATCCGCATTCGGTTAATGTAATCGTAATAACCACAGCAAAATCACCTTAAATAATCTAAAAATATAGTGAAATATTCAGGCTCAAATACTTGACAGAATATAGTAAAATGTGAGAAAATGGTAATCTGTGGGGAATGGTGGGGAAAGTAGTGAACGGGGAAAAACATAAATGTTTCTCGGTGAATTCAGTTACCGAATTGACGAAAAGGGTAGAGTACCCTTACCACCTCGATTCCGCGTTGATTTCAGTGATGGAATTATCCTCACTATAGGCGCAGAAAAATGTATCCTCGCCTACAATCCTTCACAATGGAAAGCGCTTGCTGATAATCTCACGACCGGCCCGGTGCTGTCAAGCAAAATGCGGAAATTAAATCGTGCGCTTTTCGGCACAGCTTTCAATCTTAACCTCGATGGACAGGGCCGAGTAGCCCTGCCAGTTCCTTTACGCCAATATGCAGGCATCACCAGCGACGTGGTTATCGTCGGAGCCAACACATACCTGGAGATCTGGGATAAACAAGCCTGGGAAATTGAGAAGACTGATAGCCAGGCACAATCTTGGCAGATTATCGAAACTCTGGAAAAACATTAGGAGTTGCTGGTGTTGACTGTGGTGCACAAGCCTGTCTTATTGAAAGAAACTATCGAAGCATTAGCCGTACAACCAGGCAAAAGATATGTTGACTGTACATTGGGCGGAGGCGGTCATGCTCGTGCCATTCTTGAAAAATCCACTCCAGGCGGTAAGCTCCTTGGGATCGACGCGGATCCAGAAGCCATTCGTCTGGCTGCCAGTACGTTAAATCAATTCAAGGATTCTTTCATACTTGTAAATGATAATTTCTCCAATCTTGATGAAATCTGCCGTCGTAATTCATTTGTCCCGGTTCACGGTATTTTTATTGACCTGGGACTTTCATCATATCAACTAGAGGACGACTCACGTGGCTTTAGCTTTCGATTGGACAGCGAATTAGACATGCGCTTTAGTCCGGCACAGACTGTCACGGCAGCTGACATAGTTAATCAATCTTCCGAAATCGAACTCGCCCTTATTCTCCGCGAATACGGCGAGGAGAGATTCAGCCAGCGGATTGCCAGGCACATTGTTCAGGAACGCCCTATCAATACAACACTACAACTTGCTCGGGTAGTAGAGAAAGCAGTCGGGAAACGTGGAAGGATTCACCCGGCCACGCGGACTTTTCAAGCACTCCGAATTGCCGTCAATCGTGAACTCGAAATGCTCGAAGTTGCATTGTTTCAGACAATAAACTTGCTTGCTGGCGGTGGCAGGCTTGTGGTAATCAGCTATCATTCGCTGGAAGACCGAATAGTAAAACATTTCATGCAAAGAGAAGCACGGGACTGCGTTTGTCCGCCAGGTCTTCCGGTTTGTAAATGCAATCATAAAGCATCTTTAAGGATTATTAACAAAAAAGTAATTGTCCCTTCGCCTGAAGAAATTGAGGATAATCCCAGGAGTCGCAGCGCGAAAATGCGCGTCGCGGAAAAGATTAATTCTAACAGGCAATATCTCACAAATTATCCATATTTTTCGAGAAATTAGTAAATAGAGGTAGTAGCACGTCCCTATAGGACGCTATTAATAAATTAACCAGGTGGTTGGTACCCACCGATCGAGGAGGAATCGATGCGAAAATGGAAAACCGTATCCGCGATTGATGTCGGCACCACGAAGGTCTGCACGCTCATCGCCGAGGTGGGTGACAGCGGGCAGATGCGCATTGCCGGGGTAGGGAATGTTCCCTCCAGAGGCTTGCATAAAGGTATGGTTGTCAACATCAATGAAGCCAAAGAGTCTATCCGCGAATCGATTAAGAAAGCGGAACAGAGCAGCGGCTACAGGGTGGATTCGGCTTACGTAGGTGTGACGGGACGCCACATTACCGGTAAAAACAACCGTGGTGTCGTAGCCGTTACACGCAACGATAGGCTGGTTCGACCCGACGACCTGAGGAGGGTCTTACAAAGTGCCCAGAGCATCAAAGTGACCAGTGACCAAAAGCTGCTCCATTTAATCCCCCGCAGCTACACCGTTGACGGACAGGAAGGCGTTCAGAATCCCGTCGGCATGCACGGTTTCAAATTGGATGTTGAAACACACGTTATCACTGCGGCTGTGTCATCCGTCCAGAATCTTATCAAGTGCATCCGCGGAGTCGGGGTAGATGTAGAAGACCTCGTGTTCGAGGCGCTTGCCAGCAGTGAAGCAGTTTTGACTGAAGACGAGAAACAGGTTGGAGTAATCCTGGCCGACATCGGCGGCGGCACAACTGATATCTCGGTCTTTAAAGAAGGAAGCATCTGGCACACAGCTATAATTCCTGTTGCAGGCTACCAGATGACACGCGACATCGCCATCGGTCTTGGTCTGCCTTTCGAAGTCGCAGAGGAAATGAAAAAGAAATACGGCACAGCAGTGCCAGTCTACGAAAGTAAGGCAGACAACAACGATGCCGTTTCTACGGGACAGAACGGGCATCAAATCTCTTACCAGGGTTTATGTGATATTGTCCGCGCCCGTATCGAAGAAGTTTTACGGCTGATTGTACTTGAACTTCCCAGGGGCGAACAGGATCTACTTGTTCCCGGTGGTCTTGTTCTAACAGGCGGTACGGCTAATTTATCGGGAATTGATGCCCTGGGACGCGACATCCTGCACATGCCAGTACGCGTCGGCACACCTCTTCCCATTCTCGGTCTTGGCGATAATCTCACCGACCCTGCGTTTTCTACCGCAGTTGGTTTGTTGCTCTGGGGAGTCAAACCAAAGAGCGTCGCGAGTTGGAGATCGCGTGGTTTCGGCGGCAATATCTGGAATGTGGTTTCACGAATCAAAAACCTTTTTGGCAAACCAACGGCAAATCAATAAATTTATTAAATATAAAAGGATATAAATAGGAGGAACTAATGGCGAGGTCAAGTTTCACCGCTAGTCCCGTTAGGATAAAAGTCTGCGGACTAGGCGGTGGTGGATCAAATGCAATTACCCGGATGGTCAGAGATGGTGTTGATGGCGTCGAGTTTATCGCCATGAACACTGATGCACAGTCACTAGCAATCACAGAAGCCCCCATACGCATACAGCTCGGCGAGAAATTGGTTAGAGGTCTTGGAGCAGGTGGCGACCATCATGTTGGTCAGAAAGCTGCCGAAGAAAATCGTGACGAGATCAAAGAAGTGCTCACCGGCGCTGATATGATTTTCGTAACGGCTGGAATGGGCGGCGGCACCGGCACTGGAGCGGCTCCGGTTGTCGCAGAGATAGCCAAGCAAAGCGGTGCTCTAACTATTGCAGTCGTTACAAAACCCTTCAACTTCGAAGGCACGCATCGTATGAAGGTTGCCGAAGAAGGCGTTCAAGCCCTGATACCGATTGTCGATACCTTGATTATCATCCCCAACGACCGCCTCTTCACCCTCTGCGACCAGAAGACAGGCGTGGATAGTGCTTTCCGCCTGGCGGATGAAGTACTCTGCAATGGTGTACAGGCTATTGCCCAGGTGATCACTACCCCCGGTCTTATTAACCTGGACTTTGCAGACGTCCGCTCCATCATGAAAGATGCAGGTCCTGCCTGGATGTCCATCGGGCGAGGTAGTGGACAGAATCGCGCCGTGGATGCAGCTAAGAATGCTCTCGCCAGCCCTTTGCTGGATGTATCTATCACCGGCGCCAAGGGCGTGCTCTTCAACGTCATCGGCGGCGATAATCTGTCGCTCTTTGAAGTTAATGAAGCCGCTGAGATTATTAAGCAGGCTGTCGACCCGGATGCGAACATCATCTTCGGTGTTGTTCATGACTCGAGAATGGACAAAGATGTCAAGATGACCCTGGTTGCTACTGGATTCCAGGCGAGTCAAACGAGTATGAGCCCCATCCGCGCTGAGGAAATGGCTGCCTACTTAAAAGACCTCAAGAATGAAGAACAACTTGATGTACCAGCGTTCTTACGCAGACCGATGTATGCTCAGCGAAAGATGCCGGCACCAGCCCCTCAAACAACAAAACCACAGGCTAGTAAGACAACCTCTTACAGCCCATGGAGCAGGCAATAATCCGAGACTGAGAGCGGGTTAGGGAATCAAATCCTGACAGCCTGAGCTCTGTTTATAAAGAGGGTACTATCGGGTAGACCACCTCACCCCTACCCGATAGTACCCCCCACTTATTTTTACCAGTAATCCCGGAAAAGCTGCTCGTTTTTACTTCACATAACAATAATCCATTGATTGACTATCTCTTGACGTAAATTGTTATGCATTGTACATTTGGTATGGATGCACGTGCAGAAATTCGGAAGGAGTACTGTATGCCCACTTTGATTTTAACCCGGAGAGATACGCTGACATTGTTGAACATGAAGGACGTCATCGGCGCAGTTGAACAGGGATTCAGGGATTGGACTCAGGGAAGAGGAGTTATGCCTCCCAAGGCTTATCTTCAGGTTAAAGATGGCGATTTCCGCGCTATGCCAGCATCCCTTCCAGGGGCAGCCGGGATTAAGTGGGTTAATGTGCACCCAGGAAATCCATCTAAAGGATTACCGACTGTAATGGCTGTACTGATCTGTAACGATCCTTCCACCGGTTATCCCCTGGCAATTATGGATGCAACCGATATCACCGCCTTCCGGACCGGTGCGACGTCAGCTATTGCGTCACGATTTCTTGCCAGGAAAAACTCGAAAACGCTTGGTGTCGTCGGAGCTGGAAGACAAGCCTATACCCAGATACTTGCTCTCTTAGAATATTTCTCATTTCAAAAAATAAAAGCTTATGATATTTCTCCTAAAGTGACTGAACATCTGATCAAATCTCTGCCGGGTCAACCAGTGGCAGCGAGCTCTCTAATTGACGCTGTTCAGTCTGATATCGTCTGCACGGTAACACCGGCACGGCAGCCGATAGTTAAACAGGAGTGGATTTTACCTGGAACACACATCAATGCCGTTGGCGCCGATGCCGAAGGAAAGGAAGAACTCGAGCCTACTATCGTAAAAATGGCGCGTGTTGTTGTTGATGATATTCGCCAATCAATCAAGGCTGGAGAAATCAATGTACCCATCTCAAAAGGACTCTACAGCCAACATGATGTGTACGGAACTCTAGGAGAACTTATTACTAACCAAAAGAAAGGTCGCGCAAACGATAATGAAGTCACCATTTTTGATTCAACAGGAGTAGCCATCGAAGATATTGCGGTTGCTCATAAGTTGTACCTTAATGCCAAAGAAAAAGGGATCGGGCTTACAGTGAACCTTGTCGACGCGTAAATAGCACAGCGATCGTGAAACGTGATAGACTTTATCTTATCAAAGATTAGCTCAATCTTAGCTTACTCAGATATACGCCAGCTGCGGTAAAAAATACTTTCCATGACAAGGAGTGATTATGTCCTCGGCGAGAGTTTTAGATAGCTTGTTTTTCCCGAAATCGGTGGCTGTAGTGGGTGCTTCGGCAAATCCTGCCGGGTGGGGAGGTACGAGTTTCCTGCAAAGACTAATAAAACGCGGTTTTTCAGGCAAACTTTATCCCGTCAATCCAAAGTCGACCGAAGTGGAAGGATTGAAATGCTATCCGAATGTGCAATCGATACCCGAGATACCAGACCACGTCATCATCTCTACTCCTGCGATCGCTGTACCACAGATATTACGCGATTGTGTCACTGCTAATGTAAAGAATGTCCATATCTTCAGCTCGGGTTTTAGCGAAACGGGAGAAGAAGACGGAAAAAAACTGGACGAGGAAATTACAGCGATCATCAAGAATAGTGACTTGAGGGTGGTTGGTCCGAACTGTATGGGGATCTGGGTATCAGCCAGTAAACTCTGCGCCTGGGGAGCTGAGCCAAAAGGACTTGGTTCGGTGGCATTTTTATCTCAAAGCGGTGGGCATGGCGAATATATTAGCGAGCTAGGGCAATCGCTTGGAGTATATTTCAGCAAGATAATTAGTTTTGGAAATGCAAAAGGACTCCAGGCTTATGATTTCCTGGAATACCTGGAAACAGACCCTGACACTAAAATAATAGCTTGCTATTTCGAAGGGATGAGGGACGGCAACCGTGTAACTCAATTAATCAGGCGCATTAACCGCACCAAGCCGGTGCTGGTCTGGAAAGGCGGTTTAACAGCCTCGGGAGCGCAGGCAGTATCCTCTCATACCGGATCGCTTGCTGGAGAGGAGCGCATCTGGAAAGCTTTTTATGCTCAAACCGGCGCTGTACCAGTCGGGTCGCTGGATGAAGTAATAGACACTGCTATGGCTTTCTTGTACTTGAGACCGGCTGCTGGCAAACGCACGCTGCTAATGGGGGGAGGAGGAGGTAATTCAGTGGCGCTAGCCGACATCTGCGGTCGGGAAGGACTTGAGGTACCCTGGATTACGGATGCGACACGCCAGGAAATGAACAAGTTTATCCGGCTTGCCGGAAATAGCACCAGAAATCCGCTTGATATCTGGTCTGTGCAGGACAACCCTGATGATTTTAAAAAGGCATTCGACCTTGGTCTGGCAGATCCCAATATCGATGTTGCAGTCATGGAGAAACAGATAATGTGGGACAGTGATGAACCAGAACATATTGAGCGTCATAAGAAAGCCGACGGAGTTCATATCGAGTATTGTAAAAATAACACGTCGGGAAAACCTATTGTTGTTGCCGCAACGAGCATGGCGAACATGGAAGGTCCTTCAGCTTATCGCGCTCAGTTATTGACAAGGTTCGTTACTTCCGGAATTCCCGCTTATTCCAGCACAGTCAGCGCAGCCAGGGCGCTCAGCCGGTTTGTCGCCTATCACGAATTTCAATCTAAAAATAATTAGAAATTACTTAAGGCGAACACTCTTATCGAATTGCAGGAATTCTACAGGCGCTCCCGCTTCTTCGATCATTGCAACCATGACTCCCGGAGAAGGAGAATTCGGCAAGACGATAACCCTTTTATCTTTGAGCGCTTCCTGCAGGTCATCAACCTCGAATGCCACGTGCGGTACTGTTTGTACAAGTTCAGGAAGAGTATTTCCTTCTTCATACAGCATCCACTGGATACCAAACGGATTTGACTCGTGGTCGGTACAATAAATCTTAAGGTGTTTTACGTGAAACATACCTTCGACTATATTTTTCGTCGGTATACCGAGGTGATGATATTTGTATTCCATTTCTCAGGCTTTCAATTTTACTTTGCAGGCGCAGGTTCCATATCGACTCTAAGAGCTTCCAGGACACGGCACGCCATTCCATAGTAAGCGATTGCGGCGGTTAATTCCACAATGGACGGTTCATTAAGAAAACTCCGCAATGCATTAAAAGTTTCATCCTTGACCTGGATATTCACCTCAACCTCATCGGCAAAAGCCAATACTGCTTTCTCTTCATCCGTAAACTCCCGGGATAGCTTCCATTGTCCAATTTCATCGATTTGTTTCTTTCGAAGACCAGCACGTAACGCGATCGGCGTATGCTGAGCCATTTCATATCTACATCTTGCCAGGAAGCCTACTCGCAGAACGGCTAACTCGCGTAGCCTGGCTGGTAATCCCTCACCCTTCAATATGGAATTGCCTAATCTTTGAAAGTTTAATCCAATGTACGGAAGATGTCCCATTACCTTAAATAGATTCAAAACACGTCCGCTGTTCTGCATGTTTTTTTCGTAAAGCTCTTTAACCATTGGATGAGCATTTTCTTTTTCAATCATTGCTACACGTGCCATAGCTCTCCTTTTATTCAAATATTGTCGTATTTATCTAGGTACTTGCTTGTTATGATTGTAAGCGAGAGTAAATTACCGATACTACTATTAAACTCAGTAGAGTCGAACCAAAAAAAACCGACTGCAACAATAGCCATTTCCGCTGCCATTATACCACCTTCACCCGTACCGACTAGTAGCGGCAGATTGGCTAGTTATGTTATCTGCCTTTCGCGGTTTAGACATAAGAATCATTAGAATGAATGGAACGATTGTGATTATGGTTAAAGCCAGCCAGATGTACTGGTAGCTTCGATAATTATCAAACACCCAGCCGGCGAGAGGTGGACCGGTAATCGTACCGATAACTGCCAATCCGACTACAAGTCCATGAATTGCGCCAAAACTCTTGCGTCCGAAATAGCTGCGTACTACAGAGCCACGAACAGTTGCATTGCCTCCAAACCCTATACTGAACAAAGGTATTGCTGAAAAAAGAAAAATCGAATTAATAATAATTGCGAAAGCAAAACAGAGAAGTCCGACTCCCATCATCGCATACCCGGTTGCCATGATATACCGGTGATCGATCTTGTCACTGAGCCAGCCGAAACTTAATCGCCCGATCACACTCGAGAGCGGGATTGCGCTCGCAATCAGGCTGGCGGTTCCACGTTCGATGCCGATGCTACTTAAATAAGGCATCATGTGAGTTGTAATTGCATTCACAATAAGCAGTTGAAAGAGCATTGCAAAAGCCAGGCACCAGAATGCCTGAGTCTTCAAAGCTTCTTTAAGTTTAAATTCATTTTCGGTTTGGAGCACGTTAACATTACTCGATTTATTTAATTCGGAAAGCACAACTTCACCGTCGGGGAATAGACCGTATTTTTCAGGTCTATCGCGGATAACAAGCGCGATTGGTGTGACGATGCCGAGACAAAAAAGACCCAGAACTATCATCGCCCGCTCCATGCCCAGGTTGTCGATAAGTAATACCACGATGGGAATCATCAGACCGGAAAAGCCTACCCCACTGTGCATGAGACCGGTCGCCTTACCAACTTTCTTGTTAAACCAGTTAGCAACTGTTGTCATTGTAACAGTTGGGCTGAGTGCACTCATTCCGAGAGCGATGAACGCAAATGCAACGTAAAACATTGCAAGTGTAGATACCTGGCTCAGGAGCAGAATCGCCATTCCGCAAAGCACCGTACCTGCAACGATGAATATGCGAGTACCCCACTTGTCTATAAGCAAACCGAGGAAGGGAGCCAATAAACCGACTTCAAGCCCTCGCAGTGAAGCAGCGATAGATATCTCCGTCGATGTCCAACCGTACTTTGTGCTCAGTGGTTCGATTAGCGCTGTAAAACCAAACCCGATTATACCTTGCGTGAACAACGAGATAGAAAAACAGGCGGCGACTACCCACCAGCCATAAAAGAAACGGGGAGATTTTGTTTCCGTACGGGCTATTGACTTCATTTATTATAAAATAACGTTCTTGGCTTTAAACTGAGCAATATCTTCCCAGGTATAGCCGAGATCGAGCAAAATTTCTTCTGTATGCTGCCCGATTTCAGGCGCTGGTCCTTTTACTTCTGCAGGATTTTGAACAAATTTTACCGGGGTCATTACAACCTTCGCATCTGGTTTTGCGGGATGATGTAAATCAACAAAAAAGTTATTTGCTATTGCTTGGGGGTCGTTGAAAACCTCCACCGGACTTGCGACACGCCCGTAAATAATATTGTGTTGTCGGAAAATCACTTCCCACTCAGCCATAGTTTTAGCCAGAAGTATCTCATCTATTTTGCGAATTAATTCTTCTCTATTAGCAAATCTCTGTTCGTTATTAATATATTTTTCATCGTTTTCCCATTCAGAATGTCCCAAAGCCCGGCAGAAATTCCCCCAGGAGAGGTCGGGTTGCAGCATCGCCGCCCAGAACCACCTGCCATCTTTTGTCTGATAGTTGTTCCAAAGAGGATTCCGTGCCGTAGCACGGGCATGTTTTACGGATTCTCTGCCATTGATCACTGCTCCGTAATCTTCGGCACCCGTCCAAACACCTGTCTGGTAGAGGGAAAATTCGACGTTTTGTCCATGTCCGGTTCGGTCTCGATGGTATAGAGCAGCAAGCACGCCTGCTACCATGTTACTGCCAGTGACTCTATCCATCATTCCTCCGCGCTGCGGAGGTGGAATGCTGTCAGGTTCTCCCATCATATACATTAAACCTGAGCGAGCCCACGCAGCTGCATAATCGAAGCCCCTTTCATCTTTATCGGGTCCAACAGTGCCATATCCGGTAAGTAATCCGTATATAATACGCGGGTTGACCTTGCTCAGTGCATCATAACCCGCACCCAATTTGTCCAGTGTGCTTTTTTCATAATTTGACATAAAAATGTCAGCCCATTTAACAAGTCTATGTAGAACATCTTTTCCTGTTTCTTCTTTCAAGTTAAGTGCGATTCCCCGCTTACCTCGATTTAAAAATTGGAAGTAGTAACCAATATTTACTTCTGTTTGCCTCTTGGTTTTTTCCTCTTCCGTTAGGGGAGTACCGATACCGCGGGCCATATCTCCAGTTAGCGGCTCTAATTTTATTACCTCGGCTCCCCAGTCTGCCATCATAACTGACGCTGCTGGAGCAGCAACGACATGACCCATCTCAAGCACTTTCAGACCTTCAAGAATGCCAGCCATTATTTTCTCCTTCCCCTGGACATATACATTAAACTATACCCTGTTGAGATTATAGAAACAACCAGTCCTGCTCAGTTTTGATTGTTGCTATTTTCTGCAAGCTATACCATGGTTATGACAGGATAAATGATCCAGAAGCTTGTCCTGAGCGAAGCGAACGGAGTGGGAGTCGTTGTGGTTGAGTCAGAAGCATATTCAGACGGAAAGAAATGTGAAGGAACGCCTTAAAACAAATGCTAGTAGTGTCAACAACCAAAAATTAACATTTCCCAGTCGATTTTGATATAATTCAAACGACGTAAACATTTTGAAGAAATTGGTTATATCGAGACGGGGGTAAGACAATGACATACTGGTTTAATGCATCGGGACTAAGACAACTGGGACCTTTGGGGAGTACCACCGGCGCTAAGGGATTGGGCAGCACTCTGATAATTCCAAAATTATTTTTCGGGGTGAACGCAATTCCAGAACGAGGCGGCGGTATCATTGGCTATATTTCACCGTATTGTTCTTCTAAGAAAGCCTTCATAGTTACAGATGAATCGGTAAAATCTATAGGAGAACGGGTAGCGACTTCATTTATAAACAGTAAATTTACCACTGAGATCTGGGATGGCGCAAAACCAGAAGTTCCGATTGACACCGTAAAAACCTGCGCTGACGCAATGACAAAATTTGGCCCGGACCTTATTGTCGCCGTCGGTGGTGGGTCCGTTATGGACACGGCTAAAGCAGCCTGGATTCTTTATGAAAGACCGGACATCACCGACCTCAAAAAATTCGCTCCTCAAATGGCACTCAACCTGAGAAAGAAGGCGATTATGCTCGCTGTGCCGACTACGAGCGGGACAGGTTCGGAGGTAACCAGCGCCGCTGTACTTACGGACGATGAAGGCGGCAGAAAAATGCCCATCGCCAATCGGGAACTGTTTCCCGATTTCGCCGCCATCGATCCGACCTTCACTGCTGGTATGCCTGCTAAATTAACGGCGGGAACCGGTTTGGATGCTCTAGCTCACGCCATCGATTGCGTCACATCACCAGCCTCTTTTGATGCTACCGACGCACTGGCACTAAAAGCGATTGAGTTAACGTTCAAATACCTCCCCAGAGCGTATCGAGATCCCCGCGACCATGAAGCAAGACTTAAAATGCATATCGCGGCGACTCTTGCCGGTATTGCTTTTGGAAACGCAGCAGCGACGCTGACACACAGCATGGGACACGCTCTCGGCAAAGTGTTTCACGTTCATCATGGTATCGCCGTTGGCATATTTATCCCATACACTCAACAATATTACTCCGCAGTCACCGATAAATATCTTGACGTGTGTAAAACACTTGAAATCAAGGGGAGAACTCCGGACATAAAGCTTATTAATCTCATTAAATCGATTAAATCTCTGTTCAAGTCCCTGGATGTGCCTCTAACACTACTGGAACTTGGTATAAGCAAGGATGATTTGAGCAGGAATATGAGTAAACTGGTGATTGATTCTATCGAGGACCCGGATACGTTTGGCAGCCCACGCTGGATTACTGAAGAGCAATGTGAAAAATTATTCTGGTATGCTTTTGAAGGTAAGGACGTAGATTTTTAGGAGGCAATGAAAGATGAACGGATACTATGGGAAATTTTTGAAAGTTGACCTTACTACAGGTGAGATAGGCGATTTGCCCTTCAATGAACAGACGGCGAGAGAATTTCTCGGGGGATGCGGTTTAAGCGCCCGTCTTATATACAACTCGGTTAAGCCGGGGATGGACTTGCTGGATCCACAGAATCCTCTGGTCTTTGCAGCTGGTCCTTACGTCGGCACCCCGATTCCGATGGTTAGTCGGAGTTCAGTTTGTGGCGTTTCTCCACAAACTGGATACTGGGGAGAAGCCACCACCGGTGGAGTGTTTCCGTTCCGCCTAAAGGCAGCCGGTTACGACGGCATCTTCATCACTGGGAAAGCAAATAAACCGGTTTATCTGTTGGTCATTGATGGAAAAACCGAAATTAAAGACGCCTCAAAACTCTGGGGCAAAAACTCTTATCAGACTCAGGAACTGATTAAGAAGGAAATTAACCAGAGAGGTTTAAGTGTCTCATGCATCGGCGAGGGCGGTGAAAACCTGGTGAAGTATGCTGGAGTAATGAATGATGAAGGGCGGACAGCCGGCAGATGCGGCATGGGCACATTAATGGGATCAAAGAACCTTAAAGCTGTTGCTGTTACCGGCAGCCAGACCGCGCCTCTAGCAGATGAGACGAAACTGAGAGAACTTTCGCGCCAATTCAGGGAATTGCTGATCGGCCGGCGTGCTTCGATGATGGAATACGGCACTCAAGGTTACATGGAGACAGGCTACACTATTGGCGATGCTCCAGCCCGATACTTCACCCGCACTGTTTTCCCCGTTCACCGAGTTACTGCTATTTCATTTCGCCGCGATTACACAATCGAAAATTACGCCTGTTTTGGATGTCCGACGATGTGCGGACGCGAACTCAAACATTTCAAGAAGGGTCCGGATTCGATTGATGGCCCTGAATACGAAACAGTCGGAACCTTTGGACCACTAAGTTGGAACTTTGACAAGGATATTATTGTTCAGGCAAACCAATACTGCAACGAGACAGGTATCGATACTATTTCTGCAGGTGTCACAATTGCCTACGCAATGTACCTGTTTGAACAAGGTGTTCTGAGCGAGAAGAAAGCCGGCATGAAAATCGAGTGGGGCGACGGTAAGACTATTCTCAAGCTGTTGAAAATGATTGTCAAGCGGGAAGGTATAGGTGATCTGCTTGCTGAAGGCACCTTGAAAGTCGCACAGGCACTGGGCGCAGACCCCGAAACGGTTGCCGCTGTAAAAGGACTCGAGATTCCAATGCATGACCCGCGCAATACGACCGGTATGGCAATCAGCTATGCTACCGGTTCGCGAGGCGCCTGCCATCTTCGCGGCGATTATTATTCATTCGACCTCGGTAGCAGGGTACCGGAATACGGCATTCAGGCTTTCGACCGGTTTGAATCAAAAGGAAAATCACCCATGGCTGCGAAATACCAGAACTTCAAAGATGTTTATGATTCTATATTGATGTGTAAATTCGCTAATGCTACTCCAACTCAAATGGTGGATTTTCTCAATGCCATTACTGGTTGGAACGTCACCACAGATGAATTGTTGGTGATTGGCGACCGGTCGATGAATATTAAGCGGGCGATCAGCAATAAACTCGGCGTTAACCGGACGCACGATCACATGCCTGGTATCAGCATCGCTCCGATGAAAGAAGGACCTACAGCTGGGAAATCACCGAATATGGACGTCCTTTTAAAGGAATATTACGAATTCAGGCAATGGGATTGGGAAACAGGTAAACCAAAAGCTGAAAAACTTGTGAGCCTTGGTCTCGCAGATGTCGCAAGTGACATTTGGAAATAAATGTTATTATCTTAAATATATCTTTCTGAAAGGTACTCTACGCGGATGAAATTTACCAAGATGCAGGGCGCCGGTAATGACTTTGTTGTGGTCAAGACCGGGAATATTTCTCAAGACTGGTCGAATCTTGCAATACAAATGTGTGATCGGCATTATGGGGTTGGAGCCGACGGTTTGCTGTTGTTTTTGCCTTCCGTTGTTGCAGACTTTAAGATGCGCCTCTTCAACGCCGACGGCTCCGAGTCAAAAGCCTGCGGCAATGGAATGCGATGCCTGGTTAAATACTATCTTGACGAACATTCCAACGGTAATCCCGATACCATAGTAACTATTGAAACATTATCAGGAATTCGAAATGCTAAGGTGCGTCGCAACCAAGGTAAAACAACTGAAATCCAGGCAAATATGGGGCAGCCCAGTGTCGGGCACAATGGGACATCCATACAGCTAATCTATTCGGACCCAGTTAAAGATATTGCCAGCGCGATGAATCGAACCTTAACTATAGATGGTCGAGAGTTACTTGTCAGCCTGGTTACGGTTGGAAATCCGCACGCAATTCATTTTTCTGCGGACAATATATCGAACTACCCCCTGGCGTATGTTGGTCCTCTCATAGAACAGCACCAGCTTTTTCCAGATGAAACAAATTTCGAGGTCGTTCACGTTGTCAATCGGAAAACGATTGAGGCTAGAGTTTGGGAGCGCGGCTGCGGTGAAACTTTTGCTTGCGGCACTGGAGCTTGTGCAATTACGGTCGCTGGGAAATTGCTCGGTTATCTGGATAACAACGTTGAGGTCAGACTCCCAGGTGGCAGTTTGACCGTGGAATGGGATGGAAGAGGTGAAGTTTTCCTGGGAGGACCGGCATCAACGGTATTCCAGGGCAGTTGGTCTTGATTTCCGTCCTACCTTAACTACATTCAGGAGACAACATGAGATTATCCAAACGTTTAGAAAAAATTCCTCCTTATCTTTTCGTCGAAATATCACGGAAAATTGCGGCTCGTAAAGCTGCTGGCGAAGATATCGTCAGCTTTGGTATTGGTGATCCTGATATCCCAACTCCACTTTATATAATCGATAGGTTGTGTAAGTCAGCACATGATCCCGTAAACCACCGCTATCCTGAATCGGAAGGCTTGCCAGAATTGCGAAAGGTAATCGCGCAATGGTATAAAAAACGTTTCAGCGTAGAACTGGATCCAGACAAAGAGGTCGTTCCGCTTATCGGTTCGAAGGAAGGCATCGCACACATCGCGTTCTGTTTAATAGATCCCGGCGATTTTGCGCTCGTACCTGACCCCGGATATCCCGTTTATTCGTTTGGCACAACGCTCGCAGGCGGTAGAGTGTATTACTTAGGTTTAAATTCGCGCAATAATTTCCTCCCTGACCTTAACCGAATACCGAAAAATATCATTGAGAGAGCTAAAGTGCTCTGGCTCAATTACCCCAATAATCCTACTGGGGCGGTTGCTAGCCTGGAATTTTTCGATAAAGCTGTTGAATTTGCTCAGAAAAATAATTTGTGCATCTGTCACGACGGGCCTTATTCAGAAGTTTCTTTTGATGGATATCAACCTCCAAGCTTCTTACAGTCAACCGGAGCCAAAGATATAGGCATAGAGTTCCATTCTCTCTCCAAAAGCTTTAACATGACAGGCTGGCGAATTGGGATGGCTGTCGGCAATTCGGAGGTCATCACAGCTCTCAAAACAATGAAATCCAACTTGGATTCAGGAATCCCCCAAGCGATACAGCTTGCTGCGATAGAAGCACTCAGTGGACCGGAGGATGCTATCCGGGAACATAATGAAATATATCAACGGCGTCGCGATCTCCTGGTAGAGACACTTAATAAAATGGGACTTCAGGCGTCGCCCCCCAAAGCGAGCTTATATATCTGGGCTAAAGTACCGGATGGTTACACTTCCGTGGAGTTTACAGATGATTTGCTCGATAAGGTAGGTGTAGTTGTTACACCTGGGACTGGATATGGGAAAAACGGCGAAGGATATGTCCGACTTTCTTTAACTGTGCCTGATGCTGTGCTTTTAAAGGGGCTTTCCCGTATGGCTGGCTGGCGAGACAGTAAGAACATACTGCGTTATAAAAAATAACTTTACATAATATCAATAGGGGACAGGTTATTAATA
>Ga0315281_10005197_pt1 | contig 18665 bp, 15 predicted proteins | sample YL17G07_0_MG_FD_204540 | JGI IMG/M metagenome (GOLD analysis project Ga0315281, IMG submission 204540) | Sediment microbial communities from Yellowstone Lake, YNP, Wyoming, USA - YL17G07_0 | ecosystem: Environmental > Aquatic > Freshwater > Lake > Sediment | place: USA: Wyoming | collected...
GCCGAGCGCATCTCCGTAATACACGCCTAACCCGCCGCGCACCACCGTCTCATCGTTCACCTTGTACGCAAAGCCGACCCGCGGCTCGAAGTTGGTCGCGTCGTTGGGCCGCCCCGCCTGCTGGAACGGCGGGAAACTGATGTCGTTCGCAAACACGCCGAGCTCCAGGTCGTAGCGGATCCCGAGATTCAGCGTCAGGCGATCCGAGACCTGCCAGTCGTCCTGCGCCCAGCTGGCGATCTTCTTCGAGTAGAGATGCACGTCGAAGTTGCCGACGCCGATGCTGTAGCTCCGCGTGATCGAGGAGATGGCCGCCAGGTTCCAGGTGTCGGCGTTGAACGGATCCGGAAAGAGCGCCTCGATATTCGCGGGCGTGGGGCCTCCCCGCGCGTCAATCGTGCCCATGCACTGCCGGCAATTGGCCTGAATCTGGTGACGGTGCAGGAACTCGCCGCCGAGCCTCAGATCGTGATGGCCTCGCGCGTTGTACGAGTACGTAAAGTCGTCTCGAACGTTCCACACCCACTGGTCCTGGTGCCGGGGAAAGAACTGGTTGCCCGCAATCGAGAAGGTCGTGAACGTGATCCTGGGCGATCCCGTGGTGATGCCGTTGGCCTTTTGCCAGTGGTTCGACCACGAGGTGAGATTCTGATTGGCGAGGCCGAACACGGCCTTCCCCACTCTGATCTCGTTCAGCGCCCGATTGCTCAGCACCTGCGTGACCTGCCCGAGGTACTCGTCGTTGTATTCCTCGTTGGTCCCGGTCGCCGCGGGATGGCCGGTGGCCGACCCGAGCCCGAACGGCTCCGAGAGCCGCCCGCCCGACACCTTGGCCATCACGCGCGTCTTCGACGACAGCTGATAGTCGAGGCGCCCGCCGCCCTTCTTCTGGTTGTTGGTGCCGGTCAGTTCCACGTTGAATTTCGGGAACGGCGTATTCCAGATGCTGGTCCTCGGCTCGCGCTCGTATTCGTAGTTGGCGAAGAAGTGGAGCTTGTCCTTGATGAGCGGACCGCCGAAGGTCGTGCTGAGCTGCTGATTGTCGATGGGCTCGACGCGGGCCAGCACCGGATTTTCCGCGTTGAACTTGCTATTGCGGAAGTTGCCCCGGAGCAGGCCCGCCCACCGGTTCGTGCCCGACTTGGTGATCGCGTTCACCTGCACGCCCGTCGACCGTCCCATTGTCGCGTCGAAGCGGTTGGAGATGAACTGAAACTCCTGGATGGAGTCCTGGCTGTACTTGGGCTGCCCGCCGGTTCCGATATCCGCCGACACCTGCTGGCCGTCGACGTTGAGCTGAAACTCCCGCGCCTCGCCGCCGTTTCTGTCGGGCAGCGGCGTGACGGCGTTGGTCGAGCTTGTCCGGCTCCCCGGCGCCAGCAGCGCAAGCGCCATCCAGTTGCGGCCGTTCACCGGCAGCTCCTGCACCTGACGCGGATCGACGTTGCCGCCGAGACTGGACGTCCTGGTTTCGAGCAGCGGCGATTCACCGGTCACGGTCACCGATTCGGCGACCGTGGAGGGGTTCATCTGGAAGTTGACGACGACCGTCTGGCCCACGAGCACGTCCACGCCGGTCCGCGAGACGGAAGCAAAGCCGGACAGCGCCGCCTTGATCTGGTAGGCGCCGACGCGCACCGGAATCCGGTACACGCCGCGCTGATCGGTGACGCCTTCGAACGTGTTCCCTGAGGCCTGATGCACGGCCTGGACCGTGGCTCCCGGCACTACAGCACCGCTCGAATCGGTTGCGGTGCCCGTCAGTACTGCTTCTTGTGCGTGTGCCACGAGCGGCAACGCGAGGATGGTAACGACCGCCAGGAACCGTCTGACAACGCCCGATGTCATGTGTCCTCCGTGCAGAAGCCGGAACCCCGAGTGTCGGCTTGTTTTCTCAAGGGAACGTAGCCTAGCTCCCGGGCCGAGTCAACGGAATACCGGCTTCATTTCTGCCTGGTCTGAAGCTGATGGTAGCCGAGGCTCTTTCGCGCATCGGCGAGGGTCCGGCCGTCGTTGACGGCGCTGCGGATCTTCTGCTCCACAGCGTCAATCTCCTCCGCCGCGGACAGGACGGCGTCCTCATGGGCGCGCGGGATCACGAGCACGCCGTCGGCGTCGCCGCGCAGGAGGTCGCCAGGGTTCACGAGCGCATCGCCGATGTTGACGGGACCGTTCATCGCGACCACCTGGACGCGATCCTTGCCGGTCCGCATCGAGTAGCTCCGGCTGAAGATCGGATAGCCCAGCTCACGTGAGAGATGTGTGTCGCGGCAGGCGCCGTCGATCACCGTGCCCGCGACGCCGCGCCGATGCGCCACCCACGTCAGGATGTCGCCCCACACGGTCGCGTTCTCGCGGCCGCCGTTGTCCAGCACCACGACGCTCCCCGGCGCGACATCATCTATATAGTCGCCGACCGTGCCGGGCGGCAGCCCCGCCGGCCCGTACAGGATCGTGAACGCGCGCCCCGTCAGGCGGAAGCGAGGATCGAGCGGCTTGATGTTCAGGCACTGCCCGGCAATGCCAAGCCGATCGAGCGCGTCGCTGATGGACGTCGTGTCGAGCTTCGAGGCACGCTGCGCGTTGGTGTCCATCTACTTCCTCAGCATCGTTTCGTAGCTCTTGCCCATCACCTGGCCGATGGGCGCGCCCGCGCGCAGCGAATCGGCCATGGCCTTTTCACGCGCGGCGATCGCTTCCGCCGCGTCGAGCACCCGTTCGATCTCGCTCTGCGCGACGAGCACGACGGCGCTTCCGTCCGCGACGACGTAGTCGCCCGGCGACACCGCGATGTCGCCGACCACGATCGGGACATTCGTGCCGGCTTCGACGAGGCGTCCACGCGCGGTCCGTGCCGTGTGATCGCGGGCGAAGACCGGGAAATCGTGCGAGCGGCTTTCGTCCACGTCCCGCGCGGGGCCCTCGATGATGACGCCGGCGACGCCCCGCAGGCTGGCGCCGAGCGACAGCGTGCCGCCCCACCCCGCGGCGTCGATGCCGGTGCGCTGCTCGACGACGATCACGTCGCCGCGCTCGGCGGCGTCGATGGCAGCGGTCCCGAGATGTCGCGACCCCACAGGCCGCCCATCGTCTTTCTCCAGCTTGACGGTGACGACGCGCCCGGAAATCCGGCGGTCCGTGGACAGCCGATGAATGCCGCGAACCGCGCCCGTGAGCCCCAGCTTGTCCAGCGCGTCGGACACCGCGCACGAATCCAGCCGGCCGAGCCTCGCGAGGACGTCAGCCACGCCGGTCATTCCCAGTACGCGAAGCACATCGCGTTGCCGGTGCCGGCCTCCGAGCGATAGCACGGCACGTAGTCCACCTGATGAAACGTCCGGCCCGCGGCGTTCATCGCGGCAATCACGGGATACCAGTTCTTGATCTCCGCCGTGCCGACCTTGAACACGTTCTCCGGCAGCGCGGCCAGCGCCGTTTCGTCGCCGTTCTTCATCGCCGCCATGACGGTCCGATCCAGGTCTTCATCTATTACGAAGTGCGTGAGCCCGCCTGACGCCATGAGCGCGACGCGCTTGAAGCCGGTGAAACTCGTGATCGCGCGATAGAGCGCGTGCCCGAGATCGAGACAGCGGCGGAGCTTGGGCGTGTTGTGCGGAAAGTGCACGTTCAGGATGATCGGCACGCTCGGCGGCGTCTTGTCCTGAAGAATCGAGTGGTACAGAAACCCGTACGCGTGAGGAATGCCGCCCCTCGGCGCGCCGCTGGGCGTGTCGTCGGACTGCGCGAGGTCGAAGTTCTCGTCGCCGAGCGAGTCGAGGATGTGATCGGCCAGCGCCGTCGCGCCCGGGTACGTCGCGCCCTCGGTCGGCGAATTGCCGGGCTCCGCGATATTGAGACCGGGCTGGTCTTCGTGCAGGTGCTGCACGTTTCTGATCTGGCTTCCCCGATACACGGTGATGGCCGGCGTGAGGCCGGCGTTGAAAAACTCGCGCTGATCGTTGCCGACGATCACGACGGCATCGGGGGCGACGGCGTTGAACTTCTTGCCGAGGATCTCCATGGCGCTGCGGCATTTTGCGAAGCGCTCGCGCCTGACCTCAACGGTGATCTCGCTCGCGAATCCTGGCGCGCGCGCTTTCAGCAAAGATTCAAAATCGTACGTCTTTCCACGAAACCAGTGATTCTTGTTCTCGCGGTCGGCTTTCGCGCGCAGATCCCATTGCTCGGGCGGAGTCGACAGCAGCGGCCCGTGCGACGCGCCAATCCCCAAAACGATCTCAGCCATGTGTGGTATCCGTTCTCCAGCGCGAAAAACGCTTTTCCAGTTGCTCCGCCAGCCATGTCAGCACGATGCCCGAGAGCGCGATGATGACGACGCCCATGAACACCGTGTCGGTTTGAAACGTCTGGCCCCCGTAGTTGACCATATAGCCGATGCCCTGGCTGCCGCCAAACATTTCGCCGACCACGACGCCGATCAGCCCGAGCGCCACGGACTGCCGCACGCCGGTGAGGATGAACGGGACGGCCCCGGGGACGGCGACCGTCTTGAAGATCTGCCAGTCCGACGCGCAGAACGCACGCGCGGCTCGTAGCAGGTCTCTGTCGGTCGCCCGGATGCCGCCGATCGTGTTGATGAGTACTGGAAACACCGCGTTGATGAACACGATGAAGACCTTCGACCACATCCCGATGCCGAACCAGATGAGGACGAGCGGCACCAGCGCCACGCGCGGCGTGGCATAGAACGCGTTCACGAACGGCTCGAACACCATCGCGAGCCGCCGGTACCAGCCGATGATCACGCCGAGCACGACGCCCGTCGCGACAGCCAGGCCGACGCCGATCGCGAAGTTGGTGCCGCTGTACGCCAGGTCCTGCCTGAGGCGGCCGTGCGTCCACTCCTCCACGAATCGCGCGACGACCGAGGACGGCCCGGTGAAGAACAGCGGAGAAATCCTGCCGCTCGACCAGAACGCCTGCCAGAGAGCGATCGCCGACAGCACGGCGATGCCGCCGAGGATGCGGGCTTCGTGCCTCTGATAGAAACTGCGGTTCACGGGTTTGGTTCCACTCTGTCTTCCATCTTCTCTTCTACGATCCGCCAAATCGCGTCTTCAATCTGGAGAAACCTCGGGTCGCGTTTGAGGCTGAGCGGCCGCGGGCGTTCGAACGGAATCGTGAATACTTCTTTGACGTGGCCCGGACGCCCGCTCATCACGGCGACACGGTCGGCGAGATACACCGCTTCGTTAATCTGATGCGTGATGAACAGCACGGTCTTGTGCGCCTTGGCCCAGATCTTCAGCAGTTCGGCCTGCATCAGCTCGCGCGTCTGGGCATCGAGCGCCGCGAACGGCTCGTCCATCAGGAGCACCAGCGGATCGGCGGCGGTCGCTCGCGCGAGGTTGACGCGCTGCTGCATGCCGCCGGACAGCTCGGACGGATAGTGGCGCTCGAACCCTTCGAGGCCCACCAGCTTGATGAAGTAGTCGGTCCTCTCCGTCATCGCCGCCCGATCGAAACGCTTCTGCATTTCCATGCCGTAGCGGACGTTGCCGGCCACGGTCCGCCACGGCAGGAGGCTCGCGTGCTGGAACACCACGGCGCGGTCGACGCCGGCGCCCGCGATCCGCTTGCCGTCGATCGACACGGTTCCCACGTCGTACGGAAGCAGCCCCGCGACGATGTTCAGCAGCGTCGTCTTGCCGCAGCCGCTCGGGCCGACGATGGCCATGAACTCGCCGTCGCCGACGGAGAGCGAGACGTCGGACAGCGCGAGCACCTCCCGACTCTCGCGCTCGACGTAGTAGTGCTTGGTCAGGCGGTCGATCTCGAGCTTCATCGGCGGCGCGCTGGCCGTCAGAACGCCAGCTTCGCTCTCCGCTGCGCTTCGGCTTTGACGTCGGCGCCGAACAGCTGCTCGAAATAGCCTTCCTTCACCAGCCGAGCGACCGTGCTGTTGTCCACGACCTTGTGGAAATCGAAGGCCTTCAGCTCTGCGGCGATCCGCGGATCCACCTGCTGCGCGACGATGGATTTAATCGCCGGCGCCAGCACGTAGGGCACGCGGTCGAAGATGCTGCCGTTCTTGTAGAGGTCGTAGATGCGCGCGACGTCGGCCTCGGGCTGCTTGTCGAACGCGAGATAGGCTTTCACCGCAAACGCTTTGTCCTCGTAGAAGCGCTTGATGGCTTCCGCGTGCGCTTTGATGATCGACTCCGCCAGTTTCGGAGACGCGGCGAGCGCTTTCCTGCTGAACAGGTAGACCGTGGCGGCATACACCTCGCGCTCGGCGAGGTTCGCCAGCACCTTGTAGCCGGCCTCTTCCAGCCGGAAGTAGGCCGGCGCGGTCAGCAGCGTCGCGTCCGCGCGATTGGTCTGCAGCGCCGCGGCGCGTCCGCTGACGTCGGTGCCGACCGGGATCCATTCCACGTCGCGCACGCCGAGCCCGTAGGTGCCGAGCAGCGCCACCGTGTAGTTGTAGGGCGCGTCGCCGATCTGTCCGACGGCGATGCGCTTGCCCTTGAGCTGTTTGGGATTCGTGAATTCCTTCTGCCCCACCAGCGCGAACAGCCCCTTGTTGGACGAGCTGCCCATCAACGCGAAGTTTGCCGCATCTTTCGAGCTCGCGACCATCCCCTGCTCGAGCGAGTGGTTCACCATGACGGCCTGGCCGCTGGTGAGCATCGCGATGCCGGCGGGATGCACGCCGAACTGCAGATCGACGTCGAGCCCGTACTTCTGGTAGTAGCCGCCTTCCTTCGCGATGTACATCGGCCAGGTCGCGCCGCTCCGCGTCGGGTAGTTGATGGTGACTTTCTGCGGTTGTTGAGCGTGGCTTGAACCGCCGAAGGCGACCAGAACGGCCGCGATGGCGAGCCCGAGGCGACGGAGGTTGTGCGTTGTCATAAGTTGAATACCTTCTTCGCGTTGTCCTCGAAGATCATCTTCTTGTCCGCCGCGCTCAGCCAGTCGATCGCCTCGATCGTGAACCGCGTTTCGTCGAGCCAGCGGCCCGTCTTCGGATCCTTGACCGTCCCTATACCCGGCCGCTCGGTGCCGAACAGGCATCGGTCGACGCCCACGGTCTTGAAGAGCAATTCGAGCGCGTCCTTCGAGTAGAGCACCGTGTCGTAGTAGAGCTTCCGCATCTGATCCGAGAACCTGGGTCCCTTGCCCCGGAGCGAGCTGGCCTCGAAGCGGGCGTACTGATACGGGATGGCGCCGCCGCCGTGCGACACGAGGATCTTCAAGGTCGGAAAATCGTTGAAGACCTGCGAGTTCAACAGCGACACGACGGCGATGTTTTCTTCGTTGATGAAATGGAGTGAGTACGTCAACCGCTCGGAACGGCAGCCCGCCGAGTGAATGTGCCCCGGAACGTCCAGCTCGACGAGTTTTTCATAGAGCGGATACCAGAAGCGGTCGCCGAGCGGCGGTGTTTCGACGCCGCTGCACTCGCCTGGATCGGGATTGAGGAGACAGCCAACGAAGCCCAGTTCCTTGATGCATTTCTCCAGGTAGGGCACGATGGCTTTCGGGCTGACGTTCGGCGTCAGCGGCAGGCCGCACACGCCGCGGAACGTGTCGGGGTAGAGCTGCACCTGCTTGGCGATGATGTTGTTGGTTTCCTCGACGAACCACTGGACGAGCCTGGGATTCTCGCTCGTCATCATCTGATAGGGCCGGGGCGAGATCAGCTGGAGATCGGTGCCCACTTCCTTGAGCTGCGCGAGGTGCGAGCTGCCGCCGAACACCGGCGCGTTCAGCGCCTTCGTCACGTCGTCTTCATTGGCGGCCAGGTTGCCGCCGCGTCCGTGCGCTCCACGATGCGCGAGGATCTGCGCCTTGTAGACATACAAGCTGTCGGGAGCCGTGACGTGTCCGTGCGAGTCGATAATCATAAGGCGCGAATTCTATCAAACATCCGCCGGCATAGGCGCCCTTCGACAGGCTCAGGGCAGGCTGCTCACCGGACAAGGCGCGCCGGAACTGCGGTCCTCCGGTTCAAGCCCTTCCGCTCCCGCGGCGATCAACGGGTTATTCCATCGACAACCGTACGGCGTGATCAGCGTCCGTGATGATTCGATCGCCACGGATCGCATGATCGTGATCGCCGCGATCCGAGAACCTGCGGCCCGCAGTTGATGCGATCGCGCCGGCCGCGCCTTGACGGTTCACTGCCTGCCCTGAGCCTGTCGAAGGGCCAGAGGACATGATCCAGCGAGCATGCGCGCGGAGGTGTAGGATTCAACCATGAAGGTCGCAACAGGAAAAGTCGTTGGGGGGAAGATCGTCCTTGAGGGCGAACCTTTAGCCGAAGGGTCGGTGGTCACCGTGGTCGCGAGAGAAGATGACGAGACATTCGAGGTGTCCCCTGAGGATGAGCGCGCGCTCCTTGAGGCGATCGCCCAGGCAGACCGCGGGCACGTCGTTTCCTGGGAAGAATTGCGGGAGCAATTGCGTCGCTCCGCGTGAACACCCCGCTGCGAATCGAGATCACGGACGACGCTCGGACGCAGATCGCGGCGGCGGTGGCGTGGTGGGCCGAGCACAGGCCGACCTCCCCCGGAGCGGTCCTTGAAGATCTTGACCGCATCCTCGATCTGCTCCGCGTGCAACCCGCCATGGGCACAACAGCGCGCCGAGCCTCGCTGTCAGGAGTGCGGCGAGTCACGCTCTCTCGAATTCGGTACTACGTGTACTACCGAGTAGTCGATGATGCCCTTCAGGTCCTTGCGTTGTGGCACACCAGCCGCGGTCGCGGACCAAGCCTTTGACGCCGGCACCGCCGAACACGGCTTGCAGCCGACGGCGACGTCCGAAACGATGAGTCGCCACGGCTGAAGCCTGGCGTTGCAGACAGAGCATGGACATCGTTGCGAGGATCGGGACTGACTCTGGGAGGCACTCCGAAACCGACATGTCTCTAGCCGTTGTCAAGGCACAACTGGGCTTGCTCCTGTCTGCGGCGGCGGGCGCTGCCAGCACTGGTCGAGAGCTGCAACAGGTGCGTGGCATAGCGCTGTATGACAGCCGAAAGGATTCCTTCGTCACATCACTCGAACCTTTTGCTGCCGTTGAGGCAGGCATTCGTGCTCTACCCTTGGTCGTTGAACGCTACGGAGTTGATCAGTCGCACCGGATAGCCCTGCAACTGGTATACGAGTACTTCGCGCGCGCAAACGGCCTGGTGCTGGACTCCGCACTGGTAGATGCGCTTTGGGCCGACTTCGTGGCCGAACTTGAAGCGCCGGCGTGGCTCATGCGCTGCGTTACCAACCTACGGCACTTTAGAAGCGAAGACATCCACGTCGAGCTCGGAGACGGCGTCTCCATCTTCGGCAGAGATCCAGGCCTGCTCGCTGACCTGGGCTTCGGCGATGGCATATTGGAGAGGATCGATGCGGACTGGAGCGGCTTTGGTGCAAGTTCGTTCGTCATGGTCGCAGAGTCCTCAATGCCCAAGCGGCCGGATAACTTCATCCTGCTGGACGATGGCGGAGGGTGGCTGCGATGCTCCAGAGCCATCGGCGCCATGCGGTTGATTGCGTCAGGGGATGTCGGTATCAGCGCGGTGTTCCTTCAACGGGTGGCTCGTTTCAACGTGGGGATCGGTGGCATCCAGTCATATGGAAGAAGCGTCGACACGCTTGGTACTCCCTACGAATGGCGTCCTTCATATCGTCTCCCGTATGCCGAGACGTACACCGCCCTGGCTCGTCTTGAGAAAGGTGGTTACCGCAAGGCGCCCGGGAACTTGGACCTGGCGCTGCGCGCCTTCATGTCGACGTTCGACCGTTTTCCGACGGCGATGGACACGAAGTTGGTGGATGCGATTACCGCCCTCGAGGCCGTGCTTGGAAGCGAAACCGAAATCGCCTTCAAGCTCTCGTTCAGGGTGGCTTCGTTGCTCGGAGCGACAGATGAGCAGCGAGCGACCCTGTTGAAGACAGTAAAGGGCTTTTACGATGCCAGGAGCAGAATCGTTCACGGGGGGCGCTTAGGTAAGAAGCAGAGCGCGTCGCTCGCTGCGGTCGACGAGCTGCGAGATCTTGTGCGTAGACTGCTGAGGTCCTTCGTTCTGTTCGCTGCAGACGGCGCTCGTCATGTTGACAAGCGGTTCTTCGCGGAGGATCTAGACGCAGCCCTTGTGGACGCTAGTCGTCGCGACAAGCTCAGAGAGCTATTGGGACTGTCGGAATCAACGTCGTCGAGTGATGCGCCCGGTTCGTGACTGCCTAGCCTCGGCTTGCAGCCGACGGCGTCCGGTGAAACCATGGGGCCGCCGCGGCTGAAGCCGCACGTTCAACTCGCTCCGATCGACGGCCAAGGCTCTGGTTGCCCCTTCGACGCGGTCAGGGCAGGCCCTTCGACATGCTCAGGGCGGGCAAGCCAACCGTCAAGCGCGGCCGGACGTGATCCCATGAACTGCGGGCCGCAGGTCCTCATCGCGGCGATCACAGCCATCGCGATCCGTGAACTTCGAAAAACCTGGAACGCTGATCACGTGCGACGGTTGTCGCTGAGATAACCCGTTGATCGCCGCGGCGGGGAAACAGTACGGACCGGAGGACCGCAGTTCCGGTCGCGCTTGTCCGTGTTGGCCGGCCTGCCCTGAGCGTGTCGAAGGGCTACTGAACGCGAGGAGTCAGTTCGACTCACTCGTGAACGTTCGGCTCATCGCCGCGCGATCGAGGGCGGCTCCTCTGCTGTAGACCTTGTTGATCTTCCGTGTGTTGAGGATGTCGTCCAGCGGATTGGCGTCGAGCACGATGAAGTCGGCACTCTTGCCGGCCGCGACCGTCCCGAGATCGTCGAGTTTGAGGATCGCGGCCGACGTCCGGGTGCCCGCGACAATCGCCTCGGCCGGCGTGAGCCCGCACCGCACCATGTCCGCCAGCTCAACATGAGCGGCCCACCCGATGTCGTTGTTGGCGTCGGTCCCGAGACCAATCACCATGCCGGCATCGTGCACTTTCTTCAGGTTGCGGCATTGGATGCCGAATGCGTCGTTCGCCGCCGCGCCGCCCGCTCCACGGCCTCCGGCCCGAGCCAGCTGATCGCGCATCCGCGTGATCTGACTCGGTGGAAACGTGTCTGTCAGCCAGTCGATCTCAGCCGAGGTCTCCTCCGGCGACAGCGGCCGGACCGGCAGGTTGGGTCCCACCCACGTCTTCGGATGTTGTTTCAGGATCGTCAGGTACTCTTCGTCGACATCGCGATCGCGAACGCCGTGCCCAAACCCATCGACGCCGGATTTCAGGAGTGCCTTGCCATCCTCCAGCGCGAAGATGTGGGCGACGACCCGCATGCCGCTTCGGTGCGCTTCGTTGATGATCGCCTGGTAGACGTTCGGCTGCAGTTTCGGCACGGTCTTCAGTCGATCGTCGACCCAGATCTTGATCATCTCCACATTCCTGGCTTTCAACTCGTGGACGATGGTCCTGCCTTCGGCTTCGGTCTGTGCGCCGTACGGAACGCCCAGACGATAGTCCGCCGTTGGCCCAGCCATCGGCGTGGACGCGATCCCGCGCCCGACGGTCAGGAAGCGCGCAGCGCCCGGAATGATTTCGTTGCGCAACTGGTACGGCAGATCCGGACCCACCGGTCGAGGCCCATGCTCAACGTCGCCGCGACGCCGTAGTACGCATAGCGTCGCAAGTGGTCGACGACGAGCTCGCGCGTGAAACTGGTCTTCGTGGCCTGATTCGTCTTCAGATTCGTCCAACCGAGGTGGTTGTGAATGTCGACGAGCGCCGGCATGACGGTCTTTCCGGTCAGATCGACGCGCGTCGCGCCCGCCGGCGCCCGAACGTCGCCCTTCTTCCCGACCCTGGCGATCCTGTTTCCCTCGACGAGGAACGCGGAGTTTTCGATCGGGGCACGGCCATCGCCGACGATGAGCCGCGCGCCTTCGAACAACGTCGCGCCGCCGCCCTGGGCGGCTGGATTCGCTGACACCCACGCAAGACCCATTCCGACAAACAGCACCGCCGCGAACATCTGGACTGCGCGCACTTTGACCCTCCTGATAGGGCCTAACGATACCGCGCTTGAGGCTCAATCTGGGCGTAGAATCCACTCTGCCATGAGGCAACTGCTTCGGATTTCTGTCCTGCTGATCGCTGGATCGCTCGTCGCCGCCGACGGCCCGACGAAGCAGGTCGAGTGGCTGTACTACGGTGGAGATCCGGGCGGCACCAAGTACTCGGCGTTGACCGACATCGACGCGGCGAACGTCGGCCGGTTGGGCGTGGCCTGGCAATGGAAGCACTGGGAGACACCGCTCGAGCAGTACAAGACCTCGCCGGGATTCTTTGAGAGCACGCCGCTCATGATCGACGGCACGCTCTACGTGACCACCCCGTACAACAGCATCGCGGCGCTTGACGCGGAGACCGGCAAGGAACTGTGGCGGTTCGACGGCGAAGCCTACAAGCTCGGCCAGTTGCTCTCGTCGAGCGGCTGGAAGCTGCGCGGGACGGCGTTCTGGCGCGACAACGGCAAGCTGCGGCTGTTCCTGAACAGCCGGGATCGACTCTTCGCGCTCGATGCGCAGACCGGAAAACCGATCGCGTCGTTCGGCAACAACGGCGTGGCCCGGCTGAACGATCTGCCGCGCATCTCAGACAACTCGCACGCGACACAAAGCTCGCCGCCTGTCGTCTATCGCGATCTGGTCATCGTCGGCAGCCAGGTGCCCGATCGCGTCCAACTTCCGGATCCGGTCGGGTACGTCCAGGCGATCAATGCGCGAACGGGCAAACGCGCGTGGACTTTCTCCGTGATCCCGCAGTCGTCGAACGATCCCGGCGCGGCGACATGGGACAACGAGTCGTGGAAAAAGAACGGGCACGCGAATGTCTGGGCGCCGATGACGCTCGATGCGGCGCGCGGACTGCTCTACCTGCCCTCGTCAACGCCGAGCAGCGACTACTACGGCGGCGAACGCCCCGGAGCCAATCTCTTCGCCGAATCGCTCATCTGTCTGGACGCGGCCACCGGGAAGATGAAGTGGCACTTCCAAACGGTGCACCACGGACTGTGGGACTACGACAACCCGGCGCCGCCGAATCTGGTGACGATCACCGTGAACGGTCAGCGAATCGACGCCGTCGCGCAAGTGACCAAGCAGGGCTTTACGTACGTGTTCGATCGGGTCACTGGCAAACCGGTCTGGCCGATCGTCGAGCGTCCCGTGCCGGCCGACAGCAACGTGCCGGGCGAGAAGCCGTATGCGATGCAGCCATTCCCGACCAGGCCCCCGGCCTTCACGGACCAGGGCGTTTCCCTCGACGACGCGAACAACCTCACACCCGAGATCAAGGCGATGGCGCAGGATCAGATGCGAAAATTCCGCATCGGGCCGCTTTATACACCGCCGTCGATCGAGGGCACGTTGCAGCGGCCGGGGCAGGGCGGCGGCGCCAACTGGGGCGGCGCGGCATTCGATCCGGACACCGGGTATTTGTTCGTGCGCGCCACGCGCGGCGTCGGCGTGAACCGGCTGGCGAAGAACGACGGATCAGATCCGCTGGTCGCAGGGCCGTATTCGAATGTGTTCGCACGCGGCGGCGAGTCGGTGAACCTGCCCGGCGGTCTGCCGCTGACGTCACCGCCCTACGCCGTCCTGACGGCTGTCGATTTGAACAAGGGAGAGATCGCGTGGCGCGTGCCGCTCGGCGAAGGCAATCAGGCGCTGCGCAACCATCCACTGCTCCGCGGCGTCACGCTGCCTGCGCGCCTCGGGTCGCCGAACAACCGCGGGGGCGCGCTCGTGACGAAGAGCGGCCTCGTGTTTATCGGCGGCGGCGACGGCTATTTCTACGCGTTCGACACGAAGAGCGGCCGCGAGGTGTGGCGAATGAAGATTCCGCACCTGAACACTGCGGATCCGATGACGTACCGCACACGCACGGGTCGCCAGTTCATCGTCATGGCCACGGGCGCCGGCGCGGAAAACACCCTGCTCGCGTTCGCGCTCGAATCGAACTGAGCCGCACCCGCTCCTCTGTCGTTCAAGAGGTTCCAGAGGTTCAGGCGTCGGTGCGACCGGTCAACTGGAAAATCGCAGCGGCTGCCGGTGCCGCGTTCGCTGACTTGGTTCTGCTCGAAGATAGCCTTGAATGATCCGGCCAATGGCTCCATTCGCCCTTCGACATGCTCAGGGCGGGCAAGCCAACCGTCAAGCGCGACCGGACGCAATCCCATCAACTGCGGGCCGCAGGTCCTCATCGCGGCGATCACGGTCATCGCGATCCGGAATGTTCTGATAACCCTGAACGCTGATCACGCGCGACGGATGTCGTCGTGATAACCCCTTGATCGCCGCCGTGGCGTCTGCCTACTGAACCTTCACGCGCTTCAGGAACTGCTGGTTCTCGTGGCAGATGAATTCGATCAAGTCAGAACCGATCGGCAGCAGCCGCTCATCGACCCTGACCGTGAACGGCCTGGTGTACGCCTTCGGATCGTCGACCGTGAGCTCGATGTCGATCTGCCCGTAGTTCACGCGCCGGAACCGCTCGGTCACTTTCGCCGCGTCGGTCACCGGACTGCCTCTCGCGTCGAGCCACCCGCCGTCCTTGTAGTTGTTCGTCTCCACGACGAGCGTGTCGCCCTCCCATCGTCCGACGGAGTACCCGTACCAGAACGGTTGCGGCCCTCCCTGAGGCGGGAGCGGCCGTCCGTCCGTGTAGATCGTGCGAAGGCCGTAGTTCGTCTCGTAGATGATGTAAATCTGTCCCGACGTCTGCACGATCTTGAACGGCTGCGGGTCCAGGTGCAGCTGCAGCGTGCTCTCGGGCAGGCACAACCCATCCGGGTTGTCCTTGCTGAACTCCGCGGATCGCTTTCGCTGAAGCTCTTTCGCCCACGGTTGGAACGGCAGATCGTCTTTGAATCCTGCCGCTGTATTGCCGAACCTCGCCAGCGGAGGCCGCCCGGGCTCGCCGTTCGGGTCGCCCGTTGCGCGGCTCATCCAGACGCCGGACAAGTCCGGCTTGCCGTCGGCCGCTCGAGGCGCCGGCGCAGCCAGACTCGGCTTGCCGTCCGGCGTCCTCGGAGCTCCGGCAGCGGGATACAGCGGCCACTGCGCGGACAGCGACGCTGACAAGGCAACCGCTGCGATCGCCACCGCGGCAGCGAACGACCGCGTCATGCCGGTCCCTTGCCCACCCACTTCATCAGCTCCGCGATCATCACGACGCGGTTGTCGGCCGGGTAGTGGACAGGAATGATGCGCGCAACGTCGAGCTTCAGCCGCCGGAGGTTGGCGACCAGGCTCAGCGTGTAGGGGCTGGGCGGATTCGGCGGCGTTGCCGTCAATGGCTGCGGATTGTACGCATCCGCCTCGAGCAGCACCTTCTCCTTCGGGAAATACGCCACGATCATCCCGTCGTGATGCCCGAAGTTCTGCAGGTGATAGAGCTCGATGACGTGCGTGCCGTCGGTCAGCACCTTCTTCTCGCCCATGCCTTCCACGATCGGCTTCTTTCCCGATTGCTGCGCCGTGTCTGGGTTGAGCGTGTGCGGCATCGCGAGGATCTTCTCGAGATACGCCTTGTTCGACTGGTGCGTGAGGATCGTCGATCCTTCGGCGACGAACGCGCGCAGGCCGCTGGCGTGGTCGAAATGGCTGTGCGTGTTGACCAGATACCGGATCGGCTTGTTCGGAATCAGCCGCTTCGCTTCGGCGATGACGGCCAGCGCGCGCGCTTCGTTCTGGCCTGATTCGACGAGCGCGATGTAGTCCTTGAAGTCCACGGCGATGACCGTGTAGCCGCCGGTGATCAGATACACGCCGTTGCCGAGCGTCTCCGACTGCGCCGGCGGGTTCGCCGGGGCCGCCGCAGCCGCCGCCGGCGCGCCGCCTCTTCCCTGCGGGGCCTGCACATTGACCGGCGTGTTGATCTTCACGTCGCTGACGGCGAGATCGAAGATCGGGTGGTCGCCCTGCCGCTGGACGATGTGCATCGGGAACTGCGCGCCGCCCACGTCCTTATAGTCGGTGTAGACGGCGTCGAACGGCATGTCGCCCAGCACCGGATGATCGATCCAGGTTTCGACGCGCTCGACCAGATTCCGGTCGTTCACATAGCCGTTGACCTTGGCTTTGTTCTCTCCGGTGAACGTGATGACCGTGACACGTTTGCCGCCGATGGTCTTCGCTTCCACGCTGGCATTACGCGCCGCCGCTGCGCGCAGGAAGCCGTGCGGCATCATCCACACTTCGAGTTGCTGCACCCACGGCGAGCTGGCGTTGACGACGTTGGTCTGCGACTGCTCGCCGGCAATTGGTTGCTGTCCGCCGCCTCGCGGCGGGTTTTCGCCCTGCAGCCGGACGCGATCGACACGCGATGCCGGCGCGCTGAAATCGATGGCACGCGTGTAGCTTTTCTCGATGAACTTCGGCCACGGCGCGTTGCCGTTCGGGTTCTGGCCGAGCGCGTAGTCGAACCCGGTGGCCGAGTACTGCACGGTCTTCAGCGTGTCGGCGCCCATCGCCTTCGACACGGCGGCGATCGTGGCGTTCGCGTCCTGCGCCGTCGTCGTCCCGACGGCCGCGGCGGCGAGCGCGAGGACAGACAGACATCTCTTGAACATGATTCCTCCCTAGTCCGGCAGCTTAAATGCGAGCAACTCGCCCGAGTACGCTCCTCCGCCGACAGCGAGCACGATGTACTGCTTGCCCCTCGACATGTACGTCATCGGCGCACCGCCCTCGGGCGCCGGCATGTAGACAGCGCCGGCGTCCTTCCCCGTCGCCTTGTCGTAGGCACGCAGCATCGCGCCGCGCCTGCCGGTCGACGTCATCGTCGGACGCGGCTCACCGGAAATGAGCAGCGTCTTGGTAACGAGCGTCGCGGCCATGCCGCCTTGCCCGGTGCGGGGGATGTCGAGACCTGTGAGTGCTGGATTCTCTTTGATGTTGTCCGGCGTCTCGCCGTGCGCGATTTGCCAGCGGATCTCGCCCTTGTCGAGATCGATCGCCGTGATCCTTCCGTAGGGCGGCTTGCCGAGCGGCAGTCCCTTGACGCTCAACCCGCCGCCGACGTCTTCGCTCGCGGCGGCCGCGGTTGCCGCCGCACTGCCACCTCCCGCGACCGATCGGCCGCCGCCGGCGGAAGAGCCGCTGCCGCCGGAGAGCCGCGCGCCGGCGATCGCATTGCCGGAGATGTACCGCATGTCGGAAAATCCGGCCGGCGGCGGCACGAGTCCCATCGTGCCGATGGCGCCCGTCGAATACACGTACGCGAGATGCGTCTCCGGATCGTACGACCCGCCCTTCCAGTTCGTGCCCGCCAGCGCCCTCGTGAGCAAGCCAAGCGGACCTTCCAGCTTGCTGACGACAGGCGGCGTGAACATCGGGCCCATCTTGTACTTCTTCACCAGCTCGACGGCCTCGGCGCGAAGCGCTGGCGTGAAGTCGATGACGTCGTCGATCGAGACGCCGGTGCGCTCGTACGGTGGCGGCTTCGTCGGGAACGGTTGTGTCGGCGAGTACCACTCGCCCGGCACGTCGCCCTGCGGCACCGGACGCTCGTCGATCGGCCAGATCGGCTGGCCAGTCTCACGATTAAGAACGTACAGCACTCCCTGCTTCGTCGGCTGCGCGACGGCCTTCACCGTCCGTCCATTGATCGTGATGTCGGTGAGAATGGGCGCGCACGGGATGTCCATGTCCCAGATCCCGTGATGCACGAGCTGGTAGTGCCACTTCCGCTTTCCGGTCTGCAGATCGACAGCCACGAGGCTCTCGCCGAACAGGCCGGCGCCAGGCCGATGGCCGCCGTAGTAGTCGCCCGTCGGCATTTCGACGGGCAAGTACGCGAGGCCGAGCTCCTCATCAATGGAGATCTGTCCCCACACGCCGGTGTTTCCCGTATAGACCCATGATTCTTTTTCCCACGTCTCGACGCCGAACTCGCCTTGCTGCGGAATCGTGTGGAAGATCCAGAGGCGCTTACCGGTCCTGACGTCGAATCCACGGACGTACCCTTTCACGTTCTGGAAACTCTTCGGATTCGCGCCGGTCTTCCCCGCGGCGCCGACGATGACGACGTTCTTCGCGACCATGGGCGTTGCATGGAGGCCGATGTCGCCGTTCATCGCGTCAATCACCTGGTCGTCGTCCTGTTTGAGATCGATGATGCCGTTGACGCCGAAGCCGCTGATGGGGACGCCGGTCTTCGCGTTGAGCGCGACGAGACGATAGCCGGGCGTGACGTACAGAATGCGTTCCTCGCGGCCGTCGGTCCAGTACGCCAGACCGCGGCCCGACAATTGCCGCGGCGCGGCGGATCCGCGCGCGCCTTCCTGCTCGCTGTGCATCCAGAGCTGCTCGCCGGTGGCCGGATCGAGCGCGACGACCGCCCGACGGCTGCCGCCCGTCGCGTACAGGACGCCGTTAGCGAAGAGTGGCGTCCCTTCGTACGTGTATTCAGGCCGCGGCCCGAGGCTGTCCGTCTTGAACCGCCACGCGACTTCCAGCGTGTTGAAGTTGCTCGCGTTGATCTGATCGAGCGGCGAGTACCTCGTGCTGCCCGTGTCACCGGCGTAGCTGCGCCACTCGCCGTTCTTCGCGCCAGACTGCGCCACGAGTGACGTCTGCTGAACGAACAGCAGGCAGACGAGAGAAGCCAGGAGTTTTCGTGTCATTGGAAATTCGCCACCTTCCGTGCCGGACCCGCGAGTTC
>Ga0315281_10005199_pt1 | contig 18660 bp, 21 predicted proteins | sample YL17G07_0_MG_FD_204540 | JGI IMG/M metagenome (GOLD analysis project Ga0315281, IMG submission 204540) | Sediment microbial communities from Yellowstone Lake, YNP, Wyoming, USA - YL17G07_0 | ecosystem: Environmental > Aquatic > Freshwater > Lake > Sediment | place: USA: Wyoming | collected...
GACCCCGGCGCCCAGTCCGCCCAGGGAGAACTCGTCGGGGATCAGCATGTGCTCGGCGTCGGTGAGAAGGATGCCGGCGAGCACGGTGGTGAACAGCGCCGCGCCCAACGCTTGCACCGTCGGGCCGAGCCACGCCACGCTGCCGGCCCACACCCCGGCGATCACCAGCTCCACGACCGGGTAGCGGACGCTGATGCGCGCCCCGCAGCGGCGGCACCGCCCGCGCAGCACCAGCCACGAGACGACCGGCACGTTGTCGAACCACGCGATCGGCGTCCCGCAGGCGGGGCAGCGCGACCGCGGGTGGATGACCGACTCGTTCCGCGGCAGCCGGTACACGCACACGTTGAGGAAACTGCCGAGCAGCGACCCGAAGATGCCCACGAAGACGATCAGGACCGGCTCAGCGAGGATCACGCGTCAGCTCGTAGAGCAGGATGCCGGCCGCCATGGCCGCGTTGAGCGACTCCGCGCCCGGCCGCATCGGCACCCCGACGCGGCGGTGGGCCTGGCCGGACCACTCGGCGCGGACCCCGTGGCCTTCGCTGCCGACCACCAGGGCGCCGTGGGGCGGTCGCGGCTCGCGCCGGTCCGCCGGCGCGCCGTCCTGCGCCGCGAGCAGGAACGCGATCCCGTGGTGCGCGGCGAACGCAACGCACTCGCTCCACGCCGCCTCCGCCACCCGGTGGCGGAATACCGACCCCATCGACGCGCGCAACACCTTGGGCCCGCGCACGTCCGCCGTGCCGTCGAGCGCGATGGTCGCCCAGGCGCCTAACGCGTGCGCGGTGCGGATCATGGTGCCCACATTGCCCGGGTCCTGCACCGCGTCGAGCACCAGCGCGAGGCTCGACGCGCCCGGGGGCGGGCCCAGCCCGCCCAACGCCAGCGGCTCCCACTCGACCACCGCCATCAGGCCGCTCGGCGTCTCGGTGTCGGCGAGGGCGTCGAACTCCTGCTGCGTCACGGTCTCGACCGGGACGCCACGCCCCAGGGCCCGCGCGATGACCGGCTCCGCCGCCGCGGCGACGTCCGCGGCGGCGAGCACACCGACCACCGCGGCGCCGGCCTCGAGCGCGTCCTCCACCAGGCGGCGGCCTTCGACCACGACCATCCCCCGGCGCTCCCGCGCCTTGCGCCGTTGGAGATCGCGAATGAGGGAGTGCAGATTACGGGTCATGCGCCTCGCAAGATACTGCGGGATCGCGCCAGCCGCGGCAATCCTGGCCGGCTGCGCCACTGGCGTGCAACAGGAGATCAGCCTCGGCCAGCGCACCGCCGCCCCGCTCGAGCGCCAGCAGCCCCTCATCCACGATCCGGACCGCCGGGAGCCGCCGCCCCAGTGAACATCGCCCTGACTATCGCCGGCTCCGACTCCGGCGGCGGGGCCGGCATCCAGGCCGACCTCAAGACCTTCCATCAGTTCGGCGTCTTCGGCACCAGCGTCATCACCGCGGTGACCGCGCAGAACACGGTGGGGGTGCGGTCGTGGGAAGCGCTGCCGGTCATCCTCGTGGCCGATCAGCTGGACGCCGTGGCGGAGGACCTGCGGCCCGCCGCGGTGAAGAGCGGCATGCTCGGCTCGGCGGAGGTGACGCTGGCCGTTGCCTCGGGGCTGGAGCGTCATGGCCTCCCCAACTACGTGCTCGATCCGGTGATGGTCGCGTCCTCCGGCGACCGCCTGCTCCAGCGCGACGCCGAGCAGCTCATGGCCCTGCGCCTCGTCCCGCTGGCGGCACTGGTCACGCCGAACCTCGACGAGGCAACCGTCCTGGTCGGGGAAGAGGTGCGCGACGTCGCGGCGATGGAGCGCGCGGCCCGGCGCCTGGTGGAGATGGGAGCCGGCGCGGCGCTGGTCAAAGGCGGGCACCTCACCGGCGAGCTGGTCGTGGACGTGCTGGTGACGAAGACCGCGGCGCGGCGGTTCACGGCGCCGAGACTGCCGGGGCCGGGGGCCCACGGCACGGGCTGTACGCTGTCGGCGGCGATCGCCGCCGGGCTGGCGTTAGGTAGGCCGCTGGAGCGCGCGGTCGAGGACGGCCTCGACTTCGTCCACCGGGCCATCGCCGCCGCCCCGCGCCTGGGCCGCGGCCACGCGCCCCTCAATCACTTCGTGCCACCGCCCCGCTAGGCGCGATCCGCGGCCGAGGCCGGTGCCGCGTCACCAGCACAGCATCGGCCATGTTGTTGGCGCGGGCCGGCCCCGGCGTCTCGTCCGTCATGTCGAGCCCGTACCCTCTCCCCATCGGGCCCGCCCGCTTGCCAAGCTGCCGGCTCCTTGACATATCAATAGGTATTGATATATTTGCATCATGGCACCTGCACAGGCTCGCGATCTCGACCTGCTGACCCGGCAATTCAAGGCGCTGTCGGATCCCAACCGGCTGCGTATCGTCGACCGGCTGCGTGGCGGCGAACGCTGCGTGTGCGACCTCCAGGACCTCCTTGACGCGGGCCAGTCACTGCTGTCGTTCCACTTGAAGACGCTGAAAGACGCAGGGTTGGTGGCCGACCGACGCGCTGGACGCTGGTCGTACTACCGCGTCAACGGCGACGCGCTTGCTGTACTCGCGTCCGTTCTGGGCGAACTATCCAATACGGCCCATGGCAGGACCTGGAAGCCGGTGTGCTGCTCCTGATGGGAGTTTTTTTGGCGAATATCCATCAACAATCATTGATGAACAGGGAGACGAACATGAGCAGTCCCGCCGAGATCAAGACCCACGTGCGACAGCACTACGGCAAGGCCGCGCTGCAGGTGGTGCAAGGCGGTGGGTCGTCCTGCTGCGGGGGCGGCTCGTGCGACCCCATCAGCGCCGACCTCTACGGCGCCGGCGAAATCGCCGGCCTGCCCGAGCAGGCGCTGCTGGTCTCGCTCGGTTGCGGCAATCCCACCGCGCTCGCGACGCTCAACCCCGGTGATGTGGTGCTCGACCTGGGTTCCGGCGGCGGCATCGACGTGCTGCTCTCGGCGCGGCGGGTGGGCCCCGCTGGCAAGGTGTATGGCCTGGACATGACGGACGAGATGCTCGCGCTGGCGCGGGCGAATGCGGCGAAGGCCGGCGCGAACAACGTCGAATTCCTGAAGGGCGACATCGAGCAGATCCCGCTGCCTGACGCTTCGGTGGACGTGATCATCAGCAACTGCGTGATCAACCTCTCGGCCGACAAGCCGCGGGTGCTGCGCGAGGCGTTCCGCGTGCTGAGGCCCGGCGGGCGGTTTGCCGTGTCGGACGTGGTGATCCGCGGCCCGGTGCCGGCCGAGCTGCGCCGGTCCATGGAGCTGTGGGTGGGCTGCATCGCTGGTGCGCTCGAAGAGCAGGAGTTCCTGAACCTGCTGAGTGCGGTGGGCTTCCGGGATGCGTCCATCGAGCCCACGCGCATCTACCGGGTGGAGGACGCGAAGGCGTTCCTCGAGGATGCCGGCCTCGACGTCGCGGCGATCGCGCCGGAGGTGGACGGCCGCGTAATGGGCGCGTTCGTGCGCGCCACCAAGCCAGGCGAAGGGAGGTGAGAGAAATGGGCGACGGATGCTGCGGTGGGAACGGGTGCTGCTGACGTGACTCAACCGACGGTGCTGCGCGTGCTGATCCTGTGCACGGGAAACAGCGCGCGCAGCCAGATCGCCGAGGCGCTGCTCGCGCGCAAAGGTGCGGGGCGCATCCACGCGGACAGCGCGGGCTCGAAGCCCGCGGCGCGCGTCAATCCGTACGCGGTGCGGGTGCTGGCCGAGCACGGCATTAAGTGGGAAGGCCGGGAGCCCAAGGGCATTGACGCAGCGATCGGCGTGCCGTGGGACGTGGTGATCACGGTGTGCGACAACGCGAGGGAAGCGTGTCCGGTATTCCCGGGCAGCACGGTGATGGCGCACTGGGGCATGCCGGACCCCGCCGAAGTGGACGGCGGCGACGACGACAAGCTGCAGGCTTTCCGCGAAACTCTCGCCGTACTCAATGGCCGGATCGACCGGCTGCTGGCGCTGCCGCTGGCAACGATGGATGCGCGCGAGCGCCGCGACCGGATTCGCGCCATTGGAGAGGTGGACACGTGACGACGAACTGGCGGAGCGAGTGGAAGCCCTTGGCTCTGATCGGCGTGGCGTTCGCCGCCACGCTCCTCCTGCCGGTGGGGATCCCCCGCTTCGACAACGGTGTGACGGAGGCCCTGGAGCTCGTGCGCTGGTACGCACGCGAGCACGTGATCCTCTGTCTGCTGCCCGCCTTCTTCATCGCGGGCGCAATCGGCGTGTTCGTGAGCCAGGCGGCGGTGATGCGCTACCTCGGCCCCACGGCGCCCAAACCCCTGGCCTACGGCGTCGCCTCCGTGTCGGGGACGATCCTCGCCGTCTGCTCGTGCACGGTGCTGCCGCTGTTCGCCGGCATCTACCGGATGGGCGCCGGCATCGGCCCCGCGAGCGCTTTTCTGTACTCCGGTCCCGCAATCAACGTCCTGGCGATCATCCTGACCGCGCGCATTCTCGGCTTGGAGCTCGGGGTGGCGCGCGCCGTCGGGGCCGTCGCGTTCAGCGTGGTGGTCGGCCTCCTGATGCACCTCATCTTCCGTCGCGACGAGGCGGAGCGGGTGAGCGCGGGCTCGGCGGCCATGGCCGCAGGGGACGCGGTGAGGCCGCTGGGACGGACTGCGTGGTACTTCGCCGCGATGGTCGCGGTGCTCGCGTTCGCCAACTGGGGCAGGCCCGCCGAGGCGACGACTGGCTTCTTCCAAGCGGTGTGGGCGGTCAAGTGGCCTCTCACCGTCGTGGCCTCGGCCGCGCTCGGCGTGATGCTCGTGGCGTGGCTCGGGTTCGCGTGGCGAAAACTCGCCCTCGTGGCCGCGGCCACGGCCGCTGGGGCGCTTCTCGTGCCCTCGGATCCCCGCGTGCCGTTCGGCATCGCGGCCGTCGCGCTCGGCGCGGTGCTGAGCTGCGACGATGGCGAGCTGGGCGAGTGGTTCGAGGCGTCCTGGGGTTTCGCGAAGCAGATTCTGCCGCTCCTGCTCGTCGGCGTGCTCGTGGCCGGTGCGCTGCTGGGGCGTCCGGGGCACGAAGGGTGGATCCCGTCCGCCTGGGTGGAGGCGGCCGTGGGGGGGAACTCATTGCGCGCCAATCTGCTCGCCTCGGTGGGGGGGGCGTTCATGTACTTCGCGACCCTGACGGAGGTGCCCATCGTGCAGGGCTTGCTGGGCAGCGGAATGGGCAAGGGCCCGGCATTGGCGTTGCTGCTGGCGGGGCCGGCGCTGTCGCTGCCCGCCATGCTGGTGCTGCGGAGCATCTTCGGCTGGAAGAAAACGCTGGTGTACGTGACGCTGGTATGCACGATGGCCACAGTGACGGGCGTGCTGTTCGGGGCGCTCGCCTAGAAGGAGAAGGGGCGATGACGACGCGACTGATCGAGATCGTGGGGCCCGGCTGCGCGAAGTGCGAGATGCTGGCGAGGCACGCGGAGGAGGCCGCCCAGGCGCTGGGACTGGAATACACGGTGGTCAAGCTGAAGGACCCGAGCGCGTGGGCACGCTACGGCGTCATGATGACGCCGGCATTGGTGGTGGACGGGCAGCTCAAGGTACAGGGGCGGGTGCTGAGCGCGGAGAAGCTGAAGGAGTTGATCGCGTAAGGTCGTCGCCAGGGGCCATCATGGAGATCCGCCTCTTCGGAGCGGGGTGCTGGCGCTGCAGAATGCTCGAGGCGCGGACACGCGAGGCGATCGCGGCGCTTGGGCGCGAGGCGACGATCACCAGGGTTGATGACGTCATGGCCATCGCGACGGCCGGCGTGCTGTGCGTGCCTGCGATGGAGATCGACGGGCTCCTCGTGCTCCAGGGACGGGTACCGGGCGTGCGCGAGCTGGCAGGCATCCTGACGAAGGCGTTAACCCCCACGGCGTGATCCCGGAAGGCCCAAGGGACGAGGCGCAATCGTGGCTCCCGACAACTCGACGCTCAGTGCGAACATGAAGGTGCTGAAGAAGGATCTCGGCTTCGACACGGTCGAGGCGCGCGAGGTCTGCGCTCGGACCGCCGAACTGTGCCCAGAAGACCTCGTACTGGATGTCGGCACGGGGTCTGGCTGGATGGCGATCGTGCTGGCCAGAGCCGGCATGCGCGTCGTCTCTTTCGACGTGGATGCAGGAGCCATTGAGCGAGCGCGAGACCGGGCGCGCGCCGAGGGCTCCGCCGTCTTCGATCGGATCACCTTCCTGCGAGCCGACGCCGGCAACGTGCCCGTCGGGGAGGCGCGCCTTGCTGCCGCGTTCTCCTTTGATTCGATGCACCACATGCCGGACTGTGCGATGGCGCTCCGCGAAATGCGGCGGGTGTGCCGGCCCGGTGGCACCGTGGTGGTCGCCGATCTGAACGAGCGGGGATTGGCGGCGGTGCGCGCGGTGGTGGGGATGAACGGCGAGGAGCACTACGAGAACGCGTGCCGCCTGGACCTCATCGGGCGTCTCATGGGCCGGTGCTGCGGGCACGCCGAGCGGCACGACCTCGACTTCGTGACGGTGTTCGTTGTGCGGAAGGCCGGCCAAGCCATGGGGCCACTCTGCGGACCGCGCCGCATGCGTGAGCGCGCGTGACACAGCCACCGTTCTCGGGCGCCGACCTGGGCGACACAGCCGATCAGGTCCGTCGGATCCTGGGCCGGCATCTGCACACGCGGCGGTTCCGGAAGGGGACCCTGCTCTGGCGCGAAGGCGAGACGTCGGGGTTGCTGGTCGCGATCACGACCGGGCGGGTGAAGATCTATCGGTTGCTTCCCACCGGGAAAGCCGTCACAGTGTTCCTCTTCGGCCCAGGCGACGTCTTCGGATTCCTCCCCTTCCTTGACGGGGGCGCGTACCCGGCCTACGCCCAGGCGATCGAGCACGTGGAGGCCGAGGTGCTGCCGCGTTCGGTGCTCCTGCAGGCGCTCCGCGCCGACCCGGACCTCGCGGTCGCGCTCATCGCGCTCCTGGGCCGGCGCCTGCGCGCGGCGATGGACCTGATCCAGGGTCTCTCGACGCCGGGAGTGCAGAGCCGGGTGGCCGCGGCGCTACTTGCACTCGTCACCGAGAACCCTCCGAACGCACCGCTGGTCATCAAACTGCCGGTCACGGCACAGGAGTTCGCCGGCGCCATCGGGATCGCTCCGGAGACCCTTTCCCGTGAGCTGAGACACCTGGAAGACGCTGGAATCCTCGCGCGCGAGGGCCCCGGACGCTACCGCGTGCTCAGCCTCCAGGGGCTCGAAGACGCCGCCGCCGCACCCCCCCTCGACTGAAGTCCCCGGTTCTTGACCGCGGTCAAGGCGCCGCGGATCGCCATCCCCCATCCTCACACTCGACGCCCGGCGCTGGGCCGGGCGAACGGACCCGAGTGTGAGGTGAAGGCCATGATCGACGCGAGAAAGTTCTTCGACGCAGGGCTCCAGCTGCACGGCCACAAGTGCCCGGCCATGCCCCTCGGCCTGCGCGCCGGAGCGGCCGCGATGAACCGGCTGGGGGTCGAGCGTTCCCAGGACAAGCAGCTGCTGGCGTTGGTAGAGCTGGGCGATGACCACTGCGCCCACTGCTTCGGCGACGGCGTGCAGATGATCACCGGGTGCACGTTCGGCAAGGGGAACATCAAGAAGCTCGGCTACGGCAAGTTCGGTGTCACGCTGGTGGACAAGACCACCGGGCGCGCCGTGCGCGTGGTGCCGCTGGCCGAAGGCCAGCTGAAGATGAAGACGACGCCGTTCTTCCAGCAGTTCCGCATGAAGGGTGTTCCCGCATCCAAGGTGCCCGACGAGGTCGTGGACCCCCTCATCGCGCAGGTGCTGAACGCGCCGGAGGATCGGCTGTTCGCGGCGAGCGACGTGTTCGACTACGAGGTGCCCGCCAAGGGCGAGAACTTCAACTCGTTCGTGTGCGATCAGTGCGGGGAGATGGTGGTCGAACCGTACGGGCGCGTGGTCGGGACGCAGAAGGTGTGCATCCCGTGCCAGGAGCAGCTGCTGGCCGCCGAACGAGCGGCGGCATAGGGACCGGATGGAGGCTGACATGACCACAGTTGCTGAACTAACAGGTGACGTTCGGACGCTCGGGTCAAGGATGATCGCAAGCCTGGGCCTGCATGGTTCGCCCGTCGGCGTCCGCCTGGTGCCGACCGGCTCGGAACTCCCGGCCGACACGCTGCGACTGCGGCACCACCGCTACTGCCAGGCGGTGATGCTGGCCCGCCGTGGAGCGGTGGTCGTGCTAGATGGGGCCGGACTCGCATGCCCCGCCGCCAGCCGCGCCTTCGGATTCAAGCCACTCCCCGCACAGCTCGAATCGGGCAAGGGGCTCGTCGGATTCGGCATCGTGGCCCGACCGGACGTGGGCGCGCGCATGTTCGAGCGCATGCCGCGCCTCCCCGCGAGCAGCCTGGCGGGCCTCCACTTGTTTCCGCTGGACCGATCCCCAGCGGTGCCGGATATCGTGCTCGTCGAGGACGAGATCGAGAAGCTGATGTGGATCACGCTCGCCTACATGCACGCGACGGGCGGTGAACGGGTGACCGGCACCACAGCGGTGCTTCAGGCAGTCTGTGCCGACGCCACTATCGTCCCCTATCTCGAGGACCGGCTCAACTTCACCTACGGCTGCTACGGTTGCCGCGACGCCACCGACATCGGTCGCGACGAGACGCTGGTGGGGTTCCCGGTCTCGTTCCTGGATCGCATCGTCGAGCATCTGGAGTACCTGGGCCGGCAGGCCATCCCGGCCTCCCGTTCGAAACGCGCGCTCTGGGCACTCGCGGAGCGCGAGCCGGCGGGTGCCGGTGGCGCCACGCACACACTGGGTCAACCAGCCGCTCCAGCGCTGGCTGACGGTTAGGAGCTCCGCATGACACCGCCCAACGTCAATCACTGGCACGGCATCCCTCGGGCGCAGATCAATTGGCATCCGACGGTAGTCGCGGACCGATGCGTGGGGGACGGGATGTGCGTCACGTCCTGCGGCCGGGAAGTCTTTGCCTTCGACTTCGAGGCCAACGTCCCGGTCGTGGTCGCGCCTGACCGATGCATGGTGGGGTGCACCACCTGTGCCACGCTCTGTCTTGAAGACGCGATCGAGTTCCCCTCCCGGGGATACGTCCGGCAGCTCATCCGAAGCAGAAAGTTGCTGAGACAGACGAAGGATGTGCTGAAGGCAGACCCGGCCCGGTACCGGGCGCCGGGACCACGAGATCCTCACAACGAGAGGACAACTCCATGAGCGACCGGCAAGTCCTGCTCGACACGCTGACGTTTCACGGCCATCGCTGTTGGGCCAGCACCATGGGCGTCCGCATCGCCCTCGCGGCCATGCAGGCCCTCGGAGTGAAGCGGAGCGGCGCGAAGTCCCTGCACGCCGTCGTCGAGATCGGCGATCATCATGGCGCCATGTGTTTCGGCGACGGCGTCCAGTACGCGACGGGCTGCACCTTCGGGAAGGGGAACATCGAGAAGGACCCCAAGGGGAAGCTCGGCCTCACGCTCGTGGACAAGGCCACCAACCGGGCCGTGCGCGTCCACTACAAACCCACGCTCCAGCCCCGGATCAAGGCGTCACGCTTCATGCAGAAGCGGAGCGCCGGCGTCCCTCCCACGGAGATCCCGGACGAGGAGCAGTGGGAGCTGGTCAACCTCGTCTGGGAAGCGCCGGCGGAGGACGTGATGGTCGTGGGCCCCGTGGTGGCGTCCACCTGGGGCGAGCCTGAAGAAGTGGTGCGCTTCGCCGTGTGTGCCGGGTGCGGCGAACTGGTAGCCGAGCCGTACCTCCGGGTGGTGAACGGCGAACTGCGCTGCCGGGACTGCGCCGACTACTGGGTGTGACATGGGGAGACGGCCATGATCCTGTATCTCGCAGTCTCGGTCATCATTCTCCTGGCGTCGTTCCTGTTCGCGATGCTGGGACTGGGCGGCGGGATGGTCTACGTCCCCGTCCTCACGTGGGCGGGGTTCCCGGTCAAGGACCTGGCCATCCCGCTGGGGCTGCTGCTCAACGGGCTCAACACGCTGCTGGCGCTCATCCCCTTCGCCCGCAACAAGCTGGTCGATTGGAAGGGCGGGCTCGCGATGGCGGCGTCGGCGTTCGTGCTGGCGCCGGTCGGCGCTTACTCGGCGCAGTTCGTGCCCGTCAAGACCCTGCTCCTGCTCTTCGCCGCTGCCGTGGTGGTGGCGGCCGTGCGGATGTTGGCCTTCGCCAGGCAGCCGGAGCCCGAGACGATCATGTCGCTCGCGAAGCGCTCCATCATCGGCGGGTTCGTGGGCGGCTTCGCCGGTTTCATGGGCGGCATGCTGGGGCTGGGTGGGGGCTTCATCATGGCGCCCATCCTGATGTGGATGGGCTATCGGACCAAGGAAGCGGCCGCGACCACCGCGTTCGTGGTCACGTTCTCCTCCCTCTCCGGCTACCTGGGGCACATGGCCGAGGGGCACGTGAACTGGCCGCTCACCCTTGCGGTGGTGGTGGCGGTCATCATCGGCTCGCAGCTCGGCGGGTCGTTCATGTCCACCAGGGCCAAGCCGGGGTGGGTCAAGCGGCTCTACGCCATCGTGCTGCTGGCGATCGCTGTCAAGCTCATCGTGGGCGTCCTGGGATGAGGCGAGGCGTCGTGGGGCTGGTCACGCTCGCGCTGGCACAGGTCGCGTGGGTGGTCCCCGCCAGGGCGCAGGACCGCGTGGACTGGCACGGGTACGCACAGCTGCGGTTCACCGACGGCAGCGACATCGCGGGCTTCGCGATCCGGCGGGCCAAGCTCTGGATCGAGGGCCCCGTTCCCGTCGATGCCCATCTCCACGTCAAGCTGCAGGGGCTCTTTCGGCCGGCGGACGCCGGCGCCTTCGTGCTCCAGGACGTGTACATCGAGTATCGCTGGGACCTGGGGGCGGCGCGCGTGGGCCAGATGGTGCCCGATTTCGCCCTCGAGCGGCAGCAGCCGGACTACGACATACCGCTCGTGGAGCGAGCGGCGGTCATCAACGTCCTGGTGCCGGCCGCGGCGACCATGGCGCGGGACGTCGGCGCGCAAGTCACGATCGGACCCTCCAACGGGCCGTGGCATGCGAGCTTGGGCGTCTTCAACGGAAACGGCGCCAACCACCAGGCCAACGACGACAAGCGATTCCTCGGGACCGCCCGTGCAACCTACGCCGTCGCGTTCCCGGGCGGCGTCCAGTGGGAGTTCGGCGGCTCAGCCTCCTACCGACGATCCGCAGGGCTGGATTTCCGTCCGATCCTCGGGGCCGGCGAACCATTCGCCGGCACGGATACCCGATGGGGCGTCGAGAGCCGTCTGACGGCCTCGCACTGGGAGGTCCAGGGTGAGTTCCTGTACGCCACCCTGGACACCGCGTCGGCCTGGGGATGGTACGCGCTGGCGGCGTATGCGATCACGCCACGGAACCAGATCGTGGTATCGGCGGAGCAGCTGCGGACCCCGAATCCAGAGGTCGCAGGCGATCCGTGGTACATCGTTGGCTTCAATCACGACATCGCGCGGGACAGGGCCAAGGTGATGCTCGACGGTCGCGCGCAGCTGGCGGGCCCGCGCACGAACTACGCAGCCGTGGCCCAGCTCCAGCTGTTCTTCCGGTGAGGCGCCGAACGTGGCCCCGAGACAACGAAGACAGCCTGGCACCGTCCAATCACATGAGGCCTCTGTGACAGCGATGGACGGACGATAGCGATGTGGATTGTTCGCCTAGCCTTGCGTCGGCCTTACACCTTCGTGGTGGCGGCGCTGCTGTTGCTGCTGCTGACGCCGTTCGTTTTGTTGCGCATGCCCACGGACATTCTGCCCGCGATCAACATTCCGGTCATCAGCGTAGTGTGGGCGTACGGCGGCCTGGACGCACGGGAAGTCGAGCAACGCATCGTGTACAACCACGAGCGGATGATCGCGACCCTGGTCAACGACATCGAGCACATCGAGTCCACCTCGTACCGCGGCGTCGGCGTGATCAAGGTCTTCCTCCAGCCCGGAGCGTCGGTGCCCCAGGGGGTGGCCCTGATCACGGCCAGCGCCCAGACCATTCTGCGCCGGCTCCCGCCCGGAGCCACGCCGCCCTTCGTCCTGCAGTTCAACGCGTCGAGCGTCCCCATCCTGCAATACAGCCTCGCCAGCACCAGGCTGTCGGAACAGGAACTACAGGACTTGGCGATGAACCGGGTGAAGATCGGCCTCTCCGTGGTGCGGGGAGCCTCGATCCCGATGCCGGCGGGCGGCCGGGTGCGCGTGGTCGCCGTTGATCTGAACGCCGGAGCCCTCGCGGCGAGGGGCCTCGCGCCCGAGGATGTGATCAACGCGTTCACGGCGCAGAACTTCGTCCTGCCCAGCGGCACGGCGAAGATCGGCACCACGGAGTACGACGTCTCGCTGAACAGCAGCCCCGCAGTGCTCCAGGAACTCAACGAGCTGCCGGTCAGGACGGTCAACGGGGCGGTCATTCGCGTCGGCGACGTGGCGCAGGTGCACGACGGGTACCTGCCGCAGGAGAACGTGGTCCGGCTGGATGGCGTGCGGGGAGTGCTGCTGACCGTCCTCAAGAGCGGCGCGGCATCGACGATCCGGGTCGTGGATGGTGTGAAACGGGCCATGCCGCGGATCCTCGCCACCCTCCCACCCGGCGTGGACGTGCAGGAATTCGCCGACCAGTCGCTGTTCGTCCGGGCGGCGGTCAACGACGTCGTGAAGGAGGGCGTTGTCGCCGCGGCGTTGACGTCGCTGATGGTCCTGCTGTTCCTGGGTGCGTGGCGTGGTACGCTCATCATCGCCCTCTCGATCCCGCTCTCCGTGCTGGCGTCGCTCGCCGTGCTCAGTGCGCTGGGCGAGACGATCAACCTGATGACGCTCGGTGGTCTCGCGCTGTCGGTGGGCATCCTGGTGGACGACGCGACGGTGGAGATCGAGAACGTTCACCGCCAGATGGCGACCGGCAAGCCGACCGTCCAGGCGATCCTCGACGGCGCGCAGGAGATCGCGCTGCCGGCATTCGTATCCACGCTCAGCATCGCCATCGTGTTCGTGCCGATGTACTTCCTCAGCGGCACGGCGCGCTATCTCTTCGTGCCGCTGGCCGAGGCGGTCGTCCTCGCTATGCTGGCCAGCTACGTCCTGTCACGGACGCTGGTCCCGACGCTGGTGATGTGGTTCTATCGCGGCCATGCCTATCACGGGAGTCCGGCCGCCGCGCCCGCAGGAGCGCCGTGGCTGCGGTCATTGGCGGCCTTCCAGATCCGGTTCGAGAATGTCTTCCGTGCCTTCCGAGAGCGGTACGGGCACGGACTCGACACGGCGCTTCGCCATCGCTGGTCCATCGTCATCCTGTTCCTGCTGTTCTGCGGCGGGACGGTGCTCCTGCTGATGCCGCAGCTCGGCCAGGACTTCTTCCCGGCGGTGGACGCGGGTCAGTTCCGCCTGCACATGCGCGCGCGCAGCGGCACGCGCATAGAGGAAACCGTCCGTCTCGTGGACCGCGTCGAGGCGACCATCCGCCGGGAGATTCCGGCGCGGGAGCTGGCCGGGATCCTCGACAACATCGGCATGCCCGGCGGGGGGATCCCGCTGGCCTACGTCGACAACGGTCTGACCGGGACCGCCGATGCGGACATCCTGGTGGCGCTCGGCCGCGGCCACCGGCCCACGGACGGCTACGTGCGGCGACTGCGCGCCCGGCTGAGCGACGAGTTCCCCGGAACGATCTTCTACTTCCTGCCTGCCGACATCGTGAGCCAGACGATCAACTTCGGGCTGCCTGCACCGTTCGACATCCAGGTCGTGGGCCGCGATCAGACGCAAAACCGGGCCGTCGCCGCGCGCCTGGCCGACCGCATCCGGCGGATCCCGGGCGCCGTGGACGTGCGCATCCAGCAGCCGGCCGACCAGCCGGAGCTGCAGTATGCAGTAGACCGCGCCAAAGCGTCCGCCATCGGCCTGTCCGAACGCGACGTGGCGAGCTCGGTACTGCTGACCCTGAGCGGCAGCGCGCAGTCGCAGCCCAACTACTGGCTCGACCCGCGCAACGGCGTCCAGTATCAGGTGAACATCCGCACGCCGGAGTACGCGATGGCGTCGCTGGCCGCGCTGAACTCGATGCCGATCAGCGGCGGGCGACCGGGCGGCAACGACGCGCAACTGCTGGCCAACGTCGCCTCAGTGCGACGCACCACCGGTTCGCCGATCTTTTCCCATTACGACATCCAGCCCGTGATCGACGTGTTCGGCGGGGTGGACGGTCGCGATCTGGGCGCCGTGATGCGAGCGATCCGACCCCTGGTCGCCGAAGCGGCGAGCGACCTGCCGCGTGGCAGTTCCATCGCGATGCGCGGCCAGGCCGAGACGATGAGCGACAGTTTCCGCGGACTCGGAGTCGGGCTGGTCATCGCCCTGGGCCTGATCTACCTGCTGCTGGTCGTCAACTTCCAGAACTGGCGCGATCCGTTCATCATCATCACCGCGCTGCCGGGCGCGCTCAGCGGCGTGGTGTGGGGGCTGTATCTCACTTTCACCACGTTGAATGTTCCGGCGCTCCTGGGTGCCATCATGAGCCTCGGCGTGGCGACCGCCAATGCCGTGCTGGTGGTGACGTTCGCCCGCAACAACCTGCGCCAGGGGCTCGACCCGTTACGCGCAGCCTTGGAGGCCGGTGTGGGCCGTGTGCGCCCGGTCCTGATGACGGCCCTCGCCATGATCATCGGGATGTTGCCGATCGCGCTGGGGCTGGGCGAGGGTGGCGAGCAGAACGCCCCACTGGGTCGCGCGGTGATTGGTGGCCTGGTCGTGGCCACGTTCGCCACGCTGTTTCTCGTGCCGGTGGTCTTTGGCCTCGTGCACCGCCACCCGGAGGCGACGGGGCCGGATGCTGTGGACACCGCACTTCCACCCGCGACATAGAGATGAGGCTTCTGATGAAGGCCCTTGGATCGGCTCACGCCGCAGTCACGCCGGGCCTGCCCTCGCCGCGCCGGGTGAACTTTCGGCTCGCCCGCAGCGTCGGCGTGGCGGGAGCCGTCATCGCCGTCGCGTTCCTTGCCGGCCTGGTCCCGCGCCTGCGCCAGCGGGCGGCATTGGCGTTGCAGACCCGCGAACAGGCCATTCCTGCCGTGGCGGTCGTCTCGCCGGCTCCGGGCGGCCAGGGGGCCGGGCTTCTGTTGCCGGCATCACTCGAACCGTGGATCGAAGCGCCGATCTATGCCCGCGCCAGCGGCTACCTGAGCCGGCGGCTGGTGGACATCGGCGCGCGGGTGACCGCGGGCCAAGTGCTCGCGGAGATCGAGACGCCGGAGCTCGATCACGAACTGGAGCGCGCGCGTTACGAACTTGCCGCCGAGCAGGCAGCGGTGGAGCTGGCGAGGGTCACCGCGGATCGCTACGCCGCCCTGGCCCGGACGGCGAGCGCGACCGAGGAGGAGAACACCGAGAAGCAGGCCGACTTCGCCCTGAAGACGGCGACCGTGGCCGCGGCGCAAGCCGAGATCCGCCGGCTGGAAAGCCTGCGGGCGTTCGCCAGCGTCACCGCCCCATTTGCCGGTACCATCACGGAGCGCAGCACGGAGGTGGGCGATCTCATCGCGGCGCCCGGCGGCAGGGTACTCTTCCGTCTCGCCCGGACGGACCGCTTGCGCGTCACCGTTCGCCTCCCCCAGGCGGAGGCGCTCCGCATCGCGCGCGGCGAGCCGGCGGAGGTGCTGATCCCCGAACTGCCGGGACGGGTGCTCCCAGCCACGGTAGCGCACACGGCGGGTGCGATCTCCAGCGATTCGCGAACGTTGCTGGTTGAGCTGGCGGTGGACAACGCGCGCGGCGAGGTCCTCGCCGGCAGCTACGCGCAGGTGCGGTTCCCGGGACCGGGCCGTCAAGCCCCGCACCTGGTGCTCCCTGCCAGCACGCTGCTGTTCGGTTCGGAGGGCCCCCGGGTCGCCGTGGTGCAGCCGGCGGGTACGGTCGAGCTGCGCACCGTTACGCTCGGTCGCGACTTCGGACAGACGGTGGAGATCCTCGCCGGGGTGAGTCCAGCGGACCGAGTCGTTCTCAATCCGCTGGAGTCCCTCGCCAGCGGCGACTCCGTGCGCGTCGCCGGAAGTTCCGCACCGGAAACGCGCCGCCAGGAGGACCGCCGATGAAGCGTCAGGGAGCCATGGTCTCGGCGCTGCTGTGGGCCGTCATGGCAGCGTCCTCCCTCTCGGCACAGTCGCCGGGAGCGGCGCCGGTCGATTGGACCCTGCGTACCGATCCGCAGGGCGGCGACGTGACCCAGGCCAACAAGCTGCTCGGTGCCCTCATGAGCCCGTTCTGCCCGGGGCTTACGCTCGCCAACTGTCCAAGCGTCTACGCCGAGACCCTGCGGGTCTCGGTGCGGGAACGCCTCGATGCCGGCGAGGCACCGGACTCGATTGTGGAGTCGCTGGTCGCCGCGTTCGGAGAGGGCATTCGGGGGGCGCCGCGTGCCGCGGGACTGGGCCTTGTCCTGTGGGCGCTCCCGGCCATCGTGCTGGGGGCCGGCGGCATCGTTGTGCTGTTGTGGCTGCGCACTCGGGGCGTGCGCGGGGCTCCGACTCCGCCGCTGGCAGCCAACCACGCGGGGTCTGTCGCCACCCCTGCGGACCTCGCCCGCCTGGAAGCCGAACTGCGGAACGTGGAATGAGCGAATCCAATAGGACTTCGGCGGCGGCAGAACGTCACCGGTCGCGTTCCGGCGACACGCTGGCGACGCCCGCGATCCATGGCCCCGGACCCGACGTCTCCGTGCGCCGCCTCGTGATCACGATGGGGCTCAACTTCGCGATCACGATCGCGGAGATCGCCGGTGGCCTGCTGTCGGGAAGCCTCTCGCTCATCTCGGACGCCCTGCACAACTTCTCCGATGGCATCGCCATCATCATCACGTATCTGGCGATCCGGCTCAAGCGGAGCGAGAAGTCGCTTCGGCACACGTTCGGCCTGAAGCGAACCGAGATCCTGGCGGCCGTGATCAACGCCGCCGTGCTGCTCACGATCTCCCTGTACCTCTTCCATGAGGCCGCTCGCCGGCTGCTCCATCCGGCCCCGATTCAGGGCGGTCTGATGGTGGGGGTGGCCCTGGTGGGCCTGGCGGCCAACGTGGCCGGGACCGTGCTGCTGCGGCGGGACGCCGCGCACAGCCTGAACGTGCGCTCGGCGTATCTCCACCTCCTGAGCGACGCCGCCTCGTCGGTGGGGGTCGTGCTCGGCGGGCTCGCGGTCGTCGTCTGGCGCGCATTCTGGGTCGATCCCGTCCTCACCATCCTGATCGGGCTCTACGTGCTGCGTGAGAGTATCGGGATCCTCACCCAGGCCATCCACGTCCTGATGGAAGGCGCGCCGCCGGGGATGGACCTTCAGGCGTTGCGCGATGCCGTCGAGGCGCTCCCGGAGGTGGACGACCTCCACCATCTCCATGTCTGGACGGTGGGGGAGAACGACATCCATCTGGAGGCCCATCTCAACGTGCGGAACATGTCGATCAGCGAGGGCGACGCGCTCCGCGGAGCCATCGAGGCCATGCTGCGCACGTCGTTCAGCATCAGCCACACGACGATTCAGCTCGAATGCGGCCGATGTGAAGAGGTCGGGCTGATCAAGCGGTAGGCGGGACCACGCCGTGCATCTGCGCGGCGGCGGCACGCTGTCGGAGCTGCGGACCCGCTGCTGCGGCGTCCTTCAACAGAAGAAGGAGGGAACGGTGGCAACGCACGAACCCAATCCGATGGAGATGCGACGTGGGCCACCACGACCTTCCGCAGGCCGAAGGGCCTCCACGCCTGAACGCACCGGATCACCCGCTCCGACGCGGGCGACAGATCCGACGCGATGACGATGCTCTCGAACATGACTACCCCCTCACGCGGTCTCCGCGGCCGGGAACCAGTGCTTCGTAGCCAGGCAGACGCGACACACCGACAGCATCACCGGCACCTCGACCAGGACCCCCACCACGGTCGCAAGCGCCGCCCCCGATCCGGGTCCGTACAGGGCGATCGCGGTCGCCACTGCCAGCTCGAAGAAGTTGGACGCCCCGATGAGAGCACCCGGCGCGGCCACCGCGTACCGGACCCGGAACACCCGCATCAGGCCGTAGGTGAGCGACGCGTTGAAGTACACCTGGAGCAGGATGGGGATCGCGATCAACACCACGTGGAACCAGCGGGTCGTGATGTTCTCCGCCTGGAAAGCGAAGATCATCACGAGTGTGGCGAGCAGCGCCAGCACCGTCAGCGGATGGAAGAAGGCGACGTACCTGGCTTGGAACCACTCGGTTCCCTTCCGCCGGATGAGCGCGGCCCGGCTCACGGACCCGGCGGCGAGCGGGATCACCACGAAGATCACCACCGAGTACAGCAGCACGGCGAACGGCACCTGCAAGCCGGACGTCCCGGTCACGAGGAGCTTCACGACCGGAGCGAAGGCCACGAGCATGATCAGGTCGTTGACCGAAACCTGCACCAAGGTGTACGCCGGGTCGCCGTCGGACAGATACGACCAGACGAACACCATCGCCGTACACGGCGCTGCCGCCAGAATGATCACGCCGGCCACGTACTGGCTCGCGAGCTCCGGGCCGATCCAGGGCAGAAACAGGTGCTTGAAGAAGAGCCAGCCGAAGAACGCCATCGAGAACGGCTTCACCAGCCAGTTGACCACGATCGTGATGAGCAGCCC
>Ga0315281_10005200_pt1 | contig 18657 bp, 16 predicted proteins | sample YL17G07_0_MG_FD_204540 | JGI IMG/M metagenome (GOLD analysis project Ga0315281, IMG submission 204540) | Sediment microbial communities from Yellowstone Lake, YNP, Wyoming, USA - YL17G07_0 | ecosystem: Environmental > Aquatic > Freshwater > Lake > Sediment | place: USA: Wyoming | collected...
AGCCAAAGCTCTCGTCTGCTTCTTCTACTTCTGTTTCGGTGTGATTCGAACGCTGCGTGGCCCCGAGTGCGATGATGGCGCTGCCCGGGCCGCTCGGGTTGCCGAGCGGCCCCCGAAACCAGTCCTCTATCGCCTCCATCCCTCGGACAATCAGCAGACTCGCGCACATCGACACTGAAGGGAGGCCGTTGGTGCCGCGCCGGCAGAGAGAAAGCGGGCGTTGACAAGGAATGTCGCCCACAGTACGCTTGTTCCAACCCGTGGGCTGAGAGGAGGATTGGCGATGGAGCAGCGAGAGTTTCCGCAGGCCGGCAACCGCGTCTGGGCGACGGTCCGCAACGTCAAGGGCACCTGCAGCATGGGCCACAAGGTCGGCGACGAGTTCGAGATCAGCGCCCACAACACGGCCGGCCTCTGCGGCTTCTTCTACCACGACATCTTCCCCTACCTCGTCATGCTCCAGTTCGGCGGCGGCTTCCCCGCTGCCTGGGGCGACCCGGATTCCGTCCAGCTCAAGTGCATGGACAGCTATAATGAGGTGACCATCGAGCTGCGACGCGAGAAGCGGTAAGGGGATGGTGCCCGAACGCATCCTCTCCGGCAAGCCGCGCGAGGAGGACCTCGTCCTCGATACGTCGCTGCGCCCGCACCGGCTCGACGACTACATCGGCCAGGACAAGGTCAAGGACAACCTTCGCATAGCGATGGCCGCCGCTCAGATGCGCGGCGAACCGCTGGACCACGTTCTCCTCTACGGCCCGCCCGGCCTGGGCAAGACCACGCTCTCCTACATCATCGCCGCCGAGATGGGCGTGAGCGTCCGCATCACCTCCGGGCCCGCCATCGAGCGACCCGGCGACCTGGCGGCTATCCTCACGAACCTCCAGCGCGACGACGTCCTGTTCATCGACGAGATCCACCGCCTGGCGCGCGCCATCGAGGAGATCCTCTATCCGGCGATGGAGGACTTTGCGCTCGACCTCGTCCTCGGCAAGGGGCCCGGCGCCCGCAGCGTGCGGCTCTCGCTGCCGCGCTTCACGCTCGTCGGCTCGACGACGCGCTACGCCATGCTCAGCCCGCCCCTGCGCGACCGCTTCGGCGCCGTTTACCGCCTCGACTTCTACAACACGGACGCCATCGGCGCCATCATCCGGCGCAGCGCCCACATCTTGGGCGTCGACGTCGACGAGGGCGGCGTCAAGCAGATGGCGCAGCGTGCCCGCGGAACGCCGCGCGTGGCCAACCGGCTCTTGAAGCGCGTGCGCGATTACGCGCAGGTCATGGCCGACGGCCATATCACCGAGGAGGTGGCCGTCGAGGCGCTGGCGCGGCTGGAGATCGACGAACTGGGGCTCGACGAGGTCGACCACAAGGTGCTGCAGACGATAATCCACAAGTTCGACGGCGGACCCGTCGGCCTGGACACCATCGCCGCCTCCATCTCCGAGGAGGCCGACACGATTATGGACGTATACGAGCCCTACCTGATGCAGGTGGGCTTCCTCCAGCGGACGCCCCGCGGCCGGGTCGCGACGCGTCGCGCCTACGAGCATCTGGGCCTGCCGCCTAAGGGCCCGCCGGGGTCGGCGCAGGGCGGGCTCTGGGACGGTGGCTGAGCCGAAAGGCGTCGCTTCCGTTGCCTCGTCGATTACGCGCCCCTTTCCCGTTCTCAGGCGGATTGCGCCGCGCGCAGGGGCGATCTAACCTTCGATCAGTGAGACGGGGACCAGCCGAAAGACTACTTTCGGACCGGAAGTAAGCGAGGAGGCCGCGGAACGTTGAGGAGGAGAATGCTGTCTCGACGCGGCTTTCTGGGAGGAGCGCTAACGGCCGGCGCCGGCCTCGCCGCGGCTGGATGCGGGAGCAGCGCCAAGGAAGCGGCGTCCGGTGGCCCGACCGAGTCGGGGGAAGCGAAGCGCGGCGGGACACTGCGACTGGCCTCCGCATTTCAAATACTCAGCATCGACCCGCAGACCATCGAAGGGGCGACCGCTGCGCCGCTTTTCTACAGCTACATGATCCAGGCGACCGACTGGCAGGGCAGCGTGGGCGACCTGGCGACCTCCTGGGAGAGCCCCGATGATCTGGACTGGGTCTTCCACATCCGCGAAGACGTGCGTTTTCAGGACTTGCCGCCGGTCAACGGGCGGGCGGTCTCGGCGCAGGACATCGTCAACTCGATGACCCGGTTGAGAAGCCTGCCGGGCGCCAGCCCCGATCAGACGATCATCAAGTACGAGGCGCCGGACCTTCGCACGGTGACACTCCAGACAAAAGAGCCCGACGGGTACATGCTGATGAACATCGGCAGCACGCCCAATGCCGTCGTTCCTATCGAGGCCGTCGACGCGTTCGGCGACCTGACGGATCACGCCATCGGCAGCGGGCCCTTCATCCTCGACAGGGTGAACCGGGACGAGCTGGCGGTGGTCCGCAATCCGGCCTACTACCATGACTTCCCGTATGGGACGGAATGACGGTGAGGGCGCTGACGGAAGCGGCGTCGCGGCAGGCGGCGTTTCGCGCCGGTGACGTCGACGTCTACGTGGCGGACAACCGGATGCAGGCAGAGGCTGTCAAGGGCGTTTCGGGCAGCAGCGTGCAGCGCTATCTCAGCGCGGTATACTCCGTCTTCGCGCTCAACGCCGTGAAGGTAAACGCGTTCAAGGACGAGCGCGTGCGGGAGGCAATCGACCTGGCGCTCGACCGCGCTGCCATGATCGAGAAGCTTCACTTCGGTGACGCGGAGCTGTCGGGTCCGGTGCGGCCTCGCTGGGATACGGCGCTGCCGGCGCAAGAGGTAGCGGCCGCCTACGGGCGCGACGTGGGCAAAGCGAGGCAGTTGCTCTCGGCCGCCGGGCAGGACGGCCTGACGTTCGAGCTCAGTTTCTACACCGATGCGGGGAACGCCGACCGCGCGTCCATCATTAAGGACAACCTGGCGGAGATCGGCGTCACGGTGAACCTGGCAAGCAGCGAGGTCGGCACCTGGCTGGCCAACCTGCTGGCGTCCAACTTTGAGTCGGCAGCATACACGCACCTTCCGTACCTGTCCGACTACATTCAGTTGCAGTCGCATCACACCTATGGCTGGAACCGTAGCCCGCAGGCGTTCCTGGGCATCGAGGACGCGGAGGTCGATTCGCTCCTCGACAAGGTCAGGCAGACCATCGACGACCAGGAGCGAAAAAGGCGGGCGCTCGACGTGCAGCGCCTGATCCTCAAGCGTCATGGCCCTACGCTGGTGCTCTGCGAACCGTACGCTTACTGGATCGCTTACGATTACCTCAGGGGATATACACCGACGGCATACGGCCTGGGGAACTACCGCTACAACTACTGGCTCGACAAGGGCTAGGCCAACAGGCGCGTCCATGGCGGCCTCTTTGAAGAAGGAGAGGAGACCCTTAATGATCAGTAAACGAAGACTATCTCGGCGGACCTTCCTCGGCGGGGCGGCGGCAGCCGGCGTTGGGCTAGCGGCCGCTGCGTGCGGCAGCAGCAAGAAGGAAGATGCTGGAGGCGGTGGGACGATCGGCGGCGAGCCGGTGCGCGGCGGCACGCTTCGCACAGCTAGTGCGACACCCCTGCTCAGCCTCGACCCGCACACGACTGAGGGCGTTGCTCTGGCGGCCTACTTCTACAGCTACATCATCCACGCCACCGACTGGGAGGGCAACGTAGGCGATCTCGCGACCTCCTGGGAGAACGTCGACGATCTCGCGACCTCCTGGGAGAACGTCGACGATCTCAACTGGGTCTTCCACCTTCGCGATGACGTCCGCTTCCAGGACATGGCGCCCGTCAACGGACGGCTGCTCGTCGCGCAAGACGTCGTGAACACGTTCGACAGGCAGAGAAGCTTGCCTGGGGCCAGCACCGACCAGGTGATCGTCAAGTACGAGGCGCCTGATCCCACCACCCTCACGATGCAGACGAAAGAGCCGCACGGGTACATGATCGTGAACCTGGGCAGTCCCGGCAACGCCATCATCCCCATAGAGGCGGTCGAGCAGTTCGGCGACCTGGCCAGCAACGCCATCGGCAGCGGCCCCTTCATGCTCGACAAGCTGGCCCGAGACGACCTGGCCATAGTGCGAAATCCTACCTACTACCACGACTACCCATACGTGGACGGCGCAACCATCAAGGTGTTGCCCGAAGCCGCGTCGCAGCAGGCCGCATTTCGCGCCGGCAGCATCGACGCCTACATCGCTGATAACAAGATGCAGGCGGAGTCGCTGAGCAGCGTGAGCGGCGCCACCTTGCAGCGATATCTCAGCCGCGTCTACTCCGTCTTCATCCTCAACGGTGCTAAGGTAGAAGCGTTCAAAGATGAGCGCGTCCGCGAGGCGATCGATCTCGCCCTCGATCGCCAGACGATGATCGACAAGCTGCGCTTCGGCGACGCCGAACTCGCCGGCCCGATCCCGCCGCTGTGGGATACGGCGCTCCCCAAGGAAGAGATAGCGACCGCCTACAAGCGGGACGTCGGCAAAGCCAGGCAACTGATCTCTGCTGCCGGCCAGGAAGGCCTCCGCTTCGATCTCAGCTTCTACACGCTCACGGAGAACGCCGACCGCGGTTCGATCATCAAGGACAACCTGGCCGAAATCGGCGTCAACGCCAACCTGGTGAACGCTGAGTTCGGTCTCTGGCTGGCGGACCTGATGGACGGCAACTTCCAGTCCACGTCCTTCACTCACCTTCCGTATCTCTCCGACTTCATCCAGATTCAGGCGCACTATTCGACCGGCGCCGCGCGAACCCCGAAGGGCTACCTCGGGGTCGATGATCCAGAAGTCGACGCCATCCTTACCAAAGAGCGGCAGGCCATCGACGATGAGGAGCGAAAGCAGCTCTGCCTCGAGGCGCAGCGCTTGGTCCTGAAGCGCCACGGCCCAACGCTGACTCTCTACGAGCCATATTCCTACTGGCTGGCCTACGACTACATCAAGGGCTATACGCCCACGGCGTACGGCTTCGGGCTGTTCCGCTACAACATGTGGATCGACAAAGGCTAGATGATGACGACCGACGCTGACGCCACAGAAACGCAATTCCTGCCCGCGACGCCGGAGCGCTGGTCCGACTTCGAGACGCTCTTCGGCGAATGCGGCGCCTATGAGGGCTGCTGGTGCATGTGGTGGCGGACCACGCGTCGCGAATGGATGCGCCGGCGCGGCGAGGGCAACCGGCAAGCCATGAAAATGATCATCGACTCGGGCGAGGTGCCGGGTATCATCGCCTATGTCGGTGGCGAGCCGGCCGGCTGGTGCTCCGTCGCGCCGCGGGAGGCGTTCCCCTCTCTGAACCGCTCGCCGACGCTCAGGCGCATCGACGCCGAGCCCGTGTGGTCGATTGTCTGCTTCTACGTCGCTCCGGCGCATCGGGGCAGCGGTCTGATGGCGTCGCTGTTGGCGGCCGCGCGCGACTACGCGGTGAGCCGGGGCGCGCGCATCGTCGAGGCCTACCCGCGGGAGCCGGGGGACCTGGGGCCGCCGCAGGCTTACATGGGGATCGTGCCGGCGTTCGAGAGGGCGGGCTTCGTGGAAGTGGCGCGTCGCTCCCGTCGCCAGCCGATCATGCGCTGGCAGTCCGCGACCGAGCATAGATCCTCGTAACATCGCATTCCCAACAGCGATTGGAAGGATGCGGCCTGCAATAAGGAGCTGCGCGGCCTTGCGGTCGCCTATTCCCATCCCGCCGAACCGGAGAGGGCAATGTCGAGACATATGTTGTCGATTCGTCCTCATTGCTCTCTTGACAAATATCGAAAAGCGGCTATACTGAATCGAACTGGTGGCTTACCATCCCCCCGCCTTTGGCAGTTAAGGCCTGCCTCTGACCGCAGGACGGCCGCGGCTATCGTGTCGGTGGCGCGTCGGGCGGACGCAAACGACAGGCACCGGTAGATGCCGACAGGCAAGACGCTTCTCGGATCCTCTGCCTTCCGCCTCGGTCTGGCGATGGCCGCGCTGCTATGCGTTGCCGGCGCCGTCCTGGGGGTGCGCTACTTCGCGCAGGCCGCCCCCTTCATTACTACCGATAAGGGCGACTACTTCGCCAACGAGGTCGTGACGATCACCGGCAGCGGCTTCGCCCCCAACACCTTCTACGACGTGCCCGTCATCCGGCCCGACGGCACAATCGTGAAGGGCGACGGCACATTCATACCCGGCTGGGACACCGTTCACTCCAATGCCGCGGGCGCTTTCACCTATCTCTACCGGTTGGACGGCATTCCCGGCTTGTATGAGGCGAGAGTCTACGCTTCCCCCTGGGACGGCATCCGCTCTACAAGCCCTATCGCCTCGACGACCTTCCGCGATGGCAACGTGAAGGTATTCGCTGCCCCTGATGGCGTCACATTCACGCTGACAGCAACCAAATACTCGACGACTGATTGCAGCGGCAGCGGCTCCACCAACACCTACACGCACGTCGATTCAAAGACCTTCGGTATCGGCAGCACGGAGTCAATCAAACTTCAGGCCGCTTCGACGTCCGACCAGGGAGGGTCATTCATTAACTGGACGTCGAGCTACCCCTTCACTAACCTCGGTGGAGGAGTGATCTGCGTCGTGGGCTTCGATGGAGGAGGCGGCCACGAATACGACGCCAACTACGGCGGGACGCCCACGCCCGTGCCGCCGTCGCCCACGCCGACGAACACGCCGGTGCCGTCGTCGCCAACACCCACGGATACCCCCGTGCCACCGTCGCCAACGCCTACTTTGACGCCTGTCCCGCCGTCGCCCACATCGACGGACACGCCTGTCCCGCCGTCGCCCACATCGACGGACACGCCGGTGCCGCCGTCGCCCACATCGACGGACACGCCGGTGCCGCCGTCGCCCACATCGACGAACACGCCTGTTCCGCCGTCGCCTACGTCGACGAACACGCCGGTGCCACCAACCGCAACGTTTACGCCGGTTCCGCCGACTCCGATCCACACGCCGACGCCGCATGGAGTCGGTGGGAAAGTCCTGCTGCCGCCGGCGGCTGTAGCCTCGCAGTCGAACGGAACGTCGGGAGGCTCCGGTCAGACGGTGGCAACGTGGGCCGCGCTGGTTGTCGTTGCGGGAGCATTCGCGACAGGCGGCCTGTACGTCCGGTCGCGTCGCCGCAGCAGATAGCGGCCACTTCGCAGGCATCGCCGTCGGGCGACGGCAGACCCCAGCGACTATCGCGCTTCTAGATCTCCAGCGCCGCGTTAGCGCCCTCGTGAACGGCGTTCCATATCGTCCGCGGCTCGACGCAGTCGCCGACCTCGCTCACCGACAGGCCCGCCGCCTTCAGCGCCTCAGCCAGCTCGCGTCGCGGCGAGCGCCCCAGCGCCAGGATGACGTTGTCGGCCGGGGCCGTCTCTTCCCACGAGAGGTCGCGATAGTTGAAGACCACGCCCTTAGCAGTTATCGCCTTGACCTTGGCGCCGGCGCGTATGCGCAGGTTCGGCTCATCGTGCATCAGCTCCATCAGTAGCTGCGACCGCCACTGGTCGTGCAGGTAGGGCGTGCCGGTGATGACGGCGTTCGCGTCGGGGTCGGCGCGCTCGTCGAGGAGGATGACCTGCTTCCCCATGCGCGCCAGGCCGAGCGCCAGCTCGGCCCCCAGAGCGCCGACGACCACCACTTTGTCGCCGAGCTCGGGCTGCTTCTCCAGGTAGTCCTCCTGCGTCAGCACCTGCTTGCCGCCGGCGCCCGGGATGTCCGACACAACGGGCGCGGAGCCGGTCGCGACGATGACGGCGTCCGGAGACAGCGCCTTGACGCCCTCGACCGTCGCCGCCTTGCCCGTCTCGATCCTGACGCCCGCCGCCTGCAGCCGCCGCTGCATGTACGACACCGTCTGCCCGAGCTCGCGCGTGTAGACACGCGGGATGGAGTCGCTCAGGTTGACCAGGCCGCCCAGTCGCTCGCTCTTCTCGATGAGCGTGACGTCGTGCCCGCGCGACGCCGCCACGTCCGCCGCCTCCAGCCCGCCGACGCCCCCTCCGACGACGACTACCTTCTTCGGCCTGTCGACGCGGGCCGTCGCCAGCGCCTCCTCGCGTACCAGCCGCCCGACGCTAGCAGCAGAACGCCCCCGGCTGCGAGCGCACACCACCAGGCCGCGACGCTGCTCTCTGGCCGAGGCTGAAGGCCTCCGTCACCGGTTGCAGGCGGCGCAGGCGCTATTGCTGGCGCTTCCTCCACCGCTTCGATACGATAGAGGACATTCCCAATGTCGCCCGTGACGTAGATCGCTCCCGATTGGCCGACCGCCACGCCGTTGAAACCCCAGATACCCGGCATCCCCGGCGGGCCTTTAGCGCCAAGCTCAAGCCCTTCTGCCACAGTGCTGACTTCGCCCGTCCCGGTGTTGATGCGCGAGAGGCGCCCGGCCCCGGCCTCGACGACCAGCAGGTTCCCGCCCGGCGTTACCGCGAGGCCTTCTGGGAAGGACAGGCCCGTCGCCACCGGCATTGGCTCCGACAGCCGCTCCCCGTCGGCCACGATTTGCAACACGCTGCCGGTGCCCCACTCGCTCACCCACAGGTCATCGTCAGTGGCTGCCAGGCCCGCAGGCGTGTCAAGGCCTTCGGCCAGCGTCTCACGTGCTGCGGGGTCTGCTGCGCTCACGCGGACGACACGAGCGAGATCGGCAACGACAAGGTCTCCTTTGAACCGAATTGCGTTCAGCGCGAGGGGAAAGTTCACGTGCTCCACTACCTCGTGCGTGTCCGGATCCCAAACCTCCACTGCGCTGCTAAACCATGACGACAACACCAAGTGGTCGCCATCCGCAGACACCGTCTGTGGACTTGTGATTCCGCTGGGCACTCCCGGGAAGTTCAGATCGAGACTCTTCTGCACGCCGCTGACCCCGTCGAACTGACGAAGTGTCCAGCTGTCAGCCACAAACACCGAGTCACCGCCAGCGCGGGGCAGAACGGCGACGCCTTGAGGTACGATCATGCCGCCTGGGCTCACTGTACGCGTCGTGCCATCGGGAAGAACTTCCAAGATGGAGCCCTCCCGGGCATTTGAGACGAACAGGCGATCTTGTGAGTCGAATGCAATGTTATCCAGCCCAAGGCCGGTCGCTATCACCTCCTTGCTCCCGGTCTCCGTGTCAACGCGAGATATCTCGCCCCTCATGTCGTCGCCAACGTACAGGCGGCCCTGCGAATCGAACTTCACCACCCCCGGATAGCCGAATCCGTCAGCCACCGTGGTGACCGCGCCAGTGTCGACGTCTACCCGCACCACCTCGCCCTTGGTCATGATCGGGCCATAGAGGAACCCGTCAGGCCCCCAGTCCATACCGTTGAGGAAACCCAGGTTCTCGGCGATGAGGCGGGGTGGGTCGACCAGGTCGGGATCGAGCTCGTACAGCGCGTCGCCCAAGAAATCGAGGGCTACGAAGAGGCGGCCGTCGTCAGAGAAGGTGATGGGGTCGAGGCCAAGCGCCACGGACTGGCCCGTCTTGACACCATCAGGCGACAGCCGACCGACCTCGCCAGTGAGGAGGGATGTCCAATAGAGTGACCCGTCGGGTCCGAAGGCGAGATCGTCGGGCGATTCAACGCCCCGGTCAGGGCCCAGCCTGTCGAGGATCTCGCCAGTTTCTGGGTCCATGACGATGATCTCCCTGCCAACGGCCGAGGCGATGTACAGCCGGCCGGAAGCGTCGAACATGACGCCGTTGGCGCCATGGATGGGTGATCCCGTGACTAAGACCTTTGGCTCGCCTTCGTCATCACCGTAAGCTGCCGTCACCAGCAGCAGCGTTGCCGATAGGACTAGAAATGCCATCCAGCGCATGGTACCCCTCCTTGAACCAATTGCAGTACTGCCATTCACGCTGCCGCACCAAGCGGCAGTCATACGTTGTAGCACTGACCCACTGGGAAAGTTGCCTGCCCCCGATTAGCCCATGACTTCACACGACCCCGTGGCTACATGTCAGGTATGAGCCACCGGTGCGGCAAGTATAGGAACCACCCATGCGCTTGTCAGCATAGGAGCTCCAACCAGCCGGTTCTTGAGCCGCATCGGCCCGATGTTGATGGGATCGGATGCCTTCGCCATTGTGGGTTCCTCCTTCGTCGGCCGTCCGCGGCGCTGCGACAGGGCTGTGTGTGGGGATAGTAGCAGAGAGGCGATTCAAGATACAGGGCTGCTCGTTCTGTGTGGCCCGGGCTGCTGCGGACAATCCGCCGCGTTTGTTGCAGTCTTCCCCGAGCGCTGGTAACATATCTATGGGCGATGAGGCTCGCCCGGTGGGCCGGAGGCCCACGAAACCGCCAATATTGCTGATAGCCTCTGTCAGAAATGACAGGGGCTTTTTGTTTGGGCACGAGGCATGAAAGAAGACGGAGGCAACGGGTTCGACCCGCGGGAGCAAGCCTCGAAGACCAGCATCGAGGTGTCGTTGCTGGGCGAACAACTTGCCAGAGCGAAGAGCCTTGTCGAGGAAAACCGCTGGGACGAGGAGGAAGGCTATCTCATCATCTTCCTCAACGGCCTTCATTTCCTGTTGGGCGACAGGAGCCTACAAGCCTTCGACGGAGACCACGACTCCCTCGGCCGTGAGGTCGAGCGTCTCACGCGCGAGCTCATGGAATACCAGAGCATGTATGCGGCGATGAAGTACAAAGCTTTCACTCTGAGCGAGGAGAAATATGTCCTGGAGGGCAACGTGTCCGGCCTCGAAGCCGCCGACAGGTTCTCCACGGCGCGCCTGAGGATGTTTCGACGCGACGAAGAAGCGCTGCGGGCGCGGCTCGCAGAACTGGAAGAAGAGAACGCCCGGCTCAAACAGGACCTAGCCGCGGACGAGGCCGTGATCCGGCTTCGGCGCAATGGCCAGAAAACGAGAAAACGATCATGGTGGCCGTGGAAGCGATAACAGAGACCAGGATTAACCTGGACCGAATTGCCGGCTACATCGAGAACTGCCAGACTGAGGACGGTGGTTTTTTCTTCGCGCGCATACCGCCGTCGCCCGCCGCCGACACCTATCATGCCGTCAAATCGCTGCAACTCCTGGGCAGGGGACCCGCGAACAGCGATGCGGTGAAAAGCTGGCTTCGCGAGGCCGCCGGTGGAGGGCTGCTTTCGAATCCCCAAGGAGTCTTCTTCCTGGTCGAGACGGGCCTCGCGCTCGCCCATCCCATTCCAGAGCTCAGGGGCTGGGCCGCCGGGTTGAGCGACTGGGCCAATGCCGAGGGCGGCTTCGGCGCCTGGAGAAACGTGGACGTGGAGGTCTCATCGGAACTGGACATCACCTACCGCGCTGTCACGACAAAGCTCGATCTCGGCCTGGAGCTGGACAGTGGCAGCGTATCGCGCTTCCTGCTTCACTTTCTGAACATAGACGGCGGTTTCGGGGCACATAGCTTCTCGACTCTGGCTTCGACGTTCTACGCCGTCCAGACGCTCTCCCGCCTTGGCTATCCCCCGCTGGACCTGACGGTGGAGTGGCTGCGTCGTCGGGAGGTGTTTTGGGACGTCCTCTATCTTGAGCAGCTTCACCGCCTTGTCATAAGCTTGACCGCTCTTGGCGAAATCGTCCGCGAGCGTGACCGCGCAATTGATTTCGTCCTCCATTGCAGGCGGGAAAACGGCGGCTTCGCACGGGCGCGCTTCGGCATCCCAACTCTTGAGTACACACATTACGCGCTCGACATTCTGCGCACTCTCGAGGTGATCTGAGATGGCGGAGGCTCTCAAAACCAGACCAGCAAGCGAGGACCAACGAGTCGACGAAGAAGCGGCTGTTGTAGATGTTCGCGTCGACAGGCTGTTTGGCAATCACAACGTATACGAAATTGACCGAAAACAACACGCCTTTCGGCTGGCCCGCTTCGTGACCGGTGACGGACCCGGCGACGTGGAACAGGGTACGGCTCAGCGCACTCTTGCCGATGGTGAGCCGCTGCCGGCCCTGCTGCTGACCCAGGCGCCGACGTTTCCAGGCTGCATCGTCCGAACGCGGGTCTTAGGCGCTGCTCGCGCCGGCGACGCGCCTCCCTGGCTCGTCGGCGTTCCTGAAGTCGCCGCGCAGGACTGGGCCGAAACCATTGCGGATATTCCCGACGCGACGCGCGCCGCTGTGCGAGCCGTGGTCGTCGAAGGCACTGGCGAGGAAAGCTTGGCCTGGCTGAACGCATCCGACGCAGCCAGGGTGGTCAAGGCGGCCAGAGAGTCCTACTGGGTGGAGAAGGCGCAGGCCGAAGGCGCCCCCCGGTACGGCGCGGCCTGGAAAGTGACGCCGGGGGCGTCAATGCGGAAGTCGGACGCCATCGCGGCCCATTCAATCGCGGAATACTTGCTGCCGTCTCTTCCCTCGCGCTTTCTGCAGTACATTGAAGAAGAGTTGCTGCCCGGGGAGCGCATACTCTTCTTCGCCGCGCGTCCGCCTTTCTCGCCCGGGAGCAAGCTCTTGTCGCGCCCGGGTCAGCGACTGAACGAGGGTCTTCTCGTGATCACGGACCGACAGGTCATGATGATGATCGACAACCTACCGCCGGACTCGACGCTGGTGCGTTGGGGTTTCGTCGCGCGGACCAGCGCCATTGAGCGACTGACCGATGTGAAGCTTACGCGAGCAGGCGTGTCTTCTCAGCTAGAGGTCTCGTTTAGCGCCGAGGGAGGCGTCGAAAGCCAGACATTTCTGTTCCCCCGCAACTACCACGATGCGCTCTCGGAGGCGGTCACTGTGCTTGGCCGGTTCGTTTGCCTGGATGGCTCTCGCTACCTGCGCCGGATGTACGAAACGGAAGTGGAGCTATCCGGCCGCGCATTGACCGCGACCAGCGACGCTAAGCTACCCGACGAGGTGCGCCTCGAGGAGTTGAGGCATCGCCTCGCCGAGGGCGAAGAGGTGGTCGCCGAGGCGACGGCCCAGGCCATGAGTGGCATGGCGGTCGGCCCCGCGCTCACTCTCACCGACTCCCGCCTGATTCTTTCTCCCGGCGCGAAAAAGAAAGGGCGCAGCCACGTCGTGGAGTTTCCCATCGGGCGGATTTCATCGATCCAGATCACGCAGTCGTTAGTAGGGAGCCATTTCGAGGTGTCGGTGCCCCGCGACGGCCGCGTCGAGACCGTCGTTCTCGACTACAACTATCCCGACTCGCCGCGTTTTCTCAGGGCGTTCACCCTGCTGCGTCACCTGATGGGCCGGCCCGCGTAGCGCCTCGGCCGGGGAAGAGCAAAGGTACGACCTTCTTGGCAATGCATCTGGCGCTTGATCGATACGCGCAGCTCGCGCGGCGCCTCGGCCTGGCAGCCGATAGGCACGGCCTGCTGTCGTCGGACCGTCGTACCGCCGCTCAGGACCGGCAAGAGCGGGGGGAGCTATTAGCGCGTCCGCCATCCGATGGGGAAGTCCACTACGTTTGGTCGTTCCTCCTCTGGGGAAGCGTCATGGACCCGGGTGTCCGGCGACAGCTCCGGCAAGGCTGGGGGCTGTGCGAGCGACACGCCTGGACGTTGCTGTTGGTGGAAGCAGCTTTCCGGCCGCACTTTCCCCACGCTTCGACGCTGATCTATCAAGACCTGATGAGTCGAGCCTGGCAGGCATTTCGGCTTGTCGGCCCCTGGAAAGCGGAACGCATTCGCCATGCCCTGAAGCAGCAGGCGCCCTGCATCATGTGTCGTATCGGCTATGGACCGGAATCTCGCGGTGCGGCGGTACCACCTGCTGTGCTGGAGCGCGGTCGCGACTCGTCATCGCTTCGCAATTCTGCGGAAGCTACCCGGCCCTGGTGGGAGCCGATGGTTTGCGGCGTGTGCTCCGGAAGTGGGAGTTCCGTGCGTTGTCGTCGTCATCTCCGGCAGGACTTGTCGCGTAGCGGGGCGGGTCGCCAAACCGACGGCGCGGGTGATCTAGTGCGGCGCATTTCGGCCCACCTCGCGCGCTTCGCGCGCTCATTTCGCTGGGAATTGCGTGGGACCGACACGGACGAAGATCGTGCAGCATTAATCAGTGCTGCCGGGTGGTGCAGCGGCTGGCGGCCTCTGCTGTCGATCATGGAACAAGAGCGGCGGGAGCCGGGAAGTGCAGACACATGACGCCCAAGGAGGGGCTTAGCTCGCTCTACTGGTCGATCGCGGTCCTGCTTGAGCCCGCAGCCAAAGCCAGCGAATGCTTCGTCTGCGCCGTCCAGAAGCGCGACTTCGACCGTCACCTGTTCTGGTTCCTCGAAGAGAACTACAACTCCGGCCCGACGATAAACAATCTTCTCGCTTCTCAGGGACTGTGCGTCCATCACATGCAGGTGCTGCGAGAGCGCCGCGTTCAATGGCAGATAAGCTTCTTCGGCGAGCTGCTGATGGACCACAACCGGCGGCTTGCCGACAAGGCGCTGAAGAAGGCGCGTTCGGCTCAGAACGCGGGCTTGACGGGGATCCTTCGCCCGGCGCCGCGGCTGGGCGGCGTTTTCGCCCCGAAGTCGGAGTGTCCCTTCTGCGCTCTGATCCGCGAATCGGAGGGATTTGTCCTCACAGCCTTGGCCGGTTCCGCAGCCGATGCGGAACTGGAAACGGTCTGGCGCGACGTTTGTCTTCCGCACGGCTTGATGCTTGCTCCACTCCTGCCGGCCGAAGCGGCATCTTCGGTGGCTGATTCGCTTCGCAGTCGCCTGGATGCTCCCTCTACAGACGCGGCCGCGTTCTTCCTCGGCGCATTCCCCAGAGCGACCCGCGCCGAGTTCTCGCCCTCGATTGAAGCGGAATTACTTGCCGGCCAGCGCGTTCCCTTCAACCCAGCGCTGCTAGCCGACGAGGCATTATCGTCGGTGTCAGGCAAGATCGAGTGGACGGGATGTCCGCTTTGCGCGACACTTCGGACTGAACGAGGCTTTGCGCTGGAGGCCGAAGTTCAAGAATACTGCCGCCCAGACATCGCGGCCATGCTCGGAGCCTCTGCCGGCGCGGTCGTCCCGCAGCTTGGACGATGGGCGCGGCAGGCAATCGAGCAGCGAGTGGCACATCCATCACATCGGAAGAGGGCGAAAACGGTCACCACCACCACGTGTCCCGCCTGCCGCCGGCGGTCCGAGCGGATGGTGTTCGTACTCTCCGCCCTGGAGAAGGCGCCCGCAAAGCGCTTTCAGCGAGTCCGCTTCTGCATTCCCCACTTTCCGCTTGTTCTTGAGCGGGTCTCGCCCGAAGTTGCGACCACTATCCTGGAATCGCAGCGGAGTGTCTTTCAGCATCTGAACGCTGAGCTGGCGGAGTTCTTCCGCAAAGCTGACTATCGATTTCACGACGAGCCGCGGGGGAGCGAGCAGACAGCGTGGATGCGGGCGGCGGACATTCTGGCCGGCTGTTGGCTGCCGCAGACATCGGAGTTCGGTGAGCCGGCCGCGAGGATTCGCAAAGAAGAGACGTAGGGCGAAGAGCCTCCAATGCTAGTACAGCTCCGATCCTGGACTCGTGCCCAGGGCGGACTGAGGGTTTCCCGATGCTTCGCAGGTTCGGAGTAAGTAGCCCCGCTCTCACGTTCGTGCTCCTGCTGGGGCTGGTCAGTCTCTTTGCGGACATGACCTACGAAGGCGCCCGCAGCGCCACCGGTCCCTATCTCGCCTTGCTGGGGGCGAGCGCCACGGCGGTGGGATTTGTCGCGGGCTTCGGGGAGTTGATCGGCTACGGCTTCCGCTTCATCTCCGGCTTCTTCAGCGACCGGACGGGCAGATACTGGCCGGTCACGCTGTGGGGCTACGGTCTAAATCTCTTCGCCGTCCCCCTCTTGGCTCTCACTCATCGATGGGAGCTTGCGGCTCTGCTGATCGTGCTGGAACGGCTGGGCAAGGGGATACGGACGCCGGCCCGCGACACGATGCTCTCGCACGCGACCACCAGCGTCGGCAGAGGCTGGGGATTTGGCCTGCACGAGGCGATGGACCAAACGGGCGCCGTGCTGGGACCGTTGATTGTCGCCGGCGTGCTGTTCGCAGGCGGAAGTTACCGGACCGGCTTCGCGTTGCTGGCGATTCCGGCGGTCTTAGCATTATGGGTGTTGTTGACAGCGCGCTCTGCCTACCCCCGGCCACGCGAGCTGGAGGTCAGTCCGCCAAAGCTGGAAACGGCAGGCTTCGGGCGACAGTTCTGGCTGTATCTGGCGGCCGTGTCGCTGGTCGCGGCCGGCTTCACTGACTTCGCCCTGATCGCGTTTCACTTCCAGAAGCAATCGGTCGTCCCTGCCGACTGGATTCCCGTCATCTATGCGGCGGCTATGGCTGCCGACTCAATCGGGGCGCTGATCATGGGGCGCTTGTTTGACCGGTTCGGGTTGCTTGTGCTCGCAGTCGTGTCGCTCCTGTCGGCCCTGTTTGCGCCGCTCGTCTTTCTTTATGGACTGTCTGCTGCATTTGTAGGCACGGCGTTGTGGGGTCTGGGCATAGGCGCGCAGGAGTCGATCATGCGGGCGGCGGTGGCCAATATGGTAAGCACGGAACGACGGGGGACTGCTTATGGCATCTTTAACGCGGGCTACGGGGTCTCCTGGTTCGTGGGGAGCGCATCGATGGGAATTCTCTACGACATCTCCATCCCGCTGCTGGTTGCGTTTTCGATAACCATGGAGCTCGCCTCTATACCGCTGTTCATCCTCGTTCACAGGTGGATTCAGGGCGGCAAATCCGGTTTGTCTCCAGACGGGGCGACGTCATGATGTGCGCCGCGCCGTGGATAATCATTCGAAGCGAAAGGAAGTCAGATGACCGCTAGAATTAGTTCAATCCGAGCCCTCGAGATCCTCGACTCCCGCGGTAATCCCACGTTGCGGGTGTATCTTGGTCTGGACAGCGGATTGGAGGTATCGGCCTCAGTCCCGTCCGGCGCGTCAACCGGAGAAAACGAGGCCGTGGAGCTACGCGACGGCGATCCCCAAAGATATGGCGGCAAAGGCGTCTTGCGCGCAGTCGCGAACGTCGAGGAGAAGATTGCGCCCGCGCTATTCAGCCTCGATCCCACCCGTCAATCCGAGATCGACGGCCTGATCATAGATATTGACGGCACCCCAACAAAGAGCAGCCTCGGCGCAAACGCTATCCTCGGCGTCTCGATGGCGGTGGCTCGCGCGGCTGCCCGTTCGGAGGGACTGCCGCTCTACGTTTATCTGGGTGGCCCCGGCGCCGTTCGCCTTCCCGTGCCGATGATGAACATCCTCAACGGCGGGAAGCACGCCGACAAGAGCGTCGACTTCCAAGAATATATGGTCATGCCCATCGGCGCTCCTACCTATTCTGAAGCATTGCGCTACGGCGTCGAGACGTTTCACGCGCTGAAGAGGATCCTGGCCGATCGCGGCTACGCGACCGCTGTGGGCGACGAAGGCGGATTCGCCCCTGATCTGAAGAGCAACGAGGAAGCGTGCGAGGTCATCGTCGAAGCAATCAAGGCGGCAGGATATATCCCCGGCAAAGACGTGGCCATCGCACTTGATCCGGCCGCGTCCTCCTTCTTCGAAGGCGGCGCCTACAATCTCAGGAAGTCAGGGCAGGAACGTAAGACGAGCGCGGAGATGACGTCGCTCTATGGCTCGTGGATCGAGCGGTTCCCTATCGTGTCGATTGAAGACGGTCTCGCCGAGAACGATTGGGACGGGTTCCGACAGCAAACGGCGGCCCTCGGCGACAAGGTCCAGATCGTCGGCGACGACATCTTCGTTACCAACCCGAAGTTCATCAACCGCGGCATCGGCGAGAAGAGCGCGAACGCGGTCCTCATCAAGCTCAACCAGATCGGCACCGTCACCGAGACCATCGATGCCGTCAACCTCTGCCGAAAGGCCGGATGGGGGTTTGTCATCTCTCATCGCTCCGGCGAAACCGAGGACACTTTCATCGCCGACTTCGCCGTCGCGATGGGCGGTGGCCAGATCAAGACCGGCTCCGCCTGTCGCAGCGAGCGGATCGCGAAGTACAATCGCCTGCTGGAGATTGAGGCTGAGCTGGGCGAATCTGCCCGCTTCAGCAATCCTCTGTCGCGTGAAGGATGAGCAGGAAGGAGGATCCTGTGCCCGGTTCCCTATCCGACTTCTCCGACGAGCAATTGAAAAGGGCTCTGTTCCGGGTTCGGACGCATGATCTCCTGGCTTTCCTGCGTGAGGCGGAAGAGCCCGATAAGGGAAGAGCGCTACGGTTGCTCTGCTCAGTAACCAGGGAGAATGTTGAGCGGGCCGACTCGAAAGAGCCGGGGGATCCGTCCGCGCTCGCCCGCATTGCAGCTAACATCAAACAACACGATGAAAGCTGCATGTTCTGCGACATCGTTGCCGGACGGACGCCGGCGAGCTTCGCGTATCGAGACGGCCGCATCGCTGCCTTCATGGATCTCTACCCGATAACGCGTGGACACCTCCTCATCATTCCTGCGGAACACGTTCCCTCGATCGCCGCAGTCGCGCCCAGCGTTGCGGCTGCCATGATGAACCTGGGTCAGCGCCTCGGCGCGGCGGTCATGAAATCAGCGTTGGGCTGCGATGGCTACAATCTCTTCCTGGCTGAGGGTGGCTCCGCGGACCAGGACATGTTCCATGCCCACCTGCACGTCATCCCCCGCCATCACGCCGACGGCTTCGGGCTCGCGTATCCGGCCGGCTATCCTTCTGAGGAGAAGCGCTCCGCTCTCGACGAGACGGCGGAAACCATCAAGTTCT
>Ga0315281_10005201_pt1 | contig 18655 bp, 19 predicted proteins | sample YL17G07_0_MG_FD_204540 | JGI IMG/M metagenome (GOLD analysis project Ga0315281, IMG submission 204540) | Sediment microbial communities from Yellowstone Lake, YNP, Wyoming, USA - YL17G07_0 | ecosystem: Environmental > Aquatic > Freshwater > Lake > Sediment | place: USA: Wyoming | collected...
CCTTCAGCAAGGCCCAGATGGCGGAATTGGTAGACGCGCACGGTTCAGGTCCGTGTGCCGCAAGGTGTGGAGGTTCGAGTCCTCTTCTGGGCACCATCAAGCATCACGAAAGCCGCACCAATTCTTGATTTCAAGTAGGTGCGGTTTTTTTATATGCCCAAAACTATGCCAAACAGATTTCATTAAGCAGTAGGCTCTCCAAACGGTGCGCATTCTAACTTAAGTCCGCCCCCATCCCACAAAAAACAAAGCTGTTAGCCCCAAGTAGCGATGTCTGCTTTGCCCGGTTTATGGCAGGCTTCCATTTTTCAGCACACCCAACACGCCGGGGTTCCACACCTCCAGCCGGTCGGCGAACAACATCACCTGCACGCTGCCATTGCTGGTGTAATCACTCTTCATCCTTTTTTAACCTCTTTGAACTCCCGCCCGACAACTGCTTGAAATTTTCCGCCGAAATCACAGGCTTGCCGGTCTGTAGCTCAATATCCTTGCGCGTTCTGCCTGCCACTGCGCCGCCGTCTTTTGCATCTTTTTTCAGCGGCTCCATGCCCTGTGAATCGCGGTCGCGGTGCAGCTTCGTGGTCGTCGCCTCCGCCAGCATAGTGAGAATCAGCTCGATGTCCGTCATGTGGTCGCGCAAATTCTCCCGCACCAGCGACTTCACCTGCTTGTATTCGTCCACCTTCAGATCAAAGGTGCCGTGCATGATTTCATTCGTCAGGATCGCAAACTCCTTGCTGGATGCCACGCCACGTTCTTTCCATTCATCGGTCAAATCCTGCCGTACTGCGATACCGCGCAAGCGCTTGTCGATCCACTCCTTCGGGTAGCCTTTCTTTTCGTACAAATCCTGCATTCGTCCCATGGCCAGTTCGGGATTTTCAATCTCCTTCACCCGCTCATAACCAACCTGCGCCAGCCAACGCTTGAAAGGCTCTGCCTGTGGCGAGGGTATGGATTGAATGATGCGAAACAAACCCTCGGTGTTGGCACAGTTGGTTGCCCGTAGCTTGCCGTCCGATGCTAATAAATGAAGGGGGGTACAAGTTGTACCCCAGTTGGCATCCAGCAGCGGGTCGCGGCTGCGCATTTTTTTGATGTATTGCTTCACATCGGTTGAATCAGTCAACACCGCCACCACATCAACAATGGCAAACCACCACTCCTCGTTATGCCAAGCGCGGCGGATGGTTTTTTCCTGGAATACCGCAAAATGGGCTGCGGTTTCAGTTGTCTGAATTTTTTTTCTCATGTTTTTCCCCGTTTTATTTCTTCGCCACCAGATCAAGGAAATCCGTCAACGCCACGATGGCATCCACCAGCCATGACTGATCTGCGGTGGTGTTGGCAAAAAGAAGTTGTTCACACCATCTGCTTCGACCACTCGCTACACAGCTTGCGAAACGACCGGCTATTCCCAATCGCCTGTTGCAAATCCATCAGTGCCGAAAATGCAGATTGATCGGTGGTTTCGCGGTAGTTGCCGGATGCCATGCGCTCGCCAAGCCATCCCTTGGCATCGCGTGGGTGCTCAGCATCGAAATTTTGTGGAAATTCAAACGTAAACCCGCGATGTCCATGCAGCGACTCGGCGGAGGCGAGAAACCATGCCTCATATTCCCGTTTAGCCAACACCACAGATACACGCCGGTGAGGGACGATACCGCGTGCGCGCTCCAATACCTGTGCGCCCAGTTCAGATGGGCAGTCATCGTCCGCATCAAGTAACACCAGTATCCATCCGGATTCGCCGCACTTGGCAGCAGCCAGAAGCAGCATGCGGCGAAACTCATCAGGGCGGTTCAAAAAACGGTCACGCCGCACACGAATAGCGGAAGCGATTGCGGCCTGTCCGGGAAATCGGGCGCAGCACCCCAGGCACGTTCTAGCCACGCCGGATCAGATTTGCGCTCACGTTTTGTGTGCAAATAGCCGATGAAATCGAGCACTTCCCGCTGGAATTCAGGCGGTAATGCGCTGGCTTCTTTGTCGATTGCTTCAATGATGTTGTTCATTACCCATCTCCTTCAGACTTATGCGATAGTGAAAACCAATCCGTCATAATTTCGTCGGGGCAATGTTACTTGATAACTAGCCATGTGATTAGCTCAAAATCACCTGCCGATTTCACCTGCTTGCCCGCGTCGGTAAGTTTGCCACCGCGCCCTGCGAAAAGATTGCCCGCATTCTTCCGCTCGAACTGCGCGGCGATGGCGGTAACGGCGCGGTTCAACAGGTCGCTGTATTGGCTCATGTCCTCGCCGTTTTTTGTCTCCGTATCAAATAATTCGCAAAGTTGCGCATAGGGTTCAACCTTGCCCTGGCTCACGGTGCGTAAAATTTCGAGTATTTGTTTTGGGCTGGTGAAGTTGTAGCGCACTTCGCCATCATCGCGGATATAGACAAGGAAATAAGGCTGGAGCGGATTGACGGCCTCATTGCCGCTGGCCTCGATACGCTGCTTGAGGCAGTAGATCGCACCCGACTGGATAGTCTGAAATTCTGGATGGGGCGGCACAACAGCATAGAGGCCGAAAGGGGCTTCCTCCAACTTGGCTTTGTTGGCCTCGATATACGTCGCCAGTTCCATGCGGAAATCGTCAAGGCTGCCTGCCCAGAAAGAAATTTTTCGAAGACGTGAAACAGTGTCTTGAAGTAAATGAGCTCCGGGGCGTGATTGACGTAGAGCTGGGATAGGTAACGCAGTACATCTTCCTTGACATCAGCAACCAGTTTGTCGTCGGCCCAGATGTCGTCAAACCATGCCTTGAGGTCGGCCCGGTCACGATCGCTATCGACGATCAGGTTCAACTCAATGTTCGGTGTGGCGGACAATCCAAGCCCGCGCAGGGTGAAGTTGGAGCTGCCAAGAATGGCATGTTCGCGGTGGCCATCGTGGATGTGGTAGAGCTTGCCGTGTAGCAGATTGGTTTGGCGAACAGATCGGATTTCAACTTTATTTTTGATCCATTCCGCGCAGCGTCGGGCGATTTCCTTCTGTTGCAGCCGGTTGGCCAACTCCAGCCCCTCGTCCTCGATCTTGAAGGATTTTTTGTCGGTCTTTTCGGGATCAAGCGTCGAGATAAAGCGCGGTTCGCCAAACAGAAAGCGCAGGGTTTCGACGCGGTCAAGCCGGGCTGCCAGAGCCTCATAAGCGTATATGGTGAAGTAGGCCGAGACAACAGAGAGAACGCTGTTGTCCGATATTTTTTCGGCCAGAAAATCCGCTACCTTGCCGCGCCCATAGTTGTCACGGATGCCTTGAGTATTTGCCATTGTTTTTATTGTCATTCGATCCCCTGCACTACGCGCGCCCATTTCGCTCCGCACCCCGCTTTTTTATTGTTCTGTATCTAATGCGCAAGTCCGGTAATGTACTGCAATGTCCGGCATAATCCTAATCCGTTAATCGGTCACTATTTGCGTAATTTGGTTCTGTCTCATCTTGGGTAAAGCGGCTGATTTTCATGCTTCTTATTCCGCCCAGTTTTCGATTTTCAAGCCAGGAATACGGGAAAAATCACGTTCGTTGTTGGTGGCCAGTATCAAGTTTTCAGCGAGGGCATGACAGGCAATCAGGGTGTCCATATAGCCCACGTGATTGCCTGTCATCTTTTGTGAGCCGCGCAGTTTGGCATAGTGATCTGCCGCTGAAACCGGCCACTCCATGCAGGGCATGTATTCGAGAAAAACGAGTACTGCGCGTTTAAGTGAGGTGGCATTGGGTGCGATTTCAAGGCCATACAGCAATTCGCCGCGTGTAATAGCGGAAATGGCAATTTCTTCGTGAATCAATCCCGCGCGTATTTTGCTCAACACTTCCGGCTGTTTACGCTTGATCGCATAGCTGCAAATATCGGTATCAAGCAGGTAGGTTGGCATCAAAAAATCTTCCTGAATTCACCGGGTTGATTGTCGCGCTCCACCATGAATTCATCCGGCACATCCGCTTCTGCAATCAGTCGGAACATTTCATCCAAGCCTGTAGTTGTGTGTTTTTTGGGCGTGAGGGTGACAACGCCCGTTACTTCGTTTTTATGCACCCAGACTTCGTCGCCCGGCAATCTGCATGCCTTGGGCAAGCGCACTGCCTGACTGTGTCCGGTTTTGAATAGTTTCGCGGTAGCTAACATGGCAGCCTTGTATGTATGAATCCATAGCTACTTTATCACAAGCCGAGTGATAAGATCGAAGCCTCCTGCGGATTTTAGTCACTTATCAGTTAAATGATGTCAAAAAATGACAAGAATTTCGTGTTTATATATTATTATCAACGCGTTAAATAGCATCCGTAGGGTGGGCTTTGCCCACCATGTCGGGCAGAGCCCGACCTACATTTTGGTTCCGGCTCGTCCGGCTTAGGGAAACGCAGATTGGCGTGTGAATGTTTTAACTTCAGAAACTAGGCGAAAAAATTTGTCTTGCCTATTGATTTATATCAATATTCATGTATCCTGTGCGGCAATAAGCTGTTTGAGGGGGGAGAGATTGTGAAAGGAAAGTTGCTGGTTTGTTTGTTGTTGGGGCCAATATTGCTGGTTCATGTGGCAGAGTCTCATGCAGGTCACTCCGCGTATAAGCCTGGGCGGACCTCGTCCGGTGCGGCACCCAGCACTGCGGCCCCCAAGCTTCATTCCAGCATTGCATTGATTTACGATCAGCAAACTCAACTCCCCCTTTATACAAAAAATTCCGATGCACTCGCGCCGATAGCTTCCATTACCAAGCTGATGACGGCCATGGTTGTGCTGGATGCGCAGCAGCCGTTAAATGAAAAAATTGATATTACCGCTGCGGATATTGATACGCTCAAAGGTTCTCATTCGCGGCTTCGTATAGGAATGTCTTTTACGCGCAACGAATTGCTCAAACTGGCGTTGATGGCTTCCGAAAATCGCGCAGCTACCGCTTTGGCGCGCACTTATCCCGGAGGGTATGAGGCGGCAATTGCCGCAATGAATATCAAAGCGCGTGAACTCGGGATGCAAAATACGCGCTTTCTCGATTCTTCCGGGCTGAATAGCAACAATGTTTCGACTGCACATGAGCTGGTCAAAATGGTTGCGGCTGCAAGAAATTATCATTTGATACATCAATACACTACCGCAGCATCCTATTCTGTGGATGGTCGTGGCGGGAGGGAGATACGTTATGCAAACACCAATCCCTTGGTCAGGAATGTTTCATGGGATATTGGTGTAAGTAAAACGGGTTACATCAGTGAAGCGGGGCGTTGTCTGGTAATGGAAGCGGTAATCAACCGGCGTTCGGTCATTATTGTATTGCTTGATTCCTGGGGAAAACGTTCCCGTATCGGTGACGCCACCCGCATCAAAAAATGGATGGAAAGTTCCAATAGGCACAACCGCATAACGGCCCGCAGCTGACCCCGATTTTATTCTTTTATCTTGCCGCGTAAATTTATATCCCGTGCGCGCGGCGCTCGATATTTCCTCTATTTCTGTACTTTTTTCTAAAGCCAACTCTTTCGGCGGGAAAGGGGTGCATCGGGTTGCTTTTCTGCTAAAGTGCGCGCCATGAATTTATCAAGCAGCCAGCTTTATTTGCGTCTTCTCGATTACGTCAAACCCTATTGGCGTGTCTTTGCGGTTTCCATATTCGGCATGATGGTCGTTGCGGCTACCGAACCGCTCGTTCCCGCACTCATGAAACCGATGCTCGATGGCACCTTCGTGCATAAGGATCAAGCAATGATGCGTATGGTGCCGCTGGTGATTGTTGTTATTTTTCTGGTGCGAGGCCTCGCCACTTTCATCGGCACCTATGCGATCAACTGGGTCGGCAATAAATTAGTGATGGATTTGCGCGATGCGATGTTTCGAAAATTACTCACGTTGCCAACGCGTTTTTATGACGACCATACCACAGGATCGTTGATTTCCAAGCTGACGTTCGATGTGACTCAAGTCACCAATGCGGCAACGACAGTGGTGACGATTTCTGTGCGCGACAGTATTGTCATCATCGGTTTGCTGGGATGGTTGTTTTATCTCAATTGGAAATTGACGCTGTTGACTTTGCTGATGGCACCGGTCATCGCGCTTATTATTCGCATTATCAGCAGGCGGATGCGGACCAGCAGCCGGGATGCGCAGCGGGCGATGGGCGATATCACGCAAGTGATCGAGGAAAGTGTGAGCGCGCACAAGGTGGTCAAGTTGTTTGGAGGGCAGCAGTATGAAAGCGCGCGCTTCAGCGACCGGGCCAATTGGGTGCGGCGTTATGCGATGAAGCAGGCTTCGGCGGCCGCAGCAAATGTGCCGGTCGTGCAAATGGTCGCGGCAATCGCCCTGGCTGTTATTGTTTATCTCGCGACGCTGCAATCACAGACCGATGAGACGACAGTGGGCGGTTTTGTATCATTTATCATGGCGATGTTGATGTTGACCGCGCCGCTCAAACGCCTGGCAGGGGTCAGTGAATATTTGCAGCGCGGCTTGGCGGCGGCGGAAAGCGTGTTTGCGTTGCTTGATACCGAGAGCGAAATAGATAACGGTACGGAAACGATAGGCCGGGTGCGGGGTGAATTGCAGCTGGAACAGGTACGGTTTTCCTACGGGCAGGATGAACGGCACGCGCTGGTGGACATCACATTGCATATCCGTGCCGGTGAAAATGTTGCGCTCGTTGGCGCCTCGGGCAGCGGCAAAACGACATTGGCCAATCTGATACCGCGTTTTTATACGCCGACGGGCGGCCATATTATGCTGGATGGCCGTGATATCAATGAATTGACGCTAGACAGCCTGCGGGCCAATATCGCTTTGGTAAGCCAGGAAGTTGTGCTTTTCAACGACACGGTTTCCGCAAATATCGCTTACGGGCAGATGCGCGTGGTCGGCGAAGACGAAATTGTCGCTGCTGCACGGGCCGCGCATGCGATGGAATTTATCGGTGAATGGCCGGAGGGCTTGAATACGCTGGTCGGCGAGCGCGGGGTAAAACTCTCTGGCGGGCAGCGCCAGCGTATTGCCATTGCGCGTGCCATCCTTAAAAATGCGCCAATCCTGATTCTTGATGAAGCCACCTCCGCGCTGGACAGCGAATCGGAACGCCATGTGCAAGCTGCGCTGGAGGAGTTGATGCGCGGCCGGACCACACTGGTTATCGCGCATCGTCTTTCTACCGTCGAAAATGCCGACCGGATTGTTGTATTACAAAAAGGTGAGATTGTTGAAGTGGGTTCGCATCGTGAATTACTTGAAAAAAACGGGGTATATGCGCAATTGCACCGTATGCAGTTTTTGCCGGATGCGGGAGTTTTGAACCCGGTTTGAGGGGATTTCATCAATGCGGCTGAATTTACCGGTTTCCAATATCGAGTTCACGTTGCCGGATGGCGTGGTGATCGTTACCAAGACCGATCTCAAGGGCGTTATCACTTATTGCAATAACACCTTTGTTGAGTTGAGCGGGCGCAGCCGCGATGAAATTATTGGCTCTTCGCACAATATTGTGCGACATCCCGATATGCCCCCCGATGTGTTTGCCGATCTCTGGAAAACCATTAAATCTGACAAACCCTGGCAAGGGGTTATCAAAAACAGGCGCAGAGACGGCAGTTTTTACTGGGCGATATCCAATGTCACTCCGATTCGTGAAAACGGTGAAATTTCGGGTTATGTGGCATTTCGTTATAAAGCGACGCGCGAACAAATTGATCATGCCTCCGCTGTTTATCAGGAGCTACGCAGCGGTTCGTCGAATTTGCGCATCGAAGAAGGCGAGATCATCCGGGTAAACAACCGACTGTTCAGATGGGCGGGGGCTGCCAGCATCAAAATTCGGCTTCTGGCGCTCATGACGATGTTGTTGGCGACGCTTCTTGTTATAGGTGCGTTCAATCTGTATGAGTCGGAGCAGGCCTATAACCGCAGTGTCGAAAGTTTGGCCTTATCTAGCACGCAAGCTTATGCGCTGGATACCGCGCGTATTACAGAATCGGTTTTCAAGGATCAATTGCATACCTGGCAGGACATTTTAATTGAAGGCCATGATAAATTTTTGTTCGAGCGGCATCTGAAAAAATTTGATCAGCAGGGTGATGAAGTTCAGCAAAAATTGGCGGGGCTGTTAAAGCCGATCATGCAGCAGATGGGATTGTCGACCGATTCGGTAGATGCGTTATTGGAGTCGCACGTGCTGCTGGTTGACAACTACCACGCCGCATTAAAATTTTTTGATGCGCGCAAGCCCGAAACTAGACGAGTTGTTCAGAACTTGATTGGCGGTACCGATGCTGAAGTTGTTGCAAACTTTGCAATAATCGTCGCCAAAATACGGGAAGAGCAGCTTCATGGCCTGGGGGAGACCAACGAAGCGCTGGATCGCACTTACCGTTTTCAACATCGCCGTTCTCTTGAAATATTGACAATTTCGGCCTTGGGCGGGTTGTTGTTGTCGGTTTGGCTCATTATCGGTATTTTGAGGCCGATACGTCGTACCAGCAGCAAGTTGAGCAGGGTTGTAGAGTTGCAGCAGCAGTTCCTGGAAAAAATTCTGGTGCTTGAAGAATATGGTACCAGGGTTGATGAGGAGCAGCGTATCGGTGGTTTTATTATGGAACGGATAACCGAGATGCAGCCCTCGCTCGTTCCATACATGCACCGTTATACGAAATCGGCGGACCATCTCAGTGGCGATATCCTGATTGCCGCAACAACGCCTAATAATATTACACATATTTTGTTGGCAGACGCGGTAGGCCACGGGCTTACCGCCGCGATAAACGTATTGCCGCTATGCCAGTCTTTTTACGATTTGACTGACAAGGGGTTTTCTATCGAGGAGATTGCGGCCGAACTCAATTCGCTGGTACACCGGTTTATGCCGGTAGACCGGTTTGTTTCTGCAGCATTGGTTTCCATCAACCGCCAGACGCGCGTCATCGAGGTATGGAATGGCGGCGTTCCGGCATTGCAATTGTTCGACCGCAGCGGCCTGTTGATGCACAGTTACGCATCCAGAAACATGCCGCTGGGAATATTGCCCAATACGGATTTTTCGGGCAAACCTGAAATGCTCTCTTACGATGAAGATTGCCAGCTGTGTTTATTTTCGGACGGGCTGGTGGAAGCCTGTTCACCGCAGGGCGAACATTTTGGCAATGAGCGCATTCTTGATCTGTTTGGCAAAACAGCAGAGAAATCGCGTTTTGATAGGTTGGTTGCGGAACTTGATCAACATTTGCAGGGAAGGCGCGCCCATGACGATATTTCGCTCGCGCTGGTGGATATTTCAGCTGAAATCGATATGAAGGTGTTGCCTGTTGCGCTCCAGAATTCCCATAAACCCGCAGAAAAAAGCGATGACTGGCGAATTATGGTCAGTCTGGGTGCGAATGAGTTGAAATACCTTGACGTTGTGCCATTGCTTACGCAAATTATCGCAAAAATCCACCTTACGCGAGAACATCATTCCGCATTGTTTCTGATTTTGTCTGAACTGTTCAACAACGCGCTCGATCATGGTGTTTTGCAGCTTGATTCCAAGATCAAGTTGGGACATGACGGGTTCGATAAGTTCCTACAACTGCGTGAAGCACATATGCAGAAACTCGACAAGGGAATGATCGAGATCGAAATGGAGCGTATATTTATCGAAGGCAGGCAAGCTGTAAAAATTCGTGTTGCAGATAGCGGTAATGGGTTTGATTATGCGGCAGTCCAGCAACCCGCTTTAAACCAGCTTAAACTGGCGCAACACGGCAGGGGTATCGTGCTGATGAGGAGTATGCTTCACAAACTGGAATATTTCGGAAAAGGCAATGAGGTCGTCGCCTATTATATTTGTGCCTGACTTTGATGGGCGTGGCAAGCAGTCACCCCCTAACCCGGACGAGCCGGAACCAAAATGTAGGAGCGTGCCCTGCACGCGAACAGGCTGCTATCGCGTGCAGGCACGCTCCTACACAAAACTCAAAAATCTTGCCACGTTTGGATATTCCTCGAAACTTCGCTACGCTCGTTTTGACATGAGGTTCCCATTAGATGAGCCTCCCGTGGCGTACCCGAAAACCTTTTGTCGCCAGCGCGCCCAAACCGGATCCGCCATGTGCGTGGCAAATCGCGCAGGCTAGGGCATCTGCCGCATCGGGGCTGGGAGTGCCGGATAATTTCAGGAGGCGTTGCACCATTTCCTGTACTTGTTCTTTCTTTGCGTGGCCATTGCCGACGACTGCCTGTTTGACCTGTAATGCAGTGTATTCGGCCACTGGGAGATCCGCCAATACGGCCGCGCAAATTGCGGCACCTCGCGCCTGACCGAGCAGCAGGGTGGATTGCGGATTGACGTTTACAAATACTTTTTCCACCGCTACTTGTTGGGGCTGGTGTTGTGCGATTACTTCGGTCAGCGAATTCAGTATTGTCTTCAACCGTTCCGGTAGCTCTCCGTCAGGTGTCTTGATGCAGCCGCTGGCGACATAACTCAACTGTTGTCCGGTTTTATCCAGCACACCAAATCCGGTGATGCGCAGGCCGGGGTCGATGCCTAGAATTCTTATCTGAAAAGTGGGAAGGGAGAAGGGAGAAGGGTGACTCATCGGTACGCGCGGGTTTTACCCTTCTCCCTTCCCTCTTCTCCCTTCACCTTCTTCATTCCTCAATCACCGCCGTCGTATAAACTTCCTGCACATCATCGAGATTTTCCAGCGCATCAAGGAGTTTTTGCATTTTTACCGCATCATCACCCGTAAAAATCACTTCATTGGCGGGTTTCATGGTGGCTTCGGCAAATTCCGGTTTGTAACCTGCCGTTTCCAAGACCTGTTTGATATTCACAAAATCCTGTGGGGTGGTCGTTACTTCGATGCTGCCGTCTTCATGGGTGAGGATATCTTCCGCACCGGCATCCAGTGCGACTTCCATCAGGCCGTTTTCATCTGTGCCTGGCGCAAAAATCATTTGGCCGCAATGCGTGAATAAAAATGACACCGAGCCGTCCGTACCCAGATTGCCGCCGTTTTTTGTGAAGGCATGGCGCACATCGGCGACGGTGCGAGTCTTGTTATCGGTCATGCAATCGACCATCACCGCCGCACCGTTGATCCCGTAGCCTTCGTAGCGCAACTCCTGGTATTCAACGCCTTCCAGTTCGCCGCTGCCGCGTTTGATGGCTCGCTCGACATTGTCTTTTGGCATGTTGTTGGAATACGCTTTATCCATCGCCAGACGCAGGCGCGGATTACCGTCAGGGTCGCCTCCGCCCATGCGTGCCGCGACCGTGATTTCCTTGATCAGGCGCGTGAAAATTTTACCGCGTTTGGCATCTTGCTTGCCTTTGCGATGTTGAATATTTGCCCATTTGCTATGTCCGGCCATGCTTGCCTCCGAAAAAATGTTCCGTGATGGTATCATTTCCAACTCTTTATCCCAATACCGGACAATCCGGTTCAGAATTCCATGACCGAATCGCTGTTGATTGCAAAAAATGACAAACAGGAAATTTACCTGTTGCCGCAAATGGCAAACCGCCACGGCCTGATCACCGGCGCGACCGGCACAGGTAAGACCGTCACGCTGCAAAGGCTGGCGGAAGCGTTCAGCCGCATCGGTGTGCCGGTTTTTCTTTCCGATATCAAAGGCGATTTATCCGGCATGAGCAAGGCTGGCGGCGGTAATGCCAAGGTCGCGACGCGCGTGGAACAACTCGATCTGGAGCATTTTGAGTATCGCGCTTATCCGGTCACGTTCTGGGATGTGTTCGGCGCGATGGGCCATCCTTTGCGCGCCACGGTTTCTGATATGGGGCCGTTGCTGCTCGGACGCATGTTGAACCTCAATGAAGTGCAACAGGGCGTGATGTCACTGGTGTTCAAGATTGCCGATGATAATGGCCTGTTGTTGCTCGACCTGAAAGATCTGCGCGCGATGGTGCAGAGCGTGGGAGAAAATTCCGGCGAATACACCACGGAATATGGCAATATTTCTACGGCCAGCATCGGTGCGATCCAGCGCGGTTTGCTGCAAATTGAAACGCAAGGCGGAGAGAGCCTGTTCGGTGAGCCGATGCTCAATATCGCCGATCTGATGCAGACTGGCGAAGATGGCTGCGGCATGATCAATATCCTCGCCGCCGACAAATTGATGACATCGCCCAAGGTTTATTCGACGATGCTGTTATGGCTGTTGGCGGAATTGTTTGAAAATCTGCCGGAAGCAGGCGATTTGACCAAACCCAAAATAGTGTTTTTCTTTGACGAGGCGCACCTGTTGTTTAACGACGCGCCCACCGCACTCCTCGATAAAATTGAGCAAGTGGTGCGGCTGATTCGCTCAAAAGGTGTGGGCGTGTATTTTGTCACGCAGAACCCGGCTGATGTACCCGACAGGGTGCTCGGACAACTCGGTAATCGCGTGCAGCACGCGCTGCGCGCTTTCAGCCCGAGGGATCAAAAAGCGGTGAAATCCGCCGCCGAAACGATGCGCGATAATCCGAAACTGGATGAAACTGCCGCCATCACCGAGCTTGGTGTGGGAGAAGCGCTGGTTTCCTGTCTGGATGAAAAGGGTATACCGGGTATTGTCGAGCGTGCATTGATTGTTCCGCCGCAAGCGCAAATTGGCCCGATCACCGATAGCGAACGAAAAGCCATCATGCGGGATTCGCTGCTTGCCGGATATTACGAGAAGGCTATCGACCGTGAATCGGCCTATGAAATCCTCAAGGGACGCACGGTTGCAAAGCAGCCGGAAAGTGCGGCGCAACCCGCTCCGGCATCTTCAAGCAGCGGTGGCGGTTTGGGTGATATGCTGGGCGACATTTTTGGAAATACAGGCGGAGAAAACAATCGCGGAACCCGTTCCGCCCGGAGCGGATATGCCTCCGGCAGACAAGGTATCGGTGAAGCAATCGTTAAAAGCGCCGCGCGCTCCATCGGTTCGGCAGTCGGGCGGGAGATCATTCGCGGTGTGCTCGGATCTTTGCTGGGAGGTCGCAGGTAGCCAGAAAAAATAATTGGCCACAGAGAACACAGAGTTCACAGAGAAAAACAAACGGTCATGGAATAAACACAGATGTTCTCTGTGGCTTGAATTTAAGGCAATTCAGGAAGGTGGTGTTAAGTGAAAACCATTTTGGTTGCAAACCCGAAAGGCGGTAGCGGCAAGACCACGCTCTCGGTCAACATCGCCGGTTATCTCGCCAATCATGACCAGCGTGTGGTGATGCTCGACCTTGACCGGCAGCAATCTTCCGCATTGTGGCTTTCTGCCCGCCCGGATGACCTGCCGCCGATACGCACGCTTGAATCCAAAAAAGAGCATGAGCGCCCGCATGATTGGCTGGTGATCGATTCACCGGCGGGATTGCATGGTAAAAATCTCGCGCATGCGGTCAAGTTGGCCAACAAAATTATTGTGCCCATTGCGCCATCCATGTTTGATCTGCATGCCAGCCGCGATTTTCTGAAAATACTGGCCGAAGAAAAAGCGGTGCGTAAAAACAAGTGCCACATCGGCATTGTCGGCATGCGCATGGAGATGCGCACCAAGGCCGCCTGGGCGCTGGAGCATTTTTTGGACACGCTTGATCTGCACATACTGGCCTATCTGCGTGAAACTCAGGTCTATGTGAATGCGGCTTTCGAAGGAAAATCGCTGTTCGATCTTCCGCCCCATTTGGCGGCGCGCGATATTGAGCAATGGGCGTTTCTGTTGGACTGGCTGGAGAAAGATTGAGGATGCGCGGATTCATCCGGTGCAATGCCCGTTGGTTATTGCGCCCTACAGATGCTTGAGAAAGATTGAGTGCGCACCCGATAGGTGGAAATGAGAATTTTTGAGTTGGGTAGTTGTGAATTTATTGGAATATAACCTAATATGCATTTTTTATTGAACCTTGTACCGTTATGAAATTAACCCATTGCCTGATTATGTCCAGTTTGCTGCTCACCGCCTGCGCGCAGCCGTTGCAGCGTACCGACTCGACGCAGCCGCTTGAACCGCAGGAGCAGATGGCGGAGGCTTCGCCGCACGGGCCGCTGCCGGAAGTGGAACCCGTTCTGCCCAACATCGACCTGAGCAAGGAATTGGTTTACGAGTTTCTGTTGACCGAAATTGCCAACCAGCGCGGATACAAATCGCTGGCGGAGGAAGGCAGTGCCGCCATGACCAAAAAGACGCGGGATCCGCGTATTGCAAGGCGCGCCGCGCAGCTGGCGTTTGAGTCCGGTGATTTGAACAAGTCGATCAATGCGTTCAGACAATGGCAGGAGATTGAACCGGCTTCGCCTCTGGCGGGACGTATGCTGTCCTCAATATTGTTGCGTAGCGGCAAACTGGATGAGGCCAGGTTGGAATTATCCAAGCTGTTAAAGATGGCGGAAGCCAACCCCGGAAATACTTTTATGCAGATTTTCCAGCTGCTTGCCGCCTATGCGGAGCAACCTGCTGTCGTGGAGTTGATACGCGGCCTCGCCCAGCCTTATCCGCAAATTCCGGAAGCGCATTGGGTGGTAGCACAATTGGCGCAATTGGGAGGAAACTACGAGCTTGCTTTGGATGAAGTGGAGCAGGCTCGCAGACTCCGGCCGGATTGGAATATGGCGGTATCGCTCGAGGCACAGTTGTTACAGAAAAAAGCACCGCAGCAAGGCTTGGAAATATTGCGCCGTTATCTTTCGGATTTTCCCGATGCGTCCGAGATACGCTTGCAGTATGCGCGCATGTTGCTGGAGCAAAGACAGTACGAATCGTCGCGCAACGAATTTCAACATTTGTCGAAGGATAACCCGGAAAACCCGGAACTGATATTTGCAATTGCGCTGATTTCTTTGCAATTGAACGATTTGCAGGGCGCGGAAATGCAGCTTAACGAGGCACTCAAAAAGGGTAAAAAAGAGCAGGGTACGGTGCAGTATTACCTCGGCCAGTTAAGCGAGGCAAAAGAAAAAAAAGAGGAAGCGCTCGCGCATTACCGGCAAGTGAAAGACGGCGAATACCAGTTCGCGGCGCAACTGCGGATTGTTTATATATTGAACAAGAGCGGCAATCAAAAAGAGGCGCTGGAACATTTGCAGAATATGCAGCCAAACAGCAACCAGCAGCGCGTGCAGCTGTTGTTGATCGAGGCGCAGTTTTTGAACGAGGCGAAACAGGTAGAAAAAGCTTATCAGGTATTGCAGCAAGGTTTGACTAAATTACCCAATCATCCCGACCTGCTTTATGAAGCGGCGATCCTGGCGGACAAGGCCGGAAAGCATGATGTATTCGAACAGCTGATGCGCAAGCTGATTCAAATAAGGCCGGATCACGCACATGCTTACAATGCTCTGGGATACGGTCTGTTGGAGCGCAACGAGCGGATTCCGGAGGCTGTTAAACTGGTGGAAAAAGCATTGCAACTGGCTCCCAATGATCCGGCTATCATGGATAGTGTCGGGTGGGGTTACTATCGCATGGGCAAACTCGATGAGAGCATTAATTTGTTGAAACGTGCTTTTGCAAGTAACCCCGACCCCGAAATCGCTTCGCATCTGGGCGAAGTGTTGTGGATGAGCGGCGACAAGGAACAAGCGAAGCAAATCTGGCAGGAAAGCCTTAAAGCAAATCCCGGCAACGCAATGTTGCGGGCAGTAATCCAAAAATTTATACCCTGATGCGTTGCTGGAGCATATTGCTTGCGGGCGTATTGAGCGGCTGTGCATTATTGCCTTCAGCGCCGCTCACCCGCCCGGCCAAGCCTGAAACGGCCCCGTTTGCACTGAACGGGCGCATCTCGATCAACTACCGTGGTGAACGCCATTTTGCGGGGCTACGCTGGAATCATCGGGCGCGATCCGATGAAATTCTGTTGCTCGCACCGCTCGGGCAAACTGTCGCGCGCATATATCGGGATGCGGGCCATGCGACGCTGGATAGCGGCGATAAACATTATCAGGCCAATGATGTTGAAACATTGATGCAGAAAGCATTGCATTGGTATTTGCCGGTAGGCGGCTTGCACTACTGGGTCTTGGGTATGGCGGATACCAGAACCACGGCAAAAATCGAGCGTGCCGAAAATGGGCAGGCTTCTGTTTTGTTTCAGGATGGTTGGGAAGTGCGTTATCTGCGCTATGCCGATGAAAACAAACCGGACAGTTTGCCGGCTCACTTGCAGATGAGCCGCGAGGATTTGCAGGTGCAATTACTGATTGATGGATGGGAATGGAATCCTCAACCCGATTAATTTGCCCTGCACCGGCAAAATTAAATCTTTTTTTGCATGTTGTCGGGCAAAAATCGGATGGCTACCACCTGCTGCAAACGCTTTTCCGTTTTATTGATTTGCAGGATACACTGCACTTCAGCCTGCGCGAAGACGGCGCGGTACATCGCACGCATCCTGTCGATGGTGTGATTGAAGAGCAGGATTTATGCGTGCGTGCGGCGCATCTGCTCAAAAATGAAACCGGATGCCCGCTGGGCGTGGATATTGCAGTTGAAAAACGTATCCCGATGGGCGGAGGATTGGGCGGGGGCAGCTCGGATGCCGCAACGACGCTGATAGCCCTGAATCGCTTGTGGTCGCTGGATTTACCCCGAAAACGTTTAATGGAACTCGGCCTGCGTCTGGGGGCCGATGTACCGGTTTTCGTGTTTGGCGATAATGCTTTTGCCGAGGGTGTGGGGGAGGCGTTGCAGGTTTTTCCTTTGCAGGAAGCGTGGTATGTCGTGTTATTTCCGCCCGTTCATGTGCCGACGGCACAGATTTTTGCACGCCCGGAATTGACACGTAATACGGTTTCCATCACAATGCGCGCCCTTTCCGACGGGCGGTTTTTTGGGGAAAAATTCCAGCGACCGCAACTTCGAAATGATTTGCAACCTGTCGTGTGCGGGCTTTACCCGGAAGTAGAGCGCCATTTGACCTGGCTGGGCGGATTCGGGGAGGCAAAAATGACAGGGTCTGGCGCATGTGTGTTTGCCGAGTTTGGCGACCATCGCCAGGCCGATGCAGTATTCCAGCAGTTGCCGCAGGGGATGCGCGGCGTGGTCGCGCAAGGTTTGGCAAGGCATCCATTGCGCGATTGGCTGCGTGATTAGATAAGTTTATTGGGGAGTCGCCAAGTGGTAAGGCACCGGATTTTGATTCCGGCATTCGTAGGTTCGATCCCTACCTCCCCAGCCAGTTTTTTTGTTTTTATTTTTTAGGGAGTTACACGTGTCTTACGACCGCTTGATGGTGTTTACCGGCAATGCCAATCCCAAGCTTGCTGCAGCGGTTGTTCAACATCTGCACATTCAGCTCGGTCGCGCCAAGGTGGGTCGTTTTTCCGATGGCGAAGTCATGGTGGAGATACTTGAAAACGTGCGGGGCAGAGATGTGTTCGTGCTCCAATCCACCTGTGCGCCGACCAACGATAACCTGATGGAAGTCATGGTCATGGTGGATGCGCTGAAACGCGCTTCTGCAGGCAGAATCACTGCCGCGATGCCGTATTTCGGCTACGCGCGCCAGGATCGCCGCCCGCGTTCGGCGCGTGTCGCGATTACCGCCAAGGTGGTGGCTGATATGCTTTCCAGTGCGGGAGTGGACCGTTTGCTGACCATGGATTTGCACTCCGACCAGATACAGGGCTTTTTTGATATCCCGGTGGACAATATTTATGCCAGCCCGATTCTTTTGTCCGATGTTTGGAAAAGTAATTACCCGAATCTGATTGTGGTTTCGCCTGATGTGGGTGGTGTTGTTCGTGCGCGGGCGCTGGCCAAGGAGATGGACGCCGATCTGGCGATTATCGACAAACGCCGCCCCAAACCGAATGTGGCAAAAGTGATGAATATTATTGGCGATGTGGTGGGGCGCACCTGCCTGATCATGGACGATATGGTGGACACCGCCAACACATTGTGTGAAGCGGCCAATGCGCTGAAGGAAAAAGGGGCCGCGCGCGTGCTGGCTTATTGCACTCATCCCGTGTTGTCTGGTCCGGCAATTGAACGCATCGAGAATTCCGCGCTGGATGAATTGGTTGTTACCGACACCATTCCGTTGGGTGAAGCCGCGCGCAACTGCAAACGTATCCGCCAGTTGAGCACGGCGGAATTGCTGGCGGAAACGATACGCCGCATCAACAATGAAGAATCGGTGAGTTCATTGTTTACGGAATAGAAGTTACCTAGAATTAGCTGCGACCATGGTGGTCGCCGCGATGCAAGGATCGCCTGGTCGCGGACGATCCATTTTTTGGAGAAGTAAAATGACAATTGAAATCGATGCAACAAATCGTAAGGCGCAAGGTACGGGTGCGAGCCGCCGTCTGCGTAACGCCGGTCGCGTACCAGGCGTTGTGTATGGCTCGGGCGACGTGAAAATGATCGAACTGGATCATAATGATATTTACCATAAACTGCGTGCGGAGGCTTTCCATGCTTCAATCCTGACACTGAATCTGGAAGGCAAGAAAGAAAAAGTTCTGTTGCGTGATTTCGTGATGCACCCGTTCCGTTTGCAGGTTCAGCATATCGATTTCCAGCGTGTGGATGCGAAGAAAAAAATGCACATCAAAGTGCCGTTGCATTTCCTGAACGAAGCCGTTGCTCCGGGTGTAAAAACCGGCGGCGGAAAAATCAGCCATGTCATGACCGAACTTGATATCACCTGCTTGCCCAAAGATTTGCCGGCCTTCATTGAGGTGGATTTGGGC
>Ga0315281_10005202_pt1 | contig 18653 bp, 10 predicted proteins | sample YL17G07_0_MG_FD_204540 | JGI IMG/M metagenome (GOLD analysis project Ga0315281, IMG submission 204540) | Sediment microbial communities from Yellowstone Lake, YNP, Wyoming, USA - YL17G07_0 | ecosystem: Environmental > Aquatic > Freshwater > Lake > Sediment | place: USA: Wyoming | collected...
CCGTTTCAGAAATTCCCGCTCATTCCGGGGTTTTTTCTGGAGGTATTTGATGGACCGGAACGCGACCCAATAGGACTCCAGGTAGTTGTAGAACAGGTTGGCGAAATAGGCCAATTCCTTGAGCCCCGAGGCGGACAGGGTGTATGAGCCCTCCGCTTCCAGTGGCACGACCACGCCCCGGGAGTTGAAGAAGGCCAGGGTTTCGTCCACCTGTGTTTCCAGGTCGGCGGCGTTGAAGATGAATTCATTTTTAAACAGGTCGCTGAGGAAATCGACATCCGCCATGACCTGTTCCCGCTGAAATTCGAACCCCGGGCCGGTGAGGATGGCCAGGGAAACCAGGGAAACGGGAATAAAGAAATGGATGATGTTGTTTTTATAGTATTCCAGCAGGGGGCGCTTGGTTTCGTCGATGCTGTAGCCGCCCAGCCCGAGTTCGTCAGTGACCCCTTCTTCCTTTTCGATGGGGGTGACGAGTTTGCGGGATTCGCACAGGCTCAGGGTCTCTTCCACGGCCTCGGGCAAGGTTTCCAGGGAATCGGCCCGGGGCACCCCCTGGCTCTCCAGGTAATCGTACAGCACCTGGATAATCTGCAGCAGTTCCCGGCGGTACACGCCTTTGCGGGGGTAGGTGAGCAGAGCGGCGCAGACCAGGGAGAAGGGTGTGACCACGGAAATCCGGTTGATGGCTTGAATGATGCGCAGCGCCAGATCCTGGCTGGCGGTCTGGGGGTCGCCGTTGGCATTGGTCCAGGCTAGATCATGGGAGGCGGCCAGATAATTTTGCAGGGAAATGGGCTGGCTGAATTGGATATAGACCCGACCGTAACGTCTCTTTAAAAATTTTCTGGCATTGACCAGTTGGCCCACCGATTCCGGGGCTTTGCGGCCGCCTTCCAATTCCTTGAGATAGGCTTTTTCCTCCAGCACCTGATCATAGCCGATGAAAGTGGGCACAAATAAGAGGTCGCGCTGGGCCAACTCCTGGTGGGCTCTCAGGATCATGCTGAGAAGCCCCAGTTTGGGCAGCACCAGCTTACCGGTGCGGCTGCGTCCCCCCTCGATGAAAAACTCGATATTGTAACCGGTCTTGATGAGGCTCTTGATGTAAGTAAAGAGGACCTCGGCGTAAAGTTTGCCCCCCAGAAAGCGACGCCGGATGAAAAAGGCGCCGGAGCCCCGAAAAATCGGCCCCAGGGGCCAGAAGGACAGATTTTTGCCGGCCGCGACCCGGGGGGGATGCATATGGTGTTGGTAGATCAGGTAGTTGAGGATGAGATAGTCGATATGGCTCTTGTGGCAGGGGACGAAGATCAGGTTGCCCTTTTGCCCCGCTTCCCGCACCTTTTCGAATCCTTCGGCGTCAAAGACGATACCATCGAACAGGTGCTGGGAGAGGAGACCGATACCCCGGGCCATCAGGTTGACAAAGAAGGGGCTGAAATCACCGGCCAGCTCCCAGAAATAATCCTGGGCCGTCTTTTTAATCTTGTAGAGCTTGCGCTTTTCGGTTTCCGCGAGCTGTTCCATGAAGCGGGTCAGGCCCGGATCGGTAAGGGTGAGCTCCAGAAACTCTTCCCGGGATTTGATCACCGGTCCGGTAATGGCCCGCCTTTTCAGGTCGATGCGTCTGATCAGTTCCCGGCGAATCTCCTGGGCCTGTTCCATGAGGCGGGCTTCTTGGGGGCGGCCGGCCAAAACTTCCTGTAAATTCACGGGCTCGCCCACTTCCACCACCGCCCGCCGGGCCTTGAAGATGCAGAGCCCGAATTTTCGCAGTTTCCCGGGATTTTCCCGATCCCCGAAAAAGAAATGCAGGAGCCCCTTGTATTCCCGCTCCGGTTCCTTGGTGTAGAGCACCATCTGGGGAACCAGGAAGATGGGAAAGTCAAGCTGTTCCTGGAGTTCCAGTAGGTGGCGGATGGGATCTTCCCGGGGCTTCAGGAAGCGGTGCCGGAACCCCACCTGGTCCACCAGAAACAAGAGGGAGCCGCGTCTTTCCCGGAGGATTTTCAGAAAGTAGCCGTCCTGGAAGGGCTTGGGCCAGGAGCGCCGGCGGGTCAGGTAATTCAGGGTGGCAGAGATGATCTGCAGGAGATGGAAAAAGGGCTGCCACATCCAGAGGTTGAGGTCGAAAGCTACTTCCGGGGCCGGGGCCCCCAGCTTCTGGTACCTCCGGTTAAAAAAAAGAAAATCCAGGTGGCTGCGGTATTTCAGGGCGTACACCACCGCGCCCTGGCGGGCCAACTCCTGCAAGCGCTCCAGGTACCGGGGGTTTACCGTGACCCGGGAAAAGAAAGGATCCAGGGTATAGCGCAGCAGCCAGCCGGGCCGGCTGGGCAGATAGCCGGAGTAATGGAAATCTTGACCGCCGAGCCAGGCGGATAGAGAGCTGAACCACCGGGATAGCCGACTCCGTGGTTTTTCGGGTTCTTGCGGGAGGGCTCCGCCGCCCTGGTTTGGGGATACTGCACTCATGAACTAACCTGCCGATAATTAACGCTGAATGAAGATATATATAAATTAGCACCCGGTTCTGTCAATGGAAATGGGACGGGACGGTCAAGGAAGTGTCCGGCGAATTAAGGGGCAAAATGAAGATGATCCGCACCTAAAAGTTTGCCCCTCAAGGCTGTGGCGGGGGCCCGACAGGGTTGGACGCCGGCACCGAAGCGGGAGCACCTTCCGTTTCCCTGGTCCGCTCCCCCACCAGGCGGATCAGGAGAATGGCCACTTCGTACATGGCGTAGATGGGAATGGCGATCACCGTCATGGTCACCACGTCGGCGTGGAAAGCTGCCACCACGGCGCTGAGCAGGATAGCCAGGCGGCGTTGCCGCCGGAGAAAATCCACGCTCACCAGCCCGGCCCGGGCCAGAAGCACCATGATCAGCGGCAACTCGAAGATCAGGCCGAACAGGAGCAGGAGGCGCAGGCAGAAATTGACGAATTGGGTCAGGTTGAGCATGGAAAAGAGGATGTCGCTTTCATAGGCCAGGGAGAAGGCGATGATCAAGGGCCAGACCAGGTAAAGAAAAAAGAGATCTCCCGCGAAAAAGGCCACGGTCCCGAAGGGGATGAAATAATAGACGTACTTCCTCTCCTGGGGGTAGAGGGCCGGGGAGATGAACAGCCACAACTGGTAGAGGATGACGGGGAAGGCCAGCCCCAGGCCGGTGAGGAGGGCGATCTTCATCTGTACGAAAAAAGGCTCCAGGGGGGCCATGTAGTTGAGTCTATGGGGGTTAATGGGGGCCGGGGGCGAAAGGGCCCGGTCCACCCCCAGGCTCCGGGCCAGATTGGGAAAGGTCCGGGCCACATAGGAGTTCAACGAATAATGGAGCTTCTGGGTGATGGAGGGCTCCCTGAGGGGCCGCTGGATGAAACGCTGCACGCTGGGGGCCAGGGGCCAGGCCACCGCCATGCCGATAAACAGGGCGATGAAGGAGATAATCAAGCGTTTGCGCAGCTCTTGCAGGTGTTCCAGGAAGGGCATCTCAGTCACGGGCGGGATTCCTCCCGGGCCGGGAAATCTTGGGCCCCTGGCCCCCGCCCCAGGGATTGCCGATCCAGATCTTTAGGATAGGCAAAGCCATAGGCCAGGGCGACGTAAAGGAGGCTCAACCCCGCCAGGGGGGCGGTCCCCCCGGAGCCCACGGCCCTGAGGATGATCTTGGCCGCCAGGAGACCCACTGCCAGGCGGATAAAAAAGCCGAAGAGCAGTTTCATATTTTTTTATTTTAAAGTATTAGCGGCTCAATGGCAACGATGCGCATTAGGAGGAGAAGTTCCCGCAGGCTGTTGAAAACAGATTTTTTGTCATCCTGAACGAAGTGAAGGAATATGACTAGATTTGCTTCGCTCAGAATGACAAAATCGCCTTAATGAGGTGTTTCCCTGATGGCACAGGCTGGAAAGCCTGTGCCACCTAAGATTTCCTTATGGGAGAGAAATGGCGGGCAATGCCAGCTACGGGTGGGCGGTTACATTTCTCTTGATTGGGCGAATTCCTTTTCGGGGGATAATCTGGCATAATCAACTGGATTTTCCGCCAACAACAGGGCATTGCCTTGGGGCGATTCATAGTAGCAGGGAGGGGCAAATGGCATTCAAGGATATTATTCCGAAGTGGCCTGGCAGCCTGTGTGATATGGCCATGGGCAAGATGAGCGAATGGCTTGATGAATATAAAAAAGCCCTCGCGGTCCTGGAGACCTTCGGATTTACCGTGGGGAAGTTTAACGTGAGTATGGGAGTGCCCCCGGAGATCCAGACCACCATTGAGGGCTCAATTGAAAACATTCAGGTAGACGGGCTCACCAAAATGATTACGGCACACCAGGGGGAGGCGCTATTGGTGTCAATTTTAAAGGCGCTCATTTTGACCAGGCAGATATGGGAGCGCCTAGAGCTGAAGGTAACCGGCGTTACCCTTAACGTCACACTTGGCATATCTCCCAAGATAGGTGTTGAGGTACATTAAAGCATTGGGAAGAACTCAGAGCTCCACCCGCTTTCGCTTGGCGGTGAAGTAGAGGGCCAGGCGGATGGCCCGGGGATCGGCCAGGCCCCGGGCCCGGGCCGCCATGGCGCGGTAGGCCAGGAGTTGAGGGCGGTACTTCTCGGCTTCCTTCTGCATAAACTCATCCCAATCCGCCTCCCGGGCCGGGCGGGAAGTCTTGTAATCTAGAATCCACCAGTCCCGGCCGTCGTAAACCAGCCGATCGATCTGGCCCCGGCGGATCAGGCCGGGGGCGGGCTGGTCCTCCAGGAGCCATTCACTGGCCGCCTCCGGGAGGTCAGGGGCCAGCAACCGGGCCAGGAAGGGGTCAGCCAGGCAGGCGGCCGCCTCCGCCAGAACCTCCCCGGCCAGACTTTGCGCGGCTTCCGGCGACAGGCCGGCGGCCCGGATGGACGCGGCCACTCCGGCAAGGGGCGGCAACCCCTGACCCTGGGCCAGACCCTCCAGCAGGCGGTGCACCAGCTCCCCCCGGAGCAGCGCCACCCCGGCGTCATCCCCGGACCCGCCCCCGGCCTCGGCTGCGCTCCATTCGGCGAGCTGAGAGGGATATTGCAGCCCGTAAGGGGCGGGCTCGGGGTGGAACTCCCAGGGCTCCGGCAGGGTCACGGCCGGGGGACCCTTGGCCGCCGGGGGTGGGACTTCTGCCAGGAGTTTCACCCGCATTTCCGGCTGGAGCCAGGTCAGGGGCACGCCGGGCGCCAGATCCTCAGGGGTGTAGTGGTCCCACAGCCAGCCCAGGGGGCTGGCCGCCGGGACCTGCCAGTCTCCCCGCCCATTTTGCTTAATGACGCCGGAGAGGACCAGCCTCTGGCGGGCCCGGGTGACGGCCACGTAAAAGACCCGGCGGGCTTCGGCCAGGATGCGGCGATTTTTCACGTGGCGGAGGGCCTGGTACAGGGAGCTGTGGCGCGCGTGGGCGTAAGGCCGGGCCAGGGCCAGGCCGTGGAGCCGGGTGCCGGGAATCTCTTCCATCACAAACGGCGGCGGCGTCCGGCCTTCCTTTTGCAAGGGCTGCCAATCGAGACCGGGCAGGAACAGCGTGTCGAACTCCAGGCCCTTGGCGCCGTGGACGGTGAGCATTTCCACCGGGGAGTCCTGGGCCTGGGGGTCGGCCGGTTGAAAGGTCTCCTCAAGGTGAAAATCGGCCTTGAAGAAAGTGGCCTCCGGAAGCCCGGATTCTGCCATGGCCAGGAGGTCCAGGTAGGTCCTGGCGTTGGCCACCCCGGCCGGGCCTTCCCAGGCGGCGATGCCGGGCCAGGCTTCGGCTGCGTCCAGCCACCGGCGCAGGATCTCTTCCAGGGGCCGGCGGCCCACCTGGTCCCGGGCTGAGAGCAAGGCGGCGAGAGGCTCGCGCCAATCGGCAGGGCAATCCGGGGCGTCGGCAAGGCGGCGCAGCTTCTCGGCCCAAAGATCTTCCTCGAGCCCGGCCACCCGGGTGAGGAGTTGCAGAGACCCTCGCCCCCAGGGCCCCCGGAGCACTGCGGCCCAGGCCAGTTCATCCTGGGGACGGACCAGGGCCCGGGCGAGATTGTGCAGATGCTGCACCACCGAGCTCTCGGCCAGTTTCAAGCCTTCCTTCAGGCGGACGGGCACCCCGGCGGCCTTGAAGGCCTCGAGATAAGTGACCAGGTGGGTGCGGGCGAAGAGGAGGACGCCGATGCTTTCCTTTTCCCGCAGATTTTCCATGGTTCCGGCCACTTGCCCCGCCAGCCAGCGGGCTTCGGCGGTCCGGGCGTCGAGGCTCCCTGCTTCTGTAAATAATCCCAGCCTCGGGGGCTCCCCATCCTGGGCCCCGGGCTTAGGAGCGGCCTGATGGAACTCCACTTCGGCAGATGCCGAACCGGAGGCCATGACGGTTTCGCCGAAGACCTGGTTGACCCAGGTGATGAGCTGGCGGGTGGCCCGGAAATTGGTGCTCAAGACCAGGGGCTCCAGGGGGAAGGCCACCCCGGGGCCGCAGGGAAGCCCCCGCCGGGACTCGAGGAAAAGGCGCAGCCTCGCCTGGCGCCAGCCATAAATGGACTGCTTGGGGTCCCCCACCACCACCAGGGAGCGCCCGCGGCCCGCCTCCCACCCCTCCAGCAGGCGGCAGAGCAGGGTCATCTGGTTCAGGCTGGTGTCCTGGAATTCATCCACCAGGATATGCTGGAGGCGGCAATCCAGGCTGAGGAGCAGGTCCTGGGGGTGCTCCAGTCTGAGCAGGCGCAGCGCCGCCTCTTCCAGGGCGATAAAATCCAGGGCCCGGTTTTTGGCGCAGAGTTCCTGGTAAACCGCCAGGGCCTGGGCCAGGAGGATGACCAGGTCTTGCACGGCCGCCGCCTCGCCCTCCGAGACCGCCACCAGGCTGAGCTCCCGGCACTGGTGCAGTTGGCGGGCGACCTCCCCGGGGAGGCTGCGGATCAATTCGGGCCATGGGGTCTTTTTAAAATCCTGGGGATAGCCGGCGCCCACGGCAAAGCTCTTCCGGAGCTCACCGGCCTTGGTCAGCAGGGCCTGGGCGATGGCCTGCCAGGCCGGCAGCTCCTTGGGGGCGCCGCCGGGAAGCCGGGAGGCCAGTTGACCGGCCAGGGGGGCGCTTTTGCCGTCCAGTTCCTGCCAGAAGAAGGGCCAGGCCGCGCCCAGGGGAGTGGCGGCAAAGTCAGCCTGCAGACGCTGGAGGTCCTGGGAAATGAGGAGTTGCAGGCGCTTTGCCAGCAGTTGCCCATAAGCTTCCGGTGACCGGCTCGCCCGAACCAATTGCAGAAATTCCCCCAGGCTGTCCCGGCGTCCCAGGAGTTCACGGAGTTCCCGGGCCAGGCGGGACCAGTTGTTGTTCAGGCGGGCCAGGCGGCGCACCAGGGCCTGGCGCACCGGGTCATGGGGGGGCTGGGCGGCCAGACGCCGGCGCAGCTCTTCCACGGCCTCCAGCTTGAACCATTCGGCCTCCGCCTCCTCCAGCAGCTTGAATTCCAGGGGCACTCCCGCTTCCTGGGGGGCCAGGCGCAGAAGCAGGGAGCAGAAGCTGTGGAAGGTCATGATGCGCAGGCGTTCCAGCAGTCCCACCGTCCCGGTCTGGTCGATGTGGCGCCGGAAGGCCCGCCGCACCAGCTCGAGGCACCGGCGCTCGTGCTCCGGGGCTTCGGGCCCCGGGTCGGCCCTGGTCTCAAAGAGCTGCATCACCCGAGCCCTAAGCTCGCCGGCCGCCTTCCGGGTAAAAGTCAGGGCCAGGATCTCATCCGGGCTTTCCACCAGGCCCAGTAAGGTCAGGAAGCGGTCCAGGAGTACGGTGGTCTTGCCGGACCCTGCCGGCGCCTCCAGATGGAAGGCTCCGGCCGGGTCCAGGGCCCGGTCGCGCTCTGGCTGGTCCACCGGCCGGTCGGTCATTCGCCTTCCCCTTCCGGCTCCGGCGCGTCTGGCGGGACAAAGGCGCAGAGCAGGCCATAGGGGCAGAATTTGCAAGCCCCGGCATTATTTCCCGAAGGCGGCGGGTAGGGAGCAGGATAAAAATCACCCTGGTCAACCCGCCGGCAAAAAATCGCCACCCGTTCTTCCCAGAGGCGCGTTACCTGCTCCCAATGGTCTCCCATGGCCTGGAAATCCTGGTGCTTCAGGTGGTCTTCCCGGATGGATTTAAGCCCGATAAAACCGGCCCGAAGGCCAATGATGACGGCGGGCACCGGCACCAGGCCCTCTTTGACGGCAAGGAGATAGCCGGGGAGCTGGCACTCCTCCCCGGTTTCGAATACCTGCTTGGGTTTGGGGATTTCGCCGCTCTTATAGTCCCAGATGACCAAGTCGGCGTCCGCCGGATGATAGTCCAGCCGGTCGAGGCGCCCCCTCAGGGCAAAGGGCCAGGTCGCCCTCTTCAGCCCCTCGAAGGGGACCTCAATCCCCACCCAGCGCCAGCCCTGGAGATAGCGATCCCGCTCCCGGCGCAACCACTCCCAGAGCAAACCGGGGACTTCTTCCCCATCTCCCAGCCAGCGGTCCCACTCCGCCTGCCAATGGAGATCCGAAAGCCGCTCGCTTAGGAGCTCCTGGGCCACCCGCCGCAAGGTGTCCCGGGCCCGGTGCTCATCCCAGTCTCCGAGATCATCCAGGACCGCCTGGTATTCCCGGGCGAAGCGAGCCAGGAGCTGGTGCAGGAGGTTGCCCCGCTCCATAGGCGAGAGGCCCGCCTCGATTTCCGGTAGGTCCCGAATTTGCATAATAATTTCCAGCAAGAAGCGGCAAGGGCATTCCAGGGCGGTGCGCAGGCGGGTGATGGCCAATTGGCGGGGCAGCGAGACCTGGATGAGGGGCTCCTCCGGGCCGGCCTGGCCGTCCTCCCCGGGGGCCGCAAAAGCCGCTCGGATGGACGGCGCCCTGACCCAGGCCGGATGGGGCCGGTGCAGCACCACCATTTCCTGGGGGTCTTGCCAGGGGCCCAGGTACAGGGGCGTGGCCACCTGTTCTTCCTGGTCCACCACCCTGGGCCGGGTCAGGGTGAGATGCGGCGCCGCCCCTAAAAGATTGCCGTACAGGTCCAGGGAAAAGTCACGCTGTGATTCATAAGTCGCGCCCAAAACCCGGCTCTTTTCCAGGGGGCTCAGCAGAGGCAGGGTCCGGGGCGGCGGCGGGAAGGCGCCGGCGTTCATGCCCAGGGAGTAAACCCGGTCGAAGTCCAGCCCCCGCATCTCCAGCAACCCCAGGACCTGGACGCCGGCCTCTTCCTGGCCCGGCCCGGGCAAGAGCCGGCGGCGGGCTGCAAGGCCGAGCCAATCCAAAAACTCCGGTAGATCCAGGGTCTCCGAAGACAGGGCGGCCGCCAATTCCTGAAGCAGGGACCTGGTCTGGACCCAGGCGACGGTTTCCTGATCCTGCAGTTCGCCCGGGAATCCCAGGGCCTCCCAAGTCTCGGTAAGTCGGCGCAGGTATTCCCCCACGCTGAGCCGGGGAGCCGTCCACAGGGCAAAGGCCCGGTCCAGACGGGCCAGGACCGGGGCCAGGCCGGCCTCCCGGCTGATGATGGCCCGGAAATGCAGCCAGCCCTGCTCCAGACGGTTTTCCCGGAAGAGCCGGTCGAGGCCAGGAAGCAGGCGCCCATGGGGAGTGAGGGCGCCCAGGTAAGGGGAAAGGAGGAGAGAAACCAGGTCGGTCCGGCGCTCCCCGGCCGCAAAAAATTTCGGGGCAAGCCCCGCCGCCTGGAAGAGGGGGTTATCCGCCAGGGTGGGACCCAGGGAAAAATTGTAGGCCCAGCCTGCTTCCGTCCCCGGGCCTCCCCAAAGCTCCCGGAGCACCCGGGCAAAGGCCGGGGCATAGTGGTCCATGATGGGGGAGGTGACCGCCAGGCGATGCAGGGGCAGGCCGGCCTCCCGGTGGCAGGCGGCGAGCTGGGTGGCCACCCAGGCCATTTCCTGGTCCGGATCGGGAAGCGGCACGGCGGCCTGCACCGCCTGGGGATCGCCCCGGACGTGCAGCCTGAGCAGGCGGGTGCGGACGGCGGCGGCCCTGAGCCAGGCTTCTTCTACCGGGGCCGGGGTTTCGAGACCCGCGACCAGGACCGTCTGGGCCAGCCGGATCTGGCCTCCCTCCAGGGCCTTGAGGAGAAAACCGGGCACCTCTCCCGGGGTGATCCAGCCTTCCTCCCGGAGGAGCTGCGTATAGATCCGGGTGACCCGGCGGCGCCAGACCACCAGGGGCGGTTCGTGGGGGAGGGGCTCGAGGACGGGCAGTTGGTGGCGGGTCAAAAGCTCATGCATCTCGTCCAGGGCCTGGGCCCAGTTGAGGTCCGGGGCGACGCCCTCCAGGGGCGGGGCGGCTACCAGGGCCTGACGCCACAGGCGCAATCGCACCAGGGGCGGGGCCGGCGCCACCTCAGCCCAGAGGGAGCGGAAAAGATCGCCCCACCAGGCCGTGAGCGTGACCAGGGGCAAAGGTTCCCAGGCCTCGTGCCCCTGGCGGTTCTCTGCCAGCCGCTGCCGGTGCCAGAGCTGCCGGGCCAGGCGCTGGTGGGGCACCACCGTCAGGGCACCGGGGCCTTCTTGGAGGATAAATTCCTGCAACTGGGCGGCAGTGGAAAAGATGCGGGTGTCAGTCACCTCAGACCCCCCCGGAGGAAACCTAAGGCCAGAGGCCTGTGCCCCTTTTGCATGGATCGGCGGCAGGCAGCAGAGGCAATCACGGCTAGATTATACCATGACCGGCGGGATGCAGGGGAGTTTTCCGAAAACCCCCTAAGTTCAGATAACTGCTAAGAATTTCTCACTGGATTTTGGAAGAGAAGATAAAAAGATTAGATATCAGGATAATATCCTATCGGAGTAAAAGATTCCTGTATTGGCAAGATATTCTTTATCCCTAACCCTAGAGATATGAAAGGCTTTGAGGTGTATTAACTTTTAAGCTTAAGATTCTTCAGGTTCTAAGTCTTCAGTAATCATGTCAAACTGAGCAGCACTGAAATCATCAGGCTGAACAGGTAAATCATCGGACCGTCCTTCCGTCAGCCGCCTTTCGATATATTCCCTATCAATCTTGAAGCGCTCCTGAATCAATGGCATAAATCTTTCGGAAAGTGGCTTCGGCAGTCGAGACATTTCAAAGATGCCGAATTCGCGTTCTTCTTCCTCATTCAAGTAATCTAGAAACGATTGGGTTCGGTTAAATCGCACTTGCATACGTTCAAACTTCTCACGTTCGCGATCTGATAGATTATTCACATCGTAAACAGATTGTCGAAGGTAATGTTCTAAATTTTCATCATTTAAAGGCGTATCCTGCAAAACGAGGTCGAGATATGCAAAAGTTCTAGATAAATGTGTCAAATAATACCACCCGGCGGCCGTAACTCTAATATGACTAGCCCCAGTTACAGTCTTTGTAGATCGGGTGTTTACCTCGATTAATTGTCTATTAACAAGTCGGTCTAGAGTAGCAGATAAATCACGAATATTATCGAAAGATTCGCCAAAAAAACCCACAACCCTTGAAAGTTCTACATATCCTCTACCTTCCGGATTTGATTCACTCCGAGCCTCTAATAGTAAAGCTAAAAGTCTCAATGAAGTGAAATGACTCGCATTCTTCTCGCTAGTACAGTTAAATATATTAAATAATGGACTCTGCTCTTCTTTATAGTAAGCTCTGTCCTGCAACATTACCGATTTTAAAAATTCATGGAAGGCCACATTATATGCACCATCTCGCCTATATATAAGTAGCATCTTATCAACATCAGTCGCCCCAGATGTCAGAAAAGTTGTAAACATTTGGAGTGCTGATCGCATATTTCCGAAACAAATGCACTCAATAAATCTCGATATTCGCCAACTCCATTCCAGTAAACTAAATTGCACGATTCTTAAGAAATCACATATATCTTGCGTCTCGAAGGTTATTCCTCTAAATACAGTTCCTATAGGTGCTGCGTTCTTTTCTTCAAGACCCTGTATTGCATACTCAATTCTATTTCCAATCATCTTACGGAATTGTGGAGATGCAATGTGGAATTTATGACTAGTATATGCGGTAAATGTATTTTGAATGCTTGGAGTATAGTAAGATTCTTCTCTCAATGCTATTACCGTAATACACCCAGCAAGGCGTGTTACTCTTTGTGAAAGTAGAAAAATCTGTGCTTGGTAATCTGGGTCTAACTGATCGACATTATCAATAATCAGCACAGTGGTCTTTTTCTTCATTACACTTGCATATCTAAGAAGTTTTGGCACATATTCTTCTATTGTATCTTGCCATTCTAAAAGATAGCGATTAATAACTTTATCATAAGCCTCTTTATTTCTACGGAGACCATGTAATACTGTGCGCTCCAAATTTTTTAGCTTTTCTTTGAAAATGGTTTTAAGATATTCACGTTCCTCAATTTGCTCTGAATCATAGTTACTGCGAATTATATCTAATATTGCTTTCCAGACATATATCTCTAGTTCTTGTTTATCAAGGGGGGCCTGCAAGAAATCGAGATGGAAGCAATAAGTTTTTTCTTCCAATAGATCTTTAGCAAGCACTTTTTCATATCTTTTTAAAAACGTCGTTTTACCCGATCCAATTCCACCAAGCAAAAGATAGAGTTCGCCCTTTTTCTCGCGCACAGCTTTTTCCACCGCATCGCCAAATTCACCTGCATTCTCATCAGATTGTATTAATGGTTTTCCACCTTCTGCAGCCAGAATCTCTGGGATAGCATCATCAATTACAATTTTCAGGTCCTTTGCGACAATTCTTAGACTTTCGGTATGGACATAGCAGGATCTAAGTAAATCCAAGTCATCCTGAGCCGCAATATCTTCAAAAATATATTTAACCAAAGGCTGAAGCTGTGTATTCAATCGATTTCTTCGTAGAGGAAGATCAGCATTAAATAGTTTATCGATTACCCTTAATAGCTTACGTGATGCTATTGTAATGCGCCCAAATTCCGAATCCAAAGAGCCTTCGCAAATTCCTTGATAAGATAGCAGATTCCAAAATTCTACAAAATGCTCCTCAATATAGCTGATCGATGGAAAGACTCTTGCCCTTCCTTCTTTCCAAGGCATATCATCTCGAATAGCTCTGAAGATTATCCATGTATAACCATTTGTCGCAATTGCAAATTTTATTCCTTGATCATCACAATATTGACGGACCTGATTGATGGCATTTTTAACATCAGGAACCGTCAGAATTGCGCCATTTAGTTTTGGAGACCGAGAGGCCAACCCTTTTGGTAGCTCAAAAGACATTCCTTCACGTTTTGCTTCTACGACTACTAGCGGGGTATTCCTAACCTTGATTTGATAGTCAGTATAGCCAGATTCAACATGGTTTTCTCTACTAATTTCGCTTTCAGGCCACATGCAAACTTCTTTTATAATCCTATCAATAAACTTGACACGAGTATCTGCCTCACTTGCCTTACCTTTTGATTCAACGAATAAAATGAATTCCTTAATTATTTCGGCTAGGCGTTCGAGAGCCAAATCTGCATCATAATCCATCCTGGTTCCTTTACTTTTAGATAATTATAATTCTCTTTTGTTGAGCCAATTTTCCTAGTTGTGCTGGTCTATTATTGAGGCTTTTGATAATCGTTTTCAAGATTTCCTTGCGAGGAGACCTCAAAGATTGCTCTATGTTAATTCTTGAGTCTTCCTCCCAAGCTATTAAAAGATGGAAGAAGTTTTGGGAATGGGGCGGGTTTTTTCCTGCCCCTCTCTCAAAGTCCCTTCCAACATTTTATGCATACATAGGATGGCCATTCCCTCAACTTGAACCCCCACCCCCCCCTTTGCACCCATGTTAAAATAATCACCGCCAGACTGTCAAATTCTTTCCCGATTTCGTACATTTTCGCCCTAAATTGATGGCTATTAAGTTAAGCATCTGCCACCCAACCAAGGCGCTTTGGGCGGTGGGAAAGGTTAGTACAAGAGTGAGGTTTGGCTAGCAAGCCAAAAGGGCACGGCACGCCGTGCCCCTACGGTTCAGGATGCGGGTCAGCGGCGGCTCAAGCCGGATTAATGCTGTGAGAGGAGGAGAAAAAGCACAGGCGGGACGCCTGTGCCACCAGCCCATCGTCCTATCTCAGGCGCACCGGCATATCATGCTTGTGGCTGGGGCGGCGCTGCGGCTTTCTGGTTGGCGGCTTCCTCTTGCAGCAGCTGGCGCAGGGCGTCGCCTTCGATCACCTCTTTTTCCAGGAGGACCTTGGCAACCTTTTCCAGGGTGGAGCGGCGGCTTCCTAAAATCTCCGTGGCCTGCCGGTGGGCCTGCTCCACCAGGGCGTGCACCTCCTGGTCGATTTCCTGGGCAGTGGCCTCGCTATAGTCCTTGGCGCCACCGGAGGGCATGAGTTCCAGGAACAGGGGGCGGCGCTCCCGTTCAAAGGTCATGGGGCCCAGGCGCTCACTCATGCCGTATTCCCGGACCATGGAGCGGGCGACGTCCGTGGCCCGAAAAAGGTCGTTCTGGGCCCCGGTGGAGATCTCGCCGAACTGAATTTCCTCGGCCACCCGGCCGCCCAGCATGACCGCCATGCGGTCCTCCAACTCTCCCTTGGTCATGAGATAGCGCTCTTCGGTGGGCAGTTGCATGGTGTAGCCCAGGGCGCCGATGCCCCGGGGAATGATGGACACCCGGTGCACCGGGTCCACCCGGGGCAGCGCCTCGGCCACCAGGGCGTGGCCCGTTTCATGATAGGCGACGATCTCTTTTTCCCGGGGGTTCATCATGCGGTTGCGCTTCTCGAGCCCCGCCACCACCCGGTCGATGGCCTCTTCGAAATCCTCCATTTCCACGCCGGTCTTGTTTTTCCGGGCGGCCAGCAGGGCGGCCTCATTGACGATGTTGGCCAGGTCCGAACCCACCATGCCCGGGGTTCGGGCAGCCAGGGTCTGGAGATTGACGTCTTCGGCCAGCTTCACCGTGCGGGTATGGATCTCCAGGATCTTCTGCCGGCCCTGGAGGCTGGGGCGGTCAACCAGGATGTGGCGGTCGAAACGCCCGGGCCGGATGAGGGCCGGGTCGAGGATTTCCGGCCGGTTGGTGGCGGCCATGATGATTACGCCTTTGCGGGTGTCAAAGCCGTCTATTTCGGATAAAAGCTGATTTAAAGTATTTTCCCGTTCTTCATGGCCGCTCAAGGGGCTGAGCCCCCGGGCCTTGCCGATGGCATCCAACTCATCGATGAAGATGATGCAGGGGGCCTTTTCCTGGGCCTGGGCAAAGAGGTCCCGCACCCGGGCGGCGCCGACGCCCACGAACATCTCCACGAAATCCGAGCCGGTGAGGCTGAAAAAGGGCACCCCGGCCTCGCCGGCCACCGCCCGGGCCAGTAAGGTTTTGCCCGTGCCCGGCGGGCCCACCAGCAACACGCCCTTGGGGATCTTGCCTCCCAGCATTTGAAACTTGGCGGGATTCTTCAAAAACTCGATAATTTCCTTGAGTTCTTCTTCCGCCTCCTCCACCCCGGCCACATCCTGGAACGTGACCTTGGTTTCATCTTCGATATAGACCTTGGCCCGGCTTTTACCCACTGACATGATGCCGCCGGCCCCGGTGCCGATCTTGCGGAAAAAATAGACCCAAACCACTACCAGCAGCAGGGTGGGCAACATCCAGGAGAGCAGAGCCGTGAGCCAGGTCCTTTCCTGAACGGCCGTGTACTTGATGCCCTGCTTGTCCAGGATTTTGACCAGGTCAGGGTCCTCCATGCGCACGCACGTGAACTTGATTTCCTTTTCAAACTGCTGCTTCAGAAGCTGGGGCAGTTTTGGGTCTTTTCGCTCTTTGGCCAGATAGTCCACTCCAGCCGGCAGCAAGGTGCCGGTAATGGTTTCCTGGCTGATGGTCAGGTCGTTCACTTCCTGGCTTTCCAGCAACTGGCGGAACTCGCTGTAAGTGATGGTGAACGACCGCTGACCGGCGGCGTAATACTGATAAGCCAGCAGGACCAGGATCATTGCGGCGAGCAAATACCAGAAAGGGAGCCGGGGTGCTTTGGCGGCCATGATTACCTCGTGACGGCGCGGGCGCCGGGATAACTGAACAGGTTAAATATAAGGCATTGCAAGATAATTGGCAAGGCCGGCCAGGCGATAAGAATTTTCCTGGGTTCAGTTTAAGGGGAAATTTGGGGCCGGCTACCGCGGCAGGCTAAGAAATTGTAGTGATACTCCTTGAAAACCACAAAATGGCGCAGCATATTGTAAGCACCAGCGGGTGGGGACCCGCCGGGGGACAACCGACCGGGGAAGCTGAATTCCGGCGGATTCACGCCCATCACGCCCACGGGAGCTGCACTTGACTAACCGTGCCGACGCGCCGGTGCACCAGATTCGGGCGGCTGTGCTCCGCCGGCAGGGGAGTCTCCTGAAGATCGAAACCCTTGAGCTGGAAGGTCCCCGGGACGACGAAGTCCTGGTGCGCATCGGCGCCGCGGGCATCTGCCATACGGATATCGACTTCTGCGACGACTGGGACGGGTCGCCGGTGGTGTTGGGCCATGAGGGTGCGGGAGTGGTGGAGCAGGTGGGCAAGAGCGTGAAGAACGTCCAGCCCGGCGAACCGGTGGTGCTCTCCTATCAGTCTTGCGGCCGCTGCCGTCCATGCCGGCGCGGACACCCGGCGGGTTGCGAGCGCTTCTACGAGGCGAACTTCGGTTTCCAGCGCCTGGACGGCAGCAATGCCTTGCACCGGAGCGGCGTGCGGGGCCACTTCTTCGGCCAGTCGTCGTTCGCGACCCGGGCGCTGGCCACCGAGCGCAACCTCGTCAAGGTTCCCGGAGACCTGCCTTTAGAGCTCCTGGCGCCGTTGGGCTGCGGCTTCCAGACCGGGGCCGGCACCGTGCTGAATTCGCTAAAGGTCCCGATGGGGGCAAGCATCGCCATCTTCGGCACGGGCGCGGTCGGTCTGGCGGCGGTCATGGCGGCGCGCCTCCAAGGCGCCAACCCTATCATTGGCGTCGATATCAACCCCAGGTGCCTCGAACTCGCCCTGGAGTTAGGGGCCACTCATGCCATCGACAATCGTCATGAAGACGTCGCCTCCCGCATCACCGAGATCACCGGCAGCGGGGTTGATTACGTTTTGGAAATCACCGGCGACCCGAGGATGTACCAGGCCGCCATTGAGGTGTTGCATCCCGAGGGAACGGTGGCGCTCATTGCCAACCCGGGCGGCGGCGCCGGCTCTCTGCCGGGAGGGCGTAAAACCCTCGGCATCATCCAGGGAGACGCCGTGCCGCAGCGCTTTATCCCTAAACTGATCGGGCTGTATCAGGCAGGGCAGTTTCCCTTTGACCGCCTGGTGAAATTCTATGACTTCCGGGAGATCAACCAGGCCATCGCCGACGCCAAGCGCGGCGACACCATCAAGCCCGTGCTGCGAATCAGCGCCTAGCGGGGGATTCTGCTTGAAGGAGGGGGCCGGGGGCACAGACCCTGCCCCCTCCCTCAAACTCCCTCCCCCAACCCCTTAAGGGAAAGAGAAATGGCTATCAAGTCGGGGCGTTTGGCCCCGCTTTGCCAGCCCCTTCTGCAGATTGGAAGGGGGGCTTGGGTGGACGGAAACCTCAATTTTTTTTAAGGAGAAAGATATGCGGAGTAGCGGCGGAAATTTGGTCAATGTACTTTTGACGGTTTGCATATTCCTGGCATTGGCCGGAGTATCTCCGGCCCGGGCCGCGGCTGCGCCCGGCGGCGCCACCGCGCAGGTGGATGCGGAGGGGAAGGTTTCGGCCAGGCCGGATATGGCCACTCTGGTCTTCGAGGTGCTGACCGAGGCCCCCCAGGCTAAGGCGGCGGCCGAGGAAAACGCCCGCCGGGCCGAGACCCTGCTAAAGGCCCTGAAGCCGATCCTCGGGCCGGAGGAGAAACTCAAGAGCCTGGGCTACCGGGTTTTCCCGGTGAGCACTTACAATCAGAAGCTCCGCCGCTCCGAGATCACCGGTTACCGGGCGGAAAATCTCTTCCAGGTGGAATTGCGGGACCTGGCGCGCCTGGGCAGTGTGATAGATACGGGCCTCAAAAATGGCGCCAATGAAATCCGGGGGCCTAATTTCAAGCATGCCAAACTAGAGGAACTCAAGGAGCAGGCTTATGTGGCGGCGCTGCAGCGGGCGCAACGCCTGGCCGAGGCCCTGGCCAAATCCCAGAGTCTCAAGGTTATCCGCCTCCTAGAAGTGTATACCAGCCCGGGGGTCATGCCTGCCGGAAGCCCCCGGGAAGCCCTCAGCAAAGCCAAAGCCGCGGCGCCCGCCCCCACCACCCCCATCGAAGTGGGGGAAGAGGAAATCCGGGCCCATATCTGGGCGGTGTTCGAACTGGGGCCGTGATGGCAAATCGTTTAGGTTCGCCTTTACATTCCATTAACTTCGGGTTATTATTTAACATTATGCGATAATTCTTCCCTGGAGGATACAGTGCAAGACTTAAAGCCAGCCATCGAAAAAGCCCTGGGCAAAATCCGGCCGCTGCTGCAACGGGACGGCGGCGACGTGGAATTGGTGGAAGTGACCGACGGGGTGGTCAAAGTGCGCCTCACCGGTGCCTGCAAAGGCTGCCCCATGTCCCAAATGACCCTGAAACAAGGGGTGGAACGGATGCTGATGCAAGAGGTCCCCGGCCTCAAATCAGTGCAGGCGGTGTGAGGTTATTGGGGGAGGGGGCCA
>Ga0315281_10005204_pt1 | contig 18651 bp, 14 predicted proteins | sample YL17G07_0_MG_FD_204540 | JGI IMG/M metagenome (GOLD analysis project Ga0315281, IMG submission 204540) | Sediment microbial communities from Yellowstone Lake, YNP, Wyoming, USA - YL17G07_0 | ecosystem: Environmental > Aquatic > Freshwater > Lake > Sediment | place: USA: Wyoming | collected...
CGCGAATCGGTGCGCGTCGGTCACGCGCTGCGCATCGGTCACGGCGCCGGCGTCATGTACGAGGACGATCCGCTGAAGCTATTGGAGGAACTGGCGGCGAAGCACGTGCTCGTCGAGATCGCGCTGAGCAGCAACGATCTGATCCTCGGCATCAAAGGCAGCCGTCACCCGCTGCGGACGTACCTGAAATACGGCGTTCCGGTCGCGCTGGTCACAGACGATGCGGGCGTGTCGCGGTCGACGCTGACGCTGGAGTTCCGGAAGGCGGTTGAGGAGCAGGGGCTGGACTATCGCACACTGAAACGCATGGCGCGCAACTCGCTCGAGTACAGTTTCGCCGACACGGCCACGAAGGCGCGGTTGAAAGCGGACCTCGAATCCGCCTTTCGCGCCTTCGAACGAACCGCTGAACCCTGAACCCTGAACGCTGAACCCTGAACTGCGCACCCTGAACTCCGAACCATGAACCCTGAACCCCGTCCGTGATCGACACCCACTGCCACCTCGCCGACGAGACGTTCGCGTCGGATCTCGAGGCTGTCATCGACCGGGCGAAGGACGCCGGGATCGAGCGCGCGCTGGTGATCCTCGAAGCCGGCAACCAGGAAGAGGCGGCGCAGGCCGGGCGCATCGAGTCGCTCTGGCCCGGCGTCAGGTTCTCGATTGGCGTGCACCCCCACCAGGCGCACCAGTTTGCCGACGATCCGGAGCGGGCCGCGACCGTTGTGCGTGAACAGTGCGCCGCGACCCCATCGGCTCGCGCGGTGGGTGAGATCGGCCTCGACTACCACTACGACTACTCGCCGCGCGACGTGCAGCACGCGGTGTTCCGCGCACAGGTCCGCCTCGCGCGCGAGCTGCACTGGCCGGTCGTGATCCACACGCGGGAAGCCGACGAGGATACGATCGCGATTCTTCGTGAAGAGGGCGGCGGCGAGCTGCGCGGGGTGCTGCACTGTTTCACCGGCACCGACGCCCTCGCGGACGCCGGGCTGGCGCTCGGCTTCTACATCTCGTTGGCCGGGATTCTGACGTTCCCCAAGGCGGAGTCGCTGCGCCAGACTGCGCGGCGCGTGCCGCTGGATCGCCTCCTGGTCGAAACCGACAGCCCGTTTCTGGCGCCGGTGCCGTACCGGGGCAAGCGGAACGAGCCGGCGTACGTCGCCCGCGTGGTGGCGACCCTGGCCGAGATGCACCAGGCACCCGTGGACGAGCTGGCCCGGCGCACCACCTCGAATTTCCACACTCTGTTCAGGCCGTGATAAAGTTTTGAACTCAACCCCCGTGGAAAGAGCATCTCTGGCCCTGTCGCAGATTTTCGAGCCGATCCGCGCCGACCTCGACAAGGTCGACGAGGAGTTCGCGCGCCATGTTCAGTCGAAAGTCGCGCTGATTCCGCAGATCGGGCAGTACATCCGCACGAGCGGCGGCAAGCGCATCCGGCCGGCGGTGCTCCTGATGGCCTCGCGCCTGGCGGGCTACGTCGGCGATCGCTCGATTCTGTACGCCGCCGTCGTCGAGTTCATCCACACCGCGACCCTGGTCCACGACGACATCATCGACGACTCGGATCTGCGCCGCGGCCGAATGGCCGTGCACTCGCGGTGGGGCAACGACATCACCGTCCTCCTCGGCGACTACCTGTACATCAAGTCGATGGCCATGGCGCTGACGCACGACGAGCTGGCGATCATCCGCAACCTGTGCAACGTCACGCTCCAGATGATCGAGGGCGAGCTGTATCAGCTGACGAAGAACGGTGACGCCGAGATCACCGAGGACGAGCACTTCGACATCATGCGCCGCAAGACCGCGTATCTCTTCGGCGGCTGCGCGCAGATTGGCGGCATGCTGGGCAAGGTGTCGAGCGAGGGCGAGCAGGCGCTCCAGGAATACGGATTCAACCTGGGTATGGCCTTCCAGCTCGTCGACGACCTGCTGGACTTCACTGGCGACGCCGAGGCGGTGGGGAAACCGATCGCCAGCGATCTGCGCGAAGGCAAGGTCACGCTGCCGTTGATCCACCTCCAGGCGCACGCGAACGGTGGCCGCGGACCGCAGGTCATTCGCGACATCATTGCGGCGCGCAACGCCACGCCGGAGCAATGGCACGAGCTGCTGCGCTGCCTGAAGGAGCACGCGTCGATCGACTACGCCTACCGCCGCGCGGTGGACTTCGCCGAACGCGCCAAGAAGCCGCTCTACTCGTTCCCGCCCAGTTCGGAGCGCGACGCGTTGCTCGCGCTGCCCGATTACGTGTTGTCGCGGGACAGATAGGGGACGGGAGATTTCAGATTTCAGAAGGCAGATTTCAGATTGGATGCCGGCTGAATTCTGAGATCTGAACTGTGCAATCTGAAATCTGAACTCTGAAATCTGAAATCTCATGATCGCGCAACGCGTCCGCGAGCTTCGCGATGCCATCCGGCATCACGAAGAGCGCTACTACATTCACAACGATCCCCAGATCTCCGACGAGCAATTCGATCAGCTGCTGCACGAGCTCGAGCGGATCGAGGCGGAGCATCCCGAACTCGTCACGCCGGACTCGCCGACGCAGCGCGTCGCCGGGCGGCCGGTTGAGGGCTTCGAGACGGTCGAGCACGTCGTGCCGATGCTCAGCCTCGACAACGCGTACACCGAGGACGAGCTGCGCGCCTTCGACCAGCGCGTGTGCAAGGGCGCCGCGGCCTCCGAAGGGCGGGTCTTGTCGGACCCGCCGGAACCTATCGCCTATGTCGCCGAACTGAAGATCGACGGTCTGAGCATTGCGCTCACCTACGAGGACGGCCGCCTGCTGCGCGGAGCCACGCGCGGCGACGGCTCGCGCGGCGAGGACGTGACCGCCAACGTCCGCACCATCCGCGCGATCCCGCTGTCGTGGCGCCCTTCGGCTGGCTCACCCTTCGACCCGGTTCGAGGTGACCCTGAACCTGTCGACGGGTCAGGGCCAGCGCCGTCGGGTCGCGTCGAGATCCGCGGCGAGGTGTACCTGCCGCGCGCCTCGTTCGAGCGGATCAATCGCGAGCTCGAGGACGCGGGCGAGCCGCTCTTCGCCAATCCCCGCAACACCGCCGCCGGGACGATGCGAAATTTGGATCCGTCGCTGGTGTCGACACGCAGGCTGGGCGCGTTCGTGTATCAGCTGGTGGCGGAGGGTCCGGCTGAAGCCGGACGCCACGTACACGGCGACACCCAGACCGGACGTGCTGTGGCGCAGGCCTTCAGGCCTGCGAGTCACTCCGAGACACTGACGGCGCTGGCGTCGTGGGGGCTGCCCGTCGAACCGCACTGGACGCGCTGCGCGAACATCGACGAGGTCATCGCGTTCTGCGCGGAATGGGGCGACAAGCGGCGGACACTCGACTTCGACACCGACGGCGTCGTGATCAAGGTCGACGACCTCGCGCTGCGCGAGACGCTCGGCGCGACGGCCAAGTTTCCCCGCTGGGCGACTGCGTTCAAGTTCCCGGCGCAGCAGGCGACGACGACGCTGAACGCGATCGAGGTGAATGTGGGCCGCACCGGCGCGGTGACGCCGTACGCGGTGCTCGAGCCTGTCAAACTGGCTGGCAGCACGATCTCGATGGCCACGCTGCACAACGCCGAAGACGTGGCGCGTAAGGACGTCCGCCCCGGCGACCGCGTCCTCATCGAGAAGGGCGGCGACGTCATCCCGAAAGTCGTCAAGGCGATCCTGCCGCATCCCAACGGGGCGCCGCGCGGCGAGCCGTGGCGGATGCCGGCGCACTGTCCCGTGTGCGCCAGCCTGCTCCGGCGCGACGACGAAGCTGTGGTCTGGCGCTGCGAGAACCCGTCGTGCCCGGCGCGTCTGCGGCGCAGTCTCGAGCACTTCGCGTCGCGCACGGCGATGAACATCGAAGGCCTCGGCGAGTCGCTCGTCGATCAGCTCATCGAGCAGGGTCTTGTCCGGGACTACGCGGATCTCTATCACCTGACGGCTGAGCAGCTCGAGGCGCTCGTGGTCGCGCCGCGCGAGCCGCGGTCCGAGCGCGCCGTGCCGCGCAAGCTGGGCAAGGTCGGCCGGAATGTCGTTGCGCAGCTGCAGCGCAGCAAGACGCACGACCTGTCGCGGCTGATCTATGCGCTCGGCATCCGTCACGTGGGCGAGAAAGCGGCGGCGACCCTCGCGCGGCATTTCCGGTCGATGGATCGGCTGCTGGCCGAGCCTTCCGAAGCGCTCCAGTCCGTGTCGGAGATCGGACCGGTCGTCGCGGCGTCGATCCGGGCGTTTGCGGACGAGCCGCGCAACCGCACGCTCGTCGCGCGCCTCGCGGCGGCCGGGGTCACGATGACCACGGATCTGCCGGAGCCGAGCGATCAGCCCGGCCCCCTGTCGGGCAAGACGTTCGTCCTCACCGGCACGCTCGCCGCCATGTCGCGCGAGGAGGCGACCGCGGCGCTCGAACGCCTGGGCGCCAAAGTCTCCGGCTCGGTCAGCAAGAAGACGACGTCCGTGGTGTTCGGGGCCGAGGCGGGAAGCAAACTCGAGAAAGCGGAGAAGCTCGGCGTGGATCGGATGGACGAGGCGCGGTTTCTGGCGTTCTTGAACGCCTATAATTGACGTTGCTGATGTCGCGGCGCTTCACGCTCGTCACCGTCACGCTGCTCGCCGCTGTCGCATTCCTCGTCGGCGCGATCGTCGCCGGCGGCGTGGCCCGATCGGCCGTTTCGGTGGGTGCGCCGTCGCAGCCGTCTCCAGCGGCCCGTCTGGTGGCGCGCACCTCTGGCGCGCCGGCGATGGCCTCGCTGGTGAATTTCGCCGACGTCGTCGAACGTCTGAATCCCGCCGTCGTGAACATCGACACGACGACACGGGGGAGCGGCCGGTCGCGGCGGGGACGCGGAGCGCCGGAGGGGGCCGACCCGCCCGACGGCCCGTTCGAGTTCGGCACGCCGCGCGACCGCGAGGCGCCGCGGCACGGCGCCGGCAGCGGTTTCATCATCGACGCCGACGGCAGCATCCTCACCAACCACCACGTCGTCGATCGGGCCGAGCGCATCACGGTGAAGCTCTCCGACGGCCGGACGGTGCGTGCGCGCCTGATCGGATCGGATCCCGACACGGATATCGCGTTGATCAAAGTGGACGGACAGAGCGGCCTGCCGGTCGCGCCGCTCGGCGACTCCTCCACGCTGCGGATGGGCGAATGGGTCTGCGCGATTGGCAACCCGCTCGGCTACGAGCACACCGTCACCGTCGGCGTCGTCAGTTTCCTCGGGCGGAAGTTGTTCGACATGAGCCTCGACAATTACATCCAGACCGACGCCGCGATCAATTTCGGGAACAGCGGCGGGCCGCTGATCAACTCGCGCGGCGAAGTGGTCGGCATCAACGCGGCGGTCAGCTCGCGGGCGAGCAGCATCGGCTTCGCCGTGCCGATCAATGGCGCAAGCAGTGTGCTGCCGCAGCTGCGCGCGCGGGGCCGGGTGAGCCGCGGCTACATGGGCGTGGGCCTGCGCGACGTCGACGCGGACCTCGAGCGGTCGCTCAAGCTGACCGTTGATCGGGGCGCCCTGGTGCAGGACATCACGGCGGGGTCGCCGGCCGATCGCGCCGGAGTGCGGCCGTACGACGTGATCACGTCGCTCGACGATCGCGCGATCGCCAACGACGATCAGTTGATTCGCGAGATCGCGGCGCGCGCGCCCGGTTCGGCGGCGCGGCTCAGGGTGATTCGCGACGGGCACGACCAGACCCTCGTCGTGAAACTCTCGGAGCGTCCCGCGCGCGAGCGATCGGACAGGGCCGACCCGGCTCAGACGCCGGCCGAGCGGAGCAGGAACGATCCGGACGGCGTGCTGTTGGGTTTGACCGTGCGGGAGATCGACCGGCAGACCGGGGACCGGCTCGAGCTGCCCAAACAGATCCGGGGCCTGCTGATCACGCGCGTCGAGCCGATGACCTCGTCGTTCGACGGCGGGATCGAGCGGGGAACGGTGCTCCTCGAGATCAACCGCCAGCGGGTCGAGTCGATCGCCGACTACCGTCGCATCGCGCGCGCCGCGCGCACGGGCGACATTCTCGCGCTGTATGTCTACGCGCCGGATCTCGATCAGCGTCAGTTGAAGACGATCCGTGTCGAGGAGCGGTGATGCACCGGCTAACGGAGGTTACGGAGGAAACGGGATCACACAGAGAAACAGAGCAACGGAGGAGAACGGAGAGGAAGACATTTTCTTCTCTGTTTGTCGTCTGTTCCTCTGTTCCTCTGTGTGAATCCGTTGCCTCCGTAACCTCCGTTGCCTGACGAGACACCATGCCGAAATTCCGCATCCTGGTGATCGATGACGAAGCCGCCATCCGCGACTCGCTGCGGATGACCCTCGAGTACGAAGGCTACGAGTTTCTGGGCGCGGCGACCGGCCAGGAAGGGCTGGCGCTGGCCGAACGCGAGGCGCCCGACCTCGTCCTGCTCGACGTGAAGATGCCCGGCATGGACGGCATCGACGTGCTCGAGCGGCTGCGCCACATGAACGAGTCGTTGCCGGTGGTCGTCGTATCGGGGCACGGGACCATCAGCACGGCGGTCGAGGCGACCAAGAAAGGCGCATTCGACTTCATCGAGAAGCCGTTCGCGAGCGAGCGGGTGCTGGTCAGCCTGCGCAACGCGCTCGACTCGCGGCAGCTGCGTGACGAGAACCGGACGCTGAAGAAGGCCGTCGAAGTCCGGCATCAGATGATCGGCGACAGCGCCGGCCTGAAGCAGGTGATGGCGGCCGTCGGGCGCGCGGCACCCACCAACGCGACCGTCCTCATTTCCGGCGAAAGCGGCGTCGGTAAGGAGCTCGTGGCGCGGACCATTCATCGCAACAGCCTGCGGAGCCGTGAGCGCTTCGTGCAGGTGAACTGCGCGGCGATTCCGGAGGAACTGATTGAGTCGGAGCTGTTCGGGCACGAGAAGGGCTCGTTCACCGGCGCCACCGAGAAGCAGGTCGGGAAGTTCGAGCAGGCGGATCGCGGCACGATCTTCCTCGACGAAGTCGGCGACATGAGCGCGAAGACGCAAGCCAAGGTGCTCCGCGTCCTCCAGGAGGGCGAGGTCGAGCGGCTGGGGTCGGCGCGCACGATCAAGGTGGACGTTCGCGTCATCGCTGCGACGAACAAGAACCTCGAAGAAGAGATCGAGAAAGGACATTTCCGCGAGGATCTGTACTTTCGGCTCGCCGTGATCCCGATCCACGTGCCGCCGTTGCGCGAGCGTCCCGAGGATGTCGCGGGGCTCGTGCGGTATTACATGGACTACTTCAGCCGCGAGAACAACGTGCGGCCGAAGCGGATGACGCAGGCGGCGCTCGACGCGCTCGCCCGGTACCGCTGGAAGGGCAACATCCGCGAGCTGCGCAACACAGTCGAACGGCTGAACATCATGACCAGCGCCGACGTGATCGACCTGATGGATGTGCCGGAAAGCGTCCGGTCGCCGTCCGCCTGGTCGGGCGGTGCGGGCGGGCTCGCCCCGCCGAAGCAGCCGGGTGATAGCGAGTCGGCGAAGGCGGGCACGCTGCGCGAGTTCAAGGAAAACGCCGAGCGCGTGTTCCTCGTCGGCAAGCTCCGCGAGAACGGCTGGAACATCTCGAAGACGGCCGAGGTGATCGGCACGCCCCGCAGCAATCTGTACAAGAAGCTCGAGCAGTACCAGATCAGCCAGGAGTCCGACGGATAGGCGGGTAGGCCGGGAGGTCGGGTGGGTCGGGTAGGTCGGGTGGGTCGGGTGGGTCGGGTAGGTCGGGTGGGTCGGGTAGGGGTAAGATCAGATCTTCGCAGTGAGCCAGACGGCCGTCCCGTCGTCGCGCCGCAAGGCGCGGAGGCGGGGAGGAAAGTCCGAACTCCGCAGGGCAGTGCGCCGGGTAACGCCCGGTCAGGGCAACTTGAAGGACAGTGGCACAGAAAACATACCGCCCGACTTCGCGCTACGCGCTTCGTCGGGCAGGCCCCGTAGGCTTGCCCGCCGTAGCTCGCCGCTGCCGCAAGGCTCGGCGAGCGGAGGTGGGTAAGGGTGAAAAGGTGCGGTAAGAGCGCACCGCGCCCGTGGTAACACGGGTGGCAGGCAAAACCCCGCACGGAGCAAGACCAAATAGGGAGGCACTCAGCACCCGGCGCGGCAACGCGCCGGTGACGCGCTGTCCGGACGGCCCGTCCGGTAGTCTCCGGGTAGGTCGCTTGATCCCGCCAGCAATGGCGGGGCTAGAGGAATGGTCGTCGTCCGCCGACGCGCCGTAAGGCGCCGAGGCGGAAACAGAATTCGGCTTACGGCTCACTGCGATCTTTGTATTGCAGATTTCAGACTTCAGGCTTCAGACCTATGAAACGTGCCGCCCTCGCGCTGCTCGCCATCGGCCTGACAGCCCCCATCCTTGTCGCAGAGCAGGCGCCGGGCCAGGTTCGTCCTCGTCCGGCGGAAGGACGCGATCCGGAATTCAAGCCGCCGACGATCCGCGAGTACAAACCGAAATCGCAGCTGGTCTCGCCGCAGCACCCGGTGCCGCGCGCGAAGTTTCCGGTCATCGACATCCACAGCCATCAGCCGGCGGTGATCTCGCCGGCTGAGTACGACCGCGTGATGAAGGGCATGGAGGCCAACAACCTCCAGATCCTCGTCAACCTGAGCGGCTCGTCCGGCGATCGTTTGCGCCAGGGCGTGGATGCGCTGAAGGCGAGCAAGTACAAGGACCGCATGGTCCTGTTCGCCAACATCAACTTCCGCGAGGCGGTCGGGCCCGGGTTTGGCGCGAAGGCCGCCAAACAACTGGACGATGACATCAAGGCCGGCGCGACGGGGCTGAAGATCTTCAAGGACCTCGGCATGTTCGTGAAGAAGACCAACGGCGCGCGCCTGCCGGTCGACGACCCGGAACTGGATCCCGTGTGGGAGACCTGCGCGCGGAACAACGTGCCAATCCTGATTCATATTGCCGAGCCCCCCGCCTTTTTCGAGCCGCTCGACTACACGAACGAGCGATGGCTCGAGCTCGCGCTGTACCCCGATCGTCGCCACCAGGATGGCGTGCGCTTCGAGCAGTTGATGACCGAGCGGAACAACCTGATTCGGAAGCACCCGAACACGAAGTTCATCCTGGCGCACTTCGGGTGGCATGGGAACGACCTGGCGCGCGCCGGCAAGCTGCTCGATCAGTACCCGAACGCCTACTACGACGTGGCGGCGGTGTTGTACGACTTCGGGCGTCAGCCGCGCGCGTCGCACGACTTCTTCATCAAGTACCAGGACCGGATTCTCTTCGGCAAGGACAGCTATCAGCCGGATGAGTACCCGTACTACTGGCGCGTGTTCGAGACCAACGACGAGTATTTCGACTACTATCGCGACTACCACGCGTTCTGGAAGCTGTATGGAATCGGCTTGCCCGATCCGGTGCTGAAGAAGCTCTACTACCAGAACGCGCTGAAGCTCACCCCCGGCCTCTCGCACGCCGGGTTCATCAACTGACGTAGCGAGGCTTCCGCCTTCGCTGATGCTTCGGCGGACCGCCGTAGCCTTGGCGGAGGCTGGTCAGCCGATCGTCTTGACCATATGGCTTCATATCTCGTCACCGGCGGCGCCGGGTTCATCGGATCGCACCTGGCGGAAGAACTGCTGCGTCGCGGCCACACCGTTCGCGTCGCCGACAGCCTGATCACCGGCAAGCGCTGCAACCTGGATCACCTCCAGGGCGTCGAGTTTCTCGAAGGGGACCTCGCCGACCTCCCGTTCGCGCAGCGGGCCGTGACGGGGATGGACTACGTGCTGCACCAGGCGGCGATTCCGTCCGTGCCGCGTTCGGTGAACGACCCGATCACCTCGAACCGCGCCAACGCGGACGCCACGCTGAACGTGCTGGTGGCCGCGCGCGATGCCGGCGTCAGGCGCCTGGTGTTCGCCGGATCCTCGTCTGAATACGGCAACACGCCGACGTTGCCCAAGCGCGAGGACATGACGCCGAGCCCGCTGTCGCCGTACGCGCTGCAGAAGGTGATTGGGACGCAGTACTGCCAGATGTTCACCCGCCTCTACGGGTTCGAGACGGTGGTCATCCGCTACTTCAACGTCTTCGGCCCGCGGCAGGATCCGGGCTCGCCCTACTCCGGCGTCATCTCGGTGTTCGCCACGTCGCTCAGCGAAGGCCGCCAGCCGACCATTTACGGCGACGGCGAGCAGACGCGCGACTTCACCTACGTCGCCAACGTCGTGGACGGCGTGCTCCGCGCGTGCGACGCGCCGAAGGCGGCGGGCGAGATCATCAATGTCGCCACCAACGGGCGCGTGTCGCTGAACGAACTCCTCGGCATCATGAACCGCATCGTCGGCACCGACCTGAAGGCGATCTACAAGGATGTCCGGGCGGGCGATGTGAAGGATTCACAGGCGGACATCACCAAGGCGAAAGAGATCCTCGGCTACACGCCGATCGTTGGTCTCGAGGAAGGGCTGCGGCACACCCTCGCGTGGTGCCGCGCGCAGAGCGCCGCCGCCGGCCGCTAACGAGTTTTCGCAAGCCTGTCGTGGCGCAGGCCTTTAGGCCTGCGAAACGCGGGGCTGAAGCCCAGCGCCACGCAGCCGCCTCGAATCCACCCGCCGTTTTCGGCGCCTGCGGGTGCTACCTGCCGACCCGGTGGTCGCAGCTCGGGCAGTCGGTCGCGGCTTCCAGCGTCCAGTAGACGTGCGTGATCGTCTGTGACCCGTCGCGCTCGACCTTCTCGTACGTCGAGCTGCGGCCCTCCCGGGACTGGCTCATGAGCTGGCCCCAACTGTTCGGGTCGTCGGATACGTCCGATGCCGATGCGGCGGGAGACGTCAGGGCCGCCACCGTGGTCGTGGTGTCCAGATGGGCGTAGATGATATTGAGCTCATCGAAGTCGTGCGCGTTCGGTTTGGTGCTCGCCGTGCTGCCCGCGTTGGCCCCGGTGTTCGAAAAATAGTCCATGCAGGTGTTCAGCGAGCTGCCATTGGTCGACTGGTGGTCCAAGCCGAAGGTGTGGGCGACTTCCTGGCACACGACATGTTCGCGCTCGTTGGGATTGTTGTACGTGGACGTATTGAAGTACGTGTCGTTCATCTTCGCCGAGCCTTGCGTGATATGCGTACCGCCGGTGATATTGATCGACGCAAGACCGAGCCAGCCGTTGTTTCCGTACGTGCCGTTGCAGACCTGTGTCGTGCCGGCCACCATGGAACAGCGCTTCCTCGCCTGACCCGCCACGACAGCCGTCAAGACAGCACTGTTACCGGAATTCCAATCGCTCGACGTCTGCGCAAGGTGCCCGCGCCAGTCGGCCGTGGTGAGATTATCGCCGAGCTTGAGCGTGAATTGCGGTGTCGTCCGCGCCCAATGGTAGCCGCCCCAGGAATGGGTGGCTGAGGTCACGGCTACGAAGCTGATGGCCAAAACGGCGGCGGCGCAAAGCGATCGGCGGTCCAGTAAACGCACGGTGTTCCCTCCTGAACAGGTTAGTCGGGCCGGGTGGTTCGAGGTACGGTCTGTTATACCGCGTCTGCCGAGAACGAGCAAGGGCATTTGCGTGGGGCGCCGCTTCATGTCCCGCCAGCGAAAGGTTTGCCGAACACCCCTTCGAGGGCGCGCACGACGTCCATGTTCGTGCCGACGTACAGAAGGATGAAACGGTCCTTCCTGTAGAAGCGCGGCGGGGAGATCCAGGTTACTTGTGACGTGCCGATCGGAGTACCCGCGGCCGGGACCGTCGAGGCTGCGCTAGTCGCGACCGTCTCCGCCGCATATTCGAAGGCGTGGACGTCGTCTCCATTGATCGTCAACCGCTTCGCCCGGACTGAAAAGAACGGGAACGATTCGCGCGGCTCGGTGCCGCGGCTGGAAACGGTCACACCCTGCCGGGCCAGTTCCCCGACGAGGCGATCCAGCGTCAGAACGCCCGTAGGCCCGGTCGGCGCACTGCCCAGGCATCCCGCCGTCCAGACGGCGCTGGCGAATCCGAGAATCCTCGAGATCGGCGGTCTTGGCCGCATGTGTCACCTCCGCGCGAGCAGGGACGAGGGTGCATGCTAACATCCAGCCGACATGGAACCGATGTTTCTGCCAGGCGTGGAACGAGATCCGAAGGCCGGCCCATGGGCCGATGCCATCACCATGATGCAGGCGCGTGGCTCAGACTATCCACAAATCTGGCACCTGTTCGCCTATCTGCCCAGCGCGACCGAGCATCTCGCGCGCTTCACGCAGGAGGTGCTCCGCGGGCCGGCGCCGCTCACGCCGGGGCTGCGCGAGCTGATCGCGGGCTACACGTCGTCTCGCAACGACTGCGAGTTTTGAACGAAGTCGCACGCCGCAGTTGCGGCGGAACTGCTCGGTGACGAGGCGCTGGTCGAGAGCGTGCTTCGCGATCCGGCCACATCCCTTCTCGACGCCAAGCACCAGGCGCTGTTTCGGTTCGTCGACGCCGTCAACACGAAGGCACACGCCATCGGCCGCGAGGATCTGGCGTTGCTCAACGCCATCGGGTGGACCGACGAGGAGCTGTACTTCGCGATCACGGTGTGCGCGCTGTTCAATTTCTACAACCGCTGGATCCACGCGAGCGGCGTTCACGCGCTGTCCGACGAGATGCATCGTCAGGGCGCGAAACGAAGCGCGACGGCCGGCTACGTGCGTCGATGAGCTACCGCGTCACCGGTACGCCGCCTTCGGCCACAACGGAGTGGATCTGCGTGCCAATCCCCTCGATCGCGCACGTGGCCGTGTCGCCCGCCCGCATCCACCGCGGCTCGGCGCGCTCGATGTTCGTGCCCGCGGGGCTGCCGCCGGAAATCACGTCGCCAGGATTGAGCGTGAGGATGTTCGACGCGTAGTGCAGCAGCTCGAAGATGTTGTGACTCATGCGGTTCGTATTCGAGTCCTGCATCACCTGGTCGTTCAGGGTGAACGTGTGCCGGGTGTTCATCGGATCCTTCACGAACTCCTTCGGCACGATGAAGGGCCCGAGCGGCCCGAACGTGTCGTGGTTCTTGCCGATCAGCCAGTCGGACCCGCCCATCTTCCGGTCGCCGCGGCCGCCGCGATCGGAGACGTCGATCTGGACGGTGTAGCCAAAGATGTAGTCGGCGGCATTGGCGATCGCGACGTATTTGGCCGGCTTGCCGATGACGATGTCGAACTCGCACTCGAAGTCGATGTTCGTGCGGCCGCGCGGCATGACGATGGGATCGTTGGCGCCGATGACCACCGTCGGCGATTTCTGGAAGAGATACGGGTTGTCGCGCGTGTCGTCCGGCTTGCGCTCCCAGATTCCTGGCGCCGAGACGGCCTTCGATTCCGCCGCGGGGGCCGACCCCGCCCGCTGCTGCTGCGCGGCGATACCTGCGGTGTGCTCGACGTAGTTGCCGCCGGCGTTCAAGATGACGGACGGGCGCACGGGCGGCAGAACCTTCAGCGTGTCGAGGGCGTAGGCGTAGGCCGGCGCGGCCTTCGCCACGGACGCGTCCTTGGCGATCGAGCCCAGACGGGCTTTCCACTCGGCGTCGTACCGGCTGATGAGCACCTTCATGTCGCTCGGTGGCGCGAGTTTGGGCGCCGACGCGTTACTGGATTCGAACGCTGCGTTCGCCCGCGCGATGTCGACGACCTGGGAATCGCGGAGCACGAGACCCACGAGGGCCTGCCCGTTCCGCTCGAAGGTGCCAACCTTGAACGGCACCGCCGCGCCGCCCGACTGCGCGCCCGTGCCCGAGCTGCAGCCGGCCAAAGCGACCGCGAGGACGACTGCGGCCACGGCGCCTTTGAGGGTTGCTCCTGTCATCCACATCCTCCAGCCATTGTGTAGCGGTCTTCACCGCGTAGCGCGGGGCTTTCAGCCCCGCGGACGCGGCCCTGAAAGGGCCGCGCTACGGAAGACAGATTACGAAGGAAGATAGCGGCTCAGGCGACGGTCCGGGTCCGTCGCCTGAGCCGGAGCGGAGGGCCGCGTCAGAACGTCAAGCGGAACCCGAGCTGCGCCGTGCGCGCATCGTCGGCCACAACGGGAATCATGAAGTTGGCCGAATTTCTGGCTCCGGTCGGATCGCCGAAGTTCACGTGGTTCGTCAGATTGTACAGCTCGAGGAACAACCCAACCTGGTACTTCTGGATTCGCCAGAGGTACTGGAGGCGGCCGTCGAGAATCAACTTCGGTTGACCGTCAAGCCCGTTGCGGATGGCCATGCCCCGCGAGTCAACGGCCGACCGAATCGGGATAGTCAGGTCGTCCCGGCCCTTGAGCGCGCGGTCGTTGTTCGTGCCGTCGCCGTTGGTATCCGCGCCCGTCGTCTCGTTAATCGGATAGCCCGAGTACCGGCGGAACACCATCGACGCGCCGAGGCCCTTCCAGGGCTGCACGTTCGCGCTCGCCGCGAATGCATGGACGTTGTCGCGGGCGCACCGGCCGTAATCCAGCGTTGGGTCGGTGTCCGAGGCCCCGACGATGCCGAGCGGGGCCACCACGTCGTGGCAGTGCGACAGCGTATAGCTCACGCGCCCGGACCACCGGTTCGAAAACCGCTTCTCGAGCTCGATTTCGAGTGAATTGAAGTCGGTGTTGAACTCCGGTCGCGTCTGCTCCTGGTTGAACTGGACGAACGTGGTGCTGAGTGCCGCGGCCGGCAGGCCCAGCATGTTGTTCGGGTTGAACGCGCTCACGCCGAGCCGCGTGACCCGCCCTGTGGCGGGATTGACCGGCCCTTCGTTGACGTCGATGACGGCCGTCAGCTCGTGCCCGCGGTTGCCGACGTAATCGACCGACACCGCCATGTCCTTGGCGATCTCGCGCTTGACGCCCGCGCTGAACGCCCAGGTGTATTGCATCTGGCGATCGGGGCTGTCGATGATGGGTCCCGCCGTCGGGTTGTTGATGACGCCGCCGGCCAGTACCTGATTACGCAGCCCGACGAGGTACGCCTTGCAGGCGGGGCTCATCACCGCTTCGCCGAGTGTCCGGCCGGCCACGGGATTGAGACAGGCCGTCGCGTTCGCGTCGCCGGCCTTCACCGGGAACGTGCCCGTCACCGCGGGCGACGTCACCTGCGCCGTGTCGTAAGCCAACGTCGGCGCGATGACCTGCCGTTGCGCCAGGGTGATGAGGATGGGCGTCTGCGTGTACTGAAAGACCTTACCAACCCCGCCGCGGACCAGGGTCTTGCCGTCGCCGGTGAGGTTGTAGGCGAAGCCCAACCTCGGTCCGAACGCGTTCTTCTCGGCAGGCGTCGCGCCCTGCCAGTCGTAGCGCAGGCCGAGATTCAGCGTGAGCTTGTTGTTGACCGCCCATTTGTCGGACACGTACCCGCCCACCTTGTGATCGATCACGTCGAAATCGAACTGGCCCATACTGATGCCGAAGCGGAAGGGATAGGTGGTCGCATCCGCCGCGTTGAAGGGGCGATCGGTGGGAAACGTAAACAGCCCGATGAAATTGGCCGCGGTGCCCGCCGGCAGCGCGCCGTTGCGGCTGAGCGACACGCCCGCCTTGATCGTATGGTCACCGTGCCAGCCCGACTTGAGCCAGGTGAGCGCGTCGTCGAACGTGAGGTCGCGAATGAGGTTCGACGCGTACGTGTTCCGGTTTGAGGCGATGTAGTCGGGATGCGTGTTTTGCGAGCCGACGTCGAACGGCTCCTGTCCATGGAAGCCGATGAAGCCCCAGCTGTTGTCGAAGAACGCTGATTCGGAACCCGTATTGTCGAACAATGCCTTCGGACCCTGGAGCAGGTTCTCCCGCACGTGGCCGACTTTTATCTCGTTCGTCGTGCGGTTGTTCAAGACCGACGTCCAGGCAAAGCTGAAGACCTGGTCGCCTGAGTCGTTCTCGTGCCGGGCGGCATCGAGGATGGCCAGGTCGTTTTCGATCGAATCGTTCACGGTCAGGATTCGTTCACGGGTCCAGCGGAAACTGAGCGAGTTGTTGTTGTTGACCTGATAGTCGAACCGCAGGAAATTGTTCGGCCCGGTGAAGTTGGTGGTCGTCGAGTACGAGACGGCCAGCGGCGCCGCGATGGCGGGGAAGTTGAGGTTCGCGGCGTCGTGGCCGCGGTCGTACTCCATGTTGCCGAAGTAGAAGAACTTGTTCTTGAGGATCGGACCGCCGATGCTTCCGCCGATCACGTTGCTGCCCGACTCCGGGTTCTCCTCTCCCGCCTGTTTCAGGAAGTAGTCGGTCGCCTGGATCTTGTTGCTCTGGAAGTACTCGAACAAGCGCCCGGAGGTTTTATTGGTCCCTCCTTTCGTCACGGCGTTGACGACCACGCCGGTCGAGCCGCCGTACTCGGCGCCGTATTGGTGCGTCTGCACCTGGTACTCGGCCATCGTGTCGAGCGTCACGCGCGCCTGCGTGCCCTGCGATCCGCCGAGGCGGGAATCGTTGTTATACTGTCCGTCCACCAGAAACAGATTATTGGTCGTCGCCTGACCGTTGGCGCTGAACTGGCCTCCTTCGAACGACCCGACCTGCAGCGTCGGCACGAGGCCGGGAATCGTCTGCATGAGGCTGAACTGGCTCCGGTTGGCACTCGGAGCGTTGTCGATTTCGTTGCTGCCGATGTTCGTGCCGATGTTGCTCGCGGTCGTCTCGACCACCGGCGTTTGGGCGGTGACGGTCACTTCCTCCTTCACGCCCGACAGGTTGAGCGTCAGGGTCACCGTGACCTCCTGACCCACGGCCAGCACCAGACCGGTGCGGGTCGTCGTCTCGAAGCCCTGGAGCTCGGCCTTGACCGTGTAGGTGCCGGGCAACAGCGTCGGGATCGCGAACCGTCCTTCGCCGCCCGTCACCGCCTGTCGCGATTGACCGGTGCCGTCGTGCGTCACGGTGACGGTGACGCCGGGCAACACCGCTTTTCCTTGATCCAAAATAGTGCCGTTGAGTTCGGCCCGCCCGCCTTGGGCGAAGGTCGGCGCGCCAAGTGCCGTGAGCAGGAGTACCGACATCAGCACGCGCGTGACAGAACGCTGAACCATGATGACCCCCTCCCTTGCGCCGGTCCGGAGCCGCCGGGCAAGCGAAACCGCGGTTGTCGATGGTGCTTGCAAGTACGCCCGACTATAGCGCCTTGGCAGGCGCCGATTGTCGGGCTTTCCTACAATTTCGTCGAACCTCCCGGCACGGATCCAAGAAGATGAAACGCGAGTGAATTGGCGATGAAAGCCCGGTTCATTAAAAAGCGTTAATCGGGCAGTCGCAGTCGCCTCGCGTCCTTGCGCGCTCCCGTTTTCGGGTGTATAGGTAGCCGATCGAATCGAAAGGAGATTCACTATGCGCGCACCAAGGTGGTCGTTCCCGATTCTGCTGGCGCTGGTGGGATCGGCGTCTGCCGTCCTCTCGGGATGCGCTTCGCCCGCGTCCAGTCCTGAGGCCGCTTCCACGGCCGCCGCGCCGGCGGCTGGGCAAAAAGGCGGACAGGAGGAGTTCGGTCCTTACGAATTGGCGGAGAACTGGCTGCAGGGGCTGCAGGATGGACCCGACGGGGTGAAGCACGATGGCTGGACCTGGGGATCGGTAGGCGCGGTCTATGCCGAGACGCCCGACCGCATCTGGATCGCGCAGCGCGGCGAGCTGCCGCTGCCGCCGAACGCCCAGCCGTGGACGCCGTACAGCATGCTCCGGCCGCCGCGCACGGCCACAGGCAATGACGATGGGCTGGGCGCGACGTGCGAGCCGACGGAGAAGCGCGGGTGGGAACGGCGCTATCACCACGTCATCTTCGTCGTGGATCGCAACGGCAAGATGGTCCAGTGGTGGCCGCAGTACGACAAGCTGTTCGAGATGCGGTGCGGACGCGGGCCGCACAAGATCAAGATGAACCCGTACGATCCCGAGAAGCACGTCTGGGTGTTCGACGACCAGCTGCACACGATCTACAAGTTCACCTACGACGGCAAGCTCGTGATGACGCTCGGCACGAAGGGCCAGCGGGGACGCGACGGGGGACGGCTCTTCGACCGGCCGACCGACATCGACTGGCTGCCCGACGGGACCTTCTTCATCAGTGACGGGTACGGCGGCACGCGCGTCGCGAAGTTCGACAAGGACGGCAAGTTCCTGATGGACTGGGGCACGCCGCCGAAGGACCCGAAGAAACCGGGTCCCAACGAATTCAACACGGTCCACAGCATCCAGATCAGCAAAGACCGGCGCCTGTTCGTCGTCGATCGCGGTCACCGGCGGATTCAGGTCTTCGACGAGAACGGCAAGTTCCTCGACATGTGGACCACTGGTGTCCGGTCGTCTCCGTACGCGCACATCATCACGACCGACCAGTTCCTCTGGGTGTCGGACGGTGGGACCAACCGAGTCCTCAAGTACGACCTCAACGGGAATTACCTGTACGGCTGGGGCGGCCCCGGCGGGCAACCTGGCCAGTTCAACGGCCCGCACTCGATCACGGTCGATCAGGATGGCAACCTGTACCTCGCCGAAGTGTTCAACGGCCGCGTGCAGAAGTTCCGGCCGAAGCCGAACGCGGACCGCGCCAAGCTCGTGGGTCAGGAACTGCGCTGGCCAGTCCGGTGACGATGAAGAAGGTCACGCGGACGACGCGCACCCGCGCACGCGGGGCCACGCCTGTGGTCAACCTGCAGCCCGGCCCGCGCAAGCGGCGCCGGCCGGGGCCGCCTTCGCCGCGCCACTCTCATCAC
>Ga0315281_10005205_pt1 | contig 18650 bp, 15 predicted proteins | sample YL17G07_0_MG_FD_204540 | JGI IMG/M metagenome (GOLD analysis project Ga0315281, IMG submission 204540) | Sediment microbial communities from Yellowstone Lake, YNP, Wyoming, USA - YL17G07_0 | ecosystem: Environmental > Aquatic > Freshwater > Lake > Sediment | place: USA: Wyoming | collected...
CGATGTCATCGTCAGCGACGAGGGCTACGGGGCGAACGACTACATCGAGACCGAGCATCCGCTGGTCATCGTCACCGGGCCGGGACCGGGAAGCGGCAAGCTGGCCACGTGCCTGTCCCAGATCTACCACGAACACCGGAAGGGTTTGGCTTCGGGATACGCCAAGTTCGAGACCTTCCCCATTTGGAACCTGCCCCTCAAGCACCCGGTCAACGTCGCCTACGAGGCGGCCACGGCCGACATCGGCGACTTCAACCTGGTCGACCCCTTCCACCTCGAGGCCTACGGCAAGGCTGCGGTCAACTACAACCGCGACGTCGAGGTCTTTCCGGTGCTGAGACGGATTATCGAGAAGATCACCGGCGGCCCGTCCTTCTACAAGTCGCCGACCGACATGGGCTGCAACGCCGCCGGCTTCGGGATAAAGGACGACGACGTCGTCCGGGCCGCGGCTAAACAGGAGCTCATCCGGAGATATTTCCGCTACTCCTGCGAATACCTCCTGGGTTTCGTGGAAAAGGAGACCGTCCAGCGGTCGGAGCTCCTGATGAAGGAGCTCGGGGTCAAGCCCGAGGACAGGCGGGTCGTCGAGCCCGCCCGGCGGGCGGCCGAGGAGGCCCGGGAGACAGGGAAAGGGAACAAGGGAGTTTTCGTCGGCGCGGCCATGGAGCTCCGTGACGGCACCATCGTCACGGGGAAGAACTCCCCCCTCATGCACGCCTCGTCGGCCCTGGTCCTGAACGCCGTGAAATTGCTGGCCGAGATCCCGGAAAAGATCCATCTTCTTTCCCCGTCGATCATCGAATCCGTCGGGGACCTCAAGAAAAACGTCTTCGGGGCCAAGACGATCAGCCTCGACCTCTCGGAAGTCCTAATTTGCCTGAGCATCAACGCGTCCACCAACCCCATGGCCCACCTGGCCCTGGAGAAGATGAAGGAGCTGCAGGGGTGCGAAGTCCACATCACGCACATCCCGACGCCGGGAGACGAATCGGGCCTGCGGCGGTTCGGGACGAATCTGACGACCGAGCCTAATTTCTCGAGCAAGCACCTTTTTGTTGGATGAGAGGGGAAGAGGCATGTTCAAGGCGCTTTTCCGACCGGACAAGACCCTGGGTGAGCTGGTCAAGGCCAGGCATCCCGTCCGACTAGCCGGGTTGTCCGTCGTCGGCGTGGGCGTCCTTTACGGTGTCACGTCGGCCGTCCTGGGGGCCACTGGCGCCGCGCCGACGGCGCCCGTCTTTTTCGGAATGGACGTCGACAACTACTATTTTTGGCAAATGATCTTCGTCTTGCCCATGATCCTGGCGACCTGGCTTGTCTCGGCGGTAGTCATCCGGGTTCTGGAAAGGCGGGAGAAGGACGGGCCAGGATTCGGCGGGACGGCGGCGCTCGCCGGGGTCGCCCTGAGCGCATCGCTTTTCCTGGCCTGGATCCCTTCCGCCGTCGAGGCCGCGTTCATGGCCTTCGGCATGGGCCAGGGCGAATGGGTGAGCCTGCTCTCTAACCCCGGGCCCTGGCAGACGGCGTATCTCGTCTTTTACGCGGCCGCGGCGGCGCTGGCCCTCCGCAACTTCATGCTGGGCGCCCAGATTCTCCAGAGGAAATCGGGATTAGGTGCCGTGCTGGCGGGGCTTTCGGCCGCGGCGGTGGCCATCGGGGCGTTCATCGCTTTTATCCGCTGAAGGCGGGCTCTGTCCGGGGAGGCCGCCGGGAAACGAGCGAGACTGACGAAGAGGGGAACGATGATGTCGGATGGCATAAAGTCGGAAGACCTTATGATCCGCGGATTCCACATCGAGGACTATGACAGGGTCATGGAGCTCTGGGCCGAGGGCGGCTTGCCGCTGAAGCCCCGGGGCCGGGACAGCCGCGAGAATATTGCCCGGCAGATCAAGATGCCAAACGTCCTCTTCCTCGTGGCCGAGGAAGGGAGCCGCGTTATCGGCACGGTCCTGGCGACCCACGACGGCCGCAAGGGCTGGATCAACCGGCTGGCCGTGGACGCTGCACTGCGGAAGCGGGGGATAGGCGCCCGGCTTGTCCGTGAGGCCGAGCGGCGGCTCGAGGCCCTGGGGATGGACATCCTCGCCTGCCTTATCGAGGACGACAACGCCGTCTCCATGGAGGTTTTCGAGAAGCTGGGCTACATGAAGCACCCCGAGATCATCTATTTCGCCAAGCGAAAATATCCGGGCGTCTAAGGGCGACCCTGGCGGGAACCAAAGCCCTGAGAATCGGCGTCACCCAACGGTCCTTATCGATGTCGTAGACGATAAAGTCCGAATCGAACTGCCAGTAGGCCCAGGCCCAGCCTCGGGATTCGGCCGAGCGGGCGATAAATGACGTGTAGCGCGCCCGTGACTCCATCGGGCCGTTGTCGTAGGCACCAAACTCGCCGAGCAGGATGGGACGGCGTTGCGATAACGACCATCGTTGGACTCGGGCGAAATCATCCTCGACGCATTTCTTCTCAAGGGCATTTCCCCAGGTCACGGCTGAAAAACGGACATTCTCCGGAGACCACGGCGCCCCTTGGTGAGTGAAACGCATCGGTTCGTAATAGTGGACCGTCACGATGATATTCCTGTCGGCCTCCGGCAAGGCCAATTCATCCAGGTGGTCGATCCCGTTCCATGAAGGAGGACCGATGACCACGGTCCGCGTCGGGTTGGTCAGGCGGATGACGGTCAGCGCCTCGATGAGCCATTCATTCCACAAGGCTGCCGTCAGCCGGCCGTTGGGCTCGTTCAAGATCTCAAAAAGGACAGAGTCCGGGGCGTCCTTGAAACGCTCGGCGACCTGCTTCCAGAAGGCCAGGACCCGGGGCTTGAAGCCGGCCGGATCCTCGGCGACATCGTTATAGTTGTGAAGGTCCAGGATGACCATGAGGTCGTTGGCCAAAGCGCTTTTGACGGCCCAATCCAGGGTCTTCAGCCAGTTCTCGTCGAGCTTGAAGTCCAACGCGGCGTCCATTCGCTGGAGGGCATGGATGTTGATCCGGACGGTCTGAAAACCGGCGTCGTGGATGAGCTTGAAATGTCGTTCCTTGAAGCGGGCATCCTCGAACTTGTCCCAGACGGGGTCATAGCCGAGGATGTTAACTCCGCGTCCGAGTCTCTTGACTTGCTCGAAAGGGTCCGCCGCGAGCGATGCGCCCGAGGAAGACGCGCCAAAGCCAAGGAGCATCGTCATGAGAATGACCAGCCCGGCCTCTCGCGCGATTCTTTTCGGCTTGTTGATCATCGTCCCTCTCCTTGATTGATCAGACCAGGCCCCGACATTCTTAATACCAATTCTTAGAATCCTATGACCAGCTTGAAGGCGCGCCGCCCGGCCCCGGCGGCTTCGGCGAACACGCGTGGGACGTCCTCAAGCCGGACCTCCGTCAACCAATCCTTCACGACGAACCGGCCGCTTTCGAGCCAGCTCAGGGCCCAGGGGTAATCGCCCGTCGCGAAGTTCGAGCTCGTCGCGATGCAACGCTCGCTGCCGAGGCGGAGGAAGTTCACCGGGATGTCCAGGTCGTGGACGGCTATATTGACGAGCGTCCCTTTCTTGCCGAGGAGCCCCAGGCCGAGCTCGAAGCTCGCCCGGCCGCCGACGCTGTCGAAGACGCTGCCGAAGCCCTCCGGGGCGAGCGCCGACAGTTCCTCGACGAGGGCGCGGTGTGACTTGCCGCTCGCGTCGACGACGGCGTCGAACCCGCTTCTCCGGGCCGCTTCGAGGGGCTCGGCTGCGATGTCGGTGACAACGACCCGGCTGGCCCCGAGATTCCGCACCGCCTGGGCGATGCCGTTACCCGCCGGGCCCGCGCCCATCATCAGGACGGGCCGGCCCGGCTTTACATTCCCTTGATGGGCGACATGGACGCAGACGGCGAGGATGTCCATCATCGCCGCTTCCCCGAAGGTCAGCCCTTCCGGGATGGCGAAGCAGCCGTTTCCCCAGGCGGGGACGTATTCGGCGTATGCGCCGGGATAGAAATCGCGCTTTCCCCACCCCTGGCCGTGACCCATGTGAACGGTGTTCGGGCAGAGCTGGGTCCGCCCCGAGACGCATTCGGGGCACGTGCCGCAGACCTTCGAACAGACCGGGGCGACCCGCCGGCCCAGAAGGCGCTCGTTCTTTCCGTCGAAGACGGCCACGACCTCGCCCGCGAATTCGTGGCCGAGGACGATTCCCGGCGGGTTGTCGACGTGGCGCCCGAGGGTATGCATGGCCCACGGATTCTCGCCGGCGTAGTACCGGTAGTCGGAACCGCAGACGCCGCAGGCCGCGACCTTGATGAGGACCATGTCCGGGTCGCCGTAAGCCTCGATGGGCCAGACCGGGATGTGGCGCAGGACCAGCCTCCGCGGCGCTTCGAGTACGACCGCCTTCATCGTGGATGGTAGGGGTTGGTTGGTGATCATGAGGGTCCTATATTCCCGAATACGCGGAGAAGCCGCCGTCGACGGGAATAACGACGCCGGTCACGAAGGCCGAAGCGTCGGAGACGAGCCAGATCAGCGCCCCGGCCAGGTCGTCGCCCGTCCCGAAGCGGCCCATCGGCGTGTGGGCGATAATAGCCGTGCCCCTCGCCGAGAAGCCCCCGGACTTCTCGTCCGTCAGTAGGAACCGGTTCTGGTCAGTCAGGAAGAAGCCGGGAGCGATGGCGTTGACCCGGATATGGACCGGGGCCAGGTGCGTCGCCAGCCACTGGGTGAAGTTGGATACGCCGGCCTTCGCCGCGGAGTAGGCCGGGACCCGGGTAAGCGGCCGTGAGGCGGTCATCGATGAGATATTGACGATGACGCCCCCGCCGCGTTCCGCCATCAAGCGCCCGAACGCCCGGGACGCGAGGAACGTACCGAGGACGTTGAGGTCAAAGACGGACCGGAAGGCCCCGGCGTCGAGGTCGAAGAACGTCTTGGACCCGCCGGGCGTTTCGTGGAGGTCGGCGCGCTCGACGGTTTCCTTGAACGTGGTCGCCGCGGGGCCGTTCCCGCCCGCGGCGTTGACCAGGATGTCCACGCGCCCGAATTCACCGACGACCTTCGCCGCGGCGTCGGCTAAGCTCTTTTCGTCAAGAACATCGCAAAGAACGCCGATTGCCCGGTCTCCGGCGGACGTGATGCGGCCGGCGGCGTCGGCTGCGGCCGATTCCCGCACGTCCAGGAGGGCGACGGCCGCCCCGCGCTCGGCCAAGGCCAATGCCATGGCCCCGCCCAGGGCGCCCCCTCCGCCGGTGACTACGGCGGCCTTTCCGTTCAGTCCGAAAATGTCTTTGTTCATCCCAGCACCTCTTCGACGGCCTCCCCGAAGGCCTGCGCCGATTCCACCAGAGCGTCCTCGGCGATCGTGAGCGGCGGGGCGATCTTCAAGCATTCGCCGGCGACCCCGACCGGCGCGAACATCAGGACACCCTTGCGCATGCAGGCGACGTTGATGGCCAGGGCGGTGTCCGGGTCCGGGATTTTCGTTCCGGGCTCGACGACTTGGATACCCGCGACCAGTCCCTTGCCGTTGAGGCACCCCAGTCTTGCCGAATGTCTTTTTTGAACTTCAGCCAGTAGGGGCATGAGGACCCCTTCCATCCGGGCGGCCCTTGCCGCCAAGTCCTCCCCGAGGAGGATCTTCAGGTTGGCGATGGCCGCTGCGACGGGCAGCGGGGAGGCCGAATGCGTCGAGGTCATCGTCCCCGGAGCATAGAGCCCCATGATGTCATCCCGGCCGACGACCGCCGAGATCGGCAGGGAAGAGGAGATGCCTTTGCCGCAGCAGATGATGTCCGGCTTGACGCCGTAGTGTTCGTAGCAGAACATCTTCCCGGTCCGGCCGAAGCCCGATTGGACCTCGTCGAAGATGGTGACGATGTCGTGCTCGCGGCAGAACGCCTCGAGTCGCCCGGCGTACTCGACAGGGAGGAAGTCCGGCCCGACGCCCTGGTAGCTTTCGGTCATGACCCCGGCGATCTCGTCGTGGGCGATCCCTTTCTCCGCGAGAGTCGCCAGGAACAGGCCGAAGCTCGTATCCGTGTTCTTATAGCCGTCCGGGAAGGGGACCTGGACGAACCCAAGGTCCCGGTCGCCGATCCACTTTTTCTGCCCGTCCATGCCGCCCGCGAGCTGGGCCCCCATCGTCCGGCCGTGGAAGGCGTTCCGGAAGGAAACGAGATATTTCCGCCGGGGGCCGTACTTCTCCAGGGCATAGGTCCGGGCGAGCTTGATGCCATTTTCGGTCGCCTCGCTTCCCGTCGAAAGAAGGAAGACCCTATAAGCCTCCGGGTCCGGCGAAAGGGCCCGCAGCATCCCGCAGAGCTCGGCCCGCTGCTCATGGACGAAGACGTAACTCGCGACGAGGCCCTGGTCGATGACCCTTTTCAGAGCGTCACGGATCTCGGACCGGCCGTGCCCGGCGTTGGTGACGAGGACGCAGCTCGACCAGTCGATCCAGCGGTTACCCCACTTGTCGTGGACGGTGAAGCCCTCGGCCCTGTGCCAGACGACGGGCGGCTGGCCGGACATGGACCGCGGCTCGCTCGCCGCGAGCGTCTCGAAGATGGGGACCGACTCCGGTACCGGGATCTTGGTCCGGATGGTCCGGTACTTCGTCTCGATGCGCGGCACCTCGACCGGGGTGAGATCGTAGACCGCCATTGCCCTACCTCAGTCGGACCAGCCGGCCGGTCGCCAGGCTGTCGTGAACGGCGACGGCAATGCGCGTGACCTCGAGCCCGTCTTCTCCGGAGGCCCAGACCCCCTTGAGGTCTTCGATCCGCCCGCCGCTCTTGAGGAAGGCGACGTTCCCGGCGAAGTCCTCGATGCTCTCGACGCCGTAGCCGCGGAGGACCTTGCGGCCCTGCCGGTCGACGGATTCGCGCTTGAAGTTGTTGTTATAGGTGGCCATACCCTCCCGGTCGATGCAGGAGCGGGAGCCCCGGTCCTGGCTGTCGCACTCGAAGACGCCCTTCGTGCCGACGACCCGGATGCCCTGGTTCACGATGGCCTCGAACCCTTTGGGCAGGACCCAGCTCGTGTCGAAGGTGAAGGCGGCCCCGTTCTCGAAGTCGACCTTGGCGTTGATGCAGTCCCAGGTGTCGATGCCATGATCCTTAAGAAGAGTGTTCTTGGCTCCCGTCGCATAAACGGTCTTCGCCTCCGATTTGACGATCCAGCGGACGAGGTCGTAGAAATGGACCCCCAGGAACCAGGCCGGGGAAGAGGCGGGCGCCCAGTCCGGGAACCACTCGGCCGGGACTTCGATGCGGTCTTCCATGTGGACGTTGCCGTAGAGGATGTCGCCGAGGTCGCCGGACCGCGCGCGCCGCTCGATCGTCTGGTGATCGGGGTCGTAGCGCTTGTGGAAGTCGACCTGCAGGAGGACCCCGGCGTCCCGGGCTGCCCGGACCATTTCGGCCGCGCCCTCGACGGTCACGTCCAGGGGTTTCTCGACCAGGACGTGCTTTCCCGCCGCGGCGGCCGCGACGGCGATTTCGCGATGGAGATGATCGGGTGTAGCGACGCTGACCGCGTCCAGAGCCTCTTTTCCGAGCATCTCGCGGTAATCCCCGTAGACCGGGCAGGCGTACCGGTCGCGGAGCTCCTCCGCCCGCTCCGGGTTCGCCTCGGCGATGGCGGCGAGCTCGGCCAGGCCGGTCGACCCGAGCTGGGTGAACACGTCCAGGTGCGTCTGACCGAACTTCCCCGCTCCCACGACGGCGATCCTAACAGGCATTCCCCTCCTCCTTCCCCTCGACGCCGCACCAATCCGTGAGGAACCTCGCCAGCACCTCGGCGGCGCGGAGGATATCGTCCAATTCGACCCGCTCGTCGAGCCCGTGGGCGTGGCCGAGGTCTCCGGCGCCGAAGACGATCGTCGGCATCCCGCCGCGATGGAAAAAGAGACGCGCGTCGCAGGAGGCGGTCCACCCCTCGAGCAACCGAGGTCCCACGACGGACTCGGCCGCCCGCTGGAACGACCGGACGGCCGGATGCCCGGCCGGAGTTTCAAAGGCCTCGTTACGGAGTCCCGCGAGCTCGAAGCGCGCGTGCTCCCGCGCCCAGGGCGTCGCTTTTGTTTCGATCAGGGCCCGGACCTCTGCTTCGATCCGCCGGGCGTTCCGATTCGGGAGGAAGGCGATCCCGCCCTCGGCGACGCACTCGGCGGGCACGGTCGAGGGCCAGTCTCCACCCCGGACCCGGCCAACGTTGACGACGACCGGGCTGGGGTCGTCGGGGAATCCGGGATACCCTTTCGACGCGCCCCTGAGAAAGGTCTCGTACTCCTTGAGGATTGGGACGAGGCCGATCATTTCATCGAACGCGCTCACGCCCTCGCGATAGCGGCCCATGTGGACGGAGCGGCCCGAAACGGTGAGCTTGAACCAGGCGGCCCCTCGATTCGCGGGGCGGACGCCGAGGCCGGTCGGCTCGAGCACGACCGCGGCGTCGGCCCAGCGGCCCCCGACGATGGACGCGAGGGAGCCGTTGCCCCCGGCTTCCTCCTCGATAACGAACTGGGCCTGGACGTCCCCCTTGAGCCGGACGCCGAGCTCCTTGAGCGAGGAGAGCACGAGCCATATCGTCACGACCTGGCCCTTGGCGTCGCACGCCCCACGGCCGTGGACGGCCCCGTTCTCGTACCTCGCCTCGAACATCCCGTCCGGGCCGGGGACGACGTCGGTGTGGGAGTTGAGGATGGCGCTCTTCCCATCGCCCGCGCCGGCGAGGTCGACGAGGACGTTCGGCCGCCCCCGAAAGCTTTCATGTCCGGGGACGGGCGTGTAGTCCGGGTCGTCGACGACGGACTCGTCGATAGGGGCGAGCCTCGCGGGGAGGCCGGAACTCGAGAGAAAACGGTACAGATAATCCTGCACGCCGCCCTCGGCGCCGGTCGTGCTGCGGAAGGCGATCAGCCGGCACAGGAGGTCCCGCGCCCAGTCTCTGCGGGAGCGGATGGCCGCCGAAACCTCTTCCTCGAAACCCATCGCCCGGCCGGCTCCTTTCAACGCGACTCGCTTTCCGTCCCTACTCTAGACGGAGCCCGGACGCCTTGTCAACCCGCTTCGCCGGCCGCGCCTGGCCCCGCCGCCTCACGGCGTGATTGACAGCGCTGACTGGCGGGCGATATAGTGCCGGCAAGGAGCCGCGCCATGATCAAAACGGAGAGTCGATGCGTGTGGTTGGCAATCCTCATGCTGGCGGCGGCGGGATTCGCTGCCTGCGGGGCCAAGTCGACGACCGGCGCCGCGCCCGCGCGGATGAGGGGCTTTCATATCGACATGAACATCACCCAGTTCCGTGGCCCCTACCTGATGAGGGAATTGAAGACGCTGGCCGACCTGGGGTACGACACGATCGTCTGGGAGGTCGAGAACAACGTCCGTTGGGAGACCTGTCCGGAGTGCGTCTCGCCGGATGCTTTCACAAAGGAGGCGTTCAAGGACATCCTTGCCTACAGCCGGTCGCTCGGGCTCGAGCCCATCCCCCTGCTCCAGACGATCGGTCATTGTGAATACGTCCTCAAGAACGACCAATACAAGCCGCTGGCGGAGGTTCCGGACCGGATAGACCAATACTGCCCGCGGAATCCGGACGTCGTGCCGTTCCTGCGGAAGTGGATCGACGAGTACCTGGAGGTCTTCGGGGAGGTCAAGTATTTCCATCTGGGCGCTGACGAAGCCTATACGCTGGGGGAATGCCCTCGATGCAGGGCTTACGCCGCGGAGCATTCGCTCTCGGAGCTCTACATCGACCACATGAACGCCATGAGCATTCCCTTGATCGAAAAAGGGATCCGTCCGGTCATCTGGGGCGACATGCTTCTCCATCACCCCGAGGCCCTCGACAGGCTCTCGAAGAAGGTCGTTATCTTCGATTGGCTTTACGACAGGTACACCGGGTTCGGGGAGGTCCATGTGTGGGGCAGCGGGAATCAGGCCAAGGAGGAGCTCGACGCCGCGACCCTTGAGCGGTTCGGCGCCTACCTCTACCCGCTCGGCGACGAACCCGGCCGCGACCCGGACCCGTTCTACACGGCGGATTACCTCGCGGCGAACGGGTTCGACGTCGTCGTCTGTCCGAGCTCGAGCTGTTACGGTGATAGCGTGTTCGCCCCGCGGACATACTTCCACATGAGGAACACATACGATTCGTTCCGGAGAGGGACTTCCGGGCGGCTGAAAGGCGCCGTCCTAACCAGCTGGACGGTGCATCTCTTCCCCTGGGAACTGCAGAGGACGTCGATCGAACTGCCGCAGTTCATCGCCGCTCATCCCGACGGCGACCTGGCGGCCTTCGAAAAGGCTTACGTCCGCGAGCATTTCGGCGTCGACGACACGGGGTTCTTCATCGCTGCGGGGCGGCTCGCGACGAGGGGCCTGTTCAATTACGCCGCCGACCTGGGATTCTTCAAGGACGCCCGGCCGGCGCCCAGAGGCTACGTCGCGGACCGGATCGAAGAGATGGCGAAGAAAGGCGAACTCGAGAAGGAGCTCGGGACCTGCGAGACAAGGCTCAAGGAATATCGGGAGGGCCTGGCCCAGTTCGGCGCCTATGCGAAGGTCGCGAAAAGGGGACACGAGGAGCTTCGCGCCTGGGACCTCGCCGCTAGGAACCTCGTCAACCGGGCCGAGTCCGTGAGACTTCTCCTGAAGGCGCGGCTGAACGGGGCCGGCCCCGAGATCGCGGCCGAGGCCGGGTGGATCCTCGAGGGGCTTCGGGCTCTCCGCAAGGAAACGGAGGCGGCCGTCTCCGCGCAGGTGAAACCGTCCCGGACGGCGGAAATGATGCATTGGATGTACGATTCCATGGAAGCGGCCCTGGAGAAGGTGGGCCGGGACGGCAGCAACGACGGACGGTAGGGGAGAGGAACGATGGAGGCTGGCAAGCCGGGGCCGACGGCAGGCCGGGTCGCATCGCTCGACGCTCTGCGCGGCTTCGACATGTTCTGGATCATCGGGGGAGACGCGATTTGCCGGAGCCTGCCGGCAATCCAGAACGCGCCCTGGACGCGTTTCCTCGCCAGCCAGGTCGAGCACAAGCCCTGGGTGGGCTTCACGTTCTACGACCTCATCTTCCCCCTGTTCCTTTTCATCGTCGGCGCTGTCTTCCCGTTCTCGCTCTTGAAGAGGGCCGAAAAGGGAAAGGCCCGGAAGCGCCTTTATCTCCACGTCGTCAAGCGGTCGCTCATTCTCATCCTGTTGGGGCTCATCGCCGGCGGCGTGCTGAGGTTCGACTTCGCCAACATGCGCTGGACGGGCGTCCTCCAGAGGATAGGGATATGCTATCTTCTCGTCGCCATCCTCGTGCTCAACACGAAGGTCAGAACGCAGATCGGGGTTTTCGTGGGGGTCTTGCTGCTTTATTGGGCGGCGATGGCGCTTATCCCCGTTCCGGGGCACGGGGCGGGAGTCATGACGCCCGAAGGGTCGCTCCACAGCTATATCGACCAGAAGGTCATGCCGGGAAGGATTTCCGCCGAATTCTACGGGCCGGGGGACAGCCTCGGGGCGGCTTCAACATTTCCGGCGGCCTGTTCCCTCCTGCTGGGCGTGTTCGCCGGATACTGGCTGAAGTCCAATCGAAGCGGTAACGCCAAGACGCTCGGCCTCGTCGCCGGCGGGATATTCTGCCTGATGGTCGGCTATGTCTGGGGGCTCGCCTTTCCCATCATCAAGCACATCTGGACGAGCTCGTACGTGCTCTGGGCCGGCGGCTGGTGCCTTCTGATGATGGCGCTCTTCTATTGGCTCATCGACGTCAAGGGCCGGGGCCGGTGGGCCTTTTTCTTCGTCGTTATCGGAACGAACGCGATCCTCGTCTATTTCGGCCAGGAGGTCGTGGACTTCGACGGGATCGCGAGATTTTTCCTGTCCGGGGTCGAGCGGAATGCCGGCCTCCTCGCCCCGCTCATCATTCCGGTCGGGGCCCTGGTGGCGAAATGGGCAGGTCTTCTCTTCCTCCATCGGCGCACGATCTTTTTCAAGGTCTGACGCGCTGATCCCTCCCCTTTCTTTTTCGAGCTTAATACTATAAAATAAGTAGGAATTAATCATCATCTGCTAGGAGATTTGTGTTCATGAAACCCAGAGAGATCGTGCCCGACGTCCTGGCCGTGGGGGCCCAGGATTTCGACCGGAGACTTTTCGACGCCCTCATCCCGCTTCCCGACGGGACGAGCTATAACGCGTATCTCGTTCGCGGCCGGGACAAGACCGCCCTCATCGACACGGTCGAGCCGGCGATGCTCCATGTGCTCCAGGCTCATCTGAAGGACGTCACTCGGATCGACTATCTCATTTCCAACCACACCGAACAGGACCATTCCGGGTCCATTCCCTGGGTCCTCGAGCGCTATCCCGGGATCGAGCTCCTGTCCTCAGAGCCGGCCAAAGCCATGCTCGTCGACCACCTAGGCCTGGCCGCAAGCCAGATCCGGACGGTCGCCGACGGGGAGACGCTCGACCTGGGAGGGAGGACGCTCCGCTTCATTAATACGCCATGGGTCCACTGGCCGGAAACGATGTCGACCTACCTCGAGGAGGATAAGATCCTCTTCAGCTGCGACTGGTTCGGTTCCCACATCGCCTCGACCGAACTCTTCGTCGACGGCGCCGATTGCATCTTGGCCGAAGCAAAAAGGTATTACGCCGAGATCATGATGCCCTTCCGCAAGATCATCCAGAAGAACCTGGAGAAGATCAAGGACCTCGAGATCCGGCTGATCGCCCCGAGCCATGGCCCCATCCACCGGAACCCCCAATCCATCATCCAGGCCTACCGGGACTGGACCGACGACAAGCCTCATAACACCGTCGTCATCCCCTGGGTGACCATGCACGGCTCGACCGCCATCATGGTCGAGCGTCTCGTCAACGCCCTGTCCGAGCGGGGCATCACCGTCTTTCCTTTCAATATGGCCACCGCGGACATCGGCCAGCTGGCCATGAGCCTCGTCGACGCGGCGACGCTTATCGTGGCCGCCCCGACGGTCCACGTCGGGCCCCACCCGATGGTCCTTTATGCCGTCGTCCTGGCCAACGCCCTCCGGCCGAAAGTCCGCTTCGCCTCGATCATCGGCTCGTACGGCTGGGCCGGGAAGATGGCCGACACCGTCAAGGGGGCCATGCCCAACCTCAAGGTCGAACTTCTCCCTCCGGTCATCTGCAAAGGTTTGCCGAAGCCATCCGACTTGGAAGCGATCGATAAGTTAGCCGAGGCCATCGCCGCCAAGCATCGCGAGATCGGCCTGCTCTGAGGAAAAGCCGTCGAGTCAAGGGACGAGCCTTCGCGGCGGAAGTGGATCCCCGGGCAAGCCCGGGTCCCCGGCCGCTGTCGGACCCCCCTAGGTCCCGGGCGGCAGAAAACGAGTTTCCCACCGGTCCGGCGATTCAAGCCTGAGTGTTTTTCCGGGCAGACAGGAAATCGACGATCTTGACGCTTCCCGAGGGCAAGGGATAATGCCCGATCGTCGATAGGGTCACCCACCGCCTACAAGGACCCATTCGGAAATCCTTATCCCGGAGCTTGCCGGTGTAGGCGTGGAGCGTCACTTGAAAGTGCGTATAGGCGTGTTGGACTGTCGTCAGACGCCGGATGTCCTCGATCTCAACTCCGAGCTCCTCGCGGACCTCGCGCCGCAGCGCGGTGGTCAGGCTCTCTCCAGGCTTGACCTTCCCTCCCGGGAATTCCCAAAGGTCGGCCAGGAGACCGCGAGAAGGCCGTTTCTGGATGAGGATCCGGCCGTCCTTCTCGATGACCGCGACTACTGCTTCGATCTTTGCGAGCCCCAGCGTCCGAGGCTGGGGGATGATCTCCTGCGTCCCTTCTCGCGCCGCTCGACAGAACTCCCGCACCGGACAGGCGAGGCACTGGGGGTTCCGGCTCCGGCAGACGAGCGCCCCGAGCTCCATCATGGCCTGATTGAAATCTCCGGGCGAATCCTTGGAGAAGACCGTCTCGAGGAAGGCGCGGAGCGTCATGTCGACCCTCGCTTCGGCCGTTCCGCGGAGGCCGAGGATCCGCATGAGGACCCGCCGGACGTTGGCGTCGATGACGGGCTGAGGCTTATCGTAGACGAGGCTCAGCACGGCCGCCGTGGTGTAGGGTCCGAAACCCGGCAGGTTCCGGAGGACGCGCTCGTCGTCGGGTATCCTCCCGCCATATTCACGAACGATCGTCTTGGCTGCTTCATGGAGGTTTCTGGCTCTTTGGTAATAGCCGAGGCCCTGCCATTCTCTCAAGACTTTCCGCAGAGGGGCCCGGGCCAGACTTCGCATATCGGGGAAGACCTTCAACCAACGCTCATAATGGGGGATGACGGCCTGAACGGTCGTCTGCTGGAGCATGATCTCTGAGACCCAGATCCTGTAAGGATCCCGGGTCCGGCGCCACGGCAGTTTTCGCCGGTGGATCCTGTACCAGGCAAGGAGCTTATCGGCGAACTTATTTTTTATCGGTCCTGCCTTCTTCCGGTTTGGGCGGCTCGGTTTTCCAATCCTTCTTATCCTTGGGGAAATCCTGGAGAAAGCCCGAATCGACGCGGAAGAGATAGTCGAGCTGGGCGTTCTTGACAACGACCTGCTTTTTCTCCGCGTCTTCTTTGCCGATGAGAAGGACGATCTCCCTCTCCTTACTCTGGGAATCCCTTGTCCGTATCCTGACCTCTGTCCCGCCGTCAAGACCATAAGCGGCCAGCGGCCCGGGGTTGTCGATGAAGTCGGCGGCCTCGAGGCTCTCGAGCTTGCGGATGAAATCCTCGACCTTGGTCCGGTCGGCTTCTTCCTTGGCCGCCGGGTCGAGAAGCCATTTTTCCTCTTCGCCGACTTTTTCCTTGACCGCGGCGAGCTCGAAGCCGTCCCTCTTGAGGGACACCTTGTCCGCTTCCCAGGAATAGAAATCGGCGACCTTTGTCTCCCTCATCCCGTCGACCTTCCGGTCGAGGTCGGTAAGGAGAGTGCCCTCGAAGGCGATGACCTTGGCCGAGAGGGAAGTCGTCGCATAGAAGGCCGCGCCCTCCTGGTGCAGGGAGAAGACGATCTCCTGGCTGGACGCAGGGAGGGACAGGAAGACCTCGTATTCGGGCTTTTCGAGGCCAAATTTCTTGAGGGCCTCGGCATTCTTGGCCTCGGCGACGAACGCCTTGGCTCGGAGCCCCGATAGGGAATCGAGAAGGGAGTCGACCTTGCCCTTGGCGACCAGCGCGACAACGGGCGCCTTCAGGAGCCAGCCTGCCTCTTCGCGTTGGGCTTGCCAGGCGATGCTTTTGGCCTGGACACGGATGGTCTTGACGTCGTCGACGCTGAACTTGAAGACGTCTTTCTGCCGGAAGTCGAAGATCTTTTTGTCGAACGTCGTCTTGAGCGTCGAGGCCAGGAGGACGACCCGCGGGTCGTCCTCCCGCTTGGCGAAGAAGGTCTTGTCGAGGGGATTCTCCATGCCGACGAGGAGCCGGACGGGCGCGTCCTTGCCCTTGACCCAGAGGGAGACCTCTATTTTAGGGATCTCGTAGGCGGCCAGGTCCTTGGCCTCCTTCTCGACGACGCGCTCGATGCGCAGGGAAGCGAGGGAGTCGACGAAGCTCCCGACTTCGGTGTCGTCGGCCGCCGCTTGGAGCGGCGAGGTCAGCCGCCACGGTCCCGCCTCGTCCCGCTCGAAGGTCAGGGTCTCGCCGTCTCGGACGAGACTCGCTTTCCGAATATCGCCCGGAGCCAGGCTGATGAGCGAGTTCGTTTTCTCATCGGCAGCCTTTTTCTTCTCGCCCTTGGAGTCGAAGAGAAGGACGAGCGCGAGCAGGCCGGCGAAAACCGCGAGCAGGACCAATGTCGTCTTGAATTTCACAACGACCTCCTCCGGACCCAGACGGAGACGCCGAGGAGAAGCACGGCCAGGGGCAAGATGATGACGCTGACGAGGAAGAGCAAGCGTCCCTGCGACGGCGTGAGCTGGATCGTCCGCGGCGTCTGTGTCTTAGGTTGAATGGCGATGAGGTCGGCCTCCTCGGTCAGCCAGTTGGCGATGTTGAGGAAGAAATTGCCGTTGCCGGACACGCCGTAGTAGCGGTTCTTGGCGAAGTCGGAGTCGCCGACGACGGCCATGCGGGCCTCCTTCTCGGCCGCTTCAGGTTTGGGCTTCGGTTCTTCGACGGCCGGCTGGCCGGGCTTGGCTTCGATGGGGGCAGGCGAGGGCTCCGCGGCCTTGGTCTTGAAGCTCGACACGGCGGCGAGGTTGACCGGACCCTGCTTGTCCTTGTCCGGCGTGAACTTGACCTCTTTCTGGTCGAGCTGGCGCTCCGACCACGAATTCGGGCTAGTTTTGGCCAGCGCCGTGAGCGTCGCCGCTTCGGGCTTGGTTTCGCCGATCTCGACGGACCGGGCAAAGGGAAAAAACGTCGCATAGCCAAACTTGTCGGTGATGGCATGCGTCTCGTATTCGCTGACGACGGGCATGAAGTAATCGCCGCCGAGGAGACGTGAGACGGTGTCGACGATGATGTCGTTCTCGAGCTTGAAGCCGTATTCGGCCAGGAAGGCCGGGAGCGTCACGGCCGTCTCGGGGTCGACCATGAACAAGACGCGGCCGCCGTCCTTGAGGTAGGTCCGGATCGTCTCGAACTCGTTGGCTAACAGGTCCTTCTGCGGCCCGGGGACGACGAGGAGGGCGCAGTCCTTGGGGAACCTGTCGGCCAGGGCCAGGGTCTGCTTCTTGACCTCGTAGCCGAGTTTCTCGAGCTCGGCCTTGGCCGTCGCGTAGCCGTTGTCGCCGGCTTCTTCGATGGACTCCTCGCCGTGGCCTTCGAGGAAATAGATGACTTTTTTCGCGGCCCGGGTGGCCTTGATCAGGGCGTTGGTGACATCCTCCTCGGTGGTCGTCGTGATCCGGCTTTCCTTGTCGCCGGCCTCGATCACCGTCGTCCCGTCCTGGGTGACGTCGTAGCGCTTGACCAGGCCGGGGTTCTTGTCGGGGTCGATGAACTCGTATTTTATCTTGCCCGAATGGTAGGCGTAGATCTTGAGCAGGTTCTCCATGGCCGCCCGGCCGAAGTTCCCCTCGCGGAAGAAGCACTTGAAAGCGATGTCGGCCTTGAGGTTCTTGAGGACGGTGACGGACTGATCGGACAGGCTGTGGAGCTTGGCTGCCGTGAAGTCCATCCGGTAGTTGTTCTTCGAAAGGAAGTAGTTGAGGAGGCCGACGATGCCCAGGACGAGGACGACCACGAGGAGGAGGTTCCCCGAATAGATGAAGGACTTGCGCCGGAAGCTCTGCTTGAGGGATTTCAAGTTGAAAGCGATATGCGCGGCCAGGGCCAGGAGGCCGAGCGCGCCGATCGCGATGACCAGGGTCTTTTTCTGGGGCCAGACGATCCCGCCGACGACGGACGCGGCGATGAGGGCCAGGGCGATGGTGTTGAGGTTCTTTTTCAGGCTGGTCATGGCTTATCTCCACCGCCTCGACTGGATGACGGAGTGGGCCAGGAAGAGGCCGAAGGCCGAAAAGCTCAAGTAGTAAACGATGTCCTTCGTGTCCAGGATGCCCCGGGTCATGTCCTCGAAGTGCTGGGAGAACGAGAGATAGCTGAGGACGCTCTGCCACGTCCCGCTCCCCGAGGAGGCGACCCAGTTCAGGACGAGCAAAAGGAGCAGGGTGACGAAGGTCAGGAAGGCGGCGACGATCTGGTTCTCGGTCAGCGACGAGAAGAAGAGGCCGATGGCGATGAACGTCGCCCCCATCAGGAAGAGCCCCAGATAGCCGGTGAGCCAGGGCGCGACCTCGGGGTTGCCGAAGGCGAAGGCGAAGATCGAGAGAAGGGCGGTCAGCCCGAGCATCGCAGCCAGCATGACCAGTGCGGCGAAGTACTTGCCGAGGATGATCTGTCCGACCGAAAGAGGGGAGGTGTAGAGAAGCTCATCGGTGCCGCTCTTTTTCTCCTCGGCCAGCAACCGCATGGTCAGGAGCGGGGCGACGAGGATGAGGATGATGCTCATGTTGTGGAAGAGCGGCGAGAAGACCATTTCGTTGATGTTGATCTGCTGGGCGTAGTAGGGGTTCTGGGCCATCTGCATGGCCTGGGCGTTGAACCACCAGACGAGGCTGTAGAAGAAGAAGCCGACGAGCAGGAGGAAGCCGGAGATGACGACGTAGGCGATGGGCGAGCTGAAGTAGGACCGGATCTCCTTTTTCATGAGGGACCAGATGTTTCTCATTGTTCAAGCCCTCCCGAGACGATCTTCATGTAGAGGTCCTCGATGCTGGCGACGGACCTCATCTCCCGGAGGCCGAGGCCCCGGTCGAGGGCCAGGCGGGCGACGTCGTCGTGGAGGTCGCGGCCGCGTCCCCACTCGACGCGGAGTTCGTTCCCCTCGGCCGAGACCCTGTTGACGCCGGGTAGGCCCTTGAAGAGAGCGGCTTCCTCGGCGCCGGCGCGACGGAGCTTGAGGATGACGCCGTCATTCCGCTCGAAGGAGGCGGTCAGGTCCGCGAGGGAGCCGGAGGCCATGAGACGGCCTTCGTTAATGATGACGACGCCGTCGCAGACCTGCGTGACTTCGGGCAGTATGTGGGTCGAGAGCAGGATGGTGTGCTCGCCGCGGAGGCCCTTGATGAGCTCGCGGATCTCGCGGATCTGGGCCGGGTCGAGACCGATCGTCGGCTCGTCCAGCACGAGGA
>Ga0315281_10005206_pt1 | contig 18649 bp, 17 predicted proteins | sample YL17G07_0_MG_FD_204540 | JGI IMG/M metagenome (GOLD analysis project Ga0315281, IMG submission 204540) | Sediment microbial communities from Yellowstone Lake, YNP, Wyoming, USA - YL17G07_0 | ecosystem: Environmental > Aquatic > Freshwater > Lake > Sediment | place: USA: Wyoming | collected...
CAACGGCTTCTTACCTGAAGCGGCAAGGGTTTACTTACGATCTCCTGACGAAATATCGCCGTAGCGGCTGGATTAAATCTTTTGGCCAAGGGGCCTACATCCTCCCTGAAGATCGGGTCGAGTGGCCCGGAGCCTTATACGCAGTTCAATCCCAGCTTGAGCTTGAAGTTCACGCAGGAGGGAAGACGGCCCTTGAACTCAAGGGTTACGGTCACTACGTTCCTGAGGAGACAAGAACCCTCTTTCTTTACGCTCAACCTGGGATGGTCCTACCCGCCTGGTTCTCAGGAGAACGGTTTAGTCTTCGTCTTGTTGTGACCCGGACGAGCCTTTTCCCTGTAAACAACCGTGACGGATTCTCCGAATGGAAGGAGAGGGAGTTCTCCATTCGGATATCCTCGCCGGAGCGGGCGGCCATGGAGATGCTTTACCTCGTTCCGAAGAAGGTAAGTTTCGAGGAGTCGCTTCTCATCATGGAGAGCCTTGTTACGCTCAGGCCCGAGATCGTTCAAAAGCTTCTCGAAATATGCCGCTTTATCAAAGTTAAAAGGCTTTTTATGTACATGGCCGAAAAACATAGGCATCCCTGGGTGGAAAAGCTTGATCTTTCACGGATAGATTTCGGCAGAGGGAAGCGGAGGATCGTATCCGGGGGAGAACTCGATCCCAAGTATCAAATCACGGTCCCCAGGGAGAGGAGAGAAGGAACAGTTTGAAAAAAGACACGGTCTTTTTCAGGCAGGCAGAATTGCTCCTTCGGGTTTTGCCCTTTGCAAACGAAGAGGAAACCTTTGCCTTGAAGGGAGGGACCGCGATCAACTTCTTCTTAAGGGATCTTCCCCGTCTTTCCGTCGATATTGACCTGACCTATCTTCCGGTCAACGACCGTGAGACTGCTTTAAATGACATCGACAAAGCCCTTCTTCGAATCTCCGAAAAGGTTGAGAAAAAAATTGCCGGTGTTCGCGTGTTTCCCAAGAAAGATCATCACCTGGATATTTTAGCCGGTTTGCTAATCCGCCGTGGCGATGCAGCGGTCAAAATAGAACCAAACCCTGTCCTGAGAGGATCGGTATTTCCAACAGAAACGAGAACCCTCTGCCAGAGGGCACAGGATTTCTTTGAGCTTTCAATCGAAGCCCGCACCCTTTCATTCGAGGATCTTTACGGAGGGAAGGCCTGTGCAGCTCTGGACCGGCAGCATCCGAGAGATTTTTTCGACATCGATATGCTGTTCAAGAATGAGGGACTTCCGGAGAAAGTACGCAAGGCCTTTATTGTCTATCTTGTCAGTCACTCCCGACCGATGGTCGAAATCCTCAATCCACAATGGGGTGACCTGCGCTCTGTCTTCGAGAGAGAATTTCAGGGCATGGTGGTCGAACCGGTCACAGCCGAGGAATTAAGGATTGCAGGCGAACAATTGGTGTCAAGACTTCACGAAGAAATGACCCAGGAGGAAAGACAGTTTATCATTTCCATTAAAGAGGGAAAACCCCAGTGGGATTTGTTGGGGGTGCCAGGAATCGAAAATCTCCCTGCTGTTAAATGGAAGCTTCAAAACATACGCCGAATGGCGCCAATGAAACACCGGAAGGCACTACAAAAACTCCGAGACTACCTCGGCGTATAGCCATCTGTTCAATGTCTCCAGTTCTACCCCATGACAAATGGCGGAACATTCGCAAGTTGTTTTAGAACCTACGTCCCCGCCCCTTTCTTATTAATCAATAAGACCCATGGAAGGGAAGGCTTATTTATGTCCCAGGCTTTCAAAACCAGGCGGGGGGTGCGGTATTCACCGAACTCTCGCTCTTCCTTATCCTTCAGGACGCGGAAGGTTTCGCCGGGGAAATCTGGGCTATACAAATCTTTTGAGTGAGGAAGAACATAATTCATCGATGGGATGTGTCAGGATGTCTTTGTTTTTCGTCTTCCCATTTCTTAGGGGCTTCCGAGGTTAAATTGTAACAGGTTTAATATCTTTCGCTTCAAGATCTTTTCTGTCACCATAAACCAGAAACGGAAGTTTTGAGATCTCTATTTCCACAGTTTTTAACATTTCCTGTTTGGTAGGGATATTTATAAATTCCCCCTTTTTATCAAGGGTAAATTCTCCTACGATTAATATCCCTCTTTCTGTTTTGCATAAAACCGGCACCTTCCATATCTCAGTTTTCAAATCAAATCGAGGTGTTCCTGGGGCGGTTAGATGACCGATGTTTTCGTACAAATATCTTTTCACTTTTTCGTAGATTTCCATATCATTACCCCTTTCAATGAAAATTTTCCCCAGGCAGTGAAAAATAATTGAACATCTTTTGCTAATTCTATCCCCATGTCAGGATCATGGTAATAAATGACATTCTGTTCTAATCCAATAATTATTACAAAATGCCCAAAACCCTGTAAACCTCCATAAGGCACAGCGGGGTCTAATAAAGCTATAATTGGTATTTCCCTATTTAATGTTTCTTTAAGGCTCTGCAGGGTAAAATTTTCTACTACTTCTGACAAAAATCCAAGTTTTTCAACTCCAGAGGCAAGTTCTTCACAAGTATTACCAAGCCAACTTGTTTCAAAAATATCTTCCAGTTCTTTTTCAGATAGTCGAATCCCATTATATTCTAAAACCATTCGAATGCAAGCCGGTCCACAAGTAGTAGGCTTTTCCTGCTTAAAATAAGGGACCTCTAACTTCAATTATAACTTCCTCCTTATTTTATCGTCTTAACCTATCCCAGGCCTCCAAAACCAGGCGGCGGGTGCGATATTCACCGAACTCTCGCTCTTCCTTATCCTTCAGGACGCGGAAGGTTTCGCCATGGAAATCTGAGCCAACTTTTGGTGAGTAGACCGGGTTCTCCGAGTGGTACAGGTTGATGTTTGTCTTCTCTGTTGCCGCCTGGTTTCCCGGCGGTGCCACACGATCTCAACCATCCAACCGTTACTCCCGGCCCCTCGCAGAACCGGACTTGGTGTGTTACACCATCCGGCTCCCAGTTTGAGTTCTCCACGAAGGTTGAACCTTCTGTGTCAAACGGGTCAGTCGCGTTGTCATGGTTTCTCCGCCCTGTGTCGGCCCATGTCTCCCTGACCTGTCCCCTCAAACCGGCACCCCTTTGCTCCGTCTGCATTACCAGACCTCATCGCTCTTATGGGTGCCTCCGACTTCCGACAGCCTCCGCCCTCTTCCTCGCTTCTTACACTTGTCCGAGGGTGCGCTCTCTTCTGCGCCGACTGCCGGATCTCCCTGGTTACCACGTAGTCTCCATGTGAAGCTCGACACGGCCTAAGACCCCGGGGCGGCCCCTTGCACTCGCCTCTCACGTACAAAGGACTGTTGCCTGCTGGCCCATAAACACCATCGGCCTCTCCCATGACTGTCTTATCGGGGCTCAACACCTTCACGGTCAGCATCACCTGCTACCATTGCACCTCGCTCCCTCTCCTGCCTACGCATCAAGTCCCGCTAATAGGCGGGATTACCAGAACACCTGCAAGGCTGGATTCCAGGCCCGTGGCTAACGGCTACCTGAGTAGGCTTCTCACCTACAAGACTACGCGACCTTGCCAGGCCGCAACTTATGGATGACACCGACACTTCATTTCTTACTCTCATGAAACATACTCCAAAAACTCTTGTGGAGAAACCACCTTGCATGAAATTCCATTGGCTTTCAGTTTGTCCTGCGAAATACTAAGCAAGTCCTTATCTCCTGTGACCAGGAATTCGGCTCCTGTCTCTTTACACAAAGAGAGATAATGATCATCCTTGGGATCCCTTGATAAAACCACATGGGTTGAAAGAGAAATAGGCGTTGCCAGAGTCAATAATTGCTGAATTTTCTCGTGGATGAACGAGAGCTGGTCTTCGGAAAGTTTTTTTGAAAGTCCGGATAAGACTCCCAGCAATTCTTGGGCGATGGCTTCCGATAAATAGACTTCATGGTCTTCCAGGGCTCGAACGAATGCCTCCAAAGGCTTTCCCCCAAACGCAGCTGAAATGATTACGTTGGCATCCACGACAACCTTAGCCATAGATCTTCTTTCTGGCTTGGTCGAGCGCCTTCAAGGCTTCCTTTTTTGAAACCCCTGCTTCGCTTAGAACCCTTCCAATTTCCAAAAGGATGATCTCCGGGCCATTTTTCTCGACAGGGGTAAGACGGGCGATCGGCCTTTTCCGCTTCATCACCACGATCTCACTCCCTTCATTTAAATACTTCACGACACCCTCTTTGAATTCTCTGACACCGACAAATTTCATGTTCGCCACCTCCGAAATAAATGTTACCACAAATGTGGGAATAATGCAAAGGGGTCTCAACAGGGGCCTTTGGAAAAAGACAAGGAACATTGGGATTTGAAAAGACTGGGGAATTTATAGAAGTTGACTGAAAAATGGAAGCACCCTAAAAAATGTGCTTCACGGAGAGGTAAACCCCGTTAGAAATTCCAGTCGTTGCGACTCGAAACCGAGCGGGGCATTACCCCCCCGGAATTATTATAAAACCTGACTCCGCTGCAAAGGAGCGAGGCATTATTTCTAACGGGGTAAATATCATCTCATATTGTGCGCTCGGCAGCGCACATTACCGGCCAGTCAGAGGGTTTGGAGTTCTTGACTTCAAAATGAAGTCAGAAGTGTCTGTCCTGTATTGAAATTTCAGCTTTCAGCTACCATGTTTCAGCTGTTAGCTTTCAACTTTGACCTTTGATCTTTACAAGACGCTATGCTTCATGCTGTTTTTAGTTTTCAATTCCGCAATCCGCAATCCGAAATCCGCATCTGGAATGGCCAACTTTTTTATGGATGAAACCAAATCGCAATATCCCAAGCCTGACCCCAAAGACTTCCATGCTAATATTTACCTTAGCCGCAGATCATTAAAAATGGGATGTGTCCTCATTTTCTAATCAATTTATTACCTGCACTCCCACACACCTACTTCTGATGTTGATAACCCCATTATAGGTGGACCGGCTTTTAGCTTCTTCATTTCTGATTAAAATTTCCAATTTATTTTCAAGATCCGGAAGGATGTTAACAGGGGTTTCACTCTTACATATGCTGTCTTGCAGTAAAACCAAGTCCTCTGAGAGCTCGACACCATCAAGCAGAAATTTCTTATAGAGTTCTCTTTTGGTCCCATCTTCGAAATCTATCATAAATAGATATCGCGCTGCCAAACATGAGGGAATTCCATCATATTTTACATTCAGTACTTCACCGGATATTCCTTCACTCTTTAAATAATCAATCAAAGCATCTATAAGGGGATGACCTATCCCGAGCAAGTCAACATTTTTCTTCCGGGTAGCTATTTTCCGCGAAAAAGTTACATTTTCATATCGGGAGGCCACATTTGAATACTTTTTCAATGCAGGAGGAGCGGTGATCTGGACAAGATCTCCTGAAGGGATAAAACTACCCCCTAATCTTAAAATTGCCTTTTCGGTAAAGGACCTTAAGTCATCAAGAGTAAATTTCCCTTCAAGTTCTCTGTAATGTTCCAGATTAAAAGTTAAGAGATCCTGGGTGAGCTGTCGCAATGCCTCGCTTGCTTCCTTCGCTTTGAGGATCGCTTCGGAAATCTCTTTTTCGGTTCGTTTATAGTCTCGATTGACGAGCGCCTCCTTATAGAGGTCTTGATAATTTGCTGACGAGCCGAGAAACCCGAGGATTTCTGATCTAAAATCTTCAGTCACCTCACCTGTTACAGAGTCAACCTTGCCAATGGTTTGGGCGATTTCAAGAAGTCTCTCCTCAAGAATCGCATAGACCTTCTCTTCAATGGTTCCTTCAGCTACAAGGCTATAAACCTGAGCTGTCTCGGTCTGGCCATATCGATGAATTCGGCCGATACGTTGTTCCACTGCCATGGGATTCCAGGGCAAATCGTAGTTGAATAAAATACGGCAGACCTGGAGGTTGATACCCTCTCCTCCGGCTGTGGTCGATAGAAGAAATTGAGCGCCGTTTTCATCCCAGAAGGATTCACAGGATGCGATCTTATCCTCCAAGGGGCCTCCCTTTAGAATGGCTATTTTTTCAGGGGGGTAATATTTCTCCAGTTCCTTTTGGAGAAAATACAGGGTCTCAAGATATTGGGTAAATATGATCATCTTTTCGTCCCGGTTTTCCCGTCGGAACTGTTCGATGGCACGGATTAACGTATCAAATTTCCTATCGGCACGGTCGTCTACCAGGTCGATCAGTTCCTTTACCTTTTCTCCCTCATTTGGAATATTGGCTTCAGCTTCGATGACCTCGTCTTCTTTTTCTGTAGCATCTAGCGCCCAATGGGTCACTTCTTCTTCAAATTTCGGCCTTTTCTTTAGACGCTGCTTTAAGCTCGTAATGTAGGCATCAGCCTCAATATAGTCTATCCTGCCCCTGGTGAATGAAAGCAGATCGGTAACCACGCTCCGCATTAATTCTTGATATTGCACGATTTTTGAAGACATCTCTGCCTTGGTCAGTCCTCCATGGAATCCGCTTTCCAGGGCCATCTGTTTTCTGGCATAAAGCGCAATCAAACGTCGTCGGAGGGCCTGTTTGATAGCCCTCGGGCTGGATGACATGATCTTCTGGAAAGTAGCCATGACAAACCCTACGGCCCGTTGCTGCTTGGTGGTTTTATCCTGCCCGAAACCTGCGGCATTGTATCCTTCTTTGAGGTAATCGGTCAGCTTATCGTAAAATCTCTGTTCCCGAATGGAAAGCTGGAATTTCTGTGTGGTGACCTGTCTCCGCATAAAGATTGGGTTTCCCTGAACATCCGTTACCTCTCTTTTGGTTCTCCGGAACATTACCCGACCTAAAAGACCTCTATTCTCTTGCATGGCTTCGGGTGCTTCGAAGAGTTGATCATCTAAGAGTTGAATCAATGACCAGAACTGATAGGCATTCCCTTGATGAGGTGTAGCGGTAAGAAATAGCAGATCTCTCGTCTTTCCCTTTAACCTCTCTGCCAGCCGATAATTCTGAGTGATGTCGATCTTTTTCCCATACTTTTTTCTTGTGAGATGATGAGCCTCATCGAAAACAATGAGATCCCAATCCGGCCCTGGGGCCATTTTTTCCAATCTCTGAAGTTTTTTGATGGTATCAATTGAAATGATCGCCAGGTTATGCCGTTCCCAGGCAAGAGGGTTTGCATCAGTGAAATCCTGGCCGAAGATATCAAAATAGATCCGGAAGCAGTCTCTCATCTCATTTCGCCAGTTTTCAATCAGACCTGCAGGGCAAACGATTAATACCCGCCTTGCGTCTCCTCGTGATAAAAGTTCCCTTATGATCATCCCCACTTCAATGGTCTTTCCAAGACCAACTTCATCCGCAACCAGAAATTTTCGTCTCGTCGCATTTACAACCTGATGCGTTAATAGGATTTGATGGGGAAGAAGGTCTGTCCTGCTGTTAGAGAGTTTGCCGCCGGAATTTTCGAGGGGAAACTGGTAGGCTAACTGTTTTAAGAAAAAATCTAAAGGATCGTCGGACTCACCTTTCTGAAATCGCTGTAAGAGATTCGGTACAGGTTCCAGGAGATGTTGGGGAAAAGTCTCAAGTAATCTCTTACCGTCTTTCTCAAAGACGACATCGACCAAGTATTCCCCATGTCGTTCCTCTACTCTTAGCACTTCTCCTGATTCAAGTTCCGGCCGATAGATGACCTTTACTTTTGTATGCTCTCTGAGTTCCATTTTGTCACCAAATTACAAATGACACAGGCCAGAGGCCTGTGCTACCACCTTTAAATTAACTTGAAAGCTTAACACCTCTATTAAAAAGTAAAACCAAGAGACACTTTTCTGGTGGCACAGGCCTCTGGCCTGTGTTCTATTATCAGGTTCTCTCATAAAGCCAAGGATACTTTTCCGGACTTTGGCATAAGCCATTTTTCACCGGATTATTCCTGATATATTCCCATTTTTCCTTAAATTCCATCTCATCACGCACAATGCGATCAAACCGTTCATCCTGCCAAATAGACCCATGCCTTTCTCTTTGCCGGTTTATCTGGTGGGCACTAAAACTTTTAACGCTATGTAAGATCTCAGCCAAATCGAAAGTTCCTCCTTTACTCTGAATAAGGGGCTGAACCAAAGCATGTACATGGCTGGACATGACGACAGCGGCATAGACTTTCCATTTACGATTATCCCAGTATCGAACTGCCTCCAACACTATTGTGCGTTCTTCTGGAGATAGACCCTGTTCTTTTGCACAACGCCAGGTAAGGAAGTACACCCTTTCGGGTTCCTGCCAGTGAGGCAAGTTTCTTCTGGTAATCTTAAAAGAGGTCACAGGCTGGAAGCCTGTGCCACCTGATTTTTTTATCGACATGGGAAATAGACCACAGGCCAGAGGCCCAGGCTACTCCATATTTATGTCAACTCGAAAGATTGAAACCTGTGGCGAAGACAGGGAGTCCTCGGATTTCAAGTCTGGTTGGAGTGCCAAAAATAATATCCATGGGATATTTTTCCATCCGGTATTCCAGCCAGAAAGAATCGGCCTTAAAAAGTTTCCCTTTACACGAAATCTGCACCTCGACCATCTTTCGCTCAAGGGTCGCTGCTGCTGATTGGAGAATTTTGTGGATGGAAAGCGAGATCTTCTCCTGATCTTCTGCCAGATACAAGACCTCATCGATACCGACAACCATAAAGGAAGATAATCTTGGTATACCTTCGGCTCCACCTTTTAACTCACGAAGAAAGTCGAGAAGACCGATTTTGATTTCGTTAGGAGTAATACCGTCCTCCTTATAAATATTCAGGTAACGCTCTTCAAATATCTTATAACCAGGCATCTCACACCTCGATTAAACTGAGCACCTTATTGATCGGCTCTTGAAAGGTAGGGTTTTTCTCTCTCATGTATTCGAGTGAAACCCGAATCTGCGGAACGATTGGCCGGAACTCATTCAACCACGGAACGATATTCTCCGAGGCGCCGGCAAGGCCCATTAGATAATGAAGCGCATCGACCAAGGGTATTCTATCGAATTTGGCCTCTTCCATCTCCGGAAAGAGAAACTTCTGGTCAATGGTCTTCCTTGTGCTAAGAAAGAGCTTCTGAAGTTCTTTGTATCTTTCGTCCGGAAGTTTTACCTCATAAGTTCTTCCGCGCTTCGCTCGGCCTTTTCTAATCACGCCTGTCTTAATTAGCGCCTCTGGCTCCATGATACCCCTTGTTGTCTTGTGTACCTCATCACTCTGGATTTCTTTCCGGTCGCAAAGGCAGGTGAGGTAGACGTAGCTGATTGGGTCAATATGCTCTAATTCCGATGGGAGTGGACGCTGGGTAGATACAATCTGCTCCACCATCATGCGGATGGCAGTCAGGGCTTCCTGAAGAGGAACTACTTCTCCCTTATAATCAACAATCTGGCCATAATGCCTGCTGTATAACTCAAGGCATTTCCCTATTAAGATGATATTTACGTCTTCCGGGGATAATTTTTCCTTTCCATATCGTCCAGATTCTATCACCTTGATCTCTTCCCGAGCTTTTTGGCGTATCTCCTGACGCACCCCTGCCCAGGATCGCTGTTTCTCCTCACTGAAATTCACCTTTTTCTTACATACATGGATGAGATCATAGGAAATCGCCTGTTTGTCCATGAGATGCAATGAGCTTTCAGATTCGCTATGGATGGGATAAATAGCCTCGATTACAAACCCCGCATTGCATAAAGATTCAAGGAGTGATTCCCAGGCGCTTCCTTCGGAATGGTGAAATGTGAAAACCATCAATCCGTCATTAGCAAGATTTTCATTGCATCTTTTCCATACTTCAATAAGTCCATTTTTATAATCCGTGGCTGTTTTGCCACGGGTAGGATTTTCGATGATCTCTTCTGCCTTGGGAGTGATCTCAGGAGCAAAGCAAGGATAATTTATAGAAAGGATCAACCGCAACCAGACGTAGAAGAAATCGGCAAGCTCGGAGTAATTTACATTGCCAGCATAGGGTGGGTCAGTAATTACAAAATTTGTTTCCCCCATAATAATATTTTGGGAATTTTCACAAAGTATTTTAGATTGTTGATTGACTTCTATAACCTCATCCCGTTCCTCAGAGATAATTTTCTTCTGAGAAACTTTACGATCAAAAGTTGAATAGCAAAATTCTTTCCCCTGAAGTGCTTTGTTAAAACACTTGAGAAAAGTGCATTTCCCATACTCAGTCCCCCAAAGATTACCCTCAGCAGAGGTCACTTTTGGTTGAAAATCGTGCCTTGCAAATACGCCCTCTGTTTTATCTGCATCTGCACGGTGTCTTGTGAAAACATTATTACTTTCAATAGTTGTAAAAAAACCACTTAATAGCATCTCCTTCAAAACCTGATCTTCTTCCTCTCCGATGGCCTTGAGGAGTGTGCTCAGGCAAAGCAACTGCCTGGGGTTAAACATCTGATGCCAGTATCTAAAATGATGAGCAATTAATCCCGATTTAGTTTTTTCTCCAATTGGGATTTCACTTTGGGGGTATGGAAGATCCCCTTTCTCCTTTTCCCATCTCTTTTCAGCATCCTGATACCTCTTTAAGTCAGGAGGGGTAATCTTCTTGAAAAACTTCCCATTATTGTCTTTGATATTGCAAATATGGGTAACTTCCTGTTTTCTATTCTTCGAGTTCCCCAAGAGGTCAGTTTCGTCAAAACCCCCATCTCCCGCACATTCAGGACAGTACCCTTCGATGGCATAGGGCGTGGTTGGAAGAAGCTGGTCTCCGGGAAGTTTCCGAATGGAATTGATGACCCTGTCCTTAATCCCACAGGAAGGGCAGATAAAGCTTCCTTTTTCAGAGATGTTTCCTTTATGCGGGGAATAACTTTTTGAACATACCGGGCAGGTGGCTTCATCCGGAAGTGTTCCTCGGTATTGCCATACGGAGCTGCAATGGGGACAGAAAAGGACTGCCAATGGGACTTTTTTCTTTTCCTTTTTAACCGTCTTGACCGGTCCCACCATGATTATCTTAGAACACCATGGGCACTCTACATTTTTTTCAATCGGATTATAAGGAGCCCATCGTTTATTGCTTCTTAGGTCACCGGACGCATCCCTGGGGTTGTTGACCATCAGGGATTCTTCAGAGATGAGTGATGCTCTCCCTATATCGAGGTCGAATTCCTTGCTGCAGGAATTACATTTGTAATCTGGAAGATAACGAACAGTAGGTGATTTCATGGCAATGATGTAATCCGAAAATAATGGGACTGGTTTCCGGCAGGTGGGATTCGTGCAGATGGCTGATTTTACCCAGAAGTTATAGATTATATCGGCTTCTTCTCTTCCTGCTCCACAGCAGGGGCACTCAGTCTTGTAATGACTCAGGAGTTCTTCCTTTAATGTTTTTCCGCTTGAGGTAGGTCTTTTTTCCAATCTCTCAAAGGCCGCTTTCAAATCTTCAATATTTACAGGTTCAACTTCGGTTTTTACGATGAACCAGGCCACGGGATTGAGATCGATACCGGTGACGTGGCATCCCAGGCGAAGCGCTTCAACTACTGTCGTGCCTCCTCCCATAAAAGGGTCAAGGATTCTGACCCCGTTGGTATCAGGATCATGGGTGTGGTCTTTATAAAACTCTTCCATGATGTCGGTCCCGGCAGGCTTCATGGCTCCAAGAAGGATTGCCCTGAAGACACAGGAAGCCCTTCGGGCAAACCATTTGTGCATCTGGTAAATAGGTTTGAAGGCATTCCTCTCAGGAATGGCGAGGCGGTTAATCTCTACAATGGGAAAACTCTCTTCAATTGCTCTTTTTGAATTTTCCATGGATGGAGTTACCCACTCACCTTTACCCTGTTAGATAAGGTTGTCTATTCAGCCCTGTTATTCAAGAAATCTTCAATCTAACAGGGTGAATTCTCGCCCCTTTGGGGAGAGGGATAGGGTGAGGGTTAGAAATGAATCATCTTAAAACTTTTCTTTTAACCATTGACGATGATGCATTTCAGCTTGAGGATGATTCATTTTTACTATTGGGTTCTGCGCCTTGTCTAAATTATTATCATGTTTATGAGTTATTATCATCTTTTAATAGGGTCATAATTCCATTTCGTGATCCTGTTAATCGTTCCATGATCCTATTCGCTCCCATTTTAGTCCTCTTCACCCCCACCCTCGCCCCCATCAAGAGACTGTGTCGCAAGTCCGTTTATGGTTCGACAGGCTCACCACGAACGGACTTGCGACCCAGTCTCCAATGGGGAGGGGAAATATTGTTACAGGAAGACAAAAGGGAAAGCATAATATTAAATACCTAATTCACTACCTAATTCATTGGATATTACCTATTTCCATTTTGCCGTTTTCTCCCACTCAGCGCTCTGTCCCCTGCCGAGACATTTGACCTTCCCAGATGACCGTAGATTCTTCAACACTGAACGGATTAAGTCCAAACTTACACCCGGACATTCCTTCTGAATGTCGGAAATCCGAAAAGGACTAAGATGCCTCCGAATAACACTCAGTACAAGTTCGGTCTTAGCGCCTTTGGGAGAAGTAATCTGCCCAACCCTCTCTTCAAACTCTCGATAACCAGTTTTGAGAGTATAAAGAATGTAGTTAACATAAGGCCAGGGGTTATGCTTGCCTTCGTGCCAGCGGTCGGAACTCTGTTCCAATGTCTCATAATAGCGGTCTTTGTTCTGCTCGATTAGCCGTTCGAGACTTATGTAACGGCCAACTTCATATACCAGGTGGTAGCATTGGAGTAAAAGCAATAGACGTGAAACTCGACCATTTCCATCTCTAAATGGATGTATGCAAAGAAAATCAAGGTTAAAGGCTGCCATAGCGATAAGAGGATGCACCCATCTTTCGAAAATACAACGGTCCCACATTTCCATCAAGTCATGCATAAAGGTTGGGGTTTTGGTTGCCTCAACAGGCTTGAACCTTATCCGCTCCCGACCATTGGCATACCTTTCGATAATATCGCCATCTCTTTCTTTGTATTTCCCCGCATCCCATATATCACCACGACACAACCGATGGAAATTCAAAATAGTTTCCTCTGACACAGGTAGATTCTTACCTTGTTCGTGAATAAGTTTGAGTGCGTCCCGGTAACCCCGCACTTCTTCTTCATCCCGGTCACGCAGCACAGGTTTCCCGAAGACGAGAGTACGAATGCGGGTTTGATCAACAGTAACTCCTTCAATCCGATTTGAAGAGACTGCACTTTCAATCATTGCGTTCTCACGCAAGACTTTCAGTTTCTGAGGAGACTGTTTTGTGAAGAGATCCTGTTTGCCGCGGGCTTCACCTAAGTCAGCCAGATACCAAGAAGTTGATGCTGGAATAGATTCTGGTTTAAGGGAAAACTGGCGAAGAGTCATCATTTTTTTATCCTTTTCTTATCCTTCCTTTTTGGCTGAATCAATCACCTCCACGTGTCCCTCTCCCATTGAGGTAAGATGATTTAATGGGAGCATAAATAAAGCCTTAGACAGGTTCTATTTCAATCCAAGGAACCAGCATTTCCATTAAAGAAAGACCACCGTGCTTGTAAAGTCTGGAGGCAGCATCTCCGGTTGATTTTGTCTTGACCCGGCCTTTAATCATGGCCACTTTGTGAAGAGTATCTATGAAAACATCATCGCTTTGGGGCGGATGCGGTTTTTCACTCAAAGAGACATTCCGGTCGTTTCCGAAATAATCATTCAACTCCCTCTGTTCGGAGGAAGAAGTCCTTGGAAAATCCATTCCTGAGCCGAAAAAGATGTACCCATGGTCGCTGGTTACAATAATTCTTTTTTTCCCTTTAATCTGTTGGACGGTGTTTATCCAGGCGGTCTCAAAAAAGGCGTGGATATTTTCAAAATGGTTTTCAAACTTTGCTCCGCTGTCCCTGTATGTACAATCCGGGAAAGAGGACCAGACAAGCAGTGGAGATCCCTCATAGTCCCCTGAAAGCGCCAAGCCATAGTTCTGGTGGTATATGGCTGAAATCCCTTTCCCTTTCAACTCTTTCCTCCCCTGTAACTGTGAAGGTCCAATACGACCGCATGGGAATTCACGCTCGATGTAATCAACAGTCTCTGAGGGTAAGGCAGCCAGTGAAGAATCGACATTGGAGACTTTGAGTCCAGATTTTCCTGCGAGGGTCAAAATGATAGGGATTTCCCTTATAGACAGACCATCGAAAACTACAACGGCTACCTCCGGGTCAGAAAGGACGTTGAGGAGCCTCTTCGTCGGATCTGTTATTGAAAGAAGCTCGTCATAAATTCTACCAGCAGCAGAGGAGATTAATGACTCGAAAAGGTTAATCTCTTCTTCACCCTTGTGAAGAAAGTCAATCTTGTTGCTATTTGAATAGCGGTCGCAACTCCATACTTCATTTAGCAGCCAATCTTTAATCCAGGGAAGGCGCGGCCCAGGTTCAATTAATTTGTTCAAAAGGGTTTGGTTCATCTCTTAAGTTCCTTTTCCACCCTCACCCCTCCCTCTCCCGTCAAAGGGAGAGGGGGTTATAATAATGAATTACTTAGAAATTTCAATTTCCAGATCGGCTGAGTACTCGGCTCCAGCAAGGACAGGCAGGCTTTCAATCTGCGTTTCGACTTGAGATTTTGGAAATCTTCCACTTTTTGAAATAGTAATCTCAGCCGTCAAGTCACCTTGACCACTCAGGGATCCCCTTAATCCGGGTGGAAGAGTGCTAAGGTCGCCGATGTTGTTCTTCTGAAAGAAGATCTTATAGCTCACCTTGGTTATCACTGCCCCTTCACGTTGCTGAAGGCGATGGGCTGTTTCCTGCCGCAGGCTACCAATGCTTGTCTGGGGCGCTATTGCCAGAGAAATATTTTCTCTTTTTGGACAGATGCAAGGTTTTTTCCCACACTTTGGGCAGACAACCTCCGGTGGTGGGACACACTGACAGGGAAGCTGACCACATACCGGGCAGATCTCTGGTAATACCGGAGGGCACACGCATGGTTTCTTTCCACATTTTGGGCAGGCTTCTTTAATGGGGGGTCTTTCAAAAGGAGGTGTTATTTTGGCATTAAAAATTTCAGTTTCGGTAAGATTGGGATTGACCTGGCAGAAATTTCCAGCGCTGTGCTGAATGCCGATAAGCCCTTCTTTGCAAAGCTCCCGGATGCCTTTCGAAACTGCAGTCACGATTACAGGAACAGGGAAACCAAGGGTAGCCCTGTACTCGGCATCAATCTCTTTGACAAGGCGGTCTTGGATCTCATGAAGCCTTGCTTCCATATGTTCCTTGAATCGAAGGGTAGGAAAATATTCTTGATTCAGCTTTTCAAGAACCTTATCTTTCGAGAAGTCCGTTGGGAGAGGCTCCAGCTCTATTTGGTCTTCGGTTGTTGAGGAACCATGCTTCTGCCAGCTTACAAAAACAAGCCCTGCCTTCTTTATCCTATCTATGACATTGTTTTGATCCCCCTTTGCAATACGCTCATAATCAGCCTGACGTGCGGTCTTTTTAGTGCTCCCTGCAAGATCTTTCGCTGCAAGGATTCTCTTTGCCCATTTAAGAAGATCTTTATCGGTTGAGAGTTGAAATGCGTCATCTTTTGGCTCCAGGAGAAGGATCAAATTGCGGTAGTCCATCCCATGATAGATAATATGTCGTTCCTCCTGTGTTAATCTTCTTCCAGTGAGGACATAGCGGGGGCGGGTTTTATCAAATTGCTTCAGTGACTCCTGAACCTGCTGGATTGAAATGAAAACAGTGGTGTTCACAGACTCTTTAAAGATCTCGGCCTTCAAAATATCGAAGAGTTTTTCCCTGGCCTGGTCGTCTGAATACTGAAGGGATTTAAACTCCACCTTTGCCTCTGAATTCTCTTCTAAATCAAAATAATACCGATTTTCCTGGTGATGGAAGTAAGAAGCATACTTCTGGAAGCCCATTAATGTCTGTTCGAAAGCATTAATATCGAGAGATGGAGAAAGAATATCCATAATCAATTTTTCCCGTGAGGCACCGATATCGCTCCCCCGCCCGGTCAAGGTATAAAGAAGGACGGCGGATGCAAATTGGATGGGTAGGGGTACCTTCGGAATCAATTCATCCATATTCTCACTGGCTCGATTGATTAAATCTCCACTTGGGTCCAGGTCCTTGAGCATTATCGTAGTAGCCTTGTCTTTAAGAGAGGCGTCAGCAGGGGTAATGATATCATTTGCAGTATGCGTCAACCGAACCATGTTCCCGAGAAAGGATAGAGCTCCACGGACATTTTGAAAACCGCCCCGGGCGGGAATCTTTTTCAGGATGATATCCATGAGGGAGGGAGAAAAGGGATAGGTATCCTGGAAGCGCTTTTTATGTTCTTCTTTATCATGGGGAGTATGCTTATCCCAGAGTTGGACATAACTCTCAATGATGGGGGAGATAAGACTTCGGTTAAAATCCCTGTAATTTTCAAACAGCCGGTGCAAGATAACATTGCTTTGGTCTTTCACATTATCGAATTGGACCACGCAACGGGGAACACGTTTTAAGGCGCTTCCGGGGTCCTCCTTATCGCTGTAAATGCTTGCAAAGAGTGTAACCTGTTTGGAACGATTGCTGAATTCGGAAAGGACCTGGAGGAAAGCGATATTTTGAGCCCGGAGGGCTGAGTCGCTGATGACTTTGATTCCTTGTTCCAACTCATCAAATATCAGAATGATCTCCCGGTCCCCCAGTGCCTTCTGAAAATCAGAGAGCTTAGGATGCGTCTTTCCTTTTTGAGGCTGCATCCCAAGGGCCTCGAAAATCATACCCCAGATGGAATCGTATGGGTCGTCGGTAAATTTATTTATTATTACGATTGAACCTTCAGGAATTTTACATACAAGGCCGTTCTTTTTAAGCCACTCTTGGGCGATTTGCTTATGTTTAAACAAATTGTAGATCGTTAAAAGAAGGTGGGACTTGCCACTTCCCTTCAATCCTTCAAAGAGAAAAAGGCCAGCCACTTCCTTTTTGGTAGAAAATCTCAAATTGATCTGTTCCAGGACTTTAATAAGGTCGGTTGTAGGGTAGGTAAGGTTTAAGAAATCTATTGGCCTGGCCTCAAGTTTAGTTTTCGATGCGTCCTTAAGATTAGCCAGGTCAACAATTCCCTCAACCCCTTCTTCAGAGATAACTTCAGGCCGTGGTTTTAAATAGGATGAATAGCTCATTGAAAGACTCCTGTTTTGAAAAAAGATTCCAATTTGATCCAAAGAACTTAGAAAAAATGTCAATCATCCCCGGAAGTTGACCTATTTATACCAAAAATTTAATTTTATAGCAATTTCCAGATATCGTCGAGAAGAGGCTGGAGGTGGAACACGTTGCGCAGGTGGGGGGGATCATCTATGGATAGGAGCGGATCAGCGGGTTGGCGGTTCAAATCCGTCCGTGGGGACTACACGTCTTTGCTCAGGTATCCTGTCCAATAACTCCCTGAGAATTGGGCGCATGTAAATCTTATCATGGTCGAATTGTTTTAGCGCCATTCCTAAAGTGTTAATTTTATCTCTGATCGTAGCTTTGGAATTAATTATTAAAATGTACTCTCCTTTTAACAAGCACAAACCCCCTGCTACTTTGATTGAATCTTCATCTTGCATTATGGCTTCAAGGCGGATTTTTACGCCAAATCTTTCTATTAATTCCTCAAGCTGGTCTATGATGGTGCTTTCGTCCATGCTGGGAGTTTCCTTAAAGAATTGAGAAGCCCAAAGGTGTCAAGCCTTGAAAATTGAATTAGTATTCTAACCACCCTCACCTTTCAATTGTTCTGGGGTGCGCTCTTCAAGCCAAAGTTTGCAGACATTCTTCCAACCTATCCTGCGCCATCTCTAAGTGATCGCTACGCTCAAGGATCGCTATCGCTTGAGGAGCGTTTCACTTGAGGATCGCTCCCGCCTGCGCGAACCCGCTTCGGCGGGCAGGTCGCTTGAGGCAAACCCTCATAGAATAACAAAGATCTTTCTGGGCCGCTTTCAAATCTTCAAGAGATGCAATTGCTGGCATGGTTGCCTCAACATATCGCATCCTCCTACGTCCCGTCTTGCGGGACTACGGAGGACAGGTAGTGCCTGCCTACGCCAAGGCTTCGGCGGGTAAACATGGCGCATAGCGTAACTAAATATAGAGCCTTATTTGCCGATTTATATTATTTTTTAGACCTAATTGGATGGGAAGTCAATATCTAATTTGGGAGTTCGGAATGCGGATCGCGGAGCATTTGATTGCGGAGTGAGGAGTAAACCCCATTAGAAATTCCAGTGGTTGCGACTCGAAACCGAGCGGGGCATTAAACCCCGCCCTACGGGGCGGAACCCGAAATTATTCTAAAATCTAACCCCGCTGCAGCCGCCGGCCCAGCCTCCGGCTCAGAAGAGCCTCTGGCTCGGAGAGAGGGCCTCCCTCCGGGGCATGAGCCCTTCCGGGGCGGAGCCTGACCCGGAGGGAGCAGCGGGGCATTATTTCTAACGGGGTAAATAAAAGAAGATAAAACAAAAATGCTGACGGCTAAGTGCTGACCGTTAATTGTTAAATAATATTAGGCGGCCTTTTGGATTTCTTTGGCTTCATACTCTGGGAACATGATCATCGCAGGATGCACACCAAATGCTTTTGCTATCTGCACTACACGTTTTTTGCCGATTTCTACCC
>Ga0315281_10005207_pt1 | contig 18647 bp, 18 predicted proteins | sample YL17G07_0_MG_FD_204540 | JGI IMG/M metagenome (GOLD analysis project Ga0315281, IMG submission 204540) | Sediment microbial communities from Yellowstone Lake, YNP, Wyoming, USA - YL17G07_0 | ecosystem: Environmental > Aquatic > Freshwater > Lake > Sediment | place: USA: Wyoming | collected...
CCTTCCTTGAAGGCAACGACTTTGGCCCGGCGCTGCTAATCGCCGATACGGCACGGAACCTCTGGAGCTACGCGCCCACGAACGGTTTGAAGCCGTTGCTGTTCTCCGCTCCAAACAACATGGCGGTAACGGATATGGCGGTTTCGGGCCGCGACCTGTACGTGCTCGACTCGTCGCAATCGACCATCTTCAAGTTCGCGGGAGGCGATGGCGGCTTCCTCAACGCGCCCGCGAAGGTTGTTGAAGCGCAGGAGCTTGCTTCGGCGCGGCGCCTGGTGGTGGACGGTGACCTGATCACCTCTGATGCGAACGGCACGGTGCGGCGGTACAGCGGGCAGCTCGCGCTCGAACTTTCCGAGGCCGGCATCGACCGAAGGCTGGTTTCACCCGAACCGGCGCTGCCCCTTGCGAAGAACGGCGACCTGGCGATCCTCGATGCCCCGAACGACCGCGTTGTGGTGCTGCGCCGCGATGGCGCGTTCGACCGCCAGTACCGGCACAAGGAACTCCAGCAGATGAGCGCGCTCGCCGTCCGCAACGGGGTTGGCTACGTGTTCGCGGGCGGGAAACTCAAGAGGATCGCCTGGTAAAGGCCTCGCGCGAGGCGCCCGGGCCATGGCATACTGAACCTGCCGCGCACTGGCGGGAACGGGCCGAAATGGCAGAATTGACAGGACTCCGCGAGCCCATGACGTTGAGCGCCCCAAGGCCGCGGCTGCTGCGCTGGCTGCTCATCGGGCTTGGCAGCCTTTTTGTGGGGCTGGCCGCCGTCGGCCTGTTTATACCTCTCGTGCCAACGATCGACTTCCTGCTGCTGGCGGCTATCTGCTACGCGAACAGTTCGCCGCGCGCGCACCGCTGGCTGCACACCAACCGGGTCTTTGGCAAGCGGTTGCGCGACTACCGCGAACGGCGCGGCGCCACCATTGGTACGAAGGCGTGGACGCTCGTGTCGCTCATCGTGAGCATCGGCGCAACGGTCTACTTTGTCGCCCCGCCGGTATGGGTCGACGCCTTGCTGCTGCTGGTCGCAGCCGGGGTCACGATCCACGTGTTGAGGCTGAAGACGGTTTCCGACTAAACGGGCGCAGCCTCGCGCGAAACGCGCGCCCAATCGTTGGTACTGAAGATGTCCTCATCGAGAGGGCTACGTTGCCCAAGGGCGAAGCGATAGCCGGCGACCGCGCCGATCATCGCCGCGTTATCGGTGCAGTAGCGGGGCGCGGGGAAATGTACCGGCACAGGACAGCGGCGCTGGAGTTCTTCGCGCAGTCGGGTGTTGGCGGCAACGCCGCCGGCCACCAGCACACTGGCCGCCCCGAGTTCCCGAGCAAGGCGGGAAGTCTTCCCGGCAAGGACATCCACCACGGCTTCCTGGAATTCCCAGGCGATCTCCGGGGTTTCGTATGCGCCGGAACGCACGACGTGAAGGACCGCCGTCTTGAGGCCGCTGAAGCTGAAGTCGAACGTACCGGGGAGCCACGGCCGAGGCAGGGCGAGCTTCGAAGGGCCGCCCTGGAGCGCGGCGCGCGCCACCGCGGGGCCGCCCGGGAACGGCAGCCCAAGCAGCCGACCGACCTTGTCGAACGCTTCGCCAGCGGCGTCATCGCGGGTGCCGCCGAGGCGTTCGTACTTCCCGTGCCGCTCCATGAAGACGAGGTCCGTGTGGCCCCCGGAGACGACGAGGCAGAGGGCAGGGAAGGTCGGTTCGGGGCCTTCTGTGAGCCAGTTGGCGTAGATATGCCCTTCGAGGTGGTTGATGCCGAGGAAAGGCAAATCGCGCCCGTAGGCGACCGCCTTGGCCGTGTTGTAGCCGACGAGAAGCGAGCCGGCGAGGCCCGGGCCACGGGTGCCCGCAACGGCCTCAATGTCATCGAGGGTGCAGCCGGCAGCGGTGAGGGCCTCTCCAACCACGGCACCGACTGAACGCAGGTGCTGGCGGCTGGCGACTTCGGGCACAATGCCGCCGTACTTCGCGTGGAGGTCGACCTGGCTGGCGACCACGGACGAGAGGGCACGGCGGCCATCGTCGACCACAGCGGCGGCGGTTTCGTCGCAGGACGATTCGATTGCCAGCACTCTCATGGCTCCGAGGTTAGCCGCTACCCGGCGGTGCGGCGAGGGGTCCTTCCGCAGAATTCCTACGTTGACGTATGGGTTAAGGTAGGTACACTGAGAGTTGGCGATGGCAGACGAAACGGAACAGGGACGATACCTCCAGATTGGTGAGGCAGCCGACCGCGCGGAACGTACGCAGCGGACGCTGCGCTACTACGAAGAAAAGGGGCTGCTGAACCCGCCGGAACGGATGGACGGCGGCTTTCGCCTGTATTCGCCCGAGGACATGGAACGGATCGAGCGGATCAAGCAGCTCCAGGAGCTGCTCGGCTTCTCTCTCGCTGAGATCAAAGAGATGTTGGAGTCCGAGGACGTGCGGCTCCAGATCCGGGCGGAGTGGCGACAGGATGCCGACGGCGCGGAAAAAGCAGCGAAGATCCGCAAAGCCCGCGAAATAACGCTCCAGCAGATCACGATGATCGACCAGAAGATGGGAAAGATGGCGACCCTGCGCCACGAACTGGCTGAGCGCATGCAGCGGTACGACGAGCGGCTGGCCACATGGGCGGCCGATGGCGCACAGACGCCGACGAGTCCCTCCCCCCGCTAGCGTCCCACCCGGGGCGTTATGCTGGCGCGCGCATTACGCTCCAGAACCCGCTACGCTACCCGCATGGCCCTTCGCGACAGTCTGAGCCGGCCCCTGCGCGACCTGCGCATTTCGATCACCGACCGCTGCAACTTTCGCTGCACGTACTGCATGCCGAAAGAAGTGTTCGGGCCCGACTTCACCTTTCTGCAGCGCGCCGAACTCCTGAGCTACGAGGAGATCACGCGGCTCGCGCGGATCTTCGTCGCGAACGGCGTGGAAAAGATCCGGCTGACCGGCGGCGAACCGCTCCTGCGGCGAGATGTGCCCGCGCTGGTCTCACAGCTCTGCGCGATCCCGGGCCTGCAGGACCTGACGCTCACCACGAACGGCTCGCTGCTTCGCGCGCAGGCTCCCGCACTGAGGGCCGCGGGCCTCAAGCGCATCACTGTCAGCCTGGATTCTCTCGATGAAACGGTGTTCCGCGCGATGAACGACGTGGGGATAGCGCCATCTGTGGTGCTCGACGGGATCGAGGCGGCAGCGGCAGCGGGCCTTTCGCCGATAAAGATCAATGCCGTGGTGCAGCGCGGGGTGAACGACCACACGATCGTGGACCTCGCTCGCTACTTCCGCGGGGGCGGGCACATCGTGCGGTTTATCGAATTCATGGATGTGGGCGCGAGCAACGGCTGGCGGCTGGACCACGTGGTTACCGCGCGGGAGATCGTCGAACGCATCGACGCGGTATTCCCGATCGAACCGGCCGAGCCGAACTACCGCGGCGAAGTCGCCCAGCGCTGGCGCTATCGCGATGGCGCGGGCGAGATCGGCATCATCAGCTCGATCAGCGAGCCGTTCTGCGGCGATTGCACGCGGGCGCGGCTTTCGCCTGAGGGCGAGCTGTACACCTGCCTCTTCGCCAACCGGGGCCACGACTTCCGGTCGCTCCTGCGCGATGGCAAGTCAGACGAGGAGATCGCGGCCTTTCTCCAAAGCGTCTGGCGGATTCGCGACGACCGCTATTCGGAGATTCGCACCGCCGAGACCTCGATTCTGCCGAAAGTCGAGATGTCCCACATCGGCGGTTAGCGGATCTCGCCACCAAGGGCGGCGCGGCCAAGGGCCATCCACGTCTCGTCCCCGTACTTTTCGCGCATGAACAGCCACCATTCCGCGCCCCAGAGGTACACCCGGTCGGCGCCGGTACGCCGCGCGTAATCGATGTCATCGCGAAAGTGGCCGGGGGTGACATCGGGCAACGGGTGATCGGGGGTGACCAGGCGGATGTCGTGGTCGGCCCACGGTTCGCCCTGCATCTCGGTGATCCAGAACTGGCCGCCCTTCTTGTGAGCGGCGCGAGCCTGCGCGGCGTAGTTCGGCCCGAACGGCCCGATTTCGACGATCGGTACGACGAGGTGCAGGCCCGGCAGGTCGTAGTTACGGTACGGGTAGATGCTGGTGCCGAGGATGTCGGAGTCGGCCAGCGCGTCTCGCCAGCGCCGGTCAAACACGAAGTGCTGGGCGTGGTTGACCACCACCGGGCGGTGCAAGGGGTCGAGTTCGTGGAGGATGCGGACCTCTTCGTCGACGAAGTCGCGGCCGATGACCCATTCCTCGGCGCGGGCTGAGGGCACGAACGGCTCGTTATCAGCGCCCCAAGAATCGATCGCGGGAGAAGCGGCGACATGCGCCGCGACCGCCCGGACCATGGCGAGGGCGGGATCCCTGAGCGGCGGCAGGTCACTGATGGTGGTGACGCCATGGAGCTGCACCTTCGCGAGCACCCATGGAGGGATGTAGTACTCCGGGTGGCGTTGCGCCTTTATCCCCACCGTCAGCAGTACTGAAGTACCGTGCCGCCCTGCCTCAGCAAGCAGCGCATCCACCAGGCGGAAATCGTAGACGCCCTCAGCGGGCTCCACCTGCGACCATTCCACGGAAAGCCGGACGTACTTCGCGCCGGTGCCGTCGAGCAGGCGACCGAGGGTGGCGGCGCACCATTCGGCCCGCCCGGCGCGGTCATCGGAGACGTACCCGGCCGGGCCGAGCGCGGGGTCTTCGAGAAGCAGGTACTCAGCCTGGTTGCAGCTGTAGTTGATGCCGAAGGCCGGGTCCCCGGCTGCTTCGACGTGGGGCCAGCTCAGGCGCCACATCAGGAAAGCCACGGTGAGCACCATGCCGAGCGCGGTAGCGGCCCCGCCTCCAACCGCGAGGAACGCCAGCAATACGCGCTGGCGATAGGCCGCTCGCCCCGATCCCGACGCCCGGTCCGTTCCCGGATCTGAACGTGGCGCGGGAGTTGTCACACTTTGATAGTATCTCGCCTCCAAACGGGGGCGCACGATCGGTCACATAGCAGGGACTCCCGGGGCTGCCAGGCGCGGCCGGGAGAATTGCGACTGCGCCGGGCCGGGCCTACGCTTCGGCCACGTACCACGTTCGCGAGAAGAGGCATCGATGAGTGATTCGGACACGCTTTCCACGGGCCGGCCGCGCATTCGCCGGCTGGTAGGCATTGCGATAACCATCGGGCTGCTCGGCGCCGCGGGCTTCGGGATCTACACCTTCTTCATCGCCGACGACGGAGGGACCGTCACAGCCGCGAAGACTCAGGAAGCCACGGTCACCAAGGGCCGCCTCGTCAGCTCTTTCACCACCACCGGCACCGCCCAGGTCTCACTCACCAGCAAACTGACCTTCAAGTCGGGCGGGCAGGTGCGGGCCATCTCCGTTGGCGTCGGCGACAAGGTTGCGAACGGGCAGGAACTCGCCCGCCTGGACGACCGGGACGCAAAGCGGGCGATCGATACCGCCGCGACGAACCTGGCCACCGCACAGCTGCGGCTCCAACAACTCCAACAACCCCCCACGGATTCGGACCTCGCGGCTTCGGCGCAATCGATCGCTGGTGCCCAGGCGGCATTGATAAACGCCCAGTCGAACCTTGCGAAGCTCACGGCGCCTTCGGCGACGGATGTCGCGAGCGCTGCGCAATCGGTGGCGGCGGCGCGCGGCCAGCTGCTCACGGCTCAGGGCAACCTGGACACGGCGACGCAGCCCCCGGCGGCCGCCGACCTGGCGGCCGCCCAGGCATCGGTCACGTCGTCAACGAACGCCATACAGGCCGCGCAGAACACGCTGGATAGCGCCAGCGCAGCGTTCCTTGGGGCGGAGCGGACCTATTGCAATACGGCCTTCGTTATCACCCAGTACTACCCCTGCGTGCCCAATGCGTCGGCCCTGATTGGCCCGATGCCGATCCCCGCGGACGCCGTCTCGAACATGATTGCTTACCTCGGCATCCTCGGGCAGACGCCGAACAGCAACGCAGCGCTTGCAACGAACACCAACGCGTTCGTTGCCGCGAATTCGAACTACATCAACGCGGTCAACGGCCTGGATACGGCGAAGAAGAACCTGACGACCGCGCAGGCAAAGCTTGACGCGCTAACGGCCGGGCCGACGGCGACGACGCTCGCGCAGCTACGAGCGTCGATCCTCACCGCCCAGGCTGGTCTCGATTCGGCACTCGCCAAGCAGCAATCGCTCACGAACCCGGACTCATTTGCGGTCAGCCAGGCGCAGGCCGCGGTCGTGAGTGCGCAGGCGGGGCTGGATAGCGCCCGCACCAAGCAAGCAGCGCTCATCGCAGGGCCAACGGCGCTCGACGTGCAGATCCAGCAGCAGGCAATCAAGACCGCCCAGATCAGCTACCAGCAGCAGCTGGACGCGATGGACAACCTCGTGCTGCACGCTCCCTTCGATGGCATCATCGGCACCCAGAACCTGAACATCGGCGACACGGTGGGCGGGGCAACGGCCGCCATGACCCTCGCGAACCCGGAAGCGGTGCGGGTTGACCTCACCGTCAGCGAAGCAGACCTGCAGGGGATTAAGGCGGGCCAATACGGCCTCGCGACGTTCGATGCCCTACCCGGCGGGGTGTACATCGTGAAGGTCACGGGCGTGAGCACCACGCCGGTGGTAACCCAGGGCGTGACGACCTACCCCGTGCAGGCCCTCCTGCTCAGGGGAGCCGACCTGCAGAAGAACGCGGCGGACCTGCAGAAGGTGGCAGCCGCGCTGACTTCGCTCGCGGGCGGACGAGGCGGGACAGCCAGCCGGACGCCCGCGGCGGGGGGCCAGGGCGGCCCACCACCAGGCTTCCCCGGGGGCGGCGGGCGGGATTCGGCGCCTCTGCAGGCACCGAGCCCTACAGGCACACCCGGTGCGGGGCGGCCCGGAGGGACACCGAGCGCCGGCGGGACACCGGGCGCGGGGGGCAATGGGGGCGCCCCGAGCGGCGCTGCGGGTGGGGTTGCGGGTCTCCTGCAATCACTCGCAAGCGCGCCACTGCCTGCGGCGGGAATGAGCGCCAGCGTGACCGTCATCCTCGATATCAAAGAGGATGCACTCCTCTTGCCAACGACAGCGATCAAGAAGGTCGGCCGGGCGGCATCGGTGGTAGTGACCGGCCCCGATGGCAAGCCGCAATCGAAGCCCGTGACGGTGGGCGGCAGCGATAACGTCAACACCCAGGTGCTCACCGGGCTGAACGAAGGCGACATCGTGCTCATCGGTGCGACCGTGCCGGGTTCCACTACCGGGACGCCTGCGGCCGTGGCCACCAGACGACCGACCCCGGTGGCCGGCGTCCGATGATCAAATTCGAGGCCGTCTCGAAGGTCTATCAACTGGGCTCGCAACAGATCCGCGCGCTCGACAAGGTGGACCTCGAGATATCCCGCGGCGAGTTCATCGCGATCATGGGCGCTTCGGGTTCGGGAAAGAGCACGATGATGAATATCATTGGGATGCTCGACACGCCGAGTACGGGCCGCTATCTGTTCGAAGGCCACGATGTGGGACGGCTCTCTGACGATGCCCGCGCGGGACTTCGGAGCCGCGAATTCGGCTTCGTGTTTCAACAGTTCAACCTGTTGCCGCGCATGAGCGCGATCGAACAGGTGGAGCTGCCGCTGGTCTACCAGAGCGTGCGTTCGCGGCGGAAGCTGGCGAAGGAAGCGTTGGCCCGGGTCGGGCTGGGTGACCGCATGGACCACAAGCCGACGCAGCTTTCCGGCGGCCAGCAGCAACGCGTGGCCCTGGCGCGCGCGCTCGTGGTGAACCCGCGGGTCGTGCTCGCCGATGAGCCCACCGGCGCGCTCGATACCAGGACGGGCGAAGAGGTGATGCAAATCCTCGGCGACCTGGTCCGCACCCACGGCATTACCGTTATTCTCGTGACGCACGAAGCCGAGGTTGCCGCGTACGCCGACCGCCTGGTGCGGATGCGTGACGGCCACATTGTCGAGGACGTCACGAAGGTGGAGGCGAAAACCGCATGAGCCCCATCGACGCACTCCGCGTAGCATTCCGGGCGATCGCCGCGAACGGGCTTCGCAGCATCCTCACCACCCTCGGCATGGTCATCGGGGTTGGCTCGGTCATTGTGCTTATCGCTGTCGGCCAGGGCGCCCAGAAGGGTGTGCAGGACCAGATTCGCGGCCTCGGCACGGACCTTATCTTCATCAAGCCGGCGGCGGCATCGGGTGCGCAGAACGCCGGGGCGCGCGGCGCGCCGGGTTCCGCCCAGACGCTGACAAAGTCCGACTCGGACGCGATCGCCTCATCGGGGATACCGGGCATCAAGTCGGTCGCGCCGCAGATTTCCGTCGACGGCGCGCAGGCGATTGCCAGTAGCAACAACCAGGGCGTCACGATTATCGGGACCACGCCGGAGTACCCGGACGTGCGCTCATCGCCCGTTGCCAGCGGCGTCTTCCTTACTTCTGATGATGTGGACAAGAAGGCGTTGACGATGGTCCTCGGCTCGGAGATAGCAAATACGCTCTTCCCGGACGGCCAGGACCCGGTTGGCGAGACGGTGCGAATTTCGTTCGCGGGCGGCCGCATCAACCTGAACTTCAAGGTCAACGGGGTGATGGCCCCGCGAGGCGGCTCGGGCGGTGGCGTGGCGGACAACTACATTTTCGTACCGGTGAACACGCTCCAAAGCCGGATCTCCTTCGTGCGAAACGCCTCTGGCGAGATCAACGTGAACCAGATCAACGTGCAGACCACGGCCGAAGCCGACCAGAAAACCGTCAGCGATGCGATTACCGACCTGCTCACGAACCGGCACGCGGTCAGTTCGCCCGACTTCACCATCCAGACCCAGGACGATCTGCTGGGGGCCGCTGGCGAAGTGAGCCGGACGCTTTCGATCCTCCTGGGGAGCATCGCGGGAATTTCGCTGGTGGTGGGCGGTATCGGCGTGATGAACATCATGCTCGTGAGCGTGACCGAACGGACGCGCGAGATCGGCATCCGGCGTGCGGTTGGGGCGCGGGGTAAAGACATCATCCTGCAGTTCGTGACGGAGGCGCTGGCCCTCTGCGCCGGGGGCGGCATCCTTGGGATAGCAATTGGGATCGGCATCTCCGTGGGCATCGACGGCCGGGATATCGCCGACCAGACGATGACGACGGTGATCCAGCCGTGGAGCGTGGCGGTCGCGTTTGCGGTGGCGGCGGGCATCGGCGCTCTCAGCGGCAGCTACCCCGCCTACCGGGCGAGCAAGCTGGACCCGATTACGGCCCTGCGAAACGAGTAGCTGTCTTAAGCTGTTAGCCATTGGCTGTTAGCTGTTGGCCCCCGCCCCTCCCGCTCGCTCTTCATCCCTCATCCCTCATCCCTCATCCCTCATCCCTCATCCCTCATCCCTGTAGAGTTTCGCTACAAACCGGAGGGCTTCCATGATCGGTACACCACCACAGGATGCGTTCATCAGCGCGAGCAGCGCGGCGATTGTTACGACGCTGCGGAAGGACGGCAGCCCGAGCAGTTCGCTCATCACTTACTGCCGGGATGGCGATGACCTGCTCTTCAGCACGACAGCCAAACGGCTCAAGGCGAAGACGCTGCGGAAGGACCAGCGCATCGCCTTCTGTGTCATCGGCAGCGCGCCCGGCAGCTACGTGACTATCGAAGGTACCGGCACGGTCGAGACCAACAACGTCGTCGAGAAGCACATCTTCCTGAACAAAGCGATGCGCGGCGGCGAGTTCACCCCGCCTGAGGGCTTCGCCGAGCGGTTGAAGAACGACGGACGCCTGATCGTGCGCGTGCGGGCGACCCGCGTTTCGGGCGTGGTGCGCGGCTGAAGCCCGTGGGTATCGACTTCGGTAAAACGGCAAGCGACTACGGGAAGCACCGCCAGGGGTTCCCGCCGGAGTTCTTCGAACGGCTGCCCCGGTATGGAGTTGGCCTGCCGGGACAACGGGCGCTCGACCTCGGGACGGGTACCGGCACGGTTGCGCGGGGGCTCGCGCTCGCGGGGTGTGTGACGACGGGACTCGACCCCTCAGAAACGCTCATGGCGGAAGGGCAGCGCCTAGATCGGGAAGCCGGTGTCTCGACCCGTTACGTCGTCGGGACGGCCGAAGCAACGGGACTATCGGATGACTCCTTCGATGTCGTGACCGCCGGGCAGTGCTGGCACTGGTTCAACAGACCGGTGGCCGTGGCGGAAGTGAGACGAGTACTGGTGCCCGGCGGGGCTCTCGTGGTTTGCCATTTCGACTGGATCGGGCTGCCGGGCAACGTCGTCTGGGTCGCCGAGCGGCTGATCGAGCAGCACAATCCCGCCTGGACGTTCGGGCGCGGCAACGGCATTCACGGCCAGTGGCTCGGTGACATCGAAGAGGCCGGGTTCCGCGACCTCGAAACGTTCTCCTTCGATATCGATGCCATCTACACGCATGACGCGTGGCGGGGCCGGATCCGCGCGAGCGCAGGCGTCGCCGCGAGCCTGCCCCCGGAGAGGGTGGCGGCGTTCGATGAGGAACTCGCGGCGATCCTTAAGCGCGACTTCCCGGCCGACCCGCTACCGGTGCACCACCGGGTCTGGGCGCTCATCGCCCGCGCCCCGGAGTAGCATCGAAGGAGCGGAGGTCCCCAATGCTCACCCGCGCCCAAACATGGCTCCTTACGCACGTGCATCTCGCGCTCTACCGGCTGAGCGGCGGGAGGCTCGGCGGCGGGACACTGGTCGGGCTGCAGATAGTCTTCCTGACGACGACCGGGCGGAAGTCGGGACGGACGCGAACGACGCCCCTGAACGCGCTCATCGACGGGGAGCGCTGGGTGCTGATCGCCTCAAACGGCGGGCAGCCGCACAACCCGCACTGGTACGGCAACCTGGTCGCGAACCCGAGCGTGAGCATCGAGGTACGGCGAGAGAAGGTATCTGTCCGGGCGCGCGTGGCAACCCCCGAAGAGAAGGCCGCCCTTTGGGCCACCGTAACGGCGACCGCGAAGAACTACCTCGGCTACCAGAAGAAGACGGCGCGTGACATCCCGCTGGTGATCCTCGAGCGCGCCTAGGGCCGCGACCACCAGCAGCAGGCCTTCGCCTTGCGACCGCTGTCACACGGGCACGGATCGTTCCTGCCGACTCCGCGCCAGCGCTCCATCGAATCGGCGCGCAACTCGACCATGATCGCTTCCGGCGCCACTCCGGCACGCACCCGCTGGACAACCTTGTGGCCCGGCGCGTCGGCGTGGGCGAAGAACTGGCGGAGGCCACCGCAAAGGTAGTTGAGCCCCGGCTCGCCATCCTCTGTCAATGCGAAGCGGTCCTTCGGACAGCCACCGTTACAGACGGCGAGGTACGGGCAGGAACGACACTGCGCGGGTAGCTGGTCGCGCTTGTCGGTACCAAAGTGGAGCTGCGATGGAGCATCGGCGAGCGCGCCCAGGTGGGCGGTATCGAGGTCGCCGATGCGGTACTCAGGCGTAACAAAGTGGTCGCAGGAGTAGACGGCGCCATCGTGTTCAACCACGAGCACGCGTCCGCAGGTGGGCGCCATCCAGCAAAGGCTGGCGGTGCCACCGGCCCAGACGAGCGTCGTCTCCGCGATCAGTTGCACGTTCAGCTTGCCAATGTCGTTGTGCGCCCAGAGGTCGAACACGCGGCAAAGGAAGCGGCCGTAGGCTTCGGGGGTGACGGAGTCCGCCGTCACGTTCCCATCAGAACCGCGCCGGACGATCGGCAGAAACTGGACCCAGCCAGTGCCAACGTCGCGGAGGGCGCGGTAGACGCTATCCGGCTCGTTGGCCACCTCCGGCGTCACCGTGCAGAGCAGGTCGGGCTGGATGCCGTGCGCCTGGAGGCGGCGAGCGGCGGCGCGGACGCGTTCGTAGGTGCCCTTGCCCTCGTGATCCTTACGGTAGGCATCGTGCAACCAGCGGGTGCCATCGATGCTGAGTCCGACCTTGAAGTTCGCTTCGGCGAGGAAGGAGCACCACTCCTCATCCAGCAGGGTGCCGTTGGTCTGGAGGTTATTCCAGCAGGCCGCGCCGGCCGGCAGGTAGCGCTGCTGCAACTCGACCGCCCGCCGGTAGAAGTCGAGCCCGGCGAGGGTGGGTTCGCCACCATGCCAGACGAAGTGGACGACCGGCCCGGGGCTGGCTTCGATGTACTGGCGGATGTACGTCTCCAGCCGTTCATCGGACATACGGAACTGGTGCGGGCGGTCGTAGAAACGGGTGGTATCGAGGTAATAGCAGTAGCCGCACTGCAGGTTACAGATAGGACCAACCGGCTTCGCCATGACGACGAACGGTTCGCTGGCGCGGGTTGTGGCAAGAGGCGCGAGACTCGCCATCGCCGCCACAGTCTACGCGCGGGCGCCCGGCAGTAGTTGCCCGCTTAGCGCCGTCCGCGAAGAATGGGCCGCACTCGACCGGGGGAGCACCACCATGATCAGCAAGTCGGAATTGGTTCAGGGGATACGGTTCGCGGGCGAACGCGCCGCGGCGGCGGCCACGCACTGCAAGGATTGGGACCACCAGCTCGGTCACCAGTGGACCACGGGCGACGCCTTCCGGCACGTCGCCGGTACTTCGGGCGGGGCCGCGGGGCTCTACCCGCGGCTCGATTCGGGCGCGCTCTCGGGCCTCGGCGTCGGTCAGATCGCGGAAGGGAACGCGCGGACGATCACGAAGCTCAACGAGATGAGCAAAGACCAGGTGATCCAGGCCATCCGCGACGGCCACAACGCCTCGGCCGACTTCATCGCGACGGTCGACGACGCTGACCTGGCGAAGGTGGTCACCCTCGGCGGCTACGAGATGCCGAAAGCCGAGATCGTGGCGCAGATCTGGATCCACCACGCCATCGCCCACAGCTACGAAGCGAGCGCCCGCTGGCCGATCCAGTAGCGGCGGCGCGGGAGCAAACGATGGCCGCGATGGTCCCCTACAGCGAAAGCATGCTGCCAAAGGGCATCCGCTCGCGCTTCGTGGAGGGCGTCAACGGGCTCACCGTGCATGTGCTGGAAGCGGGTTTCGAGCCGCCGGATCGCCCGCTGGTAACGCTGTTCCACGGCTTTCCGGAACTCGCGTACAGCTGGCGGAAGGTCATGCCTCGGCTCGCAGAGGCCGGTTACCACGTGGTCGCACCGGACGTGCGCGGGTACGGGCGCACCACCGGGACCGAGGTAGCGTACGACGACGACCCGGCTCCGTATTCGACCCTGAACAAGGTCCGCGACGCGGTCTGGCTGGTATCGGCGCTCGGGTACCGCGAGGTCGCGGCGGCGGTTGGGCACGATGCGGGCGCCGCGATCGCGGGCTGGTGCGCGCTCGTAAGGCCCGACCTCTTCCGGTCCGTGGCGATGATGAGCGCGCCGTTCGGCGGGCCGCCCCAGTTACACTTCGATAACGCGCTTAACGGACCCGCCGCGACCCTGAACGACCGGCCCGGGCGCAACTTGAACGCGGCCCTCGCCGAACTCGACCCGCCGCGCAAGCACTACACCTGGTACTACTCCACTCGCGGGGCGAACGAAGACATGTGGCACAGCCCGCAGGGTGTCCACACCTTCCTGCGCGGCTACTACCACCACAAGAGCGCTGACTGGGCCGGCAACCAGCCATTTCCGCTGTCTGGCCCTGTCGCTGAGGAGTTTGCGAAGTTGCCGAGGTACTACGTGATGGACCTCGACAAGGGGATGGCGGAGACGGTGGCAGAGGAGATGCCCTCGGCCGCCGAGATTCGAGCGAACACCTGGTTGCCGGACCGCGAACTCGCCGTGTACGCGGAGGAGTACGGTCGCAACGGGTTCCAGGGCGGGTTCCAGGGCTACCGCTGCGGGACGAGCGGCGTTGGCGCGGCCGAGTCCTCGCTGTTTTCGGGCCGCACTATCGATGTGCCTGCGTGCTTCATTTCGGGGGCCAGCGATTGGGGAAACTACCAGACCCCGGGCGCGTTGGAGCGGATGCGCGACCACGCCTGCACACAGTTCCGGGGGATCCATTTTGTCGATGGCGCCGGGCACTGGGTCCAGCAGGAGCAGGCGGAAGAAGTGAGCGCGCTGCTGCTGGACTTTCTTCGGTCCGGATAAGGGCGTTCGCTACGGGCTGGCGCGCGGCGTTCGGCGTACATCCAGCGGCCACGGGGGGCCGCGACTCCGGGGCTATCGCGCATCGTCCGATGTATTTCCAGTGCGCACGGGGGCGCACGGCTACCGGGCTGGGGCGGGCCTCATTGCTCATTGCTTTTCACTCGATCCATAATCAGCACAGATGTTCGGATGGAGGCACTATGGCTAAGCCGCCGCCCGCCTATCCCGTGCCGTCCGTGCGGCCGATACCGCCATCGATCATCGCCGAGGCGGTGGTCGCGGAGCTACTGGCGAAGCCGACCGATACGACCGTGCGGCGGATCGAGGGCAAACGGGCGCGTTTCGCGGCCTGGCCGGAGGGCCTCCACCCGAAGCTCCTTCAATCGCTAAGCCGCCGCGGGATCGAGCAGCCGTTCACGCACCAGGCGAAGGCGATCGAAAAGGCGCTGGCGGGTGAGAACGTGGTCGTCGTCACGCCGACCGCGAGCGGCAAGACGCTCTGCTACAACGTCCCCGTCCTCGACTCGATCCTGCGCGACCCCTCGACGCGGGCGATGTACCTGTTCCCAACGAAGGCCCTCGCGCAGGACCAGCTCACGGAGCTGCACGGGCTGGTCACCGATATCGGCGAGGACATCCGCACCTTCACCTACGACGGCGATACCCCGGCCGATGCGCGCCGGGCGGTGCGCGAAGCGGGCCACATCGTCCTCACCAACCCGGACATGCTGCATACGGCCATCCTTCCCCACCACACGAAGTGGGTGAAGCTCTTCGAAAGCCTCGACTACGTGGTGGTGGATGAACTGCACAGCTACACCGGCGTGTTCGGCAGTCACCTCGCGAACGTGCTCCGACGCCTGCGGCGCATCTGCCAGTTCTACGGCGCCGACCCGACGTTCATCCTCTGCTCGGCAACTATCGCCAACCCCGATGAACTGGCGCGCGCACTCGTCGGCGACGACGTGACCCTGATCGACGACAACGGCGCCCCCTCGGGCGACCGGATCGTGGTCGTCCACAACCCGCCAGTTGTGAACAAGGAACTCGGCATCCGCCAGTCGTCGCTCAAGGCGACGCGCGACGTGGCCGCCCGCCTGATCCGCTCGGGGGTGCAGACCATCGTCTTCGCACCGAGCCGGATGCGGGTGGAACTGCTGCTCACCTACCTGCGCGAGACGCTGCGCAACAAGCCCGGCGACCCGGAGCGGATCACCGGCTACCGCGGCGGCTACCTGCCGAACGAGCGCCGGGCGATCGAGCGCGGCCTCCGCGATGGCAGCGTGCGCGGCGTGGTTGCGACGAACGCGCTCGAACTGGGCATCGATATCGGCGGGATGGGCGCGAGCGTTGTCATGGGCTACCCCGGCTCGCTCGCCAGTCTCTGGCAGCAGTTTGGCCGGGCCGGCCGCCGCGAGGATGCCTCGCTCTCGGTGCTCATCGCCTCATCGAACCCGCTGGACCAGTACGTGGCCACGAACCCGGACTTCGTCTTCGAACGGAGCGTTGAGCGCGGCCTGATCGACCCGGACAACCTGTTCATCCTCGGCAGCCACCTGAAATGCGCCGCCTTCGAACTGCCGTTCAGGGTGGGAGAAGCGTTCGGCGCCCACACCGACGAACTGCTCGACATCCTCGCCGAGGACGGCATCGTCCAGCGCTCCGGCGACCGCTACCACTGGATGAGCGAGGCCTATCCGGCCGAGCAGGTCAGCCTCCGCACTGCCAGCACCGACAACTTCGTGATCATCGAACAGGGGCCGAACCCGAAGGTCATCGGCGAATGCGACCGACCGAGCGCGCCGCTGCTGATCCACGAGGACGCGATCTACATCCATCGCGGGCAGCAGTACCAGGTTGAGTACCTCGATTGGGACGAGAAGAAGGCGTACGTCTCGCCCGTCGCCGTGGATTACTACACCGATGCGCAGCTGGCGGTGGAACTCAAAGTGCTCGACAACTTCGAGTCGGCCCCGGCGGCGGGTGGTACCCACGAGATGGGCGAAGTGGCGATTACTTTCCTCGCGACGATCTTCAAGAAGGTCAAGCTGAACACGCACGAAAACGTGGGCTGGGGGAAGATCGCCATCCCCGAAGCGAACATGCACACCACCGCCTACTGGCTCAGCTTCGATGAGCGAGCGACGAAGGGGCTGGGGCGGGAGGAGCTGGCGGCCGGGCTGAGCGGCGTCGCCCACCTGGCGCGCAACCTCGCGCCCATCTACTGCCTCTGCGACGCCCGAGATATCGGCAGCGAGGCGCACGTGCGCTCGCCGCTGAGCGAACTGCCGACGGTGTTCCTCTACGACGCTATCCCCGGGGGCGTGGGTCTCGCCGAGAAGCTCTTCGAAATCCGCGACGACCTGGTCGAGGCCTGCCTGGCCCTGGTGCTGGCGTGCGAGTGCGAAAAGGGCTGCCCCAGCTGCGTGGGCCCGCAGGTAGAAGCGGTGAGCGCGGCGAAGAAAGCGGCGCGTCTGCTGCTGGAACGGACTCTCGGCCAGTAATCAGACGCCTACAGGGACCCGCGCACACTTGCGCAGGTTCGCTATGCTAGCGCCGCACGGAGTCCCCAAGGGGCACCCGGCGACCTGTTAGGGAGGCGCACGACTTGGACGACATCATGGGGAAGTTCAACGCACTCAGCATTGGCCAGAAGATCATCGTGATAGCGGGGCCCGTACTGCTCATCATCAGCTTCCTGCCGTGGTACAGCGTGGACCTGGGGCCGTTCGGCAGCGTGAACCGAAGCGGTTGGCAATCGCCCGGCGCGCTCTGGTCGATCCTGGCGGTGCTGCTGGGCCTGGCGATGTCGGCCGTCATCGTCATCCAGAACGTAGGCACGGCCGGCACCATCCCGGACAACCTCGGCGGGTTCACCTGGCCCAAGATCCGGCTGGCGGCTTCGGGGGCGGCAGGCCTGTTCATCGTATTGAAGTTCTTGAACTCATCCGATTTCCTGGCGTTCGGGTTCTACGTGGCGATCATCGCCGTGGCCGCGATGATCGTTGGGGCGTTCCTCGATTTCCAGGCCGAGCGCTCGGCCCCGCCCGCGGCCTAGCGTACCGGCTCAGGCGCCGGGCCCGCCGGGGCGGCGGGCCAGTTCCGCGTAGTGCTCCCAGTCGTGTTCGAGGGAGCGGCGGAGGGCCTTGCGCAGCGTCCGCGGGTTGCCGGGCCGCTCGACAACGGCGGCACGTTGTTCGGGGGTGGTCGCGCGCACCACTTCCTCCGTCAGATCGACGATGCGCAGAAGCGCCTCGGGAAGCGCGAGCTGGCCGCGCTCAGCCTGCCCCGCGACGCTCGAGAACCCCTTCGAGCCACCCACCACCGCAGAGAGATACCCCCCGGGCCCGCCGACGATGTGGAGCAGGACTGCCTTCGCCGGGCGTCCGCCGCCTGCTGGTGGCCCTGCCAGGTCCTGCTCAGTCTGCGCCGCCGCCCACGCGGCCAGTTCTTCGCGCACCTGGCGGAACCGGCGCAAGCAGGCCTCGATGTGTTCGGCGGTCGCGGGCAGGAGATCGGGCGCGAACACGAGGCTCGACGAGCCGTTCCCCAGCCATTCGCCTTCGGTGATGTGCTCGGCCACGGTGGCCCCGAAGGGCGCATCGGGGTCGACCTCTTCGCCATGGCGCCTGCTGAAGCGGAGGTAGACGCGGATCGCCTCGGGCGCGGCGGCGATGGCCTCGTCGGTGGTTGGGCCAACGGCCACGCACCCCGGCAGTTCGAGCACGTGGACCATCGTCTTGCGGCGCATGGGGCCGGATTCGAGGTAGAGGTTGTAGGTGTGCATCGCCGGATCACCTTACACTCAGACGCATGGATTTCCTCTTCGTGCTCACGCGCATCGGCTTCCCAATCATGATCGTGGTCGGCGGGATCGCGGCGTGGAAGCTGGCGAAGGGCGATGGCCCGAACGGCGAGAAGCAGACCTGGAAGGACACGTCGCTCGATGACTGGCGGAAGGAGCGGGATTCGCTGGCGGAAGCGAAGCGCGGCAACCACGCCACCGCACCCGACGCGGACGGCGATGAGGGCGCGACCGAGGAACAGGAAGGCACGCGGAAGCACCAGCGCATCGGCGGGTAGGCGCCCGGGGCACACCCCACGCACGACCTGCTACGCTCCCGGCATGCCGGAGATCCCTGAACTCGAAGCGATCCGCGGGTACTTCAACGAGCAGATCCTTGGCCGGCGGATCGAGTCGGCCACCGTGCGTATTCCCACCGTTTTTCGCACGACTGCGGCGGAGATCCGCGAGACGCTCCCCGGCGATACCTTCGGCGAGGTGTTGCGGCACGGGAAGTTCCTCCTGTTCCCGCTTGCATCGGCGCGGGTCCTCGCCATCAACCCGATGCTGACGGGCCGGTTCCAGTACCTGGACGCCAAAGCCCGCGTGCACGCCCGCACATGCCTTGTGCTCGGGATTGAAGGTGGGCGGGAGCTTCGCTACGTGGACCAGCGGGTGATGGGCAAGATTTACCTGGTGCCGGCGTCGAACCTCGCGCTGATCCCGAACTGGGCCACCAACGGGCCCGATCTGCTCGCGCCCTCGCTCACGGACGCGGCCTGGCTCGCGGCGATCCGCAAGT